>OGGB01000036.1_pt1 | contig 116437 bp, 105 predicted proteins | sample 1571111 | NCBI WGS metagenome assembly OGGB01 (sample SAMEA2582067, study PRJEB24529) | metagenome | biome: Human gut stool | place: China | collected 2011
ATCTCTTATGTAGAGATGCCTATTTAAACAGAGATCTTCCTTAACCTTTATGGTTGGTCTGAGCCATAACACCACATCTTGCAAACCCCTGAATTCAAGGCACAGCGATGAATCAGGGGGTCGGTAAGAGCACTCCTGACTTTCCATAAAGTTAAATGTCACAGAAATCATTGATGACTGAGACAGAGCTACATAGCACACACGACTTAATTGAATTTTTCCAATCACGCGTTGACGGGATACACTCTTCGACACGGCAGTCTTATCATAAAGCACTCGCTACGTTCGAGACATTTCTGACAAATCGCAGCGTCGACCCTGCACATATCTCCCACAACTTACTTGATGATTGGCTTGTTGACATGTGTCTTCGCGGCATGACTTTCAAGACTGCATCCCATTATTTCGACATAATGGCGAGCATGTATAATGCCGCCGCCAATGAAGGGCTATTTGCCGACAGCAGTCTCTTTAAACATCTGAAAGAGAAACTTAAATCATTGCCGCCGACATCATGGGCAGTAGCTGTAACCGATGCCGAATTCAAGCGCATGGAAAATGTCACCCGATCTGCCACTTATCAGACCGGCGACACGGCAACCGCCACCGACATGCTCCTCTTTTCTCTGCTTAACGGCGCCATGAACATCTATGCCGTGGCTCGGCTCCGCTGCGATGCCCCGTCGAAATACAATGCCGAATCCACCGACATAATCCGGCGGAATATCGCGATAAAGCGCCGATATGTGTTCAATCTCCATCAGTCTATGCAGACTCCGCGCCAGCTCGACCGCAACGTCAGCGAGCAGATGCTCTCCCTGCTACGCCTCCGCAATATCCCCATATTCGGCACAATCAACGACACAATCGAAACATACTGGGCATACGCCGCGCTTAGTTGCGGATATACAGGAGGCGACATCACAGCCGCGCTCGGTCACGCACCAAAAGGCATCCCAGTACTATCACTCTGCCGAAAAACCGACTTGTCACAGCAAAGCCGCGATGACATCAGGGAAGCCGTGTCACGCCTCTTTGTCGCCAACCCTATGCGATGGTATGCCATGCGGCTGCGCCCCGCCGTGAAATTTGACGACCTTCACGCCCGGTTTCAATATCTCAAAGACGAGCTGCCGCAGCCCGAGATGTTCTACCCCTGCGATGAGATAGTGCGCCGCACCGGCAAAAAAATCATCTCCGAACGTCGCCCGGTCATCGCCGACGTGGTATTCTTTCACTGTCGCGTAACCGACATATTCCCGATGTTCTGCAAAATCGGCGACCTCGCATGGTGTTACACCACCGGCGCGACAACCGGCACGACATACGCATCGATTCCGGAAAATGATTTCCGCAATTTCCAGCTTGCAATCGGGCAGTTCACGCCCCAATTTGAGGTGGCACCCATCGGAGGTTTCGCCCCGAAAGAGGGGGACCGCATAGTAGTGGTCGGCGGCATGATTCCCGGACAGACCGGCGACATCGCAAAAATAGAGTCCGACCACTCCGAAAACATCATCTACCGCATAAAATTCGGTACACAAAACGGCTTCAAATGGGACTTCGGCGTAGACGCCCGGATTACCCGCGCCGGAACCACATCATAATCACATGACCTGTCAACTACCTGACATCTCGCAGGTTGACTTCACCTGCGCCGCCGATATCGAAGGTAGCGCATCGCTGATATTCACCCTCGCCAACCGTCTGCAGATATTTCTCCCCGCCGCCTCACTCGCAAGAGAGAAAGCAGAGCTGCGCCGGCAGGCAAAAACATGGGTCAACAACGTCGAGCGTCACCTCGGCTCGCTCACCATGGGCGACTCACTCACCACATTAGACTATTACGACCTCATCCACCGCATAGCATTCAATGCCCCCGCCGACAGCGGTTACCTCAACCGCCACAAACTCAACGCATTCGATTCATATATGCGCGGCGACACGACCGTAAACGCCTACACGCTGCAACACACCGTGGCGCAAGAGATACGCCGTCGCAACCGCGCCTTTTTCGGGCGACCGCTCCGATGGGAAAGCGTCTGCCTCGACCGCTGGCACAAGCAATTCCGCGACGGCAGCAGCATAACCCCGCTCGGCGACTACGACACCCTCCAGCGCGTCACCCTGCTCCTCTCCGCCGACCTTTGGGCATTTGAGACACGTAACGAGGCAGCTTACAAACGCCGTCTCTTCGACTCCCACACCCGCTACCTCGACCACACCGACACGATGGACACCCCCACCCTCTCCGCCCTCAGCCGCTTCCTCTCCGCCGGCGCCCCCTACCTTACCTCCTCCGACTTCCTCACCAGCGAAGCCGCCATCACCCGCGCCCTCCTCACGCGCCCCGACCTCAACCCCTACACCCGCGCCGCCCTCACCCTGAGTTTAAGTGCCGGATGATATTGAATAGCACATCAAGCATATCGCGTGATATCTTACTTCTATTTGAAACGGATTAATAACATAAAAAATACTCGCAATCTCATTTTATGAAAGTAGTACTGCTTGCGGGGGGATTCGGCTCCCGCATCTCAGAGGAATCCCAGTTCAAGCCCAAACCGATGATTGAAATCGGGGGTATGCCGATATTGTGGCACATAATGAAGGAATACGCCCATTTCGGTCACAAGGAGTTTATTATCTGCGCCGGTTACCGCCAGGAATATATAAAGGAGTGGTTTGCCAACTATTTCCTCCACAACTCCGATGTGACCTTCGACTATACTGACAATAAAAATGAGATGACGGTGCATTGCAGCAACTGCGAGCCGTGGAAGGTGACTGTCGTCGACACAGGCTACAACACGATGACCGGCGGACGCATAAAGCGCATACAGAAATATGTCGGTGACGAGCCGTTTTTCATGACTTACGGCGACGGTGTGTGCGATGTAGACATCAACAAGCTGCTGGAGTTTCACAAGTCCCACGGCAAGCTTGCCACCCTCACCGCCGTGAAACGTGCCGAGGACAAGGGCGTACTCAACATCGGCGGCGACAACGCCGTGAAATCTTTCCGTGAAAAAAACATCGGCGACGGTGCGCCAATCAACGCCGGGTACATGGTCCTGCAGCCAGAGATATTTGATTACATCGACGGCGACAGTTGTGTGTTTGAAAAAGAGCCGCTTGAACGCCTTGTCGCTGAGCGGCAGCTGATGTCATATATCCACGAAGGATTCTGGCAGTGCATGGACAATATAAGGGAAAAGGCGATGCTTGAAAAGCTTCTCGCCGCAAATGCGGCACCGTGGAAGCGTTGGGAGCGCGAAGTCCCGAAAGGTTACTAATAATAAAAACGAAGTAAAGATATGGACAGAAAAGAGGAACTTAAAAAGCAGATTCTTGAGCTGACAAAAGAATATTATAAGGAAACTCACGGTCAGAAAAAGGAATTCAAGCCCGGGGAAACTTTCGTTAATTATGGCGGCAGGTATTTCAATGACGCCGAGATGGTCAATCTCGTGGACTCGTCGCTCGACTTCTGGCTCACGGCAGGACCGTGGGCACAAAAATTCGAGAAGGAATTTGCCAAATGGCTCGGCGTGAGATACTGCTCGCTGACCAACTCCGGCTCATCGGCAAATCTTCTTGCCTTCTCCGCACTGACATCGCCTCAGCTCGGCGACCGCCAGATCAAGCGCGGTGACGAAGTGATAACGGTTGCTTGCGGCTTCCCGACCACGGTCACACCATGTATCCAATATGGGGCGGTGCCGGTGTTTGTAGATGTCACCGTGCCGGAATACAACATCGACGTGACGAAACTGGAGGAGGCTCTATCCCCCAGGACAAAAGCCGTGATGATCGCCCACTCCCTCGGAAATCCCTTTGACCTGAAAGCGGTCAAGGAGTTCTGTGACAAGCATAACCTGTGGCTGGTCGAGGACAACTGCGACGCCCTCGGCTCCACTTATGAGATTGCAGGTGAAATCCGAAAGACCGGCACAATCGGCGACCTCGGCACAAGCTCGTTCTACCCACCCCACCACATGACGATGGGTGAAGGCGGCGCCGTGTACACCAACAATCCTCTGCTGCACAAGCTCGTCAACTCGTTCCGCGACTGGGGACGCGACTGCTGGTGCATGGGCGGCGTGGACAACACCTGCGGATGCCGCTTCACAAAACAGTTCGGCGAGCTGCCCCTCGGATATGACCACAAGTATGTGTATTCCCACTTCGGCTACAACCTCAAGGTGACCGACATGCAGGCGGCTATCGGCTGTGCGCAGCTCGAAAAGCTTGACGACATTGTCGAGAGGCGGCGCCATAACTTCAAGGTGCTCCGCGAAGGGCTCGAAGGCACCCCGTGGCTCATACTTCCCGAGCCCCAGAAAAACAGTAAACCCTCATGGTTCGGCTTCCTTATCTCGGTGCAGCCCGACGCGCCGTTCACCCGCAACGACCTGTCAAAATATCTTGAGGCACATAAGATACAGACCCGCAACCTGTTTGCCGGCAACCTGCTGAAGCATCCCGCATTCGACCAGATGAAACAGTCGGGCGAAGGCTACCGTGTCGTGGGCGATCTCAGCGGCACCGACTTCATCATGAATAACACCCTATGGATCGGTGTCTACCCCGGCATGACCGACGAGATGCTCGCCTACATGATAAAGACCGTCAAGGAATTTGTGGCACAATACAAATAAGCTATGGACATTGACATATTTGACAGCTTCTACCGGGGCAAGCGTGTGCTCGTGACCGGTCACACCGGGTTCAAGGGTTCATGGCTCTCCGTATGGCTCCATGAACTCGGCGCCGAAGTGGTCGGTGTCGGGCTCGACCCGGCAACCGACCGCGACAACTTCGTGCTCACAGGCATCGGTGAAAAGATAAAGGCGGATATCCGTGCCGACATCCGCGACGGCGAGAGGATGAAAGAAATCTTTGCCGAATACAAGCCCGAGATAGTGTTCCACCTCGCCGCCCAGCCGCTTGTCAGGCTAAGTTACGACATCCCGGTCGAGACATACCAGACCAACGTGATGGGCACCATCAACATCATGGAGGCAATCCGCGCCACCGACAGCGTGAAAGTCGGGGTGATGATCACCACCGACAAGTGCTACGAAAACAAGGAGCAGATATGGGGCTACCGCGAGAACGAGCCGATGGGAGGCTACGACCCCTATTCATCATCAAAGGGCGCCGCAGAGATAGCCATCGCGTCATGGCGCCGCAGCTTCTTCAACCCTAACGACTATCAGAGACACGGCAAGTCCATAGCCAGTGTCCGCGCCGGCAATGTCATCGGTGGCGGCGACTGGGCGCTCGACCGCATCATCCCCGACTGCATCCGCGCCCTCGAAGCCGGAAGACCCATAGACATACGCAGCCCCAAGGCGATACGTCCCTGGCAGCACGTGCTCGAGCCGCTGGGCGGATACATGCTCCTCGCCAAAAAGATGTGGGAGTCTCCGACAGAATACTGCGAGGGATGGAACTTCGGCCCGCGCGCCGAGTCAATCTCGACCGTCTGGGAAGTCGCATCAAAAGTGGTCAGCCACTACGGCTCCGGCACACTCCGCGACCTCTCCGACCCCAATGCACTGCACGAGGCAAAGCTGCTCATGCTCGACATCTCGAAGGCAAAATTCCGCCTCGGCTGGGAACCCCGCATGGACATCGACCAGACCGTCGCCCTCACCGTCGACTGGTACAGCCGCTATCTGACCGAGCCGGTCTACAACCTCTGCACATCTCAAATCAAAGAATATATCAAGAAATGAGACCTACTGCAATAATAACCGGAGCAACAGGCTACATTGGTTCACATGTCACAAAATATCTGCTTAATCGTGGTTGGGACATAGCTATTATCGCGCAACCTGAATTTGGCTATGGATATATCGAAGATATAAGGTCACAGATTGACATATTTGAATATAACGGTGATATTGACCTGTTAATTGAATATTTCAAGCGCAAGAATGCAGATGTAGTCATGCACCTTGCCGCCGCCGTCATAACCAATTACACTCCCGAACAGATTCCTGTATTGATAAGAAGCAATATTGAATTCGGTACGCAGGTGCTTGAGGCGATGAAACACAGCACAACACGACTTTTCATCGGAACCGGCTCGTACTGGCAGAACTACAATTCCGACACCTACAATCCCGTTGACCTCTATGCAGCAACAAAAGAGGCATTTGAAAAAATTCTGCAGTATTATGTGGACGCATTCGACTTCCGCGCAATCACATTGCGCCTGTTTGACGTCTACGGGGAGGATGACCGACGCCCTAAACTGTGGACGCTTCTTCGTGACATAGCAGGAACCGACAAATCGCTTGATATTTCAGCAGGCGAGCAACTGCTTGATCTGGTGCATGTCGATGATGTTGCAAAAGCCTACGAGTGTACCTATGAATGGCTTGCCGAGAACCCGGGAATCAGAAATGAGATATTCGGAGTCTATACAGGTCAGATGAAACCCCTAAAAGAAATCGTAGAACTGTATCAAAAGATACTGAACAAAAAAATGAAACTAAATTGGGGCGCACGACCATACAAGAAGCGAGAGGTGATGAAACCGTTCAGTGGATATGCAAAATTGCCCAACTGGCAACAAGACATCACCATAGAAATCGGATTAACTAAATTTAACAAACGGGGGGGGGTAAAAACGTCTGCTTTTTCATGCCCTCGCCTGATAAGAGCATAGCGGCATGAAAGAGACCCTTTATTTAGTTGGAGGGAGCGGCTTCATAGGGAAAAACCTCGTCAGACTGTTATCCGACGAATATGAGATAACAATATTTGACAAGTTTATTGATGACAGTTTTTTTAACCATTATCCCGGAGTCAATACCGTAAAAATGGATTTGGTTGACGAGAAAATACCCGTCAGTTTCCCAACTCCGGATTTCATAATCAACCTGGCATCAATAGTGACAGCAGAACGGGACTTTTCACTCTTTGATTCCCTTATAAATTCGAACTTGAAGATCTTGCTCAATCTGTATGAGCGGTTCAAGGACGGAAAGACGCTTAAGATGTTCATTCAGTTCGGAAGTTCAGAGGAATACGGCACGGCACCCTCACCCTACAAGGAGGAAATGCGCGAAGAGCCTAATTCGCCCTATGCCCTTGTAAAGCAGCTTACTACTAATACAGCCCTGATGCTGCATCGTAATTATGGATTCCCAACAATGGTAGTCCGTCCTGGAAATCTCTTCGGGGAAGGACAAAACCCGTCTAAATTCATCCCCTATGTCATAAGCCGTCTAAAAGCAGGAGAGACGCTGAAAGTAACCCCCTGTGAACAGAGACGTGATTTCATACATGTCGATGATTTTGCCGACGCAATCCGGAGCATCCTTAAGAATCACACTGACTGCGTAGGAAAGATTATCAATGTAAGCTCAGGGATAAGCCTGTCATTAAAAGAAATAATCGAAGAACTAAAGGTTTCCCTCGGCTCCAAATCCACCGTCGAATATGGCGCACTGCCCTATCGTGAAAACGAAGCCATGGACTTGAAATGCGACACCTCCCGGCTGGATAATATAATGAAAAAAGATAAGCTGAAAAATGCTTTTAAGGCTCTCAGTCTATAATGAATAATATTTTAATAATCGGAGCAGGAATTGCCGGTCTTGGAGCATCGTATGCCTTAAGGGGCAAAGGATATTCCCCGATCATCCTCGAAAAGGATGATACTTACGGTGGACTTGCCGGTAATTTTACCGTTGCCGGAGGCTTCAGGTTTGACAGATTCGTACATTTTTCATTTACCAATAATGAGAAAGTAAATGATATTTTCAACAAATCCACAGAAGGAAATATCATCCGCCACACACCCAATCCATTCAATGTTTATAAAGGGAAATGGATTAAGCATCCTGCACAAAATAACTTATATCCACTATCAAAAGAAGAAAAGGATAAGATTATCGAGGACTTCAAGTCGCGTCCTAATAATGTTGACGTCACTGCCATACATGATTATGAGCAGTGGCTGAGGATTCAGTATGGAAACACTTTTGCCGAACATTTCCCAATGGCATACACTCCAAAATACTGGATGTGTGAGGCGAGCGAGCTGGAAACCAAGTGGGTCGGAAATCGGTTATATCAACCTTCCATTGACGAGGTGGTTGAGGGCGCAAACTCTGCGGAGACTCCGGTCACATATTATGCAAAAGAGATGCGCTATCCGACGAAAGGAGGTTTTAAGCAATATCTGTCCGAACTCGCTAAAGATGCCGATATAAGATACAATTCCGAAGTGGTCGAAATTGATGTCAAAAACCACACCCTGAAGACAGCCAATGGAATGGAATATCAATATTCAAGGCTTATATCCTCAATGCCACTTCCGTTATTGATATCGAGGTTGAAAAATGAAGTGCCTGAAGATGTCAGAAAAGCCGCAAGATTGCTAAAATGCACCTCCGGATATCAGATTTCCATAGCACTGAAAGGTAAAAATATTCCTCCGTATCTTTGGTGGTATATTTATGATAAGGATATATTGCCGGCAAGGGTATATTCCCCATCCTTAAAAAGTCCCGACAATGTGCCTGAGGGCTGCTCATCGCTTCAACTTGAGGTGTATTGCGAAAAAGATGTGTATAGTCGCGATGAACTTATAGAAAAGTCCGTCAAGCCGCTAATCAAACTTGGCGCAATCCGCGAAGAAGACATAATCGAAATCGATGTGCGTTTTGAACCATGGGCAAACATAGTTTTCGACCATAACATATACGAAGTACGCAAAACAGTAATTGACTATATCCGGTCTGTAGGAATTGAACCGATAGGTCGCTTTGGTCTCTGGGACTACCTCTGGACCGACCAGGCACTCCTTTCCGGACTTGATATCGAATAAAATGTCAAAAATTGCCATTACAAAAAAAGATGTAATCTGGAGTTACGTTGCACAATTCTTCAATATCGGCTCCGGACTAATTACTCTTCCACTAATCCTGCACATGCTTTCATCAGCTGAGATTGGCATGAATTATCTCATGATTACCATCTCAACTATGGTTGGACTGTTAGACTTTGGATTTGCACCGCAATTCGCGCGAAATATAACATATGTTTTTGCAGGTGCCCATGAGTTACGAAAAGAAGGAGTTGCCGAAGCTCAGGATGTTATTGACTATGAACTGCTCGCCAATATGATTGGAGTTGCAAAGCGTGTTTATACCATCCTGGCTCTTGTGACACTGATTTTGATGGTAAGTGTCGGAACTTGGTATATATACTATGTTACTCAGGGCTTCACAAATGTTCATAATTCCCTATATATCTGGCTACTTTATTCATTGTCAGTCTTTTTTAATATCTATTATGTCTATTATTCTTCTCTTTTGATGGGTAGGGGTATGGTAATGGAAGCTAAAAAGGCGATGATTGCACAAAAACTGTCTTATCTTATTTTGACCTTCACACTGCTCTTATCGGGACTCGGCTTAATGGGAGTTGTCTTAGCCAATATAATTTCTCCTTTTGTAGGAAGGTATCTCTCATTTCGATATTTCTATAATCATGAGATGAAAGAAAATTTATCTTCGGTTGCAAAAGACGTAAAAAAACAAACACAACTATTTAAAACAATATGGTATAATTCCAAAAAACTTGGATTGGTCTTTCTTGGAAGCTATGCAATCAATAAATTAGGGATGTTTTTTGCCGGATTATATCTTAGCCTTGAAGAAGTTGCTTCATATGGACTTATGATTCAACTCGTATCTATTATTTCAAGCACGGCAATAACGGTCAATACAGCCATTCAGCCCCAATTGGCTGCGCTGCGAGCCGAGGGTGAGAAGCAGATGTTGATAACTCGTTTTGCATTTGCTATGAACAATTTCTATATATTGTACATTGCCGGCACTACATTCTTATTCTTTTGCGGTCCATGGATTTTATCCTTAATCGGATCAAATGCAACCTTGCCTTCCGGAATCATCTTGTTTCTATACTTTATAGTCGTACTGTTAGAAAATAATCATAGTGCGTTCGCTACATTTATAGTTACAAGCAATAATATCCCCTTTGTTGAATCATCGTTGTTATCCGGAGGAGCAATCTGCCTTTTCAGCTTTCTATCATTACAATTTACCAACTTGGGAATATTAGGACTGGTAATGGTCCAGGGCATATGTCAGGCTATCTACTCCAACTGGAAATGGCCTTATGTCGTATGTAAAGAATTTCATATATCATTTAATCGATTTTTAAAAATAGGATTAGATGAAAGTTTAAATAGATTAAAATTTTATGGAAAATTCGGGAATTGACTTTTTCAAGATAGAAAATCATTTTAAGGAAACAGAGCACATTCCTTCTATACCTGTTTTCGAAAACCACAGGAAAGAGGTGCCAATGTTTACTATAGCCATACCAACTTATAAAAGAGCCGACTATTTAAAAGAAGCATTGGATAGTGCCATTAATCAGGCAACTGACATTCCCTATGAAATAATTGTTGTCGACAACAATCCTGAAAGAAACGATGAAACCGAATTGTTAATGATGAAATATACGGACAATCAATATGTTTCATATTACAAAAACGCAGAAAACATTGGCTTGGTAAGTAACTGGAACCGATTATACCTATTATCACGTACCGAATGGGTCATCATGTTGCATGATGACGATATTCTGTTATACGATTTCATTGATTTCCATTATAAAATTTTAAACTATCTACCTGACAGTTCTATTATATATCCGTCCTACTATACATCAAGAAGCCCCAAATGTATCAAAGACAATATCCGGTATAAAAAATTATCTATCGATGATTTCATATTCGGGAATATAATTGGACCTCCATTGGGAATGATGTTTAAACGACAGGATTTTATTGCTCTTGGTGGTTTCAGCCAAGACTCATATCCATCAATAGACGAAGAAGTATATCTCAGAGCTATATGCGCAAATCTAAATTGTTACAAAATTATAAGTTCGTCTAAAGCAATGTATCGTATTGAGGTAAATGTAAGTATAAAACCTCAAACAATAATCGGATTTATAGCCAACGGACAAAAAGTATCAAATTTGATTCTACAAACAAAAAAGGGACTATCAAAAATACTATATAAGGAGGCCTTGAAAACAAACGATGTCATACAGTTAAATAAGTTCATAAACATGACAAATTTCGTATCTCCTGAATTAAAAAGGCATTTGCTTGAATTAAAACGATATGAGTCAAAAATATCAAAAATACTCTATGCCTTTTTGAATGTGTGGGAAAGAGCAGTCTATAGGTTCAAATGCTCAAATATTAATTCAGCAAAACAGTAATGACTTAATAGCGCGCAAGATATAATTAATAAAAGTCAGATTTCAATAGATTGAGCACGTAAAAATCAATAAGAATCAGTAAAAATATTCCATAATCTAACAAATCAAATCAAACTAATAATTGCAGTCATTAAAAAGAATATTCTTATACTAAATTCACATAAAAAGCCATCAATGAATCCGTTAATCACAATTTCAATCCCCATATACAATGTTGAGAAATATGTCGAGAGAGCACTTATTTCTGCTCTTAATCAGACATATGACAATATTGAAATACTCGTTATCGACGACAAAGGTACAGACAATAGTATGGAAATTGTGCAACGTATAATCTCTACCCATCCACGAGGTAATATCGTAAGAATAATAGACCAAGGAAAAAACATGGGGCTTGGAGTAACGCGCAATACTTCAATTGACAACGCTCATGGAGAATTTCTGTTTTTCATGGACAGCGATGACGAAATTACTGCCGATTGTATTGAAGTATTACACTCGGCGATGAAAGAAACTCCGGTTGATTTTGTTGTGGGTTCACTGTGCGAGGTTGACGTTAACGATAACATACTCTTTAATCGTATATACATTGAGGCACTGTACACCAACAACAATGACATACTCCATTCTCAATACGACCAAACTTGGATAAAAACAGGGAAATCATCATGTATCCTTTCTCCGCTCTGGAACAGGCTTTACAATCTGACTTTCCTAAAGCGCAACAAGATTAGATGTATTCCTGGTCAAAGGCACGAAGATATGATTTTTTCATTTCTATTATACCTTTTTGCTGATAGCTGTCGAATCCTACCCCAAATTACCTATCGCTACACCATAGCTCGACCAGGTTCTGATATGGATGAGAATTTAAAAGGCTTTACATTAAAGCTCTTAGCGCATCAGGTCGGCATTATTGAATTTTATTCATCATTCGTCAATTATATCAAAGAAAACAAACCAGAAACATCAAAACATATTCTTGCAATGATTGAAACCCGGGCTGCAATTACGAAATACCGTCTTATTCAATCTTCGCAGCAAAAGGATGTAGTGAAAAAATTAAAACAATTGACAGGCGACATCCGGTTGTCGGATTTACCAGTTAATGCGGCATCATGGTATTTTTGGCTGTACCTTCGTGCACCAAAGCCATTAATACCGCTCCTCGACCTCATTTATTTCAAAAGAAGAAACATATATTAGTCCTGACTAAATGAAAAAAGTTTTATTTGACGGTACAGCTATTCAACCCTCTACAAAAGCTTCTTTTCATGGAGGTAGTGAATATGCGAAATGTGTCTTGCGCGAAATTCTGAATCAAGGGAAGAATATCGACATTATATTTTATAATAATCTTCCAATTCCACCGGATATAATGGCGACCCTTGACAGTCACCATATAAAAACTCATTATACCGCTTCTAAGAACGACTTATATAAATTTATTGACCTTGAAGGGTATGATTTGTTTTATTCTCCTTTACCCTACGCTTACTATGACTATAACGGGAATACTACGATAATCGGGGTAATACATGGACTGAGAACAATAGAATTTCCATGGGATAGATATTACCACAAATTTATCAATACACCTGTAAAAAAATTTATTGGCAGAATTATATCATACACGCCATTCTTATGGCAGATTTTGAAAAAACGGAATATCAGCAAGTTCTCCAAGCTTTTATTAAATCCTAAATTCAAATTCATAACAGTTTCGGAACATTCCAAATATTCCTTAGTTAAATTCTATCCTTCCCTAAACGAAAAGGATATCGAAGTTTGTTACTCTCCACTTGATACTATCTCACACGAAAAAGTCGAGACAAGAAATAATGTAGAAAAATATTTTTTATTAGTAAGCGGAAATCGTGCCGAGAAAAATATTATACGAGCAGTATCTGCCTTGGATAATTTATTTACAAAAGGACTTTTAACAACTTATAAAGTTAAAATCACCGGAGTTACCAATCCCAAAATATTTTCTCACATCAAAAATTCAGAGAAATTTGAATTTTTACCATATATATCATCGGCTGAACTTAACAAATTATATCGAAACGCATTTTGTTTTATATACCCGTCTCTTAATGAAGGCTTTGGGTATCCACCATTACAAGCCATGGCATGTCACATACCGGTTATCGCATCATCCGCTACAAGTATTCCGGAAGTATGCGGGAATGCAGCTTTGTATTTTTCTCCTACAAACATCGATGATTTGGAAAACAGGATTCTCCAAATAGCACTCAATAGTCAAATTAGGGAATCTTTAATCGAATCAGGGAACAAGCGTTTGGAAGAAATTAAATTCAGACAAAAAAAGGACCTCGAAAAATTGATAAATCTAATTTTCAAATAAAGCTGAAATTTATAAATGAATCCCCCTAATTATAACAAATATATAAATTATTATATTTGGTTTATTTTATTCTGTCCAACTTTTTGGGGATTTATGCCCGAATCAGGAAAAACTATAGGGCAATTATTTTTTTCAATGAGTGCTATACTTTTCGTATGCTTTCTTCTTTATAAAAGCAAAACCAGCTTCAAATTTCCTAGGATTATTACATTAATATTTACAATCCAATGTCTTATATATATCCTATCCATAACGCTGAATTCCATCTCATTCCATTCTAATATAAGTTTAAAGGATTTCTCTGATATCATTCGTCCGATACTATACCTAATTGCAATAAGTGTTCCTGTTTCTCTGAATTTCAAAGAATCTCAACTTAAGAATACTATTGCTACTCTTATTGCTACTATTCTTACGTGTCTGATAATGGACATTATAAAATTTTTCCCTTTGGGAACTATAATATTAAAATTATACACAGCATTACCTCCTGATTCCTTTAATTATTTCAGATTTTCAGGGACATTCAGCTATTGCTACAATTTTGGATTTGTCTTGATTTTTCCAATGTTTTATTGCCTTTATGCATACAATCATAAACCACGAAATTTAATTTTTTTTCTAATTCTTTTAATTCTTACCGGAAGCCGTTCAATTCTACTTGCAGCAGTAATCACGTTGATAATTTATCATTTCTCATCAGAAGGTAAATTTCATTCAAAACTTATTAAAGCTATATTATTCGTACTTACTATCATAATACTTATGTGGTTTTTATCATTAATAGAAATTCCCATTATTCAACGTATTTTTACAAATTTTGAACGATTGATCGATGCTTTATCAGGAGAAGGTAATGACGGTTCTTTGTCGACAAGAAGTAATCAGTTAAGTAATGTTATTTCTAATTTTTACAAAAGCCCAATCTGGGGAAATGGGCCTTTAAAATCAACAACCGCTCCCATTGAAATGCAAATAGGATATTATCTTTCTGCATGGGGAATTATAGGTGTTGCTTTACTACTTACATTATACACCTGTTGCTTTTATTGGGCATTTAAATTAAGAAATAATCCCAATAAGATTGTCAAGGCATTTTCCAGAACTAACTTATTATGGCTTATAGCTTCGTTAATAGTCGGAATGAGCACTCCAATTACCGATCAAATTAGAGTTTTTCAAATATTTTATCTTATCCAAGGGATACAGTACGCATTATTTCGCGAATTACGAGTAAATTCTAAGTATGGTTTGCATATATGAAAGTCTTAAATATAATTACTGGTGGTCTTAATGCTGATGGAATTACAAATGCCTGGTTGACATTTGCGGAAGAATTAAAGAGCAATAAATCATATGATGATGTTGTTATCGATTTTGCTAAAATTGAAGGATTAAGTAACGATACAGTCACTCAGCGCTTTCATCAATTAGGTATTTCAACGCCCAAATTACCCGCAAGATTAAATGCACCATTAAAGTACTTCAGAAGTCTAACTAAACTTCTAAAACATGGTAAGTACGATATTATCCATGCAAATGGCAGTAGTTCCCTCTTGTTTATCGAAATGTTTGCCGGATTATGTGCACGAACACCAGTAAGAATTGCTCATAGTAGAAATACAACATGCTCATATAAACTCCTCCACTATTTGCTTAAAATTCCTTTCTATTTATCATGTAATGGTCGACTTTCATGTGGGTTGGATGCCGGTAAATGGCTTTTCGGGGCTCAAAAATTTACTATTCTTAAAAATGGTAAGAATTTTTCTAAATTTAAGTTCGATGACAAAATCAGAGAAAAGAAACGTAATGAACTTCAGCTGTCAAATACTCTTGCAATAGGACATGTTGGAAAATTCAATACTCAAAAGAATCATAAGTTTCTTATCGAAATATTTAAAGAACTGCATCAATTAAACCCCAACACAAAACTATTCCTAATCGGTGATGGTGAATTACAGCACGATATTGAGGAATTAGTGAAAAAATATAATTTACATAATTGTGTAAAATTTACCGGTGCAATTACTAATATTCCCGAGTTCCTTAATGCAATGGATATCATGGTGTTTCCCTCGCTATTTGAAGGACTACCAAATGTTGTTCTCGAATGGCAAGCGATGGGATTACCATGCTTAATTTCTGATACAATAACGCGAGAATGTGCTCCATCGAGTCTTGTTGAGTTCAAAGGTCTGGATAAGTCCCCATATGAATGGATCATATCTATTAATAACCTATCCAAATATAATAATCGAAAAACACAATCTCAAGAAGGTATAAAGGCGCTAAAAGATTCGAAATTTGACATTAAAGATTCTACACACATTCTCATAGATACATACAAAACATTACTTTCCAAGAAAACAAATAGATTTCGCTAACTCTAATCTGGGAACTTGTCCTGTCCCCATTTCAACTATTTAGACCACTTCATCTAAACAACAAGTTATTATGACTATAAATGAGTTTGTAAGAAGAATTGCAGACTCTGCTTCTTCTTATCCTGATAAAATATTTTCAAAAAAAGGTAATATATACACCTGTGTAAATCCATTTTCATATCACCTTGTGCGTAAACATCCATATATTTATGAAAATATGGATGGTTTGTTTGTCGACGGCATGACGATGTGTTGGTGGATACGGTTACTTTGGCGGAAGAAAATTCCTCGATTAAGTTTTGATATGTCTGGTATGGCATCTGACTTATTTGACCGGCTAAATAAAGAAGATAGTAATGAAAGCATCTACTTTATAGGAGCTAAACAAACCGAATTAGAGGGGACAATTAATCAGATACGACAAACATATCCGCATATAATAATTAGCGGCTATAGAAACGGTTATTTTATAGATATTGACGACAGGAACAATGCTATTTCAGAAATTTTGTCTCAAAACCCATCTTTTACGATAATTGGGATGGGTTCCCCATTACAAGAGCAATTCGCATTAGATCTAAAGACTGCTGGATATATGGGCATTGCATTTACATGTGGCGGTTTCTTACATCAAACTTCTCATAAAATTAATTATTATCCTAATTGGGTTAACAAATTAAATTTAAGAGCCTTCTACCGCCTGACACATGAAAAGGGGATGTTCGTAAGATTATGGAACGTCCTAATAGAATTTCCAATAATGTTTATTGGTGATTCTATCAAATACACGCTTTCCCACAGATAAACCCGTATTTAAAATTCTAGTATCTTCTCATCATTATTAGAGAAATCTATTCTTCTCACCGAGAGGTCAACACACTTCAAATATTTAATTCAATATTCTCCAACTACACATGACTGACCTATTTACGGCTTATCGCACTTTCTTTGGGAAGGGTGATGCGCTCTATCAGTTGTTTGCGCCTTATCGCATATGTCCATTGGGGGCGCATGTCGACCATCAGCATGGTCTTGTTTCCGGTTTCGCTTTCGATTCAGGCATTGATTTTCTTTTCTCGGCAACTGACTCCGGGAAAGTAGAAATGGCATCGCTCTCCTTCGAGGGTCTCATGACGTTCAATGTCCAGCGTCCGGTTGACGAAAAGCAGGGCAACTGGGGAGACTATCTTCGAGGGGCAGTGTGGGCGCTCCAGCAAGACTTTCACCTTGAAAAAGGAATCCGTGGCATAATCAAGGGCTCCATACCCATAGGAGGGCTTTCCTCTTCGGCAGCATTGCTCTGCGGCTTTGTCATGGCGATTGACAAGGTCAACCATCTCGGGCTTACACGCCAACAGATAATTGACTATGCTTCAATAGCAGAGCGCAGTTACGTAGGACTTAACAACGGCATTCTCGACCAGGCATGCGTGGTCCTATGCGAGTCAGATAAACTGTTGTATCTCGACACAGAGACCGGCGAGTATCGACTCATCCCATTTGGAGGTGACACCCCGAAACCACTCCCCTTCAAACTCGGCATATTCTTCTCCGGCGTTACACGACAGCTCACCGGGACCGACTATAATTTGCGCGTGTCGGAATGTAAGACCGCCGCTTGGATAATCGAAGCGTACGAGGGCGAACACTTGAAAGAGCTGAGTGATACCAGGCTTCGTGACGTGACGAAAGCTTCTTTTGAAAAAAATGCCGACATGATGCCCCAACGCTTTGCCCGCAGGGCAAAACACTTCTTCTCGGAATGTGAACGAGTCAAGAAGGGTGTCAAGGCATGGGAAGACGGCAATATCGAATTGTTTGGGAAATACGTGTTCGAAAGTTGTGAAAGCTCGATGAACAATTATGAGTGTGGCTCCCCGGAATTAATCTCATTATACAATATAATGCGAAATACCAATGGCATATATGGCGGTCGATTCAGTGGTGCCGGTTTCAAAGGAGCATGTATAGCCCTTGTCGACCCGGCTAAACTTGACTCTGTCCGCGAGACTGTCAGACGTGAATATCTCGCACAATATCCACAGTATGAGTCTTCTTTTGAAATATTTTTCTGTAATCCCGCAAATGGAGTAGACTTTCTATGATCAATATCGTAATCGCAGCCGGATATGCGACTCGCTTGTATCCGCTGACAGAAAATTTTCCAAAACCATTGCTTAAAATCGGTGCCCGAAATATACTCGAGCGTATGCTTGATGACATCGACACCATCCCTGAAATAGAGGCACATATTATAGTGACTAACCATAAGTTTGCCGCGATATTCCATGATTGGCTCAATACGGTCAATTATACCAAGCCAATAACGATAATCGATGACGGTACCTCAAGTAATGAGAACCGGCTCGGTGCGGTCCGCGATCTTCTGCTTGCCATCGAACAGGGTAAGGTCAACGATGACATAATGGTGCTCGCAGCCGACAACATCCTTGAATTTTCACTCCGTGGATTCGTTGATTTCTTCAAAGAAAAGGGGACATCAGTCATCATGTGTCATCACGAGCCGGAACTCCGCAAGCTACAGCGTACGGGAGTGATTGCCGTGGATGACAACATGAAAGTAATTGAGATGCAAGAAAAGCCTGAAGTACCGGTCTCTTGTTGGGCTGTCCCGCCATTTTACATATATTCCAAGAAAGACTTGCCGGGCATAAAGGAATGTTTGAATCATGGATGTGGCTTCGATGCGCCGGGAAATCTCGCTCATTACCTTGCCGGAGTCTCAACTCTGCATGCTTGGCATATGCCGGCATCCCGTTTTGATATCGGCTCACTTGATTCTTACCACGAAGCACAGCAAAAATTCAAATAATTTAACCTGACACTAAATAACATCCTATTATGAAAATATTAGTGACTGGCGCAGCCGGCTTTATCGGCTCGGCTGTATGCCATCGGCTTCTTGAAAGAGGTGATTCAGTCGTAGGTCTCGACAACATAAATAATTACTATGACCCTGAACTGAAATATGGCAGACTCGCCACACTCAGTATCAGAAAACAAGACATTGCATGGTATAAATTCTCTCAGTCTTCTATATATCCGCAATTCAGTTTTGTCCGCATGAATCTTGAGGATACGCAGGCGATGCAAATGCTTTTTGCCAACGGCAACTTTGATGTCGTGATTAATCTTGGGGCACAGGCAGGCGTGAGATATTCAATTGAAAATCCTCATGCATACATAGAGAGCAATATTGATGGATTTATCAATATTCTTGAAGGATGTCGTAACAACAAAGTGAAACATCTTGTATATGCCTCATCTTCGAGCGTCTATGGTCTCAATGGACATGTTCCCTTTTCCGAACATCATAGCATTGCACATCCCGTCAGCCTATATGCAGCTACAAAGAAATCTAATGAGTTGATGGCTCATGCCTATTCCAAACTTTATGGAATACCCACAACCGGATTACGTTTCTTCACAGTGTATGGACCATGGGGACGCCCTGACATGTCGCCGTTCCTTTTCATGGACGCGATATTACATGACCGCGCCATAAAAGTGTTTAATAATGGTGATATGCTGCGTGATTTCACCTATATTGATGACATAGTGGAAGGTGTCATAAGGATGGTCGATGTGATTCCACAGGGCAATCCTGACTGGGACGATACAAATCCCGATCCGGCGACATCCCCCGCCCCATATCGTGTATATAACATCGGCAACCAGCACCCAACAAAACTGATGGATTACATCGCATGTATCGAGAAGGCTATCGGTCGCGAAGCAAAGAAGAATTTCTTACCTATGCAACCCGGTGACGTATATCAGACTTACGCTGATTCTTCGGCTCTCGCAGAAGCAACCGGGTTTAAACCCTGCACATCGCTGCAGTCAGGAATCGACCGAACAGTAGAATGGTTTAAGCAATATTACAATCTATAAATCTATGAAGCAATATAACATCGCCGTAGCCGGTACAGGTTACGTCGGTCTCAGCATCGCCACACTCCTGGCGCAGCACAATCACGTCACAGCCGTCGACGTGATTCCCGAAAAAGTAGAGAAAATCAACCGCCGTGTATCCCCTATACAGGACGAGTACATCGAGAAATATCTTGCCGAAAAGGAACTTGACCTCACGGCGACACTTGACGGGGCACAGGCTTACCGAAATGCTGACTTTGTGGTGATTGCCGCGCCTACCAACTATGACCCCGTAAAGAATTATTTCGACACCCACTGCATCGAGGATGTCATCGACCTCGTGCTAAGCGTCAACCCAGATGCCGTGATGGTGATAAAATCCACCATCCCCGTGGGCTACTGCCGCTCGCTATACATGAAATATGCGGCAAAAGGTGTCGATAAGTTCAACCTCCTCTTCTTCCCAGAGTTCCTCCGCGAGTCAAAGGCGCTCTACGACAACCTCTACCCGTCACGCATCATCGCCGGTGTGCCGAAGATAATCGATGACGAGCGGTTTGCCGAGGAAAACGAGGCGATCATGAAGGTAGCTGACCTCACGAGCCTTGACGAGGCGGCGCACATATTTGCCGGATTGCTCCAGCAAGGCGCGTTGAAAGAGGATATCTCGACGCTCTACATAGGCATGAAGGAGGCGGAGGCGGTTAAGCTGTTCGCCAACACCTATCTTGCCCTACGCGTAAGCTACTTCAACGAGCTTGACACCTATGCCGAAGTCAAGGGTCTTGACTCACAAGCGATAATTGAAGGCGTAGGTCTCGACCCGCGTATCGGCACACATTACAACAACCCGTCATTCGGTTACGGCGGTTACTGCCTTCCCAAGGACACAAAACAGCTGCTCGCCAACTACGCCGATGTGCCTCAAAACATGATGTCAGCAATCGTCGAGAGCAACCGCACCCGCAAGGACTTCATCGCTGACCAGGTACTTAAAATGGCAGGCTATTACGATGAAAACAGCTATTATGATAGGGCACGTGAGAACGAATGTATAATCGGTGTATATAGATTGACCATGAAATCCAACTCCGACAATTTCCGCCAGTCATCAATCCAGGGCGTCATGAAGCGCATCAAGGCAAAAGGTGCCACGGTCATCATCTACGAGCCAACCCTCGAAAACGGCTCCACATTTTTCGGCTCGCGCGTAGTCAACGACCTCCCCGAGTTCAAACGCCTCTCCCACGCCATCCTCGCCAACCGCAATGACGCAAGCCTCCAAGACGTCGCCGACAAAGTCTACACCCGCGATATCTTCAAAAGAGACTGATTTTAATTTCCACACATAATCAATTTCGTATGAGAGTCAAGATTTACGTTCTTGGCTCTCATTTTTATTTACGAAAACATCATGACAAATTAATAAGTTATAATGCCGTCTCCACGGTTCTGTCGCATCACCGCCCTGACACGCGCAGTTAGCGGTGGCGGCGGGGGAAGAGACGGCGAATGGCGGTGAGATGGGGAGCGATGCTCCCGCCGACGATCACAAGGGTGACGGCGGTGATAATCAGGACAAGCCCACACACGTCACGGACTGTAAGTTGCTCATGAAATATCGTGACCCCGATTACGACAGCGGTCAGCGGCTCCATCGCCCCGAGTATCGCCGTCGGTGTCGAGCCTATATAAGTGATGGCAAGCGTGGTGCAGAGAAATGACACCGCCGTAGGCAGCAACGCCAACGCGCATATACGACTCCACTGCCCCACCCCCGCAGGCACGGAAAGATGCCCACTTATAAGAATGTTTGCCACAAATATCAGCAATCCGAAAGTAAGCACATAGAAGGTCACTGTCAATGTAGGCACCCGCGCAAGCTCCGTCTTATTGATTCCAACGATGTAAAGCGCATAGGAGAGTGCCGACAGCATCACAAGCGCCGTGCCGGCAACGCTCAATGTCGCCCCACCCTCTCCCTTGTAGAGCAGACCGATGCCGACCAACGCCGTGGCAAGACTGAATATGGTGACGGGCTTTAGCCGTTCATGAAACACCGCCGACATTATAATCGCCACCATGAGCGGATAGACAAACAACAGCGTCGATGCAATCCCGGCATCCATGTACCGGTACGCCTCAAACAGTGTGACCGATGACAGCCCCACAAGCAGCCCGAACACAAGCAGCAGCCACGCCTGACGCCATGTCACTTTAAACGATTTACCGCGCGCGACCATCATCAGCGCCATTATCGGGATGGCAAACAGATAGCGGAAAAACAGTATCGACGGCGTATCCATTCCGTCAGCCATCAACGGCAACGCAAACAGCGGGTTAAGCCCGTAAGTCGCAGCCGCTATAAATCCAAGGGCATATCCCTGTATCTTTCGTGAATCCATCTTTCTATTTTCGGGTAATAACTTTCTTTATACGCAATATCGACACAGTACAAGCCGCAATAAATATCACTCCCATAGCAGCATAAGACACTATCGTATCGGGAATATAGGAACAGAGGAAAGCCCCTCCTCCAGCCGCGACAGCAAACAGTGCCGACTTTACGGTAGTCCGGTCATATCCGTAGCCATACAGACGCCGGTTGAGGATATAATAAATCAGATAAGCAATAAGGCTGCTCGCCACAAGACTCATTCCGAGACCGATAAGACCGAAGAAATAGTATGCCACACAGCTAAGCGCAAGATTGAGCGCATTGCCAAACACCCCTTCAAGCCAGAAAAACAGCAGCTTGTTATCCTTCGCAAATGCTATGTAACCCATCGGATAATTCAGTCCCTTGAGCAATATCCCGAATCCAAACCACCTCATCAGCGGCATCACGCTCATAAACGACTCCGTGAGCAGCAATCTTATTATCATCGGTGACGTAAGTATCAGTCCGATAACAAGCGGAGTGAGTATCAGACTCACAATTTCCGTCTGCCGGTTGACCACCCCACGCATCTTTACATTGTCGCCCGCAATCGCGGTAAGTCGCGGGAAAAAGTCAAGTGACATAGCACTGAACACGACCCCGACATATTGATTGGTAATCGAATTTGCCGCCTGATACAGACCGACATTATCCACCGAACCGAAACTGCGCACAAAAAGGTTGATAAGATAATTGGTAAATGTACCGATAAGCGATCCCGCCATCAACACAAGTCCCAGTCCTATCAGCTTCATTATCAACGGTCGGTGAGTCGACCACACAAACCTCACCTTGTCAACTGCAATGCTCTTCCTTACCGAATAGAAATAAAATACAAACATGGACAGTGAAAGCACAATCATCGCCGGCACAATACCGGCAGTCCCGAAAAAATAGTAGAGCGGAACACCGACAAAAAGTCCTGTAACACCTCCGACAATCGATGCCTTTGAAAGACGCTTCACCGCATGCAATCCTTGAAGCAACGACATTTCCCCCGCCGATGATATTGCGAAAAACACCATAACGGCAAGCAGCATGAAGCCGAACGTGTGGGCATCATCACCAAAAGTCCACCGACTGAGAAGCGGAGAGAGTAACAGGCACACCGCCGCGCCCAACAGTGCACTCATAATTATCAACCGACGGGCGACAGCAAATACGGTCGACACTTTCTCATGATCATCGCGGTTAGCCGCCACCTCTTTCACTATCGCCAGGTTAAGCCCAAGCGAGGCAAACTGCTGAAGAGTGTTTGCTGCGGTAGTGTACAGTGCCGCGACACCCATTCCCGCCGGGCCGAGCAATATGGCGACAAACTTCCCGCGGATAAGAGCCAGAAGTATCTGAAACACCTGTACGCCGCCAAAAGCCGACGTACCCTTCAAAATACTCTTATAGCTATTTTCTTCCTTTGACGCTGCCATAAACCATCATTGCAAATTTAAGCGGACCGATGCCTATTCTCAACAATATTGATTTTATACGACTCACTTTCCCTTCGATAAGTTGCCAGTCGATTGAACATCGTGCACGCTCTATCAGGGAGTTTATTTCAACCTCATGCCCTTTAAGGCAATCCCGGTGCTTCATCATGAAAGAAATCATCCCCGCCGTATCATTGAAAAGCTGTACATTTATACGTGTACGTGATTCATCACCTGAGATATAATTATCATATATAAGTTCTTTCAGCCTTATATCCGTATATAATATATCAAAACGCCTGTGAGTTATCTTACATGAAACCGAGTCAGGATTCACCCGGTAGCGATACTCCGCGTCACAAAACGCAATCTTCAGAGCAGCAATCATAAGTTGACGAGACAATAATTCGTCATCGTTCATGCAGTTGCCGGCAGCCGCATACTTTTTCATAGTGTCCACGTATAGCCTACGCTCCACACATCCGTTAGGCGCGATTTTCCATCCTCCTATAGTGTGCTGCAATAAATCGCGCCCCCTATATACAGCGGATCTATCAAATCCCTGTACAGGCAAAATCATGTCACCGTGCACAAGACGGCAATATACCGTATCAGCACCCGTATCAGCAATACGTGAGTATATTTTTTCGAGAAAACATGCTTCAAAAGCATCATCAGCATCCAGCGGCACTATATATCTTCCCTCCGACAAAATAATCGCCTCTTTTCGCGGCGTGTAGGCACTTCCGCTATTGCTGTCTCTTTTACATAGCCTTATGTTATTGTGACATCCGGCATACCGGGATGCTATATCCCGGGTATTATCAGTCGAGCAATCATCCACAATGACCAGTTCCCAGTCATCAAATGACTGTGCAAGCACACTCTCAATAGCCTCGCCGATAAAAGGTCCTGCATTATATGCAGGCATGACTATTGAAAAAAACGGGAGCTTTTTAATAGTACTGTCACTCATAGATGCTGCTTCATTGTTGACCAAAACAAAGTTAGCTCAAATACTCCGATTATACAACAGTGGACTAAACTGAACCTGTTACCAATATCCAGAGAGGAATAATTTCATCGCTGCAGGATGACGAGCGTGGGGGTCTCGTCAGGCGTCACCGCAAGATTGCGCATGATTACGTAACGGCTTATACGTTTTATAGCCGTCTCGATAAGCTCGGCACGACCAAGAATATGCTTCATCTGATCAATATTGACAGTGGTTATCCGCTGCTCCGGCGCTACCACAATAATGCCCGATACAAATATTGTCGAATGAATCTCCCCGTCAAAACGACTAACTGCGACACGTGTGCCGTCAAGCTCCACAATAGACTGCCGGTAAACTTTTCCCCCATGCATCACAGCGTGGGCAAGATATCTCACCATATTAATCCTCGCTCTCCTTTTTCCCGTTGGAATAATGCTTGACCAATCCGCGCTTATATGAGTCAGGGCTAAAACGTGTACGCACAAGGGTTATACTGTCGACATAGGCGATTTCGCCACGCTTCGGATTAAGTTCCATCATGCCATATACATAGCGCAAAGTTCTGGCGGTATCAGCTGGAAACTCCACCTCGTTCCAGCCGTCGGAAGTGATGGTGGTAGTGATGTAATCTGTTGTACCGTCATTATAGTCCGCTCCGATGGTGACACGCAGCGGCGACTGACGATTGCTGACAAACATACGCCAAGTATATACATCGCCTTCCTCCCAGTTTTCGTCACGGCGAAATGAGAATTTTAAGTTGTCAGCCGGAGACCCATAGGCAAACCGGCGGTAACGGGTATCATTCCATGCATCCACGGAGTCTCCTATTGCAGCAAGCTGCACTTTCTCGCCTGCAGCAGCCACATCGGCATCTTTCAACTCTTTCTCAAGCTGCTCAATCACCTTGTCGTAGACTTCGATATATTTCTCTATGTTGTGTCCATACCATTCAAGGGATGTGTCCACCTGTTCAGCCGTAACTCCATGACGCATATAAATCGATTGCTTAAGCACTTTTCGCGCCGAGTCATTACGATAAGCCGAACTGTTCAAATCCACCACCCCTTCTCCCTTATGTATATCCACAAGCAGCGATACCATGTCGTCAGGTTTGATAACATAGTCGGGAGTACGGTCGCATGATGAAAACATCAACGATGCAGCCGCATAAACAACAGGCAAGACCAACAGTCCTCTCATATTCATTTTTCCTCTCCAGAAGCTGCGTCACCGCCATTCTCCCTGACAGGCAACGACAGATATTTAGAGTAGAATATTATCAGCACAAGTATGCCGACCGTGATTGCCGCATCGGCAATATTAAATATGGGCTGAAAAAACAGGAAATAGTCGCCACCGACAAAAGGCACCCAATCAGGCCAGTAAAAACTGAACAGCGGGAAATAGAGCATGTCAACTACCCTACCATGAAAAACGGGCGCATATCCCCCCTCCGGAGGAAACATCACGGCAACCTCCGGAGGATAAGGATTATTGAATATCATCCCGTAAAAAACCGAATCGATTATATTGCCGGCTGCTCCGGCAGTAATCAACGCGCAGCATACAATGTAGCCGGTTTTTATATCGGTGCGGTTCTTGATGCGACAAATATAATATATGAGCAATCCTACAGCTACAATACGGAACATTGTGAGAAACAGCTTGCTGCCAAGCTCCATACCGAATGCCATGCCGTTATTCTCGATAAAATATATCCTGAACCAATCGGTGATTACAAATTCCTGACCCAGATACATATGGGTCTTCACCCAAATCTTGACAATCTGGTCGATAATAAGCACACCGAGAATGATAATCGTGGCAATCGCGCCCTTGGATAACTTCATTTATTGCTCAATTACGATAATATAAATGTCACTTTACGGTAAAAATCATTTCTTTTTGCCGCTTTCCTTTGCCTCTACACTTAGAGTGGCATGAGGCACGGCAAGCAGTCGTTCACGTGGAATCAGTTTGCCGGTCTGACGGCAGATACCGTAGGTCTTGTTCTCGATTCTTACAAGAGCACCCTGCAGATGCTGGATAAATTTCATCTGACGTTGTGCGAGCTGACCTGCCTCCTCCTTGCTGAGAGTGCTCGCACCCTCTTCAAGGACCTTAAAAGTTGGAGACGTATCGGCTGTGTCATTACCGTCGCTATTCATCACGTTAGCCTTAAGCAACTCGTAGTCGCGCTGTGCCTTGTCAAGTTTTTGGAGTATCAATTCCTTGAACTCCTGCAGCTCCTCATCTGTGTAACGTGTCTTTTCACTCATAACAGTACTGTTTTAGGTTATATGTCAGGGTTTAATAAGTTCAATGACAGTCTTGACTTCCACACCGTCAAGGTCAAGAGTCTCCACTAAGGCATCGGCAGCCAAGGGAGCCACGTTGATTGATGTGGCGAGTACCTGGCGCGCCATGTAGTCACTGTATGCCTTAATCGCCTCGTCGGTAGCGGCATTGGGTTCAAAGGTTATGGATATCTTGTCTACGATATCATACCCTCTGCCTTTGCGGATATTCTGTACACGGTTCACGATATCGCGGGCTATGCCCTCACGGCGAAGATCGTCGGTAAGAGTAACGTCGAGTGCCACGGTCAGATTGCCATCGTTTGCCACCTGCCATCCGGGGATATCTTCCGATATAATCTCGACATCGCCAAGCTCCACTGTCGCGTCGACTCCATCGACATGGAATGTAAACGAGCCGTCGCGCTCAAGCTCCATTATATCATGCTGCTCCATCTTTGCCACCTGCGCGGCGAGAGCCTTCATTATCTTACCATACTTCGGGCCAAGCTTCTTGAAATCAGGCTTGACACGCTTTACAAGCACACCCTCGTCATTACCGACAAATTTGATATCCTTGACATTCACCTCGCTCAATATAAGGTCAGCCATCGACTCGATCATGGCTTTCTGACGGTCGTCAAGCACCGGTATCATGAGTGTGCCGAGCGGCTGACGCACCTTGATATTGACCTTACGGCGGAGAGCAAGTACCATTGAAGTTATGTCCTGGGCAAGTTTCATGCGCTCCTCAAGCTCCTTGTCGCTTTCACCGGCGACCGGGAAGAGGGCAAGATGCACCGAGGTAGTGTCGCCGGTAGTAGCCGAACGCAGGTCGGTATATAGACGGTCGGAGAAGAAAGGCGAGATTGGCGCCATAAGCAATGCCACTGTCTCCAGACAGGTATAGAGAGTCTGGTAGGCAGCAAGTTTATCTTTGTCCATTTCTCCACCCCAGAAACGCTTACGGTTAAGACGTACATACCAGTTGCTGAGATTGTCATTGACAAAATCATTGATGGCACGCGCCGCCTTTGTAGGCTCATAATCGTCGAGTGCCTCCTCTACCTCACGTATAAGAGTATTGAGCAATGACAATATCCAGCGGTCAATCTCGGGACGCTCTGCAACAGGAACTTGCGGAGCACTGTTATCAAATCCGTCGACATTGGCGTAAAGTGCAAAGAAAGAATATGTATTATAAAGTGTCGCAAAGAGTTTACGCGAAGTTTCCCTGACACCCTCCGGATCATATTTCAGATTATCCCATGGCGACGAGTTGGCAATCATGTACCAACGCAAGGGATCGGAACCAAACTCATTGATTGCCTCAAACGGATTGACGGCATTACCCAGTCGCTTTGACATCTTGTTGCCGAAACGGTCAAGCACAAGACCGTTGGAGATAACGGCTTTATATGCCACCGAGTCAAATACCATGCCGGCGATGGCATGTAGAGTAAAGAACCATCCGCGTGTCTGGTCGACACCCTCTGCAATAAAGTCGGCGGGATAAAGTTCGCCCGAATCAAGACCTTCCTTGTTTTCAAACGGGTAATGAATCTGTGCGTATGGCATCGCACCTGAGTCAAACCACACATCGATAAGGTCAAGTTCACGGTGCATGGGAAGCCCCTTCGACGACACAAGCACTATATCATCAACATAAGGGCGGTGCAAGTCGATTTTCTCATAGTTTGCCTTTGAGTAATCACCCGGGACAAAGCCTTTTTCCTTATAAGGATTAGCCTTCATAACACCGGCAGCTACCGCCTTTTCGATTTCGTTATATAATGTCTCAACGCTATCTATACACAATTCCTCGGTGCCGTCTTCTGTGCGCCAGATAGGAAGCGGAGTGCCCCAGTAACGGCTACGCGAGAGATTCCAGTCCTGCAGATTCTCCAGCCATTTGCCAAATCGTCCTGTACCTGTCGACTGAGGTTTCCACTTTATTGTCTCATTCTTTTCCATGAGACGCTCACGGGCGGCTGTCGTACGGATAAACCAGCTGTCAAGAGGATAATAGAGCACAGGCTTGTCGGTACGCCAGCAGTGCGGATAGTTGTGCACATGCTTCTCTATCTTGAACGCTTCACCTGCCTGCTTCATTTCAAGGGCGATAACCACATTGAGGTCCTCGCTCTTTTCGGCAGCCTTTTCGTCATATTTTCCGCCTTCGTTAAATTTCGGGTCATAGGCGTTTTTCACATAATCACCGGCATGTTTCTCGTAAAGGGGCACATTGACACATGCCTTCACAAACTCGGGGGCACACTCGTCAATGGTATAATATTTACCTGTAAGGTCTACCATCGGACGTGTCTCACCCTTCTTGTTTATCATGAAAAGCGAAGGTATACCGGCAGCTTTTGCCACACGCGCATCATCCGCACCGAAAGTCGGAGCGATGTGCACGATACCCGTACCATCATCGGTTGTCACATAATCGCCGGGGATAACGCGGAAAGCCTCATCGGCAAGTTCGACAAACTTGTCTTTACCAACTTCAAACACTTTATCGGGAGCAGCCGAAGCATAATCAGTCACAAATGCCGGAGAGTTGACGCTGACCTTTTCACACGGCTTCACCCACGGCATAAGCTGCTGATACTTTATGCCTACGAGGTCGTTGCCGGTATATGTGGCAACAATACGGTAAGGCACCACCTTGTCACCGGGTTTGTACTCATCAAGCGGCAACTCGGCGCCCTCGGGCTTAAGGTAAGCGTTTAGACGGTCCTTGGCAAGAATGGCGGTTACTTTCTCAGCTGTATAGGGATTATATGTGCGTACGGCGACATACTCGTATTTCGGACCTACACAGAGGGCAGTGTTTGAAGGCAATGTCCAGGGAGTAGTGGTCCATGCGAGGAAACAAGGTGTACCCCATCCTTCCAATTCGGGGAAAGGAGCGATGATCTTGAATATCGCGGTCACGGTAGTATCCTTCACATCGCGATAACAACCGGGCTGATTCAGCTCATGAGTGCTAAGTCCCGTTCCGGCAGCCGGTGAGTAAGGCTGTATCGTATAACCCTTGTAAAGATATCCTTTATTGTAAAGCTGATTCAACAGCCACCATACCGACTCGATATAGCGGTTATCGTATGTGATATAAGGGTTGTTCATGTCAACCCAGTATCCCATTGAGTTGGTCAGGTTTTCCCACTCTTTAGTGTACTTCATCACCTCACGGCGACATGCCGCGTTATAGTCATCGACCGAAATTTTCTTTCCGATATCTTCCTTTGTTATGCCGAGTGCCTTCTCCACCCCAAGCTCAACCGGGAGTCCGTGGGTATCCCAGCCTGCCTTACGCTTCACATGGAAGCCTTTCATGGTCTTGTAACGGCAAAATATATCCTTGATAGTACGTGCCATAACATGATGGATGCCGGGCATACCGTTTGCCGATGGCGGTCCCTCATAAAACACGAACGACGGGGCGCCCTCACGCACTTTCATGCTCTGCTCGAAAAGATTGTCAGCATTCCAACGCTGAAGCACTTCCCTGTTGATCTCGGAAAGATTGAATTTATCGTACTCGTTGAATTTCTTTTTCATTTCAATGACTGGATTTGTCGTACTTAAAAAATTTTTGCAAAGTTACAACAAAATAGTCAGAAACGAGCCACAAATGCGCTAAAAATCATTTTACGTCAGAGAGCATACGGAAAAACTCATCCCGGAGTGCCGGATTTTCCGCAAATTCACCTGTATATTCAATCGTCGAAGTACTTGAATCCTGTTTTTCCACTCCCCGCATCTTCATGCACAGGTGCTGAGCATTGCACATCACTATCACGCCCTTGTTTTTCAGCGATGAATCCACAGTGTTACATATCTCGGCAGTAAGACGCTCCTGTACCTGCAACCTGCGGGCATGGACATTCACGGCACGGGCAAGTTTAGACAGTCCTACCATCTCGCCGTCAGGCAGATACCCGATTGACACTCTGCCAAAAAAAGGAAGTATATGATGTTCACAGAATGAATAAAACTCGATATCTTTCACTATCACCATGCGCGAACCGGCATAATCAAATATAGCCGACTTTATTATGTCGCCTGCATTTTGCCGGTAACCTTGCGTGGCATAATAGAGTGCTTTTGCCGCGCGCACCGGTGTCTTTTCGAGTCCCGGACGGGTTGGGTCATCACCTAACAGGCGTATTATACTCTCGTAATGATTTGCAATTTCGGCGATTACCTGTTCTTGTTCCATTGTCACCTTTTTTCTAATCACCTATCACCACCCGGTCACGCACCACCCTTATCTCTTTGCTATAACGCGGGAACGCCTCTTTCAGCTCATGTGCCGCCTGGTTTGCTTCATCCTGGGTACGGAAATTGCCGACACGCAAACGCCAATATGGCGAACTGTAGACTACGTATGTGGGATACTGCGGAAACTGTGCGCTGATATTTCTGGCACGTGTACGGGCTTCCGATTTCGCGGTACGGGCATTATTATCGGAAAATACCTGAATGCGGTATCCCCCCATCTTACCGGTAAGGGGCTTGACATCTTCCTTTTCAGCGACATATTGAACGCGATTGAGAAGGGCATCAGGCATTTCAATGGCAATCTTGCCGCTCTCCTCTATATGGTCTATAATCGTCGGACGTTCTTCCGGCACGTCGGGTGACTGCGCCACTGATGAGAAAGCCATCATGACCACCGCCATTGCTGTAATATATCGACGTAGTTCCACTTATGTAGACAATTTTGATTAACAATACAGGCATTTCAAGACATGTGTCTTAAAATAAAAAAATCCTGTAAGTGAACTATCTACAGGATTTTAATTGAAACCTTGGCGGAGAGGACGAGATTCGAACTCGTGGTAGGATTGCTCCTACGTCAGTTTAGCAAACTGGTGGTTTCAGCCACTCACCCACCTCTCCTTTGCGAGGGTCATTTCTGACTTAGCGGTGCAAAGTTAGGCATAGTTTTCGATACTTGCAAATTTTTCTCATGTTTTATCAAAGAAAGTTTGAATTTAGGTGAGATAATTCTCAGGTCATGAAAATGCATCTTCAATAGTAATATCCTGACTTAAACTGTATTAAATCATTTTATCGTTTTAACTTCTTTTCAAGCATCTTGATATAATACCCTCCTACTACCGAACGCGCCTGAAAACCTTTCTTGTCAGCACGGTCGGTAAATATCCAGTCACTCATAGGCACACGTTGCGGAGTTTCATTCATGAATCTGTGTACCGGACTTATGAATTCCATAAATGTAGCTTTATCCGGAGCCATTGTTGCCGTCCACATAATCCAGTCGGTTTTAGAATATGTCTCGCGATTGTCAAGAGGAAGCCCATATTCATTCTGCTTGCTGAGATAATACGGAATCTCCTTACTCATTATTTCAAGTGAGAATATGTTGTAGCCAAGAAGCTTGTCCCACACAAGATTATATTTTTGACTCCAGGTGCCCGGCTTATCAAATGTAAGCCTGTAATGATCGCCGTCATCAGCAATTTTTTCCCATTCCGCAGCCATTTCACGAGCTTTTGCAAAATACTTTTCAGCTACACTTTTTTTACCAAGCATTTCAGCGAGCCTTGCGTATGAAGCAATGCCAAGTATAGCCTTGATGGAAAGGTTGGCATTATGGGCGAAGTGTCCGGCGAAGTCGTCAGTACACAACTGGTTTTCAGGGTCAAGTCCATTTTGAGTCAGATAATCAGCCCAGGTGGATAGAACATTCCAGTGCTTTTCGGCATAATTCGCATTTCCTTCCACTGCAGCGAGGGCACCACATAGTATAAGTATGTTCCCCGACTCTTCTATCGGCATGTCGCCATTATAAGTCTGCCCGTTAGCCAGCGGATATGTGCCGACATCATGAGCGGCAAAAGGCTTGGTCCATCGACCGCTCTCAGAATAATAAAATATATGATTCATCATTCCTTTGACGAGCTCGGGATTGTAAAAGAGATAGAGCGGCGATGAAGGATAGGTTATATCAACCGTCCCGATTGAACCGTTACTGAAGTTTTCCTTTGAGAGCCAAAGTAAATCACCTTGAGGCGACTCCACCAGCTTATGAGCGGCAATCGACTGCCGATAAGCCAACGCACAAAGTTCAGCATACTCTTCGCCACCGACGGCACAAGCATCTGACATGAGACCACGGTCAAACTCGCGTGTTGCTTTCATCACTCCATCATAATCGTCTGCAGCAAGTTTCAACTGGGCGATAATGTCGGAATTACCCTCGCGGTTCCAGTACGGGCGAAGATTTTGATTGAAATACTGGATAGGATTGATATCATCGTAAGCAATCATTATATATCCGGAAGCATTTTTGCATTTTCCTTCCGAAATTACAAGACCCGCTCCGAGGACATCGGGGACGGATTTTACTTTAGCATGGGAAACAAACGACTTCCGTGCACTCTTCGGATCAGCAGTCCATGCCTTGCATTTATCTGACACGGAAGCCATATAGAATGTACCCCAATCAATGCGGATACCGTCACCACTTTTGCCAAGCACATTCTGGTCAACACTTGACATAGTCGCCGCCACGACCCCATCAATATCGACCACTGAAGCGACCGACTTCTGCGACATATCGTCTATACACCATTCACGACCCGCCTCAAAGTACAGACTTACATCATGAGACTTTCCGTCTGTGCTGGCGAGTTTGTAACTTATATAGTTGACGGGGCGACTCAGCAGGTCAAGGTTATCAAGAAAAACAGGAGCCGTGAAACTTAGATTAAGCGCGACAGGACCACATTCAAAAGTATAATCGGTATTCATAGGAAATACCGTACACGACATCTGCCGGGCGGTACCGGCGAGTTGACGGGAAGCAGTATCCTCTATTTCAAGTCCGAAGTCAAGGAAAGCGACTCCGCCACGATCACGACACCAGGCAGCAATCAGATTCTTGCCTGGGCGCAACGATTTACGCGCTTCACCGGAGAGCAGCAGACGCACACCTTTATGCCACTCATTGCCGGTGTCCACGACTTTTATACCATTAATATATATTATCGCATCATCATCGTGAGAATAATTTAGATAAATTGGTTTGTCGCCAAGTTTCGAAGGAAGTGTCACCTCCCGTCTCACCCAAATTTCGTCTGTATTCCACAAAGTTTTTGCCAACGGCTTTTCAGAGGCACTTCCGAAACCGCCTGAGGCTGTTTTCCACGAAGATGCGTCAAATGAGGGTTCAAACCAATCGACCGACGGCTCCGATGTAGTGTATTGCGCAAGCCACGCCTCGGCATTAGCCGTCGGGGCAAGAGGCAACAACACCGGCACTTCCCTTCCCATAAACCGATATTCATGACCATCGACACTTACCACCCCTATAAGGGGAAACTCTGTCCCTGTCCAATGACGCGTGACATCATCATAAAGGTTGTCTGCCATCGACCAGCAACTTGAATAAGGGTCAAGCGTCACAAGTGGTACTGCGGGAGCACGTAATTCAGCGGAGACAGAATTTGCGGCAAGCAAAGCTGTCGCTGTCAGATAAAAATATAGCAACTTATTATTCATAATGTGTTGATTTTAAATTCAGTTTTCATTGTTTTTTCTCATGGCTTTGGGCGTAACGCCAAACCGCGACTTAAACAAACGGTTAAAATATGTCACATTTGCAAAGCCGATATCATACGCTATCTCCGCAATATTGTCATCGGTATGCCGTAACCGTTCGAGAGCCTTTTCAAGACGATAGCCGTTGACATATTCCGAAAATGATTTTCCGCAATGACGCCGCATAAACGTACAGAATGCCGACTTGTTCATCCCTGCATAGGCTGCAATCTCATCAAGCGTGATGTCGCGGGAATAATTGCAGGAACAGAACACGCGTATCCTCTCCATACGCCGTTCCGACTTACCAAGATTACAATTCGTGCCGACAGTACGGCAACCTGCCGTATTTGCAGCCATCATAATCAATTCAATCATCATCGGTAGCCGCGCTTCCTGACTGATATCGCGCATCGACCATAACAACCCGGATATGCGTTCACGGATCTCACCGGCGTAAGCAATAGCCCCGGCAAGAGATTTCAACCGGTCAACAGCCGGCTTTGACTCAGGAAAAATGAGTTTCATACCATCGAGTACCGACGGGGCAAAGAACACTGCGATATTAATTATATTACCGTCGATATCAACCGTAGACGAATCAAAATTCCACTCGTGAGGTATGCCGGGAGGTATCAGGATGACTTCACCCTCAGCCATCGGCTCTGTCTCATCTCCTACAGTACGGCTGCCGGCACCACATATCACATAAGCCAACTCCCATGCGTGATGTGAATGTCTTTCGATCTGCCTGCCGGGAGGCAAACACACATAATCGTATGTAAATGCCGCTTTCATGTAGCAAATATAGCCTAAATATTTCAAATCAGCCTTGATAAAGCGCAACAACATAACACTAAACACTTTTATATTTACCATTTTTACGGATTATGGCACGGGGGCTTGCGGGATGAAAAAATTTGTTACTAACTTTGTATCAAAACGAAATCGCCTCATGGAAAATATCTCCCGACTTAAATCAATTGATGAGTATAACAGGATATTAGGTACGCGCACTCAGCATCCATTGGTATCGGTTGCCGATTTTTCAGAAATCGAGCGTATTCCTCACGTATGCAAGGAGTTCAGTTTTTACTGCATATTTTTCAAAGAGCTGGAATGTGGCACATTCCAATACGGACGCAGTCAATATGACTATCAGGAAGGGACATTGCTGTTCATCTCTCCGGGACAGATTGCAGGGGTCAACGACGGTGGCTACACTTATAATCCCAAAGGGCTTGCACTGATGTTTCATCCCGATTTCCTGTACGGCACTCCCCTCGCCAACCGGATGAAAGACTATTCGTTTTTTTCCTATGCGTCCAATGAAGCGCTCCACATGTCTGACCGTGAAAAGGAGATCATAACAGGCTGCTTCAAGCAGATACGTGAAGAGCTCGACCATACTATTGACAAGCATACGAAGCAAATTATATCTTCTTACATCGAATCGATGTTGAACCATTGTGAACGCTTCTACGATCGTCAATTTATCACCAGGGAAGTCAGCAACCGCAGTGTCATCAGTAAATTTGAACGATATATTTCCGACTATTTCAACTCTGCCCTGCCTGCCTCCGACGGAATTCCGTCGGTACAACAATGTGCGGCTCACGTGTGCCTGTCACCCAACTATTTTGGTGACCTTATAAAACGCGAAACGGGTATCACACCGCAGGAGTATATACATAAATATATTATAAGCCTCGCCAAACATCGGCTCTCGGAGGGTGAACTGAACGTAAGTGAAATAGCCTACGAACTTGGATTCAAATACCCTCATCACCTCACCCGCATGTTCAAGAAGATGACGGGGATGACACCTAATGAATTCCGGAATTCAACTTTCGTAAGCGAAAGTTGAGGGTTATCGGGTTATGGGATGTTATAGACACAATGTCACTAACTTAAGTATTTTGCCCGGAATGGGCAAGATAAAGTTAACCGCGGGTAGCCTCGAATGTGGCACCCGTGGAAAGCAAGACCACAACAACGACGCAACCCTGAAACGGGTTACATAAATATATGTTAATCAGGCAGCTATGCAACCAGCCCGGGGTTGGTTCAAGGAGAAGGGCACTTGAGCCACGGGTATGCCTTCGGCATTACCCGCGGTTACCGGGATGAATCCCCTTGCAGGGATTTATTGCCTTTTCGCTTAGGTTAGTGACATTGTGCCAAAGGCACGTCGCTACGTCTTGGCGATAAACCCCAAACCTTAAACCATAAACTATAAATAGAAACTTAAATAACTAAGATTTATGTCAAAGAAAGTATTGATTTTATCAGGAAGTCCGCGCCATAGGGGCAACTCCGACATTCTTTGCGACCAATTTATGAAAGGTGCGCTTGAAGCGGGCAATGAAGTGGAAAAATTCTTTATCGCCGACCATAATATCGGATATTGCTCGGCATGTTACTACTGCCGTCATCATGACGGGGAATGTTGCAAAAAAGACGATATGCGTCTTCTGATGCCTAAACTGCTTGAAGCCGACGTGATTGTACTCGCCACGCCGGTCTACATGTACTCCCTCTCCGCTCAGCTCAAGGCTGTAATCGACCGCGCGGTAGCACAATATGAAGTAATCCGAGACAAAGAGATGTATTACATCATGACAGCTGCCGAAGACGAGCCTAACACAATGGACACCACACTCGGCTGTCTGCGCGGATGGGCTGACTGCATCCCCGGCTCCAAGGAGATGGGTGTGATATATGGCAAAGGCGTCTACGAAAAAGGCGAAGTCCTCTCCACCCCCGCCTTCAACGAAGCATACGAAATGGGCAAATCCGTCAAGTGACTTGAATGATTTGCCGACTGTTATGTGAGGAAGCGGAGACTCGCCCACAGCATAAAGACAAAGAAAGAGACTGTTTGGTAAGATTTACTAAACAGTCTCTTCTTTTATAAGACCACACCAAAGGATGCGATGAAACTCCGAATGACAGGATTTGAGCGCTCGCCAACCTTTGTAATCCGCCTGGGTTATTAGCCACCGCTCCGGAGAGCGGTCGGGGCCCGCCATCAGTCGACTAAGCTTGTCTCGGTATTTCACGTAAATTTGATGAGTTTCCCAATCTACTTTGATGTGGTAAATCGTCGGCTCTCTTGCCTTTGTTCTTATAACACAAAGATACTTCTTATTGTTGAATTTTGCAACTTTCCGGGTGAATTTTTTTTGCGGATGCCGCGTTAAGGACGTATTGCCGTTTCGGGTAGAAGCGTTTTACGACAAGGGAACATCTATCGCGCTATGTGATGATTCCTTGCGGAAACATTTCGGGAGGGCGCCATCATTCCGGTGGTATCGCTTCGCTCAACCACCGGCTACAGAGTGATGATGCCCTGACGGGCAACACATCCTCGCAACACGGGCGGACTACCATCCAATGTCACTAACTTAAGTTGCAAGAGCTAAAAATCCCCGCAATGGGATTCATCCCGGTAACCGCGGGTAATGCCGAAGGCATACCCGTGGCTCAGGCACCTCTCTCCTTTACTCAACCCCGGGAGCGGGTTGCATAGGCGTCTGATTAGCTTATATTTATGCAACCCGTTTCAGGGTTGTATATTGTGGTGGGGCTTACATTCCACGGGTGCTCCATTCGGGGCTACCCGCGGTTAACTCTATCTTGCCCGTTCCGGGCAAAATCCTTAAGTGCGTGACTTTGAGCTTCCACTCGCCCTTACAGCTACGCGTTACAGCTGACTGAAAACTGACGACTCCAAAATAAATTTGGCATTACGCCCGGCTTATTTGTATCTTTGCGGCATATTAAACATTTATATCTATCGTATGAATTTGTTTCTCAATATCATCTGGATTGTCTTTGGAGGATTTTTTGTGGCAGTTGAATATGTAGTGTCGAGCCTGGCGATGATGCTGACAATTATCGGTATTCCTTTCGGATTGCAGACATTGAAACTCGCAGGTGTAGCATTGGTGCCGTTCGGGACAAAGGTACTCGACAGTCCTACTTCCAACGGATGCCTCAATCTCATTATGAATGTAATCTGGTGGTTTGTCGGCGGAATACCTATCGCCTTGACTCATGTCGGATTCGGAATACTGTTCTGTATCACCATCATAGGCATCCCATTCGGTGTCCAGCATTTCAAACTTGCAGGACTCGCCTTTATGCCATTCGGCAAGACTCTCGTCTAATCGGCGGCAGAGTTGTAGCGCACATGATTCAAGGCGCGGAGCACATTGCACAATATGCGACTCCAGTAAGCCCCGAAATCTTCCTTGACAGCGGCAAGACCCATTAATATCAGCTCTTCCGGCACATCTTTCACCGTATCAAGGAAATTGTACAACACCTGAAATATGTCGGCAAGACCTTCAGATATCGATGCGGCGATAGGCGTGTCGGAATATTTCATATCTTCCTCAAACACTTCAAGATACGTATCGTCGGGACCAAGCAGATTCTCGACACTGCGGCGCACTGAATCATAATAGTCTTCCTCCAGCGTTCCCGCTATGTAGGATTCCTCGACTACCGCAGCATCGGCGTTGACATCGGTCGCCGATATGTAGATACGCGGCAACAGACGCAGCATGGTGGCTACAAAATCATCGCGTTCCATCTCGCGGGCATTTTCAAGTGCCTGGCAATACTCATTGCACAATGCCATAAAGGCAAGAGCATTATTATTTATCATTGAACTGCTCATAACTCAGATTGATAAAGATGATGTTGACATATATATTTATATACCTCCGGCGGCAAGAAATAGTTCATATCCTTCCCACGCGCTATGCTATCCCTTATAAAGGTTGATGATATATCTATCATAGGGGCATCTATGACCTCGACTCTTGGATCAGTAACATCACCCATAGGATAATCTCTTCTGGGATAGACTATGACACCGAAGCGGTCAAGTATCTCTTCCGATGCGCGCCACCGGTTGAATATCGCCCAGTTGTCACTGCCGATTATTAGCTTATAATGTATATCCTGATTACATTCATGAAGGCGTTTCAGGGTATCAATCGTATATGAGGGGCGCGACATCGATAATTCCGTATCGTCGGCATCGACAACCGCCGACGTTTCACAGGCAAGCCGAAGCATATTGAAACGATCGGCATCAGAAGCCATTGCCCTGTCACGCTTCAACGGATTGCAAGGCGACAGCATCATTTTCACAGCATCCACGGGACCGAATTGAGCGATATAGGAAGCGAGCATCAGATGACCCGAATGGACAGGATTAAATGACCCTCCCAGAACGCCTATAATCTTCTTGTTATGTGTCACTTTGACAAAAATTCGGTTATAATCCTGTGAGTTTCTTCAACTGCCACGGCAAGATTATCGTTCACGACCGTGACATCATATCTCGGTGCAAACTCAAGCTCGAAAGCCGCCTTTCTGACTCTTTCGTCAATAACCTCGGGCGCGTCAGTCGCCCTGCCTTCAAGACGCCGGCGCAACTCATCTATCGACGGGGGCATGATAAACAATGCGAGTGACCTGTCACCGTAAATACGCTTTACGTTCATGGCTCCTTTCACGTCAATGTCAAGCACCACATTATGCCCGTCGGAGGTGATACGGTCTATCTCACTCTTCAATGTGCCGTAGAAACGCCCGGCATACACCTCTTCATATTCCACAAACTCGTCACGGGAAATACGGGCACGGAATTCATCCTCTGTAAGGAAATAATAATGTACGCCGTGCTTTTCCTCTCCACGCGGCTTACGACTGGTCGCCGACACGGAAAACTGCAAGTCAATGTCGCCCCGCTCAAGCAATGCGTTTATTATGGTCGATTTACCACATCCGGATGGAGCCGACACTATGATTATCTTGCCTGCCATAATCCACAATTACATCACGTTAAGCACCTGTTCTTTGATCTGCTCAAGCTCGTCTTTCATCTTGACGACAATCTTCTGCATATCAGCGTGATTGGATTTTGAGCCGAGGGTGTTTATCTCGCGACCCATTTCCTGACTGATAAATCCGAGTTTCTTTCCCTGACCCGGAGCACCGTCCATCGTCTCCACGAAATAATTCAAGTGTTGGGCGAGACGCTGTTTCTCCTCGTTGACATCAAGCTTTTCAATATAAAATATCATCTCCTGCTCCAGGCGGTTTTTGTCAAATGAGACACCGTCAATCTTCGAGAGATTCTCCTCTATGCGAGCGCGAATCTTTGCCACACGTTCCTTCTCGTAAGGCTCGACACCGGCAAGCAAGGCACGTATATTCTCAATACGGCGCGTAAAAAATTCCGTAAGTTTGACCCCTTCCTTCGCACGGAATTGCATAAGCCCGTCAATCGCCTCGCTGACTGCCGCCATCAAAGTAGCGGAATCTTCCTCTGAAAGGGCAGCGGGCAATTCACTCTTCACCGTCTCCGGAAACCGGAGCAAAACGCTATACCAGTCATCAGGCCATGCAAGCCCGAGCTGCCGCGCCATCTCCTCGACCTGCGCCTTGTAAGCCGCCATCAGAGGTATATTAAGGGAAACTGTTGTCTCAACGCCTACCGACTCGGCATATATCTGGAAATCCACCTTTCCGCGTTCCAGACGGGAAGCGATAAGATTACGAAATTCAAGCTCTTTCTCGCGGAAAGCGGCAGGCACGCGCGACGATATGTCAAGCTGCTTGCTGTTCAGCGATTTAATCTCCACTGTGATTTTCTTGTTTGGGATTTGGGCAACCGATTTGCCGAATCCGGTCATTGATAGTAACATGGACAGATATTTTCTTACAAAATTACAAAATCTCCCGTTAATACGTATGTTTAACACAAAAAATCGTATCTTTGTATAATAAAAAATGTCACGCAATGGCGGTAATACTTAATATAGAGACCTCTACCAATGTATGTTCGACAGCCCTCACCTACGACGGGCATGTAATAACCCAACGCGAAGACTATCATGGTCACAACCATGCTACTCTTCTCAGCGGCTATATAAAGGATTGTCTTGACGAGGCAAAAGCCAAGGACTTGAAAATCGACGCCGTGGCAGTAAGCATTGGTCCGGGCAGTTACACAGGTCTTCGTATCGGTCTTTCCGAGGCGAAAGGTCTTGCTTATGCGCTCGATGTGCCGTTAATCGGCATCGACACCCTTCAGATTATGACAGTCGCCGTAATGTTCAGCGACTTCTTTGACGAGGACGTGATGTTTGCGCCGATGATTGACGCGCGACGCATGGAAGTGTTCACTGCAGTGTATGACTATGCCCTGCACCCGCTTCTTGCCCCTACCCCCCTCATTCTGACCGACGATAGTTACCGCGAGTTTCTTGACAAGGGACCGGTGATATTTTTCGGCAACGGTAGCGATAAGGCGCGTGAGCTTCTCTCACGACATCATAATGCCAACTTTATCACTGAAATTCATCCTACAGCCGCCAATATGATGGCTCTTGCCGACAAGGCTTATCTCAACAAGGATTTCCTTGATATCGCCTACTCCACACCGGCATACCTCAAAGAATTTCAGGCAACGGTAGCGAAGTCAAAACTGGGCGTTTAGCTCTTTTATTATTATATGTATTCTGTCAATGAAAGTCACCGATTTGATAAAAGCCAACGGCAAGACCGGCTTCTCTTTTGAAGTGCTTCCACCTTTAAAAGGCAAGGGAATCTCGCAACTGTTTCGTAATATTGATATACTTAAAGAATTTAAACCATTATATATCAACATCACCACTCATCGCAGCGAGATGGTGTACAAGAACACGCCCGACGGGCTTTACCAGAAAGTAAGCGAGCGCAGCCGCCCCGGCACTGTTGCGGTAGCGGCGGCTATTCAGCAGAAATATGGCATACCCGCCGTGCCTCATATCATCTGCAGTGGTTTTTCGCGCATAGAAACAGAGTATGCGCTTATCGACCTAAATTTTCTCGGCATTACCAACCTGCTTATTTTGAGAGGCGACAAGGCAAAACATGAAAACCGCTTTATCCCCAACGATAACGGATATTCCCACGCCACAGAGCTTCAGTTGCAGATTAATGAGTTTAACCGTGGCTATTTCATTGACGGCACAAAGATGGATATCGTGACCGGAGAGCCCTTTTCATACGGCGTTGCCGGATATCCCGAAAAGCACGAGGAAGCACCCAATATCGACATTGACATACAGTATGCCCGACAGAAGGTTGACAATGGAGCTGAATATATCGTGACACAGATGTTTTTTGACAACAAAAAGTATTACGATTTTGTGGACCGCTGCCGCCGCGCAGGCATCAATGTCCCGATTATCGCAGGGTTGAAACCTATTACCACAATGAGTCAGCTTAACCTGCTCCCAAAGGTGTTTCATGTAGATCTGCCCATGGAACTTGCCACAGAGTTGATGAAATGCCATACCGATGCCGAAGCCAAGCAGGTAGGTGTCGAATGGTGCCGGATGCAGGCTGCCGACCTTATCGCCCACAATATACCGAGCATCCACTTCTATTCGCTCAATGCCACACGTAGCGTCGAGCAGGTGGCAAGAGATGTATATTAATATCTAATCATTTCTTCCAATATGAAATTTGCCGACATCCCATACCACGAACATGCCAAAGAGCGGTTACGGTCAATGATTGACAGTGATCGCATACCCCACGCGTTGCTTATCCAAGGTCCGGCGGGTATCGGTAAATTTGCACTTGCTCGCGCCGCCGCGCAATATATCCATTGTGAAAACCGTAGCGGAGGTGACAGTTGCGGAGTGTGTCCCTCATGCCTGCAGCATCAGTCATTCAACCACATCGATACCCATTTCGCATTCCCTATCATAAAGAAAAAAAGTGACCGTGCGTCATATTGTGACGACTTTATCGGTGAGTGGCGTGACTACATGTCGGCAAATCCGTATATGGATTTTCAGAAATGGGTGATTGCCCTCGGGTCCCCCACTACCCAGCCCCAGATATATGCCGATGAAGCCGATGCGCTTATACGTAAGCTAAGCTTCACATCCCATAGCTCCCGCTATAAGATTGCGATAATGTGGCTTCCGGAAAGGCTTAATGTGACAGGTGCCAATAAGCTGTTGAAACAAATCGAGGAACCCTACCCCGACACTATCTTCATATTGGTGAGCAATAAGCCTGCGGAAATACTTCCGACCATATATTCCCGCACACAGAGATTACAGCTAAAACGCCTTCCCGACCATGTTGTCGCCCGCTATCTCAGTGATAATTTCTCTGTCGACATCACCGATGCGACGGCTCTTGCACATATCGCCGAAGGAAACATGATAAGCGCCGTCAACAGCCTAAGCCTGAGCAAGGAAAATCAGAGTTATCTGGACAGCTTCATGTCGCTCATGCGTCTTGCATATCAGCGCAATGTGAAAGAGCTTAGAGAGTGGGCGTCGGAGGTAGCGGCACTGGGCAGGGAAAGCGAACTTCGTTTCCTCGAATATTGCCAGCGGCTTATCAGGGAGAATTTCATATATAATCTCCACATCACGGAACTTAACTATCTCAACCGCGACGAGGCGGCGTTCAGCCGTAATTTCGCCCGGTTTATCAATGAGCGCAATGTGTTGCAGATAGCCGACATGCTCGACAAGGCGGCGATAGATATCGCAGGCAACGCCAATGGCAAGATTGTAATGTTTGACCTTGCCGTACACATGATTCTTCTGCTTAAGCAGTAATACACACATCGCTTTAGGAAAAATAGCCATGAAGTCATTTCTCCAGCGCATCGCAAAAGCATATTTCGACAACGAAAAAGAGAATCTTGCCGAATATTGCTTCATCTTCCCCAACAAACGAAGCGGCACCTTCTTTCAGCATTTTCTAAACAGCATGAACGATGAGCCGGTACCGGTGTTTGAACCGCATATAACCACCATTAGTGACTTCATCGCCGATTTTTCCGATTACGTGGAGGCAAGCCGTTACGACCTGCTTTTCACCATGTATAACGAATATGCGCGCCTGTCACCCGACATCGAGGATTTCGACCGTTTTGTATTCTGGGGCGACATGCTCATATCCGACTTCAACGATGTCGACCGTTACATGGCAGATGCCCCGATGCTCTTCAAAAATATCACCGACTACAATGAGATAAGCACCGACTTTCTGACCGATGAACAAAAACTCATCGTGAAACAATACTGGGGTGTCGACCTGCCTCTGGGAAATCCGGAATCGTTCTGGTCACACCTTAATGAAAAGGGCGAGCCACGCACCAATCGCGACTCGTTTGTGAAATTATGGGAGATTCTCCACCCCCTCTATACCGCCTATCGTAAAAACCTTGCCGACCGCGGTCTATGCTACTCAGGCATGCAGTATAAGGAAGTCGCCGACCGCTTCAAGCTCATGCAGGCTGAAGATTTTCCCTACAAGCGCATAATCATTGTTGGATTCAACGTGCTCTCGACCTCGGAAATAAAGATATTCGAGCGTCTCCGCGACCTCGGCATAGGCGATTTCTACTGGGATTACGACCTTCCTGATGCTTTCAAGGAAAACCGTTCCGCGACATTCTTCCTGAAAAAGTACGTCAGAAAATTCAGGTCGCTTTATGACATCTCGCTTGATGAAGTCCCGATGCCGGAGATTGAAATAATCAGTGTACCATCCAATGTAGGACAGGTCAAACTCGCCGGCAAGATGCTTGCGGAAATGGCGGCTGACGGACAAATTTCCGATGCCTCCAATGCCATAGACACAGCAATCGTATTACCCTCGGAAAACCTGTTTATTGACCTGCTCCATTCTGTTCCCGAGTCGATAAGTTCGGTCAATATCACAATGGGGTATCCGCTGAAACTCACTTCCATCGCTACATTGATGCGCAATATCACGATGATGCATCTCAGGGCAAAGAAAGTTCGCGACACATGGAGTTTCTTTTATGAAGATGTCAAGGATGTATTGTCCCATCCGCTTCTGAAAGCGATAGCAGGTGATTCCTGTCGGGAAATCATCAGCCTGATTGATGAAAATAAGATGTTTACCATACCCGTCGACTGGATTAACGGCAATTTTGAAGACCTCTCGACTGTATTTTTCCCTGTCGAGGACCAGCAATCCGGCGATTCGGTGTTTGAATATCAGTGCCGTCTTGTCGACTTTATAGGGGGACGGCTTAAAGAACTTGATGACAACGGGTCAGCGGCGATGGAACTCGGTTTTCTTACACGCTATCGCATATCTCTTGACCTTCTCCATAATGCAATCAAGAAATATGACATAAAGATGAAAGAAAATACATTCTTTCATCTTATCGAACGCACCATCAATGGCGAAAGTGTCAATTTTATCGGTGAACCTCTGAAAGGGCTGCAGATAATGGGTGTGCTTGAGACTCGCGCCCTTGACTTTGACAATGTAATCCTGTTGTCAATGAACGAGCGCATATTCCCGCGCAAGCATTATACAAGGTCGTTCATTCCCGACATACTGCGCCGCAGCTACGGATTGTCAACGCTTGAATTTCAGGAATGTATATATGCCTACTATTTTTACAGGCTCATTGCAAGAGCTACGCATGTCAGGCTCCTCTACGACTCACGCACTTCAGGATTGAAGGGAGGTGAAATGTCGCGCTACCTCTATCAACTGCTCTATCTTTGTGACAGCAGCAATATTGTGCGCAGTAACGCATATTACGACATGCCACCGCTTAAAAACGCCGAGGGGCTGAGCGTGGTAAAAACCGATGAAATCATGTCGCGCATCAACCGTTATCTCTCAACAGGAGATGATCGTATATCACTATCAGCGTCGGCGATAAAAAAATACCTGAATTGCCCGCTTGAGTTTTATTTCCACTACATTGAGCATATCAGGCAGGAAGATGAGATTACCGACTACATGGACGAAAGCACATTCGGCACAATCGTACATGAGGTTTCGGAATTTTCTTACAAGCGTCTTAAAGGTAATCGACCGGAACTCGAAGTGACCGCGGAGATTCTTGACCGTCTGCAAAGGGAGGTGACCGAACTTGAAAAGCTCATAACTTCGGCAACAAACCATTATTATCATCATCTTCCCTCCCAAAGTCCGGAAGGAGAGCCTTATCTAAACCTCACTCCGCTACATGGGGAGGCAAAGGTTATCGGCGAGGTGATACGCGAGTTTATCATAAAGATGTTTGAACTGGAAAAAGCCCTCGTACCATTCTATTTCATCGAAGGAGAACATAAGTTTAACGCCCGCATACCTATTGATGAAACCAGGGCATTCAACATAAGCGGGTCAATAGACCGCATAGACCGGCTTGCCGACCGACGCACCCTTAGAATCATCGACTACAAGACCGGAGGCGATGACTCCTCATTCAAGGATGTCGAAGAATTGTTTGACGACAAAAAGGCTATCCTTCAGCTTTATCTATATTGCAACAGCCTCGCCGGAGAGCTGAAAAAGGATATACCGATGCAGCCGATACTTTACCTGTTCAAAAAATTCAGCACCGAGGGAATCACCCCTGTAAAGAAAGGAGGAGAGCCTGTCACCGACTATCGCGAACTCAACGGGGAAGTCATGACTATGTTAAAAGAAAGACTCTCTCCCCTCTTTGACCGTGAGATACCGTTTGAACCCGATCCGAGCAAAGAGCATTGTCATTTCTGCAACTACCGGGAAATCTGCGGACAAGCGCAATAACGATATGGCAGGGCTTTACATACACATACCGTTCTGTCACTCGAAATGTATCTATTGTGACTTTTATTCGATGCCTCGCGCTGATGCTGCCGATAGCTATATCGATGCTGTGATAAAGGAGTGGCACATGCGTCGTACCGAAATCAACGAGCCTTTCACGACTCTTTATATCGGAGGGGGTACACCGTCAATCCTTCCCGCATGCCTGCTGAAACGGCTTATTGATGGTATTGCCCTTGAAAATCTTGAAGAATTTACAATAGAAGCCAATCCGGAGGATGTCACGCCTCAATGGGTGAGTTCGATAAGGAATATAGGTATCAATCGTGTAAGCATAGGTATTCAGTCGTTTTCCGATGCGGAATTGAAAGTCATAAACCGCCGACATACCGGTGATGATGCGGAAAAAGCGCTGCACACACTGCGTAATAACGGCATCGACAATATCAGCGGCGATCTTATCTACGGACTTCCCGGACAAACTGTCAAATCATGGCAGCAGTCGCTTGACCGGTTGGTATCTATAGGGGTGGAACATATATCGGCATATTCACTCTCATTTGAACCCGGAACCCGTCTTCACACCATGCTCATGACCGGGAAAGTCAAGGAAGCCGACGAAGACACGGTTAATGAAATGTATTCGCGGTTGACCGATACACTGCACGATGCCGGGTATGAGCATTATGAAATCTCTAATTTCGCGCTACCCGGACAACGTGCCCGCCACAATAGCCTGTATTGGAATTTCACCCCCTATCTTGGATTGGGGACTGCCGCCCACAGTTTTGACGGGAAGGTGCGACGCGCCAACCGTACCGGAATAAAACCCTACATCACTGACATCATGGCAGGGAAGTCTTTCTTCGATATCGAGAACGAAACAGCCGATTCGCTTTACAACGATTATATAATAACTTCTCTGCGCACAGCCGAAGGTATTGACAAGCGGCATTTTTCCTCGCGATTCGGTGACAATGCCCTCGACTCTCTCCTTACCGCATCACGGCAGTTTATCAATGCCGGAAAAATGACTGAAACGCCGACGTCACTCTTCATAACGGAAACTGCATTTCTTATTTCCGACTCAATTTTAGTAGAACTTATCCACTGACCTCACCATGCATATATTACTCGCCTGTGCCAAATTAATGAATGACGTGATGCCGTCACGACATGTCGCCGACACTACGCAACCACGCTTTAAGCATAACGCCGACATGATTGCCGCCGAACTTGCCCGATATTCTGTCGATGAACTTCAACACATCCTCGGCACCAACCGTGCTATTGCGGTTGAAAATCATTTGCGATACCGTGATTTCGGCATCGAGGCTACACGTCGACCTGCAGCCTTCCTGTATGACGGCATGGTATTCAAAAAGCTGATGTTTGAGAACTTCAGTGATGATGACCTCACCTACGCCAACTCCCGACTCACGATATGCTCTTTCCTGTACGGCATGTTGCGACCGCTTGACCTCATAAATCCATACCGGCTTGAAGGGAATGTCGAATTGCCCTGCACCGGAGGGAAAACTATGTTTGAGTACTGGCGTCCACTGTTGACAGACACACTTATCGAAGCGGTCAAAGCCTCCGGCGGAACGCTGGTAAATCTTGCAAGCGCGGAGATGAAAGGACTCTTTGACTGGAAACGCGTCATGAAAGAGACACATGTGGTGACTCCGTCATTCAAGGTATTGAAAAACGGCAAAGAACGTAATGTGACAATTTATGCAAAAATGTGCCGTGGTGAAATGGCAAGGTACATATTAAAAAACCATGTCAACGATCCTGCCGGACTCGCTGGATTCGAATATGAGGGATTCCGCCTTCACGACCCCGACACATTCACTTTTCTGGTTCAATAACACGGATTACGCGACACGGATTACCGGCGGCAAGCGACCACGCGGGAATATCGCGGTTGACAACACTACCGGCTCCTATGACGCAATTATCTCCTATCGTGACACCGGGCAACACTGACACGCCGGCACCTATCCACACATTGTTGCCTATCGTAATCGGGCGCGCATATTCAAGTCCACGGTTACGCTCTACCGGGTCAAGTGGATGTCCTGCGGTATAAAATCCGCAATTAGGCGCCACAAATACATTGTCACCGAAAGTCACTGGAGCACCGTCTAAAATGACCATGTTGACATTGGAATAAAAATTCTCACCCAGATGTATATTGTAGCCATAGTCACAGTAAAACGGCTGCTCGACAAGGAAATGTTCCTTAACCTCGCCCAACAACTCTCTCAACAATGTCTCTCGAGCCTCAATGGCTGACGGTCGCAGATTGTTATAGTCCCGGCACATATCTTTGCACTTTATCCTTTCTTCTATAAGCTCGGGATTATAATTGGCATCATATATCATGCCATTAAGCATCTTCTCTTTTTCTATCATGTTATCTAAGCTTCGCAAGCTCGCTTAAAGGTTAGAGTTTAAAAGATTATTGCGTAGCTGTAGGGGCTTGTGGAAGCAAGCCCGCTACCGTCATCTTACATCTCAACATTATCTCATAACCTTCTAACCTCATAACCTTTTTCCGCATAAAATGCGGAAATTTAATAACCCATCATTGTCAATTCTCGTTGCGAATTGACAATGATATTAACGCGAATTGACGATGATATTATAAAAACTTTCCGGAAGCCGGACATTGTATAGTTCAACAGCATCGGCAAACAATGGCGCAATCTCCTCGTCGGTAAAACCGGCTATGCCACATCCTATACGTGTAACATAAAATGTATTCTGATCCCACTCCCTCGCAAGAGCTATGAACTCGTCGACATACGGTTTTATTTCCTCAACCCCTCCATGCATTGTAGGAATAGCGTAGGATTGTCCCTGAATCCCCACTCCTTGCCCCATTATGGCACCAAACCGTTCGTATGCGACACGTGCCGCACCGCCCGCATGAATACCGGCAAGATTGCTTCCAAACACAAATATCTCATCCTGTTCAAGCGATGTGATATTTTCCGGTGTAAATTTCAACATATTCGATAATTTAATTAATCCATTCCAAAGATAATCAAATTCCTGAAACCTCAATAATCCGTCACTGCATTATATGTTGTACAACATATTTTCTATCTCCATTTGACAAGAATTATTAACTTTGAAAAATCTTATAGTTTATTTTAATTCTGTGATTTATTAAAAATGGTAAAAGTATTTTTCTATTCAATGATGTTGCTGGGTGTTTCTCCGGTAGCATTAGCGGCAAATGATTATGGATTGCCCGAAAAAATCCAGGAAGGTAATATCCTCCACTGTTTTGACTGGACTTGTGCCCAGGTTAAATCCGAGCTCCCGGCAATAGCTGAAGCAGGATTTGGCGCCGTACAGCTTTCCCCGGTACAGGGCAACTGTAATTCAGGCGCTGAATGGTTTTACGCCTATATGCCTTACGACCTTGCATTCCGGGCATCAGGTGTAGCGTCTACTCGTGCCGAACTGTCGTCACTTTGTGAAGAAGCCGCCAAATACGGTATCAAAATCGTTGTCGATGTAGTGGCTAATCATGTAAATCAAGCGGCTGGATATCATGACCGATGGTGGGATAGCGACGACCGTGTACGCTGGCAAGGCGGCATAAACTACAATAGCCGTTACAGCATCACTCACGGACAGCTCGGCGACTACGGTGATGTCAATTCTGAACGCGACGACGTGCAGCAACGTGCCAAGGCGTTTGTCGAAGATTTGAAATCGTGTGGTGTGGCAGGAATCAGATGGGATGCAGCCAAACATATCGGATTACCGTCGGAAGGATGCGCCTTCTGGCAGACCGTAACTTCTGTCCCCGGAATGTGGCATTACGGAGAAATACTCGACGGTCCCGGCGGTGACAAATACACCTTGCTGAAAGAGTACACCGATTATATAAGTGTAACCGATTCGGAATATTCTTCGTGGACCTACAACCAGGTGTGTGCAGGCAACGTGCCTTCCGGTCATGGAAGCTGGACGGCAAACGGCGTGCCCTCAGGCGGCATTGTCTACTGGGGCGAAAGCCATGACACATATTCCAACGACGGCGATTACGGCAGTAACAGTTCAAGTGTGTCGCAAGACAAAATCGACCGTATGTGGGCTATCGGTGCATGCCGTAATGGCGAGACATCGCTCTACTTTTCCCGCCCGTCGGCAACACGCCGTAATTCCATAAGGATGGGACAGAAAGGCAGCACTCACTTCACGGCAAAGGAAATTGCCGCAGTCAATCACTTCAAAAATGCTATGGTTGGGCGTCCCGACTATTTCAGTGCTTCCGACGGCGTGGCTTGTGTCACCCGTAAAGACGGAGGTGCATGCATAGTGATTGGTGCAGGAGGAAGTCGCGACGTGACCGTGACAAATGGCGGAAGCTATGTACCGGAAGGCACATACACTGATGAGGTGTCGGGCAATACTTTTACTGTCACTTCCACCTCAATCAGTGGTCGCGTAGGAGAGACAGGCATCGCCGTATTCTATGATGATGACACCCCTTACAATCCCGGTGATGACGATGACGATACACCCGCCGACATGCCGGCTACATTCTATATAATCGGTGAGGTCAACGGCAACACATGGGATCCCGCCATAGGCGTTGAAATGGAAAAATCGGGCAATAAATTTACAGCTGATGTGACTGTCAAAGGATATTTCAGTTTCACGAAAGCGCTCGGCGCCCCCGGGGACTGGACAGGATTCAACAACAGCGGCAATCGGTATGGTGCATCGGATGACACCAACCTTGTCATTGGTGAGGCAGCCCCCGTCTATCAAATCAATGACCCGCGCGCATATACAGTTGCAAACCCTGGTTCATACACCATCACTGTCAACTGGACTGACAAAAGTGTCACCGTCACCCAACCGGCAGGAATCAATGACGTGACCGTGACCGACAATTCGCAAGTTGAATACTACAATCTCCAGGGAATAAAAGTCGAACATCCCACAAGCGGAATCTATATAATCCGCAACGGTAAAGAGACCTCAAAATGTTATATCCCGTAACCCCATAGCCACAATAGACTACGGGCACAACCGAAACACCGGTTGTGCCCGTAATTTATTAATGAACATTCAGTCTCCGGATATCGTTGATACATCAACTCTCACATGCCCCGTCTATGGTTGAAATCACAAATCTCTCATTATATTGGATTAATACTCCTGAAAATCTTGCCGCCCGATATATTGAAAGCGTGGCGAGGGACTATTTCACGTGTCACGACGAAATAGAGGGATTCTTTATTATTGTTCCATCCATCTATACATTTGACCGGATACGTAATGATATTGATATCGCGTTATTTGGAGGTCTCAGTGGCATGACAGCACGGGAAGGATATCAGATTGATTCTTTCGCCATGATTATAGAAGTAAAATCACATCCGGAGGAAGATATCTGTATCGATTCGGGACATCATTACCATGTAACATACCGTGACGGGATAAAGGACGTCACCCGACAGGCATTATCGGAAGCACTATCTCTTAAAGAGCATCTGAACGACTCGGGAATTGAATGTGATTTTGTAGTCCCGGCTATATTTTTCCGTTCAATTACGCAACAATCGCTCTCGGCATTGCAAAACCGAAAGCCTGACAACGCACTTGCAGCATCATTTACCTTTGCACAACTGCTCGATATTATCGCCACACAGTTTAAATGCAGACACATGCACGACCCGTTGAAAGTCAACAATCATACGCGTGAAAGCCTTCTTCATCTGTTCCGTCATGCCTCAGCACCGGCAATCTTGCGCAGCAAATTTGAATTACTCTGTTCGGAAAGCCTCGACCCGTGCCTTGATGACATCAACCGGAATGAATCAAACACGGTGATAAAAGGTCGTGCAGGTACAGGTAAGACACTTCTTCTCTTGAAGGAAGCCTTGAATCTTGCCGAAGACCCCGAAAACGAACTGATGTTTCTCACCTACAACCACGCGTTGCTCAATGATATAAAGAAACTTGTGGGTTATTTTCCATCCGGCAAGCTTACCAATAACAATTTCAAGACCATAGATTCATTCTTTCAGGGACTGATGCTTAAATATAAGATTATAGAAACGTCAATCAATCCTGATAAGTCATCCGACTACCGCAGGGAATATCGTAATGCCTTAAAGCTGCTTTATGATAAAGTAACCGATGAGCAGAATGAAATAATCTCACCCGTCCCGACTCATTTTCTTATTGACGAAGCGCAAGACTTGAGTGAATATGAAAAAGAGATACTTTGTTACCTATACCCGGCATCATCAATACTTGCCGCCGAAGGGATAGATCAGCTTGAAAGAAATGACAATGCACCGGAATGGACGATGACGCGGATAGTGCCTCTCGGTTCATGCCGACGCATGTTCTCCAATGTAGCAATGTTTGTCAATAATCTTGCCGAAAGACTTCAGTGTGACTGGCATGTCGACTGTCGCCAAGCATTTCCCGGTGGCAAAGTCATGATACTTGACAACTATGACAAAGAAATTCACGACGAACTGTTGGAAAGACAACGAAAACATGGTTGCGACGACTATGATATGCTCATGCTTGTCGGAAGGCAACATTCATGTTATCAAAACATGTTGGATAGTATTGAAGAAATATATGACGGAAGATATCAGGAAAACCGCAAGAATGAACCTTGCGACAACCAACCGCGTCTGTACTACTATCAGTCATGTCGTGGAGTGGAAGGCTGGACTGTAGTGTGCCTCGGACTTGACACCTACTACGAGGAAGAACTCATCAAAAAGGAAACATCTCTTAAAAACACTCAACTCGTTAACGCAAGAAAGAAAGCTCAAACCGACACCGCATTAAAAATGATGACACCGCTCACCCGAGCAATTCACACACTTGTAATCGTACTATCAGGAAAAGATAACAATTTCAGCAAAGCCTTACGCTACACAGCTGAAGCTTTTCCCGATTTCGTCACCTTCCGTTCATGACTCCTCAATCAGATGTTGTAGCGTATATGCGTCGACATACGATGTACCACGACGAAGCCATGAGCGTAATCTTCCGCAAGTCTTAAAACCACTATTGTGAAATGTGGCTATACTCGGAGCGTTATCTATTGCCACCACCGCCCAAAGCTGATGCATGCCAATAAATTTACGCGCATAGTTTATCGCAATGTTCAACGCATGACTCCCGTAACCCTTTCCGGAATAATGCATGTCAACCAACAGTCCTATCCCGGCGCGTTTATTATGGGGATCAAAATCATATAAATCCAACATTCCTACCGCCTCGCCCGTAGCTTTCTCAACAATCATAAGGCGTAACTGACGAGCAGCATATATGTCGGGGGAATAGCTTTCTATGTAATCCCATAATATTTTCCGGGAAAATGGCGCGATACTGCTTCCCGCCTCCCAGAGAGATGTGTCATTCTCCCATTTATAAAGCAACGGAAGGTCCTCCGGCTCAAGAGCGCGCAGGCATAACTCTTTATCTTCAAGCAGTTCTTTCATTGTACATCCTTATTAAACGACTCGCTGAAAAGAGTGCGGTTGACAATCGAGCGGCCAAGCGTAATCTCGTCAGTGTATTCAATCTCGTTGCCTACCGACACACCCCTCGCGAGCTGCGTTATCTTGACCGGAAGAGTACCGAGTTTGCGATAGATATAAAAATTGGTGGTTTCCCCCTCCATTGTGGCACTCAGGGCAAGAATCACTTCTTCCACTTTCTCCTCCTCGACTCGCTTGACCAGCGAGTCAATCTCAAGCTGGGACGGTCCGATACCATCCATCGGTGATATCAATCCCCCAAGCACATGATAGAGACCACGGAACTGACCCGTATTCTCGATACTAAGCACATCCTTCACACTCTCGACCACACACACAATCGATGAATCACGTAAAGGATTGGAACAAATCGGACACTTTTCCTCTTCCGATATATTATGACATTTCACGCAATAACGTATCCCCTTGCGCAGAGCCACTATAGACTCGCCGAGGTCAATGCCCATACGTTCCTCCTGGCGCAGGATGTGAAGAGCAAGACGCAACGCAGTCTTACGCCCTATACCGGGGAGACGCGAAAGCTGGTTGACGGCATTTTCAAGCAAAGTAGAAGCGTATTCCTGTTCCATAGTCATCTGATTTCTATTGTAAAGTTACACTAAATGCCTCACCCTTACAAACCGCTTAACGCCATTTAACGATACAGGCGCCTCACGTTGCGGGGCGCCTGTATCGTTTTGTATCCTTCACAGCAAAAAAAGTTTTTTCATAAGATCGCGATTTTCGCATGATAGCTAATGTTCATGTAGGTTTACGAGGCGAATTGTGCAAAAAATGTATTTCATTAAGTTTAATATATGCAAACATAATCAATAGATTTAATATTTGCAAGCATTTTAAACAAAACTTTACTCCTTACGCTTTCTTTTATGAAATCATCGAGCCGTTATGTTAAAAAATAATGATTTTTAACCAAGACGCTCAAGCACATGGCGTATTTTTTCGTAGGTGGTGATACGTGTAGGCACCAACGGCAGGCGAAGCTCATTTTCAATAAATCCCATTGCATGAAGCAGACATTTCACACCTGCCGGATTGCCGTCGACAAACAACAGGCTGAACAATTCTGTAAAACGGTGATGAATCTTGAGCGCACGTTCATAATCACCTTGCAACGCAAGTCTTACCATTCGCGAAAATTCTTTCGGGAAAGCATTTCCGATAACCGAAATGACCCCTACCGCCCCGAGAGTAATCAAAGGGAAGGTTATGCCGTCGTCACCTGAAATCACCATGAAGTCCTCACGCTTGTTCTTTATTATGTCATCCATCTGGGAGATGTTGCCCGATGCCTCCTTGACACCTATTATATTATCAAATTCGGCAGCAAGACGCAATGTGGTCTCCGCAGTCATGTTTACGCCCGTGCGTCCCGGCACATTATATAATATAACCGGAATAGGCGATGCTTCGGCTATAGCCTTATAATGCTGATATATTCCTTCCTGCGACGGCTTATTGTAATAGGGCACGACTGAAAGCACAGCCTGAAATGGTGAAAGGTCGCTGGTTTTCAGCTCTTCGACAAGAGCCATGGTGTTATTGCCGCCAATACCGATTACGAGCGGCACACGACCGGCAACGCGTTCCACGATGAAGTCGCGGACCGCATGTTTCTCATCAACCGACAATGTGGCGGTTTCTGCAGTGGTACCGAGCACCACCATATAGTCAACCCCATTCTTAATCTGATATTCCAACAACCGGGCAAGCGCATCAAAGTCAATCGACTTATCTTGCTTGAAAGGCGTGACCAACGCCACACCCATACCTTTTAAGTTAATACGTGCCATATAGGTATCGTTTCATGCTTTTGCTTTCACAAAGGTAGATATTATCGCAATACCGACAAAGAAAAAAGTCCAAATAAAACTCAATCCGCATAATTTGGATTCAAAACCAAACCTATTCCCTTTAATTGGCGTTATATGATAAAAACAATATAAAAACAAAAGTCATGAGCGATTTTAATAATATCATTAAAGCCAGCAAACCGACATTGGTTGATTTCTATGCCACTTGGTGTGGACCCTGTAAAATGATGCATCCCATACTCGAACAGCTAAAAGCCAAAGTCGGTGATGATGTCGCAATAGTAAAGATAGATGTTGATAAAAATCAAGAGCTGTCGGCTCAATATCGTGTACAGTCAGTGCCCACTCTCATCATATTTAAAGATGGAGAGGTAAAATGGAGGGCTGCAGGCGTACACTCAGCCGAAGATCTTGAGGCAAAGCTGAAGGAATTTGCCTGAAAAGTATTAGGTTCACTTATTTGAATAAACAAATGCCTCCGGTGTCAATCGACACCGGAGGCATTGCTATTTTATCAAACCGTTCAAAGGCGCGTCTAAGCAAGACAAAGCACCAATACTTGAGCCGCTACTACTCGCAGGAACATCGTGAGCGGATATACTGTCGAATAAGCCACTGCCGGAGCATCGTTACCGGTGCTGTTGTTAGCGTAGGCAAGCGCAGGGGGATCGGTCATACCGCCTCCGAAGAGACCCATGATAGTGAGAAGGTTTATCTTATACACCCCACGCGCGATACATCCTACTATCAGCAGAGGGATGAAGGTAATCATGAAACCCCAGATAACCCACCACATACCGGTATTGTTGAACACGGTCTCGGCAAATCCCGCTCCCGAAGCTATGCCCACCGATGCAAGGAAGAGACATATACCAATCTCTCTCATAAGGAGCGATGCCGATGAAGAGGTGTACGTGACAAGTTTAATCTTATAGCCGAACCGGCTTATAAGGATAGCGACCACAAGCGGACCACCGGCAAGACCGAGTTTCATCGGCACACTTACTCCGGGGAACGCGATAGGAATTGAACCGACCACAATACCGAGGAATATGCCGACAAACAGTGTAATCATGTTAGGCTCGTTAAGACGTTTCATCGAGTTACCGAGTTTCTCGGCGAGGCGTTTGATGTCAGCTTCCTGACCTACAACAGTCATACGGTCGCCGACCTGCAGACGCAAACCGGGCGAAGCAAGAAGGTCAACGCCGGCACGATTTACTCTCGTGGCATTAAGATTATAACCCATACGCAGACGAAGCTGACCGATAGGCACACCGTTGAACTGGCTCTTGGTCACTACAATACGTCGTGACACAACCGGACTCGGCGTAGCCTCCCAGTCCATCTCGACCTCAGGACCGATAACAGCCTTGAATCGCTCCTCGTCTTGCGCCGACATTACTATGTAGAGCATGTCGTCAAGATGCACAACTGTCTGGGAATTAGGAATTATCACGTTGCCATCCTTATCCTTCAAACGGGAAATAACGAAATTGCAAGAAATGATATCATGAAGCTGCATGAGGTTTTTGCCGTCAATCAAAACATTGGTGACTTTAAATGTCACAATGTGCGGTTTTAACTGACTGTTAGCCGTCTCTTCATCTATTTCCTGAATCTCCTTATCTATTTTCACACGGAAAATAGCACGTACAAGGAACATAGACAAGATTATGCCTATCACGCCGAGCGGATATGCAGCCGCATATCCCATCGCCATTTCTTCCGAAAGCTGATAAGCGCCGGGATTCACCTGAAGTATAGCCTGCTGCGCCGCACCAAGTCCGGGCGTATTGGTCACCGCCCCCGACATAATTCCGACTAATGCTGTGATTGTGGTGTTGCCGTCAATGTAGAAAATAGCAAGCACTATCACCACATTCAATGCTATGATAAGTACTGCAAGCCCGTTAAGCAACATGCCTCCTTTCTTGAAAGAGGAGAAGAAACCGGGACCTACCTGCAGACCGATGGAAAAGATAAACAGGATAAGTCCGAACTCACGTACAAAATGAAGTACTTCAGGATTTACCTTATAACCGAGATGCCCCATGACAAGTCCCACAAAAAGGACAAAAGTGACACCCAGTGATACACCTCCGATTCTAAGTTTACCAAGATAAACCCCCACAGCGATGACAAATGAATAAAGCAAAATGGTGCTCGCCAACGCCATGTTGCCCGGTGCAAGTAATTGTTGAATCCAATCCATATTGTTCAGCGTTAAAAAACTGCCTTAGAAATTGAATTGCAAAGTTACGACTTTTTGCCGAACTCCGACCCCACTATCTTACTTTTTTATTACTAAAATTTAACCGACGGGGTAAAATAAAGGTTTATCTCCCCGCTATGCGGTCATTTATTCCGGAGCAATGGCAATATCAAAGATTGCATCGGTGGTATTTACTATATTATCGGCATGATAAGCCTTCAGCTCTGTCATCGGGCGGAATCCCCATGTGACACCGACCGAATCGACACACGCGCGTCGTGCCGTCTCCATATCCACACCTGAATCGCCCACATAAAGCACCCCGGACTTTGGTGTGGGCGACTTTGTAAGTATTTCAAAAACTATGGAAGGGTCGGGCTTTACGGGTATTCCTTCTTTCTGACCCTCGACCGCTGCCCACTCTATATCATGGAAATAGTAGTCTACAAGCCGCTCTACCGCAGCCTGATATTTATTGGACGCCACCGCAACCTTTATGTCATGAGCACGCAAGTCGCCAAGCAGTTGCATGATGCCGGGATAAGGTGCAGTATGCTCTGTGCAATGGCTTTCATAATATTCCTTGAAATAAACACGCAGACGCTCGACCTCCTCGTCAGTGTCAAGCCCCGACGGCAATGCGCGCTCGATAAGTTTTTTAACTCCGTTGCCTACCATGCCGGGATATGCCGACAACGGATGTGCCGGATAACCGCATTTTTCAAGCGCGTAATTTGTAGCACGTCCGAGATCTTCTATCGTATTCAGCAAAGTGCCGTCAAGATCAAAAATAACAAGTTTCTTCATCGTCAAAATTTTTTAGAACGGATATCCTACCGAGAAATGGAAAGTCGCGTCTCGTCCCCATCGGGGATGCAACAACGGCAATCGCTCCTGATTCCGTGCCGGATTATATGCCTTCATGCCAAGATCAAATCTCAACAGGAAGTATGTAAAATCAAGACGGATACCGGCACCGTAGGCTGCCGCTATCTGCTTATAAAATTCATTAAACTTAAATTCACCGCCGGGCTGATTCTCATACTTACGTATGGTCCATATATTGCCGGCATCTATGAAAAGCGCCCCCTCGATAACCCAGAACAGCCTTGCGCGATATTCGAGGTTTATGTCAAGACGAATGTCGCCACACTGATTTATAAAATCGGTCACTGAATTTTTAGCGTCATAGCTTCCCGGGCCAAGGGTGCGCACACCCCACCCTCTTACACTGTTGGCACCGCCGGCATAAAAACGCTTTTCAAACGGCAGCATCGAGGAATTGCCGTAAGGCACACCTATACCCGCTCCTACATGAAAAGAGAGGGAATTACGGAAATCGAAGTTTTTCGTATAAGAATAGTCGGCATCAGCCTTGACATATTGCGCATACTGGATGCCGAACACCTTGTAAGCGCCGTCATCCTTATGCTGTCCTATGGCTGATGATATGGCATAAAGGAGGTTTCCCGCTGTCTCGATATTGGCACGTATGGTGTAGATCGACGGCTGAAGCAACGAACGCCGCAGCGAAGCAGCCGACGGGACTCGCTTGTTAGTGTGATAGTAACCGTAACCCAGCCGCATGATGAAGTGGTCTTCGTAACTGTAACGCAGCAACGGATTGGAGGGCGCAATCTGATTTATGAAATCAATGGTGCTCTTCGGGAGATACACATAGTTTATATCTATGAGGTCAAACCGGTGACGACGGGTATTGCCCCGGTTAGCCCAACGGTATTTCCAGCCCGCGCCGGCTATGATACGCGTATATTCAGGGCGCTCCTGATAGTTAAACGACACGGCAAACTCGGTAGACGCCTTGACGCGTTTTTTGAAATTTGACGAGAGGAAAGGAGCCTCAAATTCCGGGAAAGTTATGCTGACTTCTCCCGCATACTCCATATAACGGTTGTTTATAAGCCCGCTGAAATCACCCGACAGACTCTCATAACTCGTACGCAATTTAGCCGTCAACAATTCCGAGCCGTGGGCAAGATTACGGTGCATATAGGTAAGCCCCACGCCAAAGCCGAGATCACCCTCCGAGTTTGTGCCCTCAAGTTCAAGCGAAACTCCCTGCTTTTTCCCTCGCGTAAGAAGAATATAGGCATCAAGCCAAGTCTTCCCGTCAATCGTGCCTACGGGTCTCATGTCGATATTGACATATTTCAATATGCCGAGCCTACCAAGTGACTCATAGGTCCGGTCGACCTGCCATGCATGATATTTTTCGCCAGCCTGCATGTGACATGCGTCATACAGCACCTTCGGGCGCAGATAGCGGTCATCGCCATAGAGGATGGTTATGTCCCTGTAATGCACCGTGTCGGAGGAATGATATCCATACGTGCCATAATCCTCTCCGGGATTATAATCCATGACAAAGAAGATGTTACGGAGAAAATATACCCTGTGAGTCAACGAATCGGGAGAGGAATGTTGCTGACCGCGCAGATGAGGTGGACGCAAGTTCATCGTAAGGTTGACCTCACGCGACCCTGCGGCGGTATCGGCGGAAAAGGTGATATATTCCTTATTGAAGGTATAGTAACCGTTGTTACGCAACAGTTCGGTAATCCTCACTCGCTCCTCGTCGAGTTTGTTTCGGTCAAGGATATCGCCGGGTGACACCTGCAGTACATTGTCCGACGCTTTTATGAGCGCGCGTATCGAATCATCGGGGATATTATAGTCGAGCGTGGTTATAAAATGCGGCTTGCCGGTAGTGATATTATATGTGATGTCTATCTTCTTCCCTTTGCCGTGAATTATCGTGTCGGCAACCACACTCGCCTCCATATAACCACGATTTACAAGAGCCTGACGCAACTGGAATTCCGACATATCGGTAAGTTGCGGATCATATATGACAGGCGGCTGACCGAGACGGCGCACCCATCGGTTAAACCATTTCGTAGTGTCGGAGCCTGACATATTATACGTGGCAAGCTGAAGTTTCATAAAGCCGAGCACTTTATGATTAGGCGTCTGACGCAAATAGTTGACAAGTTCCGATTCCTTGACTTCGGAATTGTCAACTATCTTTATATCTACATTGTCGACAAGATATTGCCCCTGAGGCACATGGCGGGTAGAACTACATCCCCACAAGGATATAGCGGCGCAAGCTCCCGCCAGCCACAGGACCCACTTGTGACACGACACCGACATGGGCACCGATGGTTATGCGTTCATCGAACGTAGCAATTCATCGTTATCACGGGTCTTCTCCATCTGGTCACGCATAAATTCCATCGCCTCGACCGAGGTGCGGTCGCTGAGATAACGGCGAAGAATCCACATACGCTGAAGTGTTTCGGGACGGAGCAAAAGATCGTCGCGACGGGTGCTCGACGCCATGATGTCGACAGCAGGGAATACACGCTTGTTGGACAACTTGCGGTCGAGCTGAAGCTCCATGTTGCCGGTACCCTTGAACTCCTCGAAAATCACCTCATCCATCTTTGAACTTGTCTCGGTAAGAGCAGTTGCGATTATGGTGAGCGAACCGCCGTTCTCGATGTTACGCGCAGCACCGAAGAAGCGTTTCGGCTTCTGGAGTGCATTGGCGTCGACACCGCCTGAAAGTATCTTTCCGGAAGCGGGCGATACAGTGTTGTAGGCACGTGCAAGTCTCGTGATAGAGTCAAGAAGTATCACCACGTCATGACCACACTCCACCATTCGCTTCGCTTTCTCAAGCACTATGCTGGCAATCTTGACATGACGGTCAGCAGGCTCGTCAAATGTGGAGGCTATCACCTCTGCATTCACACTGCGGCTCATGTCGGTTACCTCCTCGGGGCGCTCGTCGATAAGAAGTATTATAATATATGTGTCGGGATGATTTTCCGCTATGGCATTGGCAATATCTTTGAGAAGTATTGTCTTACCGGTCTTTGGCGGAGCCACGATAAGTCCGCGCTGTCCCTTGCCTATCGGGGAGAACATATCTACGATACGGGTCGACAGATTACATGTACGGCCGCTCGTAAGGTCAAATTTCTCATCAGGGAAAAGCGGGGTAAGATGCTCGAAATGCACACGGTCGCGGATAAACTCCGGTGAACGTCCGTTGACCATGAGCACCTCGCTTAACGGGAAATATTTCTCACCCTCTTTCGGCGGTCGGATATATCCTTCCACGACATCTCCGGTTTTCAATCCGTTAAGCTTTATCTGCGACTGGGTGACATATACATCATCGGGCGACGACAGGTAATTATAGTCGCTTGAACGCAAAAATCCGTAACCGTCGGGCATCACCTCAAGCACACCTGAAGCGGTAAGAAGCCCGTCAAAGTTATATTGCGGCATCTGAGGCTCCTGCGGCTGTGCCATCTGGGGCTGTTGCTGGTTATTATTCTGATTATTGCGATTTTTCTTGTTTTTCTTGCCCTGCCCCTGTTGCTGACGGTTGTTGTTGAGGGGCTGCTGAGCCTCCTGTCCCGGCTCCTGGATGATTATCGGTGCTGTTGCAGCCGCTCTTGCCGCCGCAGCCGCCGCTTCCTCTTTTTCACGCTGTGAACGGGGCACAAATTTACGGTCACTGCGGAAAAACGAGCCGAATGTCGAGTCTTTGGATGGACGGAAATCGCGACGACGCTCGTTAGGCATGTCGTCTTCAGGCTTATCACCACCCTCAGTAGCATCTTGCGGTTCTCCCTGCGTATCGGCAACCGGCGCTTCATTATTCTCAGGCAGTAATCCGGCTACCGGCTCTTCCTTCTCATTCAATGGCAGCGGAGCCATAAGAGTAAGCTGGTCACGATGATCATCTTCTTCGGCAGCAATCTCCGGCAACGACGCCTCCGGCTCATCAAGCATAGGCAACATCGCAGGCTCGATAGCCTGATTGGCTTCGTTTCTTGCAGCCGCCTCAGCCTCTTTTTGCTGCTTTGAAGGGCGACCGCGTTTGCGGCGCGGAGCCTCTGCTTTAGGCTGACTGTCGGCTGCAGCCTCAGGCTGCGCATTTTCAGCTTTTACCTGTTCAGGCTCAACAACAGCGGTAGTTGCCGACTGTTGCTGCTGTTGCGATTCAGGCTGAGCGGGCTGTTTTTTCTTTTTCTTCTGCTGCTCCTGTGGCTGCTCGGCATCGTTCTTTTTCGCCTTAGGCTCTTTTCCACGGCGTTTCTTTTCTCCGGCAGAGGAGGCAAGGTCTTCAGCCTGCTTATCGAGGATTTTATATACCAGCTCTTCCTGGGAGAAAGAGTCAGCCTTCTTAATGTTCATAGATTCAGCGATTGACTTCAACTGGTTTTCGTCCATCGCATTGAGATCATCAAGTTTATACATTCTTAACTCTTGAGGTTATTATCATTTTCTCAGGCATTGTCACACTTCTTTTTCATTCAATGCACAAAACATCGATGAGAAAGGACAAGCCTTAATATTATTATCACTATGGGAAATAATCGAAAAACACGTATAATGAAACATGATTTACGAGTCGCTCGATTCAGACGTTGAAACTTTGCACAAAGATACATTCTTTACACAATCAAAACAAGCAAAATTACAAAAAGTTTATCCTATTGTTGATAAATAGCTCAAAATCGCTGACCGATGTCACCTTTATCATGCAGGCAAGCCACAAAGACCGGATATGGCTTGACAAATTGATAAAAAAATACAGACACGGAATCCATTTGGGTTTCCGTGCCTGTATCGGTTAGTCAAAATCGTATCATTGCATGCGGCGCAATCCTTCCCAGCGCACATTCCATGTGCCGTCGGAAGGGAATCCCGGATTGCGCACTTCCTTGCAACCGTCCCAACCCGCACACATCATGGCGACTGCATCAAGCAGGCTACCGTTGCCGGGCAGGTAAAGACGGAGACGCTTCGGCTCCTGGTAATTATGACCGCTCACGAGATACGTGTTCTTACCCTTGTCTATCAAAAGAGCTTCAAGAGCGGTCTCGGGACGACCGAGACGGGCGGCACACATGGCAATCATTCCGTAATCCCATCCCCATGTGCTGTCCCAGTTCCAGTCAGCCATCACGCTGTCAAGCGTACGCTCCATCATCTCACGGTCGTAATGCCCCATGTCGGGTAGCAGTCCGCATGCTCCGAGCACGGCGGGATGATCGCTCTTGGACTTCATCAGGAAATCGGACTCTGAAATAGAGGAAGCTCCTTTTTGTGCAGCAGCAATGTATGGGTCAAAAGTCGCGTTGCCACGACGGCTGTTGTCAAACTTCTTCACCGGTTCACCGGCAACATACACTCCGTCGCGCTGAGGGAGCGATGAAAGGCGCGAGATAATCTCATCCCACTCCTTATGACGTTCCATGCCGCGACGTTCACGCCATTGCTGTGCCTTTTCAAGTCCGTAGCGCCAATAAGCGAGCTCAAAGGGGTGATTGCATGAAAAATCCTTTGACATCGACTCCTGCATGGCGGTGTGTCCGAAAAGTTTTATCGCGCCTTTTCCCTTTGCGGGGGCGCAGCTACGGGCATAATCAGCCATGAACGCGGCGGTTGCCTCAACCTGCTCGCCATACTTGTCGAGAGTCGTCGCATCGGGGTTGGCGCGGTACATCTCTTCCGCCATATAAATATAATGAGGCTGCTGCCATATCAGGAACGACCCGGTATTGGAAGGTGCCTCACCCGCCTGCGGATCGGTCATCTTCATCCAACGCACACCCTCAAAACCCTGACGTGCGGCTATCTCCCGCGCCACAGGATAAGCCACATCATTATACCAGTCGAGCATCTTGCCTACCGCAGCAGGGCGATTCCACAACGCGAAGTCGACGGCATGCCACCAGGTCATTTCGAGATGAGGGCGGCCGAACCATGAATTGCTTGTAAGTCCGGTTTCCTGCGGAGGCATGGACCCCATGCAATTTATCGCGGTAAGATATTGCGAAAGCACTGTACGGCGTTCAAGCTCTGCCGCGCGTGGGTCGGTACACTCTGAGAAATCCACGATAGCACCTTTTTTCCAGAATGACGGCCAGCTTTTCATGACCGCCTTCAGCGCGTGGTCATAAGAAAATGAAGCGTCACGGTTCTTGACAGGTTCCGGTGTGTACTCCACGGCAAAGGTAAGCACATTGTCACCGGTCGACAGAGAAAAACAATGCGGCGCCACTTCCTTAAATGTAGCACCGCCCTCCCACTCTACTGTCACGTAATATTTCGTGTCGTCAAGTGTACGTTCGATCACGGCGCCGTGAGGCTTAAGGTCTATTATCTTCGACGAGTGGGCTTCGGGACGCGAATAATCGCTGCCGTCATCGGCGTGAAGACCGGTGGGATAAGGAAATTTCAGCGTCACCGATGCGCGCCCGTCCGGTAGCAATTCACTTTTAATCCTGCCGAAAAGGCAATCGCGGTTCTGCATACACGAGGTAGTCACCTCGACACGCTCACCGCCGGCATCAAACACCGTCTCTATTTTTCCGTCCCAGAGGGCGAGTTCCTGTTTTACTCCGGTGAGTTCTTCCGGTGTAAGGCAACGACCCGTACTGTCAGTGAGAAGCAGCCCCACATGCCCGAGATTCAGACGATGAGGATTGACGCGGAAATAATCGGTAGCCTTGGCATTGCGGCTCCCGTCTTTATATTCCACCGCATATACTTCCTTGCGCCCGTGACCGAGATCCATCTCGCGTTGTGACTCGGAAGCCTGAAGGTTGTCTATATTAGGAAAAGAGTGCCAGCCCCACTCTGACATCGTGGAAACCGGCACACCTGCTTTATATTCTTCGGGATAGCTCTGGAGTCCCGTCAAGTCGACAGTGGCAGCAAAGCTGCCATTGCCGACTGATAGACTTGCAAGCGTGTCATAGCCCGTGACCACCGGATTATTACGGGTGACCACCGCCTGACGGTCGATAGGCTGCATCACATTGTCGGTGGTGAAGCCCATGTCTTCCATCTCAAGCGACGCCCAGATAAACGGGCCGATACCCTTGGCATCGTTGTCGCGTACCGGTTCGCTCAGATAATATTCATACGACCCGTCGCGGCGACGGTTTTCCTTAACCTTGGGAGCCGCCTTTTTCACTGATTCGCTCATGCCCGGACCGAGACCGGCAACCGCGCAGCAGTTGGTGAGCGAGATTGTGCTGTCGGGATTGATCTTTATGAAATTATTTATGATGCCTCGGTAAGCCTTGATGCCTGCATCGCGGAAAGAAGCGTCGACATATCCTTTATTATATGATTTCAGCAATCCGTAGGCAAACATCGACGAAGCTGTAGATTCAAGATAATTGCCTTCGCGACCGGGGCTATCCATGACCTGATACCATACGCCTGTATCCTTGTCCTGCCACTTCACTACATTGGCAAGCACTTTGTTAAGCAATTCTATTGCCTCGCCGCGACGTGCATAATTTTCAGGAAGATTATCAAGCAGCTCCACAAGCGCCATCGTGAACCAGCCTTGGGCACGCGCCCAGCAGTGCTGCGAAAGTCCGGTCTCGTTGTCCGACCAGAACATGTCATGATTCTCATCCCACGCATGACGGTTAAGACCGGTCTTGGGGTCGAGGGTGCGCTCGTATGTCTTTTTCATCTGGTCTACCGCGTCATCATAGATGGCAAGAGCCTCCTTTTCCGGGAGGAACATGCCTGCCGTCAATGTCGACACCGGCAGTCCCATGAATATGCCGTCGAGCCACACCTGATAGGCATATATAGCCTTGTGCCAGTACACGCCCTCCTTGGTACGGGGCTGATTTTTCATCTGCTCCATCAAGGTGAAAAGTGCCTTGCGGTTTTTCTCCTCGGGCAAAAGCTGGTACATCTTGGCTACAAAATGACCGGTACGCACATTGTCGAGGTTGTAATCGGAGAGCTTGTAATTGCGTATGCTTCCGTCAGGATTTATCATCGTGTCGGTGTACATCTTGCAATAGTCCAGAATCTCCTTGTTGCCATACTTTTTATATGTGTCAAGCATTCCGCCAAGCTCGATACCCATCACATAGCTCCAGCGGGGCTTCTGGGCAAAATCAAGAAGGAACGACTTCGGTACACGCTTCATTTCCGAGGCGGTAATCCACTCGCTGTAATGTTTATAAGGATATTTGGTCAGACATAGGCTGCCGTTGACATAGAAATTGTCGTAATTGATATCCCTTACCTTGCCGATGATTGAATTGCCGTCGGCAACGCCATTGAAATGGCAGTCCTTGATATTTATGTCATATACGTTGACACAGGTGTCAAGAGCGATTATCTGTACTCCGTATTTGCTCTTCTCGCAAGTCACGTTGTCGAGATTCACGTTGCGTACAATGGGGAGATACCCGCGACAGCATATCTCATTGTGCTCGTAATCAAGGTTAATCTTCAGTACCGACTCGCCGCACTGACCTACCTTTATATCGCGCGCATAGATATTCTCGATGACTCCGCCGCGACAGGTATTGGTCTTTATACGTATTACCCTGTCGAGGTTAGGGCTGTCCATGAGGTTGTTTTCGGCAAACACGTTACGGCATCCGCCTGAAATCTCGCTGCCTATCACGACACCGCCATGACCGTTTTTCATCTCGCAGTTGCGCACGATTATGTTCTCGCTGGGACGGTTCCACAGACGGCCGTCCATGTTTCTGCCACTCTTGATAGCTATACAGTCATCGCCGGTGTTGAAGAAGCAGTCCTCTATTAATACGCCGTCGCATGACTCGGGATCACATCCGTCGCCGTTAGGACCGTCGTTGTTTATCTTGACCCTGCGCACTGTCACATTCTTTGACAGCAACGGATGGATCACCCAGAACGGCGAACGCAGCAATGTCACATCCTCCATGAGTATTCCGTCGCAAAGATTGAAGTTGATAAGCTGCGGGCGGAGTCCGTCTTCCGGTCCGAAACGGCGTTCATCCATGTCTACGCCATCTTCAGCCATCTTGAGCAGACGTGCGCGCGAGCCGTTGCGCTGACTGATAACACCCTCTTTCCAGCCATATTTGGGTGCGCCACACCATTTCCACCAGGTGTCGTTAGTTCCGCCGCCGTCAATCACACCTTCGCCGGTTATGGCGACATCGGTAGCCTCGTAGGCATAAATACACGGCGACAGGTTCCAGCAGTCAAGACCCTCCCAACGGGTTTTCACAATTGGATAAAGTTCCGGTTCGAAAACAAACTCCAGCGTGGCGCCGCGCTCAACGACAAGATTGACACCGCTTTTAAGCGTAATTGCACCGGTGAGCCATTTTCCTTCAGGGACGATAACCTTGCCGCCACCCTTCTTGGAGCATGTCTCGATAGCCTTATTGATAGCCTTCTGATTGACAGCTGCCGATGCTTCGGGTTTGGCTCCATACTTGGTAATCTTGAATTCCTTTTCCGGAAATTTCGGTTGTCTGATGTTTTTTTCAATTTCTGGATACTGCGTCGACCATCCGTCGCTCCATGCAAGGAGGGGAAGAATAAGTGCCGCAATAAAAAGACATAAATGCTTCATGGTCAGTTATTATGATTTAGTTTATTATTTGATGTCATGGCTTAGTCTGTACAAATTTAACACAAATTCTCGCAATGACAAAATATTAAACTTTACAAATTGCAAAAATCGGCGTGCAACATTATTTCGATGAAAAAGTTCATCAAAATTCAATTTTTCACAAAAATAAACACAAAATTAGTTGGTCAGCTGAAAAAAAGTGCATAACTTTGCAGCGAATAGAGACATTTGTTGAATTTTCTTAGGCTGAATAATTATTTTACGCAACATTTGAATTTACTCGGACTAAGGAAAAGGCAACAATTTTTCGACAACGGGCGCTGGGAAGCGGTCAGAGTCGGATAAAGTGAAGTAAGTAATACTTTCTCAACACTTTAAATCGCTATAAGACAACTATCTTTAGAATCACAGAATCATGCCTTTTGGCTTTAGTCCGGTTCCTCCCTGTTTGAAGGGAGGGGCGGGCAATTTTTTTATAAATCCTTTTGATTATGATAATTGTTATCTATGAAAACAATTATCATAATTCGCGAAAACTATCTCAAATAAGTAACTCGCGAAAATTAGCTGATATATAATTATGAAGTATTTACTATTATGAAGAAACTATTACTTACCTTGATGCTGGCGATAATCGCATCAACCACAGCATTCGCCTTTGTTGATTCTTATACAATCAAGCGTGAACAACTTCCGGAAGAGGCGCAACAGATGCTCGAGAAATATTTCCCGAAAGCGAAGATAGGAATGATCAAGATTGACCGGCATCTGCTAAAGAAAACCGATTATGACGTAAGGCTTGTAAACGGCACTACAATTGAATTTAACAATTCTGGCAAATGGACCTCGGTCGACTGCAAGTCGCGGGAAGTGCCTGAAGGTCTCGTGACAAAGACCATCCGCAATTATATTCAGAAGAATTATGCTGATGTAAAAATCGTCAAAGTGAAGAAAAAATCATCGGGATACGAAATCGGATTGTCTGACGGCGTTGACCTGAAATTCAATCTTCTCGGACAGTTCAAAGGTGTGAAAATGGAAGAATAACATCTTCCCCTATCCTGTCGATGCCCTGCGATAAAGCACTATCGCGATTATTATATACAGAAAATTGGGAATCCACATCGCTATGAACGGCGATGTGTAACCCGACACGGCGAAGGTAGAGGTCACGGTCATAAAGAGTATGTAACCGAAACTCAGCACAAGCCCGACACCGATATTCACACCCATACCACCTTTCACTTTCTTTGATGAAAGCGACATGCCTATGATTGTAAGGATAAACGCCGCCGCACACATGGCATAGCGCCGTTCATTCTCTATTTCAAACGCCTTTATATTGGCGACACCGCGCGCTTTCTGCCGGTCGATATACTCGCGTAACTCGGCGGAGGTCATGGTTTCCTGGTCATTCTTGGAAATCAGGAAGTCGCGAGGCTCAAAAGGTATGATGGTGTCAAGCCTCGTCCCTTTCTTGATTGACTCTTTCATCCCCTCGATGTCACGTATCATGTAGTCACGCACCTGCCAGTGATAAAGTGAATCCCAGCGTATCGTTGAGGCGGTAAGACGTGAAACAAGCTTTTTGCCGTCAAATTTATCCAGCGAAAACCTGTACCCTGTCTTTGTCGTGTTGTCGTAGCGGCTCATATAGGCTATCTCACCGGGAGCCACCATCATCTGAATGTTGTTGCCGTAATCGACACGCTTGTTTTTTACGTATGTGTTGGTATATTCGATACGCTTCACATTTGCAGGCGGTATGATGTAGGCACTCAGTATCCAGGTTGATGCGGCAATGACAGCCGCCGACACCATGTAAGGGCGCAAAAGCCGCCGGAAACTTACGCCTGACGACAGCATGGCGATAATCTCCGACTGGTCGGCAAGCTTGGATGTAAAAAATATACAAGCGATAAATGTGAACAGCGGACTGAACTGATTGGCGAAATATGGCAGAAAGTTCAGAAAATAATCAAATATGGTTGCCTTCAACGGAGCTTTAAGGAAGGAGTCAAGCTTTTCGTTGACATCAAACATGATTGTGATTGCCAGAATCAGGGCAATCGCAAACAGATAAGTTCCGAGAAACTTTTTTATTATGTAACGGTCAAGTATCTTGAACATCAGTCCCTGCAATTAAAGGCGTCGCGTGACGCGCTCAACCATTTCATTTTTCCACGGCTTGAAATCGCCGGCGATTATATGACGCCGGGCTTCACCGACGAGCCATAGATAAAATGCAAGATTATGTATCGAGGCAATCTGCATGGCAAGTATCTCGTCAGCGATAAACAGGTGACGCACGTATGCCTTCGTATAGAAACGGTCGACATAGCTCGGTCCATCTTCCTGCAGCGGAGAAAAATCGTCGGCCCATTTCTTGTTGCGCATGTTCATTATGCCGTGGGCGGTGAAGAGCATCCCGTTACGACCGTTGCGCGTGGGCATCACGCAGTCCATCATGTCGACTCCACGGTCAATAGCCTCAAGGATATTGGCGGGAGTGCCGACCCCCATAAGATAACGGGGACGGTCGGCGGGTAATATCTCGTTGACCACTTCAATCATGTCATACATCACCTCGGCAGGCTCTCCCACGGCGAGACCGCCGATTGCATTGCCGTCGGCTCCCAGGTCGGTCACGAATTTTGCCGATTCACGGCGCAAATCGGGATATGTACACCCTTGCACAATCGGGAAATATGCCTGGTTGTAACCATACAATCCTTCGGTAGATTGATAGCGGTCCCAGCCGCGCTTCAGCCAGCGCAGCGTCAATCCGAGTGATTTCTTGGCGTAGTCGTAGTCCGAAGTCCCGGGAGGACACTCGTCAAGCGCCATCATGATATCCGAACCGATTATGCGCTGTATGTCAACCACATTTTCGGGAGTGAACAGATGTTTGGACCCGTCTATATGGCTGCGGAACCATGCACCCTCCTCTTTCAGCTTTCGGTTGGCAGAGAGAGAGAATACCTGAAAACCGCCGCTGTCGGTCAGTATAGGCTTGTCCCAGCTGTTGAACTTATGCAATCCCCCCGCCTTGTGAAGGATATCGATACCCGGACGCAGATACAGATGGTAAGTGTTGCCGAGAATAATCTGGGCATGTATGTCATCGGCAAGCTCGCGCTGATGCACAGCCTTGACTGTGCCTGCGGTGCCCACAGGCATGAATATAGGAGTCTCAATCTCACCATGAGCGGTGGTGATGAGACCCGCGCGCGCATTACTCGCCTTATCGGTTGCTATCAGTTTAAAATCCATAATCCGGCGCAAAGTTACCACTTTTAATTGTCATCCGCAACATCTACGCGCCCGCCACCGCTATGTTAAGACGGTCGAGCGACAGATGTTCGCGCGCCACACGTGTCAGCAACTCCGGGGTAAGTGACTTGATCGCTTTCACCTGCTCCTCAAAATAATTAGACGGGATAAACGCCACAAGCCCGTTGATGTAATATTCCATTATGTCAAAAGAGGAATCAAGCGACGAGGCAAGTGTTGACATGGCATGTTGCTTAAGGCGCGCTATTTCATCTTCAGTGAAGTCGCCTGTAGAAAGGCGTTTTATTTCGCTTATGGTCTCCTCAATCAGGGCATCTGCCGTTGAATTGTCGGTGGAGCTGCTTATTCCGATAAGTCCGCCTTCTGGATAACCGAGCAGATAAGAGTTGATACCATAGGTATATCCCTTGTCTTCACGGATATTGCTCATGAGGCGGCTTCCGAAATATCCCCCGAGTGCCATGACAAGAAGTCGTAACACTATGTAATCGGGATGATTTCTGTCAATGGCGCGCATAAACATCCTTACAGCACTCTGTAAGGCACCGTCGACACGCACACGTTCCTCTCCCGCTCCATTACATTCAAAAGGTATAATGTTAAACGGCATCGGCTCCCGCCTCTCAACCGGAATCTGACCGAAGAGGTCATATACCATCTTCCTTATCTCCGGAGTGATACGCCCCGCAAGAAAAAGCGTCAGCGAACTCTCCCCCGACTCTCCGGTTACAGGAGGGAACACCCGTTCATGCCACCTTACAAGGTCCGTCCTTGTATATGCACGTATATCCTCCGGAGTTTCGGTTACGGCAAGCGGATGATTCGCGCCCATCACCATGCGGTTTACGGCGTTCGTAGCCTGAGTCTCTACTTTCGCAAGCTTTATTTCCTCATTCTTAGCCGCTTTCTCACGAAGTACCTCAAAATTTTTCTCCGGGAAAGTCGGATGGAGAATCATCTCCGGTAATAAAGGAAGCACATCAGCGGCCCGGGAATTTAGCGTGTACAGTTTTAATGTCGAGAAATGAGAGTCGGCTGACACAAACAGCTTAGCACCGTTATACTCAATTATATCGGCAATTTCCTCGCCGCTATGAGCTGTCGTACCCTCCCTCATCATCGAAAGCACGAGTGCAGGAAGCGCCTTGGCTTTACCCTCCGCAATTCCACCGCGCCAAACACATGTGAGGCAACATGCCTCCTGACTCCCATGGTCAAGTTCATACAGGGGGATGCCGTTAGCGAGTACACTCTTTTCCACCTCCGGCATCACAAGATTGCCAAACTCCCTGATTTCCGGGGCTTTCGTTCGGTCAAGACTCATTTCCGGCATGAACCTGCATTTAATGAATTACACAATTCTATCGCGCGCTGAAGATCGGCGGGTGTATCAATCCCTATCGTAGGACAATCCGTTATTCCCACCTTTATCTTATAGCCGTTTTCAAGCCATCGCAACTGTTCGAGCGACTCTGCAAGCTCAAGACTACCCTGTGGGAGCGATGTGATTTCACCTAAAGTGGCAGCGCGGTAGGCATACATCCCTACATGAGTGTAATATTGAACTCCGGCAAACGGATCGTCAACGGTCTTATTCCTCACAAAAGGTATTACGGAGCGGCTGAAATAGAGCGCATTCATATCATTATCCATAACTACCTTCGGTGTGTTCGGGTCGCTCAACTCTTCATATCCACGCGAAGGGTCAAATGGTCTGACAAGTGTGGCGAGCCTTGTCGTCTCATCGTCGAAACAATGTTTCAGTGCGGCAATCTGGCGCGGGTCTATAAAGGGTTCGTCACCTTGAATATTGATTATCACATCGGCATCTGACCCTACATTCCTGTATGCCTCATAACAACGGTCTGTTCCACTACGGTGAGCCGGTGAAGTCATCACTACCTTTCCCCCGAAAGAGTTCACAGCGTCGGCGATACGGTCATCGTCGGTGGCTACCCACACCTCGTCAAGCTCCTTTGATGCCTGGCGGTAAACACGTTCTATCATTGTCATGCCACATATATCGGCAAGTGGCTTGCCGGGAAAACGCGACGAGGCATATCGCGCGGGGATGATTCCTATAAATTTCATCTTTATGCTGTTTTTTCGTTATCAATCTGTTTTTTAGGAGGTCGGAACATCGACGGGGCAAGAAATACACCTACTATAAGATAGACGTAATAAGTGATTATACGCCAGAAGAGAGCTATGATAAGAGCTATGCTCCCGTTATGGAGCATATCGCCGTAATATTCCGTAAACAGCCATTCGCTCACGCCGCTGCCTCCGGGTGTAGGGCTGACCATAAGCACCACCCACACGACAAACTGCCTTCCGAACACTACGAGCTGGTCGGCTCCGGGTACAAACCCGAGAAATAGAGCGTTCACCACCAGATATCGCGATGACCAGGTTAACGCAGTGGCGCAAAACGCCTCCATCCACCACCCGAATGAGCGTGTACGCAACGATTTGGACGTGGCAACCATATTGTCACCGAGTGCTTGCACGGCAGGTTGCCATCTGCGCAAAGGCTTGAACTTGAATATAAATATGAGTGCGCGACGTATGGCATCGGGGCGCACTATGATGCCGAGAAAGAGTATCACGGTCCAGATAAACAACACTGCATAGACACACCAGAATACCCATCGCAATCCAATCATGAAGGATGATGTTGAATCGAAACCAAACAGTTCGGCATACGGTATTATTGCCACAATAATCGGGCATGACACCACAAAAAAGAGTTCGTCAAGAAACAGTGTGGTCATCATGAGCGTAGTCGCCCTTCCGAGATTTATACCTTCATGATGTAGAAATATCATTCCGAGCGACGAACCGCCTACTGCCGACGGCGTTATCGCTGACGTAAATTCACACATGAAATTGACCTTTATCGCCTGCCACCACGTAATATCTTTGTCGGTAAGCGACCTGAATCGCCATGTAAGTCCGAAATCGCGACCTGCCATGAAAAGCCACGCAAGAGCGATACATAATATTACGTGACGGTCAAAATGCACCTGACGCCACACATCGGGATTAAACTCCTTGTGAAAAAGCCATGCTACGACACAAAGCCCTATTACTACCGGGAGTGCCACCCGCCACCACATCGAGTGGCGCGACTTGTTATCAGGAGTCTCAACGGCGCCCATAGCGTTCGATAATTTCTTCATACCTGCCGACGACCTCTTCCATTACCTCTCGCCACGATCGCGTGAGAGTCTTCGATGCTCCTTCAGCGGCTTCTTGAATTGCCGACCGGTCATTGTAAAGACTCCTTATCCTTGACGCGTAACTTTCAGGCGATTCCTCGACAAGAAAACCGTTGAATCCGTCTTTTATTACCTCAGAAGCGGTCGAACCGGCGATTAGCACGGCAGGGGTACCCATCATTGCCGCCTCACGCACCACCAACGGGGCATTATCGTAACGCGAAGGGAATAAAAACATGTCGGCTGCCCCATAATAAGATTTCAGCACCTCCCGGTCACTTATCACCCCGTTCAATGTCACCTTATCCCCCAGATGAAGCTGTCTGATAAGATTCTTCATTTCCTCTGTCGCGTAACCTGTACCTATAAATTCCATCTTTACCGGAAGGTCGCGAAGCTTATCCATAGCCCTGATTATCAGTAGCACCCCTTTTTCACGGATATGCTGACCTACAAAAAGAAGCACCATCGTTTCGGGCGTGTAGCCCAATTTCAGGCGCTGTTCCGCTTTGAAAGCCTTTATAGAGGCAAAATCCGACATTTCGAGGTCGATACCGTTCTCCACAACCGTGAGTTTTCCTTTATAGCCGTATTCTCTCACCGTCTCCTCAACCTTTGCCTGCGGAATCCACACCTCGTCGGCGGCGTCAAAAAAAGTCATGACCCGGCTCATTATCCGTTTCACCATCCATCCCGGAAGAGAATGCTCAAGGTCTGTACGATATTTTGAATGGAAAGTCGCAATCAACGGCACATGCTGTTTACGGGCGGCATAAAGGGCAAGACGGCCCGATGAAAACGGACAGTGGGAATGAACAAGAGCAAAAGGCACCGTGCGCATCTTGTGCCAGATAAAAGGGTCAAGTTTAGGATATCCGTATCGATAGGGTTTACGCGATGCGATGGAAAGCGAGAAATATCTGTAGAGATCGTATCCGTCATGAGACGGTTTGACAGGATTCCATGGCGTGACGACACAGGTACGCTTGCCGAATGTGGTAAGCCAGCGCACATAATTCTGCACCGTCAGGGTCACTCCGTCAAGTACCGGCGGGAAACTGTCATTAAACAGTCCATATACTTTCTCACTTCTCTCCATGTAAACCTCAGAATGTCACTTTTACACTCTTCACTGACCCGTCCGCCATTTTTACCCTCTTGATATATACACCCTTTTCCGGTGTTATGACTCGTCGTCCGGCAAGATCGATATAGGTTTCTTCAACTATGGTGGTGTCCTGCTTTACATCATTGATTCCGCCTGACACATTTTCCTCGATAAGTTTTGAATAATACACCTTGTCGCCGTCTACATAGAAGCTCTGCGCGCCTACCGATTCTATACCCTCGCTGAAAAGGATAAATGTACGCAACGAGCCTTCGATCGTTATGTCGCCGTTGAGACCGCCGTGTGCATCGGTAAAATCATACGGAATATCAGTAATCTCTTCCTTCAACATGTGATATTCATCGGGATAAAGAGTAAACTTGTCACCGTTGATATATACGTTGTAATACAATTTGTTTGAATCGAGCAACATCCCGTCGGTATTCAACATCGGTATATCAAAAGTAACGTAACCGAAGCCCATGGATTCATAATATTGAAATGCTTTCACAGAAGGAGCGGCGGGAGTATAGTCGCCTACTTTATTTTCTTTTAACAGCGGATTCTGGTACAGGTCCATATACCACAAATATTCGCTGTCCAAATCGGTGAAAGGAGTAAACAGTGCACAGGAAGAACACGAGTAGCTTCCGTCATCGTTAAGGGTAAAAATGAGGTTATCATGCGTGGTGAACACGGGTATATCTGAATTGGACATCTCATCATACACATATTCCACATCACACGCATAAAAATAAGTAAGATATGAATTGTCCTCATCGATTCCGAGATATTGTCCCGAAGGGAAAGTGAGTGTGTTTCCCGTCTTTGTGCCGACAAGGGGTGCTACCGACCCGGTCTCGGTCTTAAAGAAATTATTCAGATAGCACTTATCTCCCTCCACAGCCATTTCCACGCTATGTCCTTGTCCGTCATAGACAAGAATCCAGTCGGCTGACGGAGTAGCACCGTCAGGCATCTTTGCTGCCTCGGCATTTACCGGGTCATAGCGCATATCCAGTTCACCGAATCCCTGCCATTCGGCATTCTCAAGTGTAAGACCGAGTATTGCATCGCCTGTCATGACCCATGATTCCCCTTCCTTAACAAATGTAAGTGTCTGATTCTCGGTCGGTATCATTTTTGTCCCGTCTTCTGAAAAATCAAGCAGGTAGGCGTAAAGTTCAACTACTTCATCTTCATCGTTTACTGAAGCGAAATTTTGCGGCAATTCTATAGAAATCTTGTCATCGGTAATCGTCCCTTTCAGATAAGTATCAGTAGGGAACAGACAAAATGGATTTTTAAGATACACATCTCCGTTATCACCCGTAACCATAACGCCCGCAAAACCATAATCTACCGTCTCCATCGGTACATCGTTTACCGGTTCTATGGCGAGGGAACTTCTCGAATATACTGTGACTGTCCCGGCGGGATCTGTTATTTTGTCGGAAACTGCCGTCTGAGACCTCTGTAACTTGGCTCCGGTCAACGACTTTACGGGAGAGACTGTAACTGACAATTCTTTGTCAAAATGTTTTTCTACATTTACGGCATTTGATGCAACCGGCATATTCATCACTACCGTAGCAAATGCCAATAATGTCATTTTAGATAAATTCATCGGTTTGATATTGCTAATAATTTGCAAATATACTCTTTTTAACCCATTTGAAAGCCTCAGCGATATAAAATAATTTTACTACTTTTGTAAAAATAAACTTAAATTGAAATCATGAAACCCATATTCCGTATAATGACAGTTGGCTGCATGCTCATGACTGCGTCTTGTCTTTACGCCGCGCCTAAAAATAAAATATTGAAAGTGACCGACAAAGAGTTTTTCATCACTGAAGAAGCGCGTAGGATAGGCGATCAGCTGCTGCTCTATCAGCGTGTGACCGGCGGTTGGCCTAAAAACATTGACATGGTACGTCCGGTTAATGCTCAGGAAATCGACAGCCTCATGGTCGAAAAACAGCGTCGCGATGACTCTACAATCGACAATAACGCCACTGTCATGCAGCTTTCATATCTTGCGAGGCTCTATCAGGCAACATCCGATGCAAAATATAAGCAGTCATTCGCCGATGGCATAGAATATCTCCTGAGCGGACAGTATGACAACGGCGGTTGGCCGCAATTCTGGCCGGGACCGACAGGATATCAAGTGCATATAACATTCAATGACTATGCAATGACCAACACCCTCAACCTGTTTCGGGATATAATAGGCGGTGAATACCCTTATGACAATACCCTCGTCGATACAAAAACAGTTGAAAGGCTGAAGACCTCTTTCGATAAGGGTATCGAGTGTATTCTTGCGACACAGATTATCGTTGATGGAAAGCCGACGGTATGGTGTCAGCAGCATGACCGCAACACATACGCCCCGGCAGGAGCGCGCGCCTATGAGCTTCCATCATTCTGCTCGCAGGAAAGCGCCGAAATAGTGAGGCTGCTGATGAGCATTCCGTCGCCTGACTCTCGCGTGAAAGCGGCTGTCAATGGAGCGATGGAATGGTTTGACACCCATAAACTCACAGGACTCCGCCTGGAACGCCAAGGCACATACGGCACTGATGACTACAATACAGTTTTGGTAGCCGATTCCGAAGCCGGACCATTATGGGCAAGATATTACGACCTTGAAAAAGGAGAGCCGTATGTGTGTGACCGCGACGGCATTCCGCGTAAACGTCTTGAAGATATAGGCAGGGAACGTCGCAACGGTTACAGCTGGTATAATTCCTATCCCGCTGAACTCGTGCCCATTTACAATGAGTGGAAGACGCTGACAAGCACATCAAAAGCAAAGTGATGTAAATTTTAGACAATCTCTAAATCAAGCAACTGCCTTTTGGCATCAAGCCCTCCGGCATATCCTGTCAGGCTGCCGTCAGCACCCACGACCCGGTGACAGGGCACAATGATTGACAATGCATTTGCCCCTACGGCATTTGCCACGGCGCGTACGGCTGTCGGTCTTCCTATTGCCGCAGCAAGCGCCCTATATGATACCGTCTCTCCGTAGGGAATATCCATCAGCGACTCCCATACTATTTTCTGCAAATCAGTCCCCGCTATCAGCAGAGGCAAGTCGAAATGGTGTCGCCGTCCTGTAAAATATTCCTCAAGTTGACCGATAGTTTCATCGGTCAAAGCTGTCGCCGACTCTACAATCGTAGCGTCAAGACATCGTGACAAGCGACGCATGACACTCTCGCGCCCCCAATCACACATACATAAGCGCCCGTCATAACATCCTATCACAAGCTCACCGCATGGCGATGCCCACCGCTTTGTCTCAATTTTATTCATCTCTACTTGATTATAATGGCAAATATAGTGAAAGATTTGTTATCTTTGACGTAGCAGATAAGTAACACTCATGAAAGTCATCCTTAATAATATTATCCCCTTCGGAAGATTCGGTGCCATAAATCTCTTTGGCGTACTCTTCGCAAAGCGCACCATGTCACTGACTCCCGAAGTCATAAATCATGAAGAGATACACACCCGGCAGATGCGCGAACTGCTTTACATCCCTTTCTATATAGTTTATGTACTGGAATGGGGTCTGCGCCTGATTAAAAATCGCGGCAACCGCTATCGAAGCTACCGCGAAATATCATTTGAACGCGAGGCATATAGCCATGGCGACGATTTAAGCTATCTGCACCGCCGGAAGCCGTATGCCCAATGGAAAAACACTCACGCCTAAACGCTTAAATATTTTCAAATATCATCATATAAGATGCCTCAAATGTCTCTCCGGAAGCAAGTATATTCACATGTTCCCTTTCGGAGAACTCCCCGTCAAAGCCTACCCTGTCAGCTCTACCATACCAAGGCTCGATACACAGGAACGGTGCTTCAGGCGACGGTGACCATATTCCCACTACCGGCGCACTGAAAAGCAGCGACAGGTAAGGTGTACGGGTCTTGTCAAGCACCGATATGCGGCGCACCTTTCCATCGGCAAGGATGATGGTGTTGATATCAAAGGTGTTTGCAGTCACGGGGAGCATGGAGTTCTCGTCAAGCGTCACCGGCATTTCCTCTTTCCCTATGCAACCCTTCTCTTTTATCAGCTGTGTGGTCGCTGGATTGCGGTCAAAAAGCAGGTAAGCATGTACCGCGTCCGACGGTCGGAAATCGGGATAATTGAACGCCGGATGCGCGCCTATCTGGAATGTCATATCCATATCATCAAGATTCGTGACTCGCCAGGTCACCTTCAGCCGCTCGTCGACAAGCTGATAGCCGATCTCAAGACGAAACCGGCGCGGATAGCGCGAAAGTGTGTCATCATTGGCTTCCAGGCTGAACCAAGCCTCATCTTCAGGACAATCCTCGATGACGCTAAATTCACTGTCACGCGCAAATCCATGCTGCTTCATCTCATATTTTTTACCGTCGATGGTAATGGTGTTGTCCCATACCGACCCTACTATAGGGAACAGCACCGGTGAGCGTCGCCCCCAGTATTTAGTGTCGCCCTGATAAAGGTATTGATATGATGTACGATTGTTGACTATGCTTTGTAATTCCGCTCCGTGAGAGTCTATCTCCACGGTCAGCAGGTTATTTTTCAATATCTGTTTCATGAAAATCCTTTTCTGGTAAATATATCGTTTTTATCGCTCGGCGCGCATGGGGTTATTGAGGAAGTCGGCGTAGGCGAGGCGTATGCCGTCGGGAAGCTCGGTCTTGTAGGTCCACCCCAGGCGCGTAGCCTTCGACACGTCGAGGAGCTTGCGCGGTGTACCGTTGGGGCGCGTGGTGTCCCACAGTATCTCTCCCTCGTAGCCCACTATGGAGGCTACAAGCTCGGTGAGCTGCTTGATGGGCAACTCCTTGCCCGTTCCGGCATTGACGGTTTCATTTCCGGAGTAGTTGTTCATCAGAAACACGCACAAGTTGGCAAGGTCGTCGACATACAGGAACTCGCGCAGCGGGCTCCCGTCCCCCCAGCAGGTTACTGACGGTGCGCCCGACACCTTTGCCTCGTGGAAGCGGCGTATCAGCGCCGGGAGCACGTGGGAATGTTCGGGATGATAGTTGTCGTTGGGTCCGTAAAGGTTTGTCGGCATGACCGAGATGTAGTCGGTGCCATACTGCCGGTTGAGAAACTCGCAATATTTCAGTCCGGAGATTTTCGCAAGCGCGTATGCCTCGTTGGTCTTCTCCAGCTCCGATGTCAGCAGACAGCTCTCAGGCATCGGCTGCGGAGCCATGCGCGGGTAGATACATGACGAGCCGAGAAACTCCAGCTTCTTGCAGCCGTTGCGCCATGCGGCGTTGATCACGTTCATCTCCAGCATCATGTTGTCGTACATGAAATCGGCGAGTGCCGACGAGTTGGCGACGATGCCCCCTACCTTCGCGGCGGCGAGAAACACATATTCCGGCTTCTCCTTTGAGAAAAAGTCGTTGACCGCCTGTTGGTTGATGAGGTCAAGCTCGCGGTGGGTGCGGGTTATGATATTTGTGTAGCCCTGACGCTGCAGCTCGCGCACTATCGCCGAGCCCACCATCCCGCGATGTCCGGCGACATATATCTTTGAATTCTGTTCCATCATTCAAAAAGTTTTTAAGTCATAAGTATGAAGTATTAAATTCATTTGATTATATTTGTGTGATTAAATATTCCGACATGAAGCACGATATAAAACTTGAGAAGGCTGAAAACCTTGCCCTCGGAATTATAAGGCTTTGCCGACTGCTGACAAAAGAAAAGACTGAGTACGTGATTAGCCAACAGTTACTCCGGAGTGGCACTTCCATTGGAGCCAATATCTCGGAAGCCTGTTATTCGGAAAGCCGCGCCGATTTTGTCCACAAACTATGCATTTCTCAAAAAGAGGCTAATGAAACCTTATACTGGTTGAGATTGCTCCAAAAATCCGGCGTAATAACAGAGTCCAACTATTCACCTTTATATGCTCAGACCGAAGAAATCCTGAAGATACTATCTTCGGCAATCCGCTCGCTTAAATCAGGTTTGCGCAAATCACCAGACGCTTAATACCAAATACTTAATACTTAATACTTAGAAATAGGCAATGATGCCTATTTCACGATTCCTTTCTCAAGATATTCGGCAAGGTTAGTGCGCACGGTCTCTCCGGCGCGCTCGACAGCCACCTTTGCCATGTCGGCATCTACCATGAGGTTGACAAGCTGCTCAAACGATGTCTTTTTTGTCGGATCCCAGCCGAGCTTTTCCTTTGCCTTGGTCGGGTCACCCCACAGGTTGACCACATCGGTCGGACGGTAGAAGTCGGGCGACACCTCGATCACGACCTTTCCGGTCTTCACGTCGATGCCCTTCTCGTTTTCACCCTCCCCCTCGAAGCGAAGCTCGATTCCGGCGCGGCGGAAAGCATAGAGGCAGAACTCACGGACGGAGTGCTGCTCACCGGTGGCAATCACATAATCCTCCGGTTCAGGCTGCTGGAGGATGAGCCACATGCACTCGACATAATCCTTCGCATAGCCCCAGTCGCGTAGCGATGACAAGTTACCGAGGTACAACTTCTCCTGCTTTCCTTGCGCGATGCGGGCGGCGGCGAGAGTAATCTTGCGGGTCACGAAAGTCTCGCCGCGACGCTCCGACTCGTGGTTAAACAGGATGCCGGAGCAGCAGTACATGCCGTAAGCCTCGCGGTATTCCTTCACAATCCAGAAGCCGTAGAGCTTTGCGACGGCATATGGCGAATATGGGTGGAACGGGGTCTTTTCATTCTGTGGCACCTCCTCAACCTTGCCGTAAAGCTCGGAGGTGGAAGCCTGATAGATACGGCATGTGTCGGTTAGACCGCAGAGGCGTACTGCTTCAAGGATGCGTAGCACACCGGTGGCATCGACATCGGCGGTAAACTCCGGCGAGTCAAACGACACCTGCACATGGCTCTGCGCGGCGAGATTATAAATCTCGTTGGGGCGTACCTTCGAGACAACCTGCATTATCGACATCGAGTCGCCGAGGTCGGCGTAATGCAAATGGAAATTGGGATGTCCTTCGAGGTGGGCGATGCGCTCGCGGAAGTCGACCGACGAGCGGCGAATCGTGCCATGTACGTCATAGCCCTTTTCCAATAAAAACTCGGCAAGAAACGACCCGTCCTGCCCCGTAATTCCAGTAATTAATGCTGTCTTCATATTTGATTTATATTGTAGGTTCTGTTCTTTCGTTTCCATTCAGTATATAATAGAAGAGGGAGAGAGGTGATAATAGATAAGCACCTTCGTATCTGCTTCTTAGGTTCTGAAAAAATACGATATACAAATTCTAAATGATGAGTTATCATCCATTTTGGTGCGCGGTTAGCATCAATTCCACTATAAAATTTAAAAGCTGCTCCCACTGCAATCATCACACCGCATTTAAGATGATTTTTTAGATTTGCCATAAAATATTCCTGTTTAGGGGCACCTAATGCAATCCAAATAATATCCGCTCCATCATTATGAATTATGTTGGCAATTTCCTCGTAATTAAATTCTTCTACTGCACAGAATGGAAGTTCCAAAAATTTCATTGAAGCAATATCTGGATTCATTTTTTCTAGATTTTCTCTTAAAGCATTTAAAATCGGCTCCGAAGTTCCCAAAAAAATCATACGATATTTTCTTTGAGAAATAATATCTTTAAAAATATCACTCCCGGAATATTGATTACGTTTAATACCATATATCCATTTAAGATACAATGGCACATAGCTACTGTCACAAATTGAAAACATACCCCCATTTATTACCTCGAGGTAGTTAGATTCCCTATTTGCAATATTTAGTATGACTCCATCAGCGACACAGACATAATCGCTTCTATGCTCTTTTATGCACATATCAATCCGGCTATGAATTTCGTTATAATCAAATTCATAGCGAATTTTAAAATAATTCTCCATTCTTAAATTAGAGTGATAAAATCTTAATTATATTTTCTTCAAAGTGTTGCAGAGTATATTCAGAATTATATTTCAAATATCCATTTTGCCCCAGCTCAATACGATATTCGGGAAAATCAATTAATTCCTTTATACTTCTCGCCAACGAAAATGGATCTTTAGTTTCTACGATTATACCGCTCTTCCCATTAATAATTATATCCGGAATCCCTCCTTCGTTTGTTGAAATCACAGCAACTCCGTGTTGCATGGCCTCAAGGATTACCAGCGGGAAACATTCATTTTCATAAAAAGTAGGAAAAATGAAAATGTCACTTTTTGCAAATTCGCTGCTTTTCTCGGCACCAAATTTTTTCCCAATATATTTTACTCTATTTTTTAAGCCTCTTAATAATATTTCCTCTTCAAATACTCTCTTGTCAATTTCTTTCGTTTCTCCGCCAATAAAGACGCAATCAAAATTATATCCCTCTTCCAACAGAATTTTGCAAGCATCAAGAAGTATGAAAACCCCTTTACTCTCTATTAAATTTGATAAAAATAATAATCGTGGAATTTTATTAGTTGTCTTATCTAATCGTTTTTCCGTTGGTATACCATTAGGACATATTACAACCTGATCATGCATGACGATTTTTGAAATGTCAGGATAAAGACGTTCTGACAATAAAATGACAATAGCATTTTTGTAAACCAATTTCATCAAAACACGATAAAATGGATTGTTTACATTACTCTCCATTCCCTTGTTATGCTGATGTATAATTAGTTGGTGTCCAAACAACTTGCATAACAAAGCAAATGGCATATCCTTCAAAAAGCCAATTCCATGACAAGTTATAGCAAGATAGCAATAATCATACTCCCTAGTTAATAGCTTTTTAAATGTAAGAAACAACGAATTAACAAATCGCCTAATTTTGAATATTGCATTTTTTCCAATCTCATTTATATTCCGTGACAAAGAAAGGTTAATCCAATCCATTTTCACAGCATTATTGATTTTCTTACTCTCCTTAATATATTGAGTCATCATTGCCGAACCATGTACCGGAGGGGGCAATGGGGCAATCATTAACACACGCGGTCTCCTTAAATTTCCCATCTTTCTATCGCCTTTATTTCTTTTCCGGGAATACCGGCAATTATGTATCCTTCATTGTAATATTTCCGATTTAATAAGGAATTAGAACCGATGACACAATTATTGGGGATTGCACTCCCTTTTAAAATTGTAGTAGATGAAGCAACCCAAACTCTATCACCAATGTTTATGGGCGCATGGTTTTCGAGTAACTTATCTCCAGCTAAGTAAATTTTGTGTGCATCACAATCCATTATCAATGTATTCCAACTCAATTGAACATTATCACCGATATTTATAGAGTCATAACATAGGATTGAGGTAGTACCCGAAATCGCAAAATTGTTTCCAATTTTGAGTGTGCCACCCTTACAAGAAAGTATAGCCCCGATTCCAATATGGGCATCTCCTTCAAATATCAATGACGAATTCAGTCGTATATCAATAATTGAATTAAGAATCGATGTGTCAATACTATCTACAGAGTGGAAACCTATTTTAATCATACCTAATGAAATTTTATCCCTCTTTAATATCACTCCTCCCCTATAACAATTCTTAACACGAACATTAGATGCTAAAATAATTGGGAATTTTATTGCTATATTTAATGGTAAATAGCGCAGATTGAACCAGATTGTCCTTGGCAAGCCGAACAACAGGCTAAGATATTTATTCATTTCAGATTGGTTATTATATACATAAATCTAGATTTTACTCTGGAAAGAAAGGAATGATACCTCATTGCAGAAAGATATATCTGTTTGTCTATTTTAAGTCTCTTGGGAAAACGGAAGCTAATTTTTTCTTGAGACATTAGTTCATACTTAAATCTACTCCATTTTTTGCAATTACTGCCATTCCCATCAAAACCATCGTTAATTACCAAACTCTTTGTAGGAAAGAGTGATACTTTCTCTTGTAAAAATTGAGCAAAGCAAAATCTAATTGCCCATGATTTGTTTTTTCCACTTATGCAATCTTGCAACATTCCAAAACAATCCGATCCGCCCCAACGATTAAACTGCTTTTTTAAATGGTTATATTCATTCAGATTCTCAAAATTCCATTTTACGGTATCCCATCTGTCGCGCCAAGTTCCCCATCCCCAAGAACTGCTTCTTGTACAAAAATATGAATCATATTCATAACCAACGGGAATTTTTATCTTATTGGAATAACCACATATAGAAAATACGTCTTTAATATTTTCAAAACATGCCAAACCCTCATTCATGAACTTAAGAAAATTTGGCTGAAGTATTAAATCATCCTCTAAAATGATAGCTTTTCCGTGCTTATTGATAACCTCCGTTACCCCTTCGATAACAGAAGGCCCGAGTCCCTTATTCTTATTGCCTAATGAAATCGTTATAGATTTAAATCCAGTAATTGAAGATGTAAAATTATAGACTTCATTTACAGCACATTTTTCTTCCTCAGAACGAGGACCATCTATAAATACGTACAGATGAGATTCAACAATTTCTGGATTTGTTAATAATGAGCGTATTAATGATTTTAACGAAAGGGGTCGATTAAAAGCAAAAATAATAATTGGAGCTTTGTCTAAATTCATTCCTAGTAATTTTAAAATTCAGATAAGTTTTTTAATCCTTCCATAATTTTGGACACAAAACATGTAAGAAGTTGCTACAAAAAAATAGGATTGCTACAATCAACCCTGAATGTCTTCGCTTGTAAATGAAAAAATTATATGGATTAGCACCTAAAGGATGGAAAAAATTAGACCATCTATCTCGTAGTGGAATCTGGGAGTTACACCATTTGGGCTTATCGGTATGCGCATCACAACCACCAAATACTCCGGCAGCTACAATATTTTTTATTCCGCATTTTTTTGCTCTTAGTCCATAATCAAAATCCCCTAAACCATGTAAAAAGATGGGATCATTTTTACCAATCTTTTGGTACACATATTTAGGAATCAATACAATGTTACCATTAAACGTAGTGCATTCTTGGGGTATATTAAGATTGGTGATTAATCGACATTTATCATCGCGACCTCCATAAGTTACCAGTTTTCCATCTTTTTGTGCTGTTGTACTCCCTATTATCAATGCCCTATCATCTTGATTATTTGACTCCCTGAGTAGACGATTTAATGCATCTTCTGTCAGTATTGTATCGTCATTTAACCAAATATAATAATCATAATCGCCTTTTTCCGCTTCTTCCCATGCCTTATACATGCCGCGATTCCAAAATAAAGTACCATCGCCAGTGATAATATTTACTTGGGGAAATGTATATTTAATTGCTGTAGATGTTCCGTCAGTACAGCCATCATCAGTCAAATAGACGTCGATTTTATAGTCATCTACATATAATTGATTAAATACGCGTTTAAGACACGTCAAAGTTTTCTCCTTCCTGTTATGAACTGTGAGAAGTATGGCTATTGTTGATTGTATATCCATTTTATAACAATGATTAAAAATATCCGAAAATAGGACTCATGATTATTTTTCCGATTGAAGCAAATTCAAAAGGAGCATGATTATATGTCTTCAGGAATCGAAGGAATAATATAATTGATACTGAAATCCAGTAGATTTTACTTATAGACGTACTTTTTGTGAAGCATATAGGATAAATAAATGGTATGAGGGGATACATCAGCATAAATGAGCGATATTGTAGCAGTGGCATACTAAAAAACGACAAGACAAAAACGCTTAAAAAAATGAATAGATATATGAATGGATATAATGGCGAAATAGTATGTTTTTTCCTCAATGCGATTATTGTTTTTAAACAAATTAATATTCCTGGCATAATTATTATAATCAAGATGGGAAGCGATACTCCTTCCGTAAAGTCAGCAACAGAAGATCCAAATCGGTGTATTCCATAATTCAACATTTCTACACTTGTAGTCCCTATCATTGTGCTTATCAAAGCATTAAATGACAAAAATATTGCGAATATAAGTATTAACAATAATAATTTTATAGGTCTTATATAGTTATATATACAAGGGATAAAAGAAATGGCAACCAGTAGTACAGTTGCCGTGTGAATCATTGTAGCACATATCATCAAAATCCAGTGATTCTTATGATCAATGGATTTTAGAGTTAAAGCGTACATAAAAACAGCTGTTGCCAATATTTGCCTGACTAAATGAAGAGAAAGAGTAAACAATTGTGTAAAAAATGTAATAGCTAATATTCCGCAAATAATTCCGCCTTTAGGAATATGGCTTTTTGAATAAACTAACCATAGGGAATAATAGAGTAACACATAGTCAAGAAGCGATGTCAGAAAGAGGAATAAGCGTTCATTCCCAAATGTAATGTAATACATCACATAATTATATATACCGTATAATGGCTCTTTTGAAGTGTCCTCATCCCACTGAAAGATATTGTCAAAAAATGTCTTATTCGCAACATTTCTATAATAATCTATATAGTTGACCAAATCTCCTGCCGGAATTTTTGTAGAATTAACAAGACTTATCCATAATGCGCTTGTACAAATGAATAACATGTAGTTTAGTTTTGAATCAGCGCCCTTTATCAAAACGATTAGACTACACAACATTCCTATAAATGGATTTAATATACATATCAAAATCAATAAAATTAAAGATTGACGATGTGTGTATAAAATATCGTATTTGCGTCTATGTAAACCGAGTATCTTCATTAATACTTAATTGCTGACACAAACGATAGCTAATCTATCGTATATACATTTATGACCATTTGAAAAGGTCATCTAAAAAGTTTGTCTTATTACTTTGCAAGGATTACCACCGGCAATGCAGTCGGCAGGAATTGATTTTGTGACCACACTCCCGGCTGCGATTATGCTCCGAGCGCCTATGGTAACACCTTTCAATATGATGCAACGTGTACCAATCAATACATCGTTCTCTATAATTATGGGCGAGGAATTAGCAGAAAGAGTATCAATTGAAATACCATTTTCATCTGTTTCACCGCTATTTCTAATTTGATGGTCAAGATTATGGGCATCAGTATCCATCAGAATACAGTCACCACCTATTTTAACTTTATCGCCGATTGTGATTCGCTCCTTTGCCCATAGGCATGCCGAGCTAATCCCGACATTATTTCCGATTACAATGGAAGCATTATTGTCAATATAAATTTTGCCTCTCAGATTTCGGCACAGTGGATTGATGCCGTCGCCGGAAGAAAAGGTGAAGTTATCGCCAATAGTTAATGACGCGCCTGGATGCATTGTCAGATAAAATCGATCAAATACACGGAGTTTTTTCCCAGTTTTTACACCGAACAACCGAAATAAGATACGATTTATGACGATATATGATTTAGTCCTGACAAATGGATAGACACGTAGAGCCTTCCTAATCAGCATTTTTAGATTCATAATATTGCTTTAGCTTGTCAAAATCATTTAGAAGGTGCCAGTGGGTTTTAAACCATGTCAATGAATTATTCCACCACTTTATCCTGAGCAGGAAATTAATATCATCGTCGGTGTAGCGATAGCCGACAATTTTTGCGGGCACTCCACCTACAATGGCGTAAGGAGGGACATTTTTTGTCACGACAGCGTGAGCCAACACGACTGCGCCATCAGCAATCTCGGTTCCACCCACAATAAATGCGCCCTCTCCTATCCAACAGTCATTTCCGACACTGATGACATATCTTTTTTCTTTGTCAGCATAAGCCAGTTCGTCATATTCTTGACTCGTTGCGAAAGTGCTGCCATTTTGAGAATGATTAGGATTCAATGAAAAAAAGCATGGAGCTGTAGTAACGTAAGGATAGGTATAAGGATGACGTCCGACATTACATCTCACACATGGTGCTATAGAAGTAAATCTACCAATTTTACCGTTTATCACACTCTCCGGACCAATATATGAGCCAAAACCTAAATCTCCTTCAAACGACGCACGGGGATGAATCTGATTCATCCCCTCAAAATTTGAGTGCAACCCTATATTGCAACTGAAACCAAACTTCACCTTATCCCTCCACTTCCATTTCAGAATCAGATATTTAATTATCTTAATCAATGGATTCATTTGAGAAACCTAAATTAATTATCTTAATGGAAGAAATTTATTATAGTATATTTGCCACATCAATGTGTTTTTTACTTTTTATATAATTTATCTTCTAATCAGAGTCCTCTTTAATTTATTGAAAATTCGTGAAAGTATAGATCGTTTATATAATCCCATATTTTTCATATGAACGACATCCGCAGATTTATCCTCCATAATTCCATTAGGATGCCTCAGTGGCAATATCTTGTCGCCTTTATGTAGGATTTGTCGGACATCAGTCTTTGCCGTATGTGTGGCATTTTCTCCAAATCCAACATTTTGAGTCAGATTTGAATAGGGAATTATAGTGAACCGGTCATTTAAAATCTGATTAAAATACAGTTGATAATCCCAAGTGTCACACCTATGATTACTCATCATGTCGAATATCGCCGACCAATACGAAACGCCCTTTCTCGGAAGCCGAGATTCTATTTTTCGCATGAAAACTTCTTTTGAGAGTCGCGCCGCATCAAATTCATAACTATTCCAAACCCTTCTCCAGCTTGCCCATCCCCATACATGAAAATACGATGACATATAGTAAGAATAGTCACTTTGATAGCCATTGAAAAAATTATTTCTACCGGTTATCAATTGAACTTTTTCGTTATTTCTATATCTTTCGAGGAGTTCGTCGCAGTAGAGGAAGAAATCGGGATGAGGGAGGATATCGTCTTCGAGGATAATTCCTTCGGGTTCGTTGTCGAAGAACCATGTGATTGCCTGACTCACAGCCTTACCGCATCCAAGGTTTTCATCGCGGAATAAAGTCTTGACTTCGCAATCCCAATCAACTTTTTGGGCGATTGAGCGTGTCTTTTCACATAGCTCCTTTTCGCCGGGACGATTAGATCTTGCTCCATCAGCTGCTATATATAGGCGGGGAGGCTGCGCATTACGTATCTCTTCAAAAACTCGTTCTGTTGTGTCAGGACGGTTGAAAATCAAAAATAATATCGGACTTCGCATAATTTGCATTTAATTTAGTTTGCGATAAAGTGAATTATCTTTTCTTTTTGCGATGCTTAAATTAAAATATTTCTCAACAAATTTTAGACAACGCTTCTTGAACGAAGATCTAATAGGATATTGATCTCTCCACCTTGTCATTGAAAGATATTGATAGAACTTATATTTCAATGGATGTGGATTATCTTCATACCAAGGCTTATTAGCCGTTGCAAAATGAAGAATGACCGGATTTAATAGTGATTGTTCGATTTCATCAAGATATTCCTGGCGTAAAGGTGGATTGATTTGATAAAACGGATCTGTCATATTATATCTAAATGGCAGTCTTTTGATTTTCCCTGCAAGAGCACTATTAATTGCATCCTGATCCCAAAACAACAAGCGTTCTGGATATTTAGCTATAAAGTCAAAAAGTTTGTCGGTTAGTTGGTTATCTCTCCAAAAATTTAAATTAAATAGCAAAACGCCGCTATTAAAATACCCCAATTCGGTGCTATATTTTAATCTATTATAGGTGCGAATGTCATCAGTACAACCGTCATAAACAGCAGCCGCTGCAAAGTCTTGCAAATCCAGATTAAATAAATCCGTGATATCATCACATATAATTAAATCGCAATCAAGATAAAGAACCTTAGACATGCTTGTGGGTAAAAGCTTTGGAATCAAGATTCTAAGATATGCAGCTAAAGATACATGGTCGCCTTCCCGAACAATACAGTTTTCTAATATTCGATTATCAACATCATAAAATATTACCTTACAATTATATTTATTGATTAGATCTCTCAATGCATTTTTGCTTTCCTGGCTTAATGAAGCAGATATAATATGGTATTGTATATCCAAATTTGGATTGTTTTCGCAAAGAGAGATTATAGCTGTTGCACACATCGGTACATATCTATCATCTAAACAATGTACTATATCCATGATTATTATTCTATTATTTAGTTTTATAATGATATAATATTTTTAATATGCTATCTGCTTCTTTAAATTTCAGTATCCTTGACATCAATATAAATAGCAATATATATATTGTTGTACCAAAAATAAATTGCAAACCAGAAGAACTTACCAATGACATACAGATATATGATACAAGAACGGAAATTGCACTAACTCCTATAATAACCTTAAGTGCATTGAATTGTGAGCCATAGGTAGTATTTATTACTTTCCGAGTGAAATATATGGTAAGAAACATATCGCATAGATTATAAAAAACGACACCCCAACATAAGCAAACAACTCCTAATGGAAGTGTAGCCAGTAAAATGGCTAATGCAATTATCTTTTTTATTATTTCTAATCTAAGGAATAGGTCGGAGCGACCTTTTACATTAAGTATCTGGTTATTAATAACCATGACCGGATACCACATATAGGCGATAGAGAGTATTGAAATGAGTTCGGCAGCTGGTAGCCATTTTTCAGTCAATACGATGAGAACCAATGGCTTTGCTATGACGGCAAGAAGCGTCATCAGCGGAAAGACGATGAAGCAAGCCATACGAAGATAACTCAGAAAGTTATTCACAAGCCATTGATCGTCGTCTTGATGAGCACATTGCACAGGATACATGGCACGCGTCATTATCATCACAATATTGGTTGAGGGATATTGTGAGATAGTATAGGCACGGTTATAAAACCCGACATCGGCGGCATTGTAAAATTTACCGATTACAAGACTATATAAATTGAGATAAATAGTGTGCAGCAATCCGGAAGCAAGCAGCTTCGAGCCAAACGAGAACAACCGCTTGAAAGAACTGACTGAAAAAGTCAGCAATGGATGCCACTTAGCTGAAATCCAAAGCAAAATTGTCACTAACAGATTGTTGGAAAGGCTTTGGAATACAAGAGCCCAGACTCCAAAGCCATGATATGCAAGCACAATTCCGACCAATCCACTTACTATTACTGCCGCGAGAGATATTTTTGCCTGTAGTTTGAAATTGAGGTCAATGTTGAGCCTGGTTCGCTGGACGGTGGAAAAGCTAATGAAGATGAGATTCAGACCTATCCATCGCGTGACGGCGGTTAACTCAGGCTCGTTATAAAAGCGAGAAATCAACGGGGCGCAGAAATACAAAACTACATACAAAATGGAAGATACCGCGATATTGAAATAAAATACAGTCGAGTAGTCAACCTCGTCCCTGTCTTTTTTCTGAATTAAGGCATTACCGAATCCGCTGTCAATGAATGTCTGGGCTATAGCCATGAATATTGCAAGCATGGCTATAAGCCCATATTCACCCGGAGTTACGAGGCGGGCAATGACAATACTCAGCAGGAACGAGACGCCTTGAACAGAAAACCGCTCAATCGCGCTCCAGATAACTCCGTTGATTGTACTCGGCATTATCGTTTCAGGAGATTGTCGAAATACTCGATTGTCTTTGTCAATCCTTCGTCGAGCTTGACGAGCGGTTGCCATCCGTTGAGGATTTCCTTGGCGTAACGGATGTCGGGTTTCCGCTGCCTGGGGTCATCTCCGGGGAGTTCGCGAAACACGATGGAAGAGCGTGAACCGGTCAGTTCAATTATTTTGTCGGCAAGTTCAAGCATTGTAAATTCCCCCGGATTTCCTGTATTTACAGGTCCGATTATATCGTCATCGGTTGCCATCATTCGAGTCATAGCCTCTATGAGATCGTCGACATACTGGAAGCTGCGTGTCTGACTACCGTCACCATATATGGTTATAGGCTCGTTTTTGAGTGCCTGAACAATGAAATTTGACACCACTCGACCATCGTTGGGATCCATGCGGGGACCGTATGTATTGAATATACGTATAATCTTGATTCTTACATTATTCTGACGGTGATAGTCCATGAAAAGTGTCTCGGCGCATCGCTTTCCTTCATCGTAACAGCTTCTGATGCCAATCGGATTCACATTGCCCCAATAACTTTCCACCTGTGGATGAACGGCGGGGTCGCCATACACCTCGCTTGTAGATGCCTGGAGTATTTTTGCGTTTACACGCTTGGCAAGTCCGAGCATGTTTATCGCACCCATTACCGAGGTCTTGATTGTCTGTATGGCATCGTGTTGATAGTGTGGCGGCGATGCCGGACATGCAAGATTGTATATCTGGTCAATCTCTGCGTAATAAGGAAATGTGACATCGTGACGTACAAGCTCAAAATGGTCATTTCCGATTAGATGACGGATATTATCTTTGTTGCCAGTGAAGAAATTGTCAAGGCAGATAACATCGTTGCCTTCACTGATAAGCCGGTCACACAAATGTGATCCGATGAAACCGGCTCCGCCGGTAACTAAAATTCTTGACATGGCGGCTGTTTATTTTTGTCCGATACGTGAATATTTGAATCCCATCTCCTTTAGCTCGTCGCCGTCGTAGATATTACGACCGTCGACAATGACGTTGCCTCGCATTGCCTTGTGGATGATTGCCCATGACGGCATGCGGAAAAGTTTCCATTCAGTAACGAGGGCTATCGCGTCGGCATCGATGACCGCCTCATACATATCTTTTGCATAGGTCACAGTATCGCCAATTCGCCGGCGACATTCATCCATGGCAATCGGGTCATACACAATAACCTCCGCACCGGCTTTCAATAGCTCATCTATTATGACCAATGCCGGTGCTTCGCGCATGTCATCCGTCTCCGGCTTGAAGGCAAGCCCCCAAATGGCGATTCTTTTCCCTTTTAGATTGCCATCGAAGGCAGTCTTGAGTTTATCGAATACTATATGTTTTTGACTTTCGTTGACTTCTTCAACCGCTTCAATCACCCGGAGATGATAACCGTTTTCAAGTCCGGTGTGGACAAGGGCTTTCACATCTTTCGGGAAGCATGAGCCGCCATAGCCGCAGCCGGCGTATAGGAAGCGTTTGCCGATACGGTCATCGGTGCCTATGCCCTTGCGCACATTGTCGACATTTGCTCCTACCAGCTCACACAGGTTGGCGATGTCGTTCATGAACGATATGCGTGTTGCGAGCATCGCATTTGCAGCATATTTTGTCATTTCAGCAGACGGTACATCCATGAAATATACACGGAAATTATTCATCAGGAATGGTCGGTAGAGCTTGGTCATCACCTTTTGTGCCCTCTCTGACTCTACACCGACAACTACGCGGTCAGGTGACATGAAATCTTTTATTGCCGCTCCCTCTTTAAGGAATTCGGGATTAGAGGCAACCTCGAAATCAATATTCTCGCCACGTTTTTCAAGTTCTTCCAGAATCGCCGCCTTGACTTTCTTTGCAGTTCCGACCGGGACGGTGGACTTTGTTACGAGTATGGTGTATTTCTTTATGTTGCGGCCAAATGTGCGCGCCACCTCAAGCACATATTTCAAGTCGGCGGAGCCATCCTCGTCGGGAGGTGTGCCGACCGCCGAAAACACGACCTCGACATCATCGAGGCAAGTGGTGAGGTCGGTAGTGAAGTGCAGTCGACCCGCCTCGACATTGCGCTTTACAAGTTCTTCCAGTCCAGGCTCGTATATTGGTATTTCTCCGTTGAGAAGTTTAGATATTTTTCGTTCGTCAATATCCACACATGTCACGTCAATTCCCATTTCTGAGAAACAAGCACCTGAAACGAGACCGACGTAACCGGTTCCTACGATTGCAATTTTCATATTTATATTTATTTCAAATTAGAATATCCTGCTACACACTCCTGGAAGGCGTCGGGCTTGCCCATGTCAAACATCTTTCCGTCAAGTACCGCTCCTATGAGTCCGGCTTCCTTTCTTACGGCATCAATCGCCGAAGTGAGTTCGATTTCTTTAGTGAAATCGTCTGTTGCGTCAACATCTTTTTTCAACTGGGTGTAGACTTCCGGAGTGATGATATATTGTCCGAATACGGAAAAGTATTTTTTGTCACCGTCTTTTGTCCTGACTCCAAGATTGTCCTCGGCATATGCCATTGTCGGCTTTTCAACAAACTTCTCAACGTGAAGGTATTTTTCCCTGTTAGTGTCCCAGTGACCTGAAAGTATGCCGTAGTGAGAAACATCCTCAAGTGGGATGGAATGTATCGACACCATCGGGCAGTTGAATTTTTCAAACGCCTCGATGAATTGCTGTGTGCATGACTTGTCGGTGTTGGAGCGGTAGATTGTATCTCCGAGCAATAACAATACCGGCTCTCCGGCAGCAAATTCAACGGACTGATACACGGCATGTCCAAAACCGCGTTTCTCATTCTGATAGAAAAACTTCAAATGTGTGCCGATACGGTGTATTTTTTCCTCGTATGCACGTAATTCGGGTTTTAGTTTGCCGAAATGTTCATCGGTTAACGGTCTCTCAAAAAAATCACGATATTGTTCGCGCTCCTCTTCACTGCCAATTATGATGCAGATTTCCTCTATGCCGCTGCTTATCAGCTCTTCAAGCAGTATCAGGATTACGGGTTTTACCATTCCGTCTTTATCCACAATCGGGAAAAAGTCCTTTTTAAGGAAACGTGTTGTCGGATAGAGCCTTGTACCGAAACCTGCTACCGGAATCACCGCCTTGCGGATTGTGTAACGCGGTGCGATGGTGAGCTTGAACGGTCGCATACCGAGAGTGCGGAGATAGTCAATGAGTTTAGACTGGCTCGCCTCATCTTTGGCAAGAAATTGTATGGATCCATCTCCTTGTGAGCCTACTCCCTTGCCTCCGAGTGTAAGGGATTTGATGTTCTCATCGTTTAGAGTCCGGTGTAATACCGGGGATGTAAGCTGGGACGGACACATAGGGGCTACCTTTTCGTCAAATATTTTCTGGGCGTGGTTCATCAACTCCCCAAGTTCTTCAAGCTTGCCTTCCCTGATATACTCTATGGCTTTTGAGGTTATCTCTATATTGTCCTTGCCTAATGCCGCCTGAATATGTTGCTCCTTTTCATTATCGGCAAAGGGGAAGCCTTTGTTCAGATCTTTGAGAATCTGTATCGTATCCTTTTCAGCACACAAATCTGCGAATACCCAATAAAGTGTCTTTTTTACGCTGAGACGGTCGACAGTGATTTCCTCCCCATCAAACTTCATAAGAACGGGTCTAACGCCAAAAGCACATGCTTGGTCGAGCCTTCCGCAACGTGAAGCAGTACGCAGTTCGCCCCAATAGGCTATATTCATCTCACCAAGTGTGCTCAGGTTCAAGCCATATAGCTGATTGAAGGCACGGGTTACCAGTACACATATTGCGGCACTTGAAGAGAGTCCGCTTTTCATAGGCAGCGTCATGGAGGTAAGCGTGATTTTTACACCTCCGACATTGTACCATTCGAGCATGTAGCTTGCCACGCCTGCGCAGTAAGAGAAAAATGATCCGGAATGTGCGATGTCCTTAAGTGTCTCTGCATTCATCGGGCAAGAAAAATCGGTCCATACATCTGCAATCTCAGGTGCGGTGGAGTGCATTTCAAACTTGTCTGACTTTTCAATGACAGCTGTAATGCCTTGCTCGGTGCCGGTAACTATTGCCGCTCCCGGTTCAATATCGGCATTCATCGTGCGGTATTTTCCCGCCCAGTCACTATGCTCCCCGAACAGACACAATCGCCCGGGTACAAATATCTCATTTTTCATATTATGACATAATAATATTTTTAATGTGCATACAATGCTTTACCATACAAGCTAGATAATCTGCCACAATTATTCCAGAGTGGTGGCGGGGATGCCGTAGGCGATGCGGTGGATGAGGTCGTAGAGAGGGAGGAGGGTATGGGCTTCGGCTCGGGGCATGGCGGGGAGAGTGTGGCAGGCGCGGGCTACCCATTGGCGCGCCGTGCGCCGGATCGCGGCTCGCTGAGGCGAGGAAGCGTCTTCGTCGATGAAGAAGCGACGGTCGTTTGCCTCTGTGAAGAGCTGCACTGCGCTGTCCCTGACGGCTGTCGCGTCAGAGAAGTCAATCCGGGAAATTTCTGTCATTGTGAGAGATAGTAATTGTATTCTTCGGCGAGCGACCGTTGAAGAGCGGATGTCGCTGTGGTGGCGCCGATGAGCGTGTTGCCGTCGCGGAGCAGGGCGTGGTCGCGGTTGTTGACCGCAAAAAGGAGCGTCACGAGGGCAATCGTCACCGGATTGGTAAGCGACTGCCGGCGGCGCTCATAGAGGTCGCGGAAGCGGTATGACTCCTCCATGTTGCCTAATATCGAGTTTGCCACGCTCAACAGGGCATAGAGTTTTGCCTCCAGCTTCGGATTGTTGAGTTTCACCACTTCAAACCGTCGGCAAAATACCGACAACTGTGAAATCAGAGATGCCGACAGGCGTTGTGAATCATGATGTGCCCGCAACGCTTTCAGCAACCTGGGCACGAACGCATCAATCTGATCGTAGACGCGCCGCGAGTCGCGGGCAAATTCAAGAACCCTGACATCAGACACCTTTATATTATATGCCACAGTGCCGAGATTCTGGTCGACACGAAGCACGATATTGCCCGTATTGCTTTTCAGGCGCGGAATGAATGTGCCGATGAGTCCGGGGAAATCACCGTTGACCACCTCGACCAGGTCACCCGCTTCAAGATCAATATCTTCAAGCGAGTAATATGGTAGCTCGTTTTCGTATGCCTTGGCTATTATCTGAAAACTGCGCATCGTGGCATCGTCAATTATTGCATAGCGCGCTCCCCCGCTCCGGTTCAAGAGAAATGAAAATCCGTTTTCCATCCTGCATAACCGCTTGATGTCACTGAGCTTACCACGTAGAAATACGTAGTGAAAGGTAAGGTGCATGCGTTTCATCGACACTACCCCATCCTTTTCTTCCCTGACTACATACGACGGGGCAAACAGTTGAAGGTCGAGTTGCTCCGCGTCGTTAAAGCGGTCGACTGTGCGTTGTGCACTGTTTCGGGCAGGGGTAGTCGCGATATGATTCAATACATACCAGTTTATCGATTCGTAAACGGGATTTGAATCAATCATAGATTTTAGAGTATTCTCTTAGTTGGCTCGACTATAAATTATCGTCTGTTTTTCAAGCACATACGCATAATCTATTTGCCAAACTTCCGAAAACTGAACCATTCAGTCCAGCTGATTCACAAGTACGCTCTCTTGCTTAGAGATACTAAGATTGCACAAAGTTACAAAAAAATTCGATAAACCCGCGGTTTATCGAATTTTTATTAATATTATTAATCGCCATTAACAAGCGTAATTACCGTATAAATCAGCTATTGTTTAGCTAATTTAGCTAAACGGCATTGATATCCAACAAGATACAGAGGATAATATCTCTAAGCAAGAGATTTAGATTTCCTTATCCATCATCATGCTATTTATTTTCCCTATCGCAAAGCGTTATAGCGATGCTTTTAAGCATCATTTATATTCGGGAATCTCATCGGGATGAAACACCACCGAATGCGAGACAGGCGATGACGCAATGAAATACCCCAGACATTTGTCACCTGAAAACATTGCCGGTCCATTGCTGTCGTTTTGCAGCGCTTCAAGATAATCATGCATCGCCTGTGAAATCGGGCATACGGTAGCAGTCATCACGTCGCCATCATACAACACCGTGTCATCTTCCTCTTCATCGGTATCCATACGTGTCGTCATGGTAAAATAGGTTGCCTTGCCGTCAACCGCCCCGCGGTCATCCATTTCACCCCATTGGTAAATCTCTCCGTTGCGATACAGTTTGACCCAATAAAAATCACGGGAATCGGGATTATCGGTAAACTTACCCTGAAGCACGGCTACATGGTCGTAGGGCATCTTTATCCAGTTAAATTCAAGGCTCACGATTTTCACCGGAGGATAAAATGTAGCCTCAGCCTCATAGCGGCACTCTCCACGGTTCACTGTCAGGCGATAATCATGTCCGGCGATTCCCGGAGTCGGGTTACGGAAAAAACCTTCCTCATCAACAGAAAGATTGTACGTAATCCCCTCGGTAATATCCTCAATCCTGACCGTGGCATCCGTAAGGTGAGTGCGGTCCATCGGCTCATCCATGGGCGTAGTCATGGTGATGCCTACCTTGGCGCCCTCGGGTGTGAGTTCACCTTCAATAACCACAATAGGGTCTATGTCATGATACTTGAAATCAAGCTCTTTCTCACACCCCGTCAACCCCGTCATCAATATCGCTGCAAGAATCTGATTATATATTTTCATAATCGTGTTCAGAATTTAAGTGTATATGAAACAGAAGGAACAAGCCCGTACATAGACTGCTGTACAGCCCGCGTGCCGGATGGCTTCGTCGGGTCATCCTCGAAATATATCACGTATGGATTGTAACGGCAATAAGCATTAAAGATTCCGAATGCCCATTGATAGGTGAATTTTCTACCGGTGTGGGTATATGTAGCCGCCAGGTCGAGGCGGTGGGTCGCCGGAGTCTTGTAGGCATTGCGCTTCGAATAATAGTAACAGGTCTCCCCTGCCACCTCATATTTCACATCGGGAGCCGTCAAAGGCTGACCCGATGAATATATCCATGACCCTGAAAAATCCCATTTGTCGGAAAGATGCCATATTGCCGTCACGGAAAAGTCATGACGACGGTCGTTGGTGGCATTGTACCATTGCCCGTCGTTGATGCCCGGTATGCGTGTCTCTGTGCGCGATATGGTGTAAGCCACCCAACCGGTAACCGCTCCGGTATTTTTACGCAACATGAATTCTGCCCCGTAACTGCGTCCCTTGCCGCCAAGTATGATATTTTCAAGCACAACATCGGAAAATGAAGTACGACCATCTTTATAGTCATACACATTATTAATATTCTTATAATATCCCTCAACCGACCAGTCATAACCGCCGCTTTCAGTCATGCCGCAGTAACCGAGCCCATACTGTAGCGCGCGTTCCGGTTTTACGACTGCCGAAGTGAGTGCATAACGGTCAAACGGGAAAGATGTCGCGCTCGACCGTATTGCATGAAGACCCTGAGTAGCGATTCCAAAACCAGCCTTGACATTATGCAAAGTGGTAATATTATATTTCAGGCTTATACGGGGCTCGACCTCAAAATATGTCTTGCCGTCAAACTGGTTTGCAGCATCGACAGATGTCATGAAATCGTGGAAACGATCGCCCGACATCGCCGACAGCAAAGTAAAACGTACACCCGCCGACACATCAAATCTCGGTCCGAATGACCCGGCATAATCTATCCATGCCGAATTTTCCCAAAGCGACCTTACTTCACGTTCCTTTACAGCATTTAATGTCCACTCCGCCGACTTCACCCTAAACAGCTCCGACCTCACTCCAAACTCAATATTGTGTCCCTCTGTCAAGACATATCTCACACGCTCATTCAACGAATAACTATGGATATAACTCTTCATGGTCTGGTCAAGATCCATTATCTCCATTTCCATTTTAGGTGTAAAGTGTGTCATTGCCGCTGTCGTGATAAACGTGAATTTCTCTCCCGCCTTCGCGGTCCAGTTTATCGAAGCGCCGAGATTTCCCCAGTACATCCCCATCAAGTCACTTACCGCCATATTGTCACGGCTCACAAAAAATGAAGCGTCGACAAGATGAGCCGCCGACGGACGATAACGCACCTTTGCCGTGACATCGTAGAAATTCATAACCGTGCTTCGGTATTCAGGGACCATCTTAAGAAACGCGTCAACATAAGAGCGTCGCGCAGTCACGGCAAACGACAGTTTATCTTTTACAATCGGTCCCTGCGCCATCAGTTTCGCGGCAAGTATGCCTATTGTCGCCGACCCGTGGTAAGAATCCATATCGCCAGCATTGAGCGTTGTCTCCAGCACCGACGACGTAGCTCCTCCGTATATAGCCGGAATAGGTCCTTTATATAATGTGGCACCGACAAGAGCGTTATCATTGAATGTCGAGAAAATGCCCATGACATGAGATGGATTGTAAAGCGTGATGCCGTCAAGCTGTACAAGATTTTGCGAGGCGTTACCTCCGCGCACTTCAAATCCACCGCCTCCGTCGCCCTCACCATGTACACCGGGAAGCAATGCTATCGATTTGATTATATCGTTCTCACCCGCAAATGACGGTATCTGTGCCATTTTGGTCAATTCCAGTCTCTCAGCGCCCAGACGCGGATTACCGACACACTGTCTTACGGAGTTCCCGGTAACCACTACTTCCATCAGCTGCTGTCCTGCGATACTGTCAGCCATCTCATTACCAAAAACATCTCCGGTCACACACGCAAAACCGAATCCCGATAAAACAATCTCTTTTATTATATTATTATTCATACCTTTCCAACTATAGCCTGCCATGTAATCAAGCATATTAAAATTTTACGACAAATAGCAATCTTCACATGACAACTTTCTTATGATTATCTCATTCAAATAACAAAATCGCTGCAAAATTAACAATTATACTCTTCATCACAAAACTCAAGACTCATTTTAGTGACAAAATGCCGATGACATGAAACTTTCGTTGTAACTAATTTTTAAGAGTTACCTATTATTTATTAAATTTGCAGTCCATTTAGAATAAGAGTAACAAAACGATGAAACTGATAGCTGACAGCGGAAGCACTAAAGTCGAATGGTGTCTTCTCGATTATGACAAGCCGGTAAAACAAATATTCACCTCCGGTTTTAACGCATTGATGCTTACCGAAGAGGAAATCGCTCAATATCTTGATGACGAACTGATGTTTCAGCTCGGCGATCTTGCAGAAAAAGTGACTGAAGTATATTTCTACGGTGCAGGATGTATTGATGACGAAGTGTGCCGTAACGTACGCCGTGCCATACGTCAGAACCTTAACGTGGCGACCATCGAGGCTCACTCCGATCTGCTCGGCGCGGCGCGTGCCCTTTTCGGCAACAACGAAGGCATCGCCTGCATACTCGGCACAGGCTCCAACTCATGTTACTACAACGGTCATGAGATAAAAGACCATGTGAGCCCCCTCGGATTCATCCTCGGAGATGAAGGCAGCGGCGCGGTGCTTGGCCGTCATCTGATCGGCGATGTATTGAAACATCAGCTTCCCCGTGAACTCTGCGACCGTTTCCTTGACGAGTACAATCTTGAGCGCACGGCAATCATACGCCGTGTATATAAGGAGCCGTCGCCTAACCGCTTCCTTGCGTCAGTCACACCGTTTCTGCTGAAAAATATCGAGGAGCCGGCAATACACCGTCTTGTGCTTAATGAATTCAAGTCTTTCTTTGTGCGCAATGTAGCGCAGTACGACCGTTACCGGTCGCTCCCGGTAAGCTTTGTAGGGTCTATCGCCTACCATTACCGCCCGGTACTTGACGAAGCTGCTGCAGCGCTTGACGCAAAAATCGACACTGTAATCAAAACCCCGATGGAGGGGCTTATACGTTACCATTCATCACTATAACCGGCACATGAACAGCAAATCGTCTGAATTAGAGCTTATACTCGTCAACATATCGGGACATGACCGTCCCGGCGTGACCTCGGCGTTGACAGAGATTCTCGCCCAATATGATGCAACCATACTTGACATCGGTCAGGCAGATATTCACCATACCCTATCGTTAGGTATACTTTTCAAGACTACCGGCGACATGTCAGGCAATATAATGAAAGACCTTCTTTTCAAGGCATCGGAGCTGAACGTACAGATACGCTTCACCCCCGTGTCGGTAAAAGAATATGAAGCATGGGTAGGACGACAAGGCAAAAACCGATGGATTGTAACCATACTCGGCAGGCGGTTGACAGCGCGTCAGATAGCTGCGGTCACCAGTATCATAGCCGATCAGAACCTCAATATCGACAGCATCCAGCGACTGACCGGACGCATACCGCTTTCCGAAGGCGAGGAAGCCAAGACTAAGGCATGCGTGGAATTTTCCGTGCGCGGCAATCCCAACGATGCCAATGAGATGCAGTCACTGTTCATGAAACTGTCGGCAGAAGAGGATTTTGACATATCACTTCAACAAGACACGATGTATCGGCGTTGCCGGCGCCTTGTGTGCTTCGATATGGACTCGACCCTCATCGAGACCGAGGTTATCGATGAGCTTGCCGAACGTGCCGGTGTAGGAGAAAAGGTAAAAGCGATAACCGAGCGCGCCATGAGAGGCGAGATTGACTTTGACGAAAGTTTCCGTGAACGCGTAGCGCTTCTGAAAGGGCTGGATGAAAGCGTGATGCGCGAGATTGCTGAAAACCTCCCTGTGACAGAAGGAGTAAGCCGCATGATGGAAGTACTCAAGCGCGCCGGTTTCAAGACAGCGATACTTTCAGGCGGATTCACATATTTCGGCAATTACCTGAAACAAAAATTCGGAATCGATTATGTGTACGCCAACGAACTTGAAATCGTAGACGGAAAGCTGACGGGAAGATATGTCGGGGATATAGTCAACGGACGCCGCAAGGCTGAGCTGTTGCGTCTGCTTGCCCAGGTCGAGAATATCGACATCGCACAGACCATCGCTGTCGGTGACGGCGCAAACGATCTTCCTATGCTTACCACGGCAGGGCTTGGCATAGCGTTCCATGCCAAACCCAAGGTAAAAGCAACCGCCGGACAAAGTATCTCAACAATCGGGCTTGATGGAGTGTTGTACTTTATAGGATTTAAAGACTCATTCATTTCAGATGGCTCGAAACCTGTCAACTATTGAGAAGATGAAAAAGCTGCCGCGCATAATCACTGTAATTGCGGCAATGTTTTTTACGGGCGTTGTAAGCGCGCAGCAATCCGTAGGATTGGTCCTGAGCGGTGGAGGTGCCAAAGGCATCGCCCATATCGGAGTAATCAAAGCGTTAGAAGACAACGACATACCTATCGACTATGTCGCAGGCACCTCTATGGGTGCCATTGTAGGCGGCTTATATGCTGCCGGCTATACCCCTGAAGAAATGATGGAGCTGATTGAATCAAAAGGCTTCAGCTACTGGTCGACCGGCACCATAGACCCGCGATGGATATATTACTATGCGCGCGAAGAGCCTACGCCTAAGCTTGCCAACATAAACCTGAGCCTCCGGGACAGTGCCAAGACCAACAACATCCTGCCTACGAGCCTTATCAACCCGCTTCCCATGAATTTCGCGTTCATGGACCTGTTCGCACGATATTCAGCTCAGTGCAACGGAAATTTCAACAACCTCTTCGTACCGTTCCGTTGTGTCACATCCGATGTATATCACAAACACAAGATTGTGTGCCGTGATGGATCGCTCGGCGATGCAATCCGTGCATCCATGTCATTCCCGATCGTATTTCAGCCGATAGAGATGGATGGAGTGCTGGTATATGACGGCGGTATATATGATAATTTTCCGGTTGACGTGATGAGAGAAGACTTCGCGCCCGACATCATGATAGGCGTGGATGTATCGTCGCCTGATAAGAAGCCCGACCCGAATAATCTCATGCAGCAGATTGAGGACATGGTGATTCAAAAAAACGATTACTCTCTTCCCGATGACGAGGGAATCAAGCTAAAGGTACCGGTGCAACAATTCGGTCTACTTGACTTCCCTGCCTGCCGACAGATATATCAGATAGGATATGACTGCGCCATGGAGATGATGGACTCAATAAAGAGCCGCGTCACTTCGCGTATCCCGGAAAATACCCGTGAGCTCCGGCGTGCAGTATTCAAGTCAGAGACACCATACGTGGTTTTTGATTCGGTGTATGTACATGGAGGCACACCGGCACAGGATGCCTACCTGAAATACATCTTCACGAAAGGGAAACGTGACACATTCGGACTCGCGCAAGCTAAGGACGCGTACTATCGTGCCATAACCCCGGGAAAGCTGCGCAACCTCGTGCCCCGCGCGATATGGAACGACTCTACCCGATGTTTTGCACTTGACCTGAAAGCCGACGTTAAAAACAATTTCAATGTCGGTCTTGGAGGATATATCAGTTCGTCAACCAATTCGATGCTGTTCATGTCGGCGGGTTACAATACGCTTAGCTTCAATTCACTCAGCACATCAATCAACGGCTGGATCGGACAAAGCTATATGGCGGGGATGCTTGACATGAAGATGAACATGCGGTCAGCCATTCCGTCATACATGAAAATACAGGCAGTCATCTCAAGGGAAAAGATGTTTGACAGCGACAGGATATTCTACGATGACGGCAACACCCTTGTCACCGACACCCAGCTGTTTGGCAGGCTACGTTATGGCATGGCTATGGGTAGAAGCGGAAAACTCGAGATTGATGCCGGCGCGGCAAGACTCAGCAGCCGATTTTTTGATGGACTCGTGGTAAACGACACAGAGCGCGACAGAGCCACTTATGTGCTCGGTCAGCTACGCGGAGTCTATGAATATAATACGCTGAACGACCTCAATTATGCCACTAACGGCATGATGATTCATGCTTCAGCATTCGGTGTCTATGGCAATTATAGTTTCTTTCCACAAGACGACAAGTCGTTAAAGCAAGAACAAAAAGGCGTAAACTGGTTTCAGTTTGCATTGAACTATGAGCGTTACTGGTCGTTGAACAGGTCAATTTCCCTCGGTATCGAAGGAAATGTTGAGGTATCCACGCGACGCCTTCTTGACAACTACGCGGCAACAATGGTAATGCTCCCGGTGTTCCATCCTACAGCATCTACCTACAATTCCTTCAACTCCTCTCTCCGAGCGCCACAATATGTGACAGTTGGAGTAAAGCCGGTATGGAAAATCACGAATATGCTCCAGCTACGTGGTGAATTTCATGGTTTCATGCCTTGGCGTAAAGTTTTGCCCGACATCCCGGCTGATGTCAACCGCGCAACAATGGTAAAAGCCAAGTATGGCGACTGGTTTGCCGACCCGGTATTTTTCGGCGAACTCGCAGCCGTGTATGCGCTGCCCTTTGCTCATCTCACGGCATACGTAAACTATTGCAATACGCCCGGCACGAAGTGGAATTTAGGGCTGTCATTCGGATTGTTCTTCCTCGCGCCTGAATTTCTACATTAAAAAATTTGACAACATATACTATTATCTCAAAATAAAGCGTTATAGCAAAGATTAATAAAGATTGTTTTAAGTTTTGTATTATGATTTTTCAATGTGCAGTGCTCTTTGCATTTCTTGCATTGGGCGAATTGATTGTATGGCTCACCGGCATACCCATCCCGTCAAGCATCATAGGTATGCTGTTGCTTGCAGGTAGCCTGAAAGCAGGCATAGTCAGGGTAATGTGGGTCGACAAGGTTTCCGATTTCCTTGTCAAGAATCTGGGCTTCTTCTTTGTTCCTGCCGGAGTGGGATTGATGAATTGCCTGGGTCTTATAAAGGCGCAATGGCTCCCGATTATAGGAGCCTCGGTAATCAGTACATTTTTCATTCTTGCGGTGACAGGCTGGGTACACCAGACAGTACGCCGTCTAACATCGTCACGTCATGAGCTATCTCGAGAATAAGTATTTTTTGATTGCACTCACATTTGTCGTGTATGTCGCCGCGCAGATTCTGCAGCGACGCACCGGGATATCATTTCTAAATCCTATCCTTATCACCATCGCAGTGCTGATATGTATCCTGATGTCGGCAGGCGTCGATTATGATACATACGCTGAAGGGGGCGAATATATCGATTTCTGGCTAAAACCGGCGGTCGTTGCGCTGGGAGTACCGCTTTACCGCCAGCTGGAAGCCATCAAGAAACAACTGCTCCCGATATTGCTTGCAGAGCTTGCAGGATGTATAGTCGGTGTCGTATCGGTCGTTGTGGTAGCTCAGCTGCTCGGAGCGTCAAAGGAAGTGATTCTTTCACTTGCGCCGAAGTCAGTGACTACGCCTATAGCCATGGAAATAGCCCAGACAGTAGGAGGCATTCCGGCGCTGACAGCGGCAGTAGTGGTATGCACCGGCATTTTCGGCGGTATGGCAGGCTTCAAGATGATGAAATATTCACGGGTAAAGAGCCCGATAGCACAAGGGTTGTCGATGGGTACGGCTGCACATGCCGTAGGGACATCGGCGGCAATGGATGTCGGCTATCGTTATGGTGCATTCTCCTCTCTCGGGCTAACATTGAACGGACTGTTCACCGCGCTTCTCACCCCACTAATTTTAAGCCTCCTCGGATATTAAGTAACTCTTAAAAATTAGTTTATAAGTTCTTATATCAGCTGATTTTTGCGAGTTACTAATAAAAATAGGGCAATCCATCTCGGGTTGCCCTATCACGTTTTTGAAGTTATAAATTGTATATGATATTTATTATTAAATCGGTTATGCTTTAGTTGGAAGTGCGCGATACCGACCTTAAAGAGTCAGGGTCGATGTCGCCGGTCATGAATATCGCCGATAATACCTCCGGTGTATCCTTGACCTTTATCAGCAGGAGACTTGAAAGCTTGTCACCGTTACGCTTGCCATATATTTCTATATTCTCGCCGCCGTCACGCAACTTTGATAGCAGCTGAAGGTCGGTTGTGCACGGTTCAAGCATTTTTCTTATGCGGTCAAACGAGTCAGCGACCTCACATGTCAGTATCTCGACACTTTTAAGATTGTCAATTGCCGATGCCATTAATTGCGTCTGATTGACCATAGAGCCCATGGAGGACAACATTGACTCTGAAATATAGGCATACTGAGCCTCGGGAAGCTCTCCTATCTTTTCAAAGGTCTTGTTTTGCGCAGACCCCGTGATTGCCATTGCAATCATCAACAATCCAAACGTGATTTTTCTAAAGTTGTTCATCGTTCAGTTCATTATAAATTGAATCATCATAAACTTCATCATCCTCAAATAGACTATCGTCAATGAAGGTGATTTTTGACAGCACATGATTTGCCTCGTCCATGAATGCGTCGGTCTTGTTCAGACTTTCCGACACCATTATCAGTGCGCGTTCAGTTTCATTGTATGCCGTCTGCGGATCGGTAATCTCATTGGGATTTGGTGTACTGCTGTTGACAATAAACAGTATGAACGTGACCACGATGGCAAGGCTTGCCGCCACACCGGCAAAAGCAAAAAACTTGCGCCCCACAGCATAACGGTGGTCCTGACGGTCAAGTTTGTCAATAAGACGGCTCACACTGTCTACAGCGCCATCCGGTATATCGACACACATTCCACGGTGAAGCGACATGACAATATCACGGTCGGCGGCAAGGTCATCCGGCAGCTCGTCTATCGAAGCAAACATCTCAATGAGCCTCATCTCGTCATCGGGCGTAGTCAATCCGCTGTAATATAGATTGAGTAATTGCTTAAGTTCGTAATGTTCAGACTTCATTTTATATTGTTGTATAAATCTTTTAAACGTCGTCGTGCCCTTGACAGCAGGGTACGCGCATTATCATGCGTCACACCCGTTATCGCGGCGATTTCTTGTAGGTCACAGCCGGCTTCCGAGCGAAGGCGAAGCACCTCCTGCTGCAATGGCGGCAGCCGGTTTACAAGCGACTTTACGAGCGAAAGTGTGTCACGCGCCTCCAGTTCGGTCACCGGATTCACCGGGTTCTCGGCATCTTCAGGCAGAGACATCGCCGAATCGTTACGCGATGCCCTCGCACGTATCATATCAATGCAGCGGTTTTTAACAGCCTTTACACAAAACGACTCGTAGTTGTCGATATCACTCAGCATTGACCGTTTCGCCCATATCGCCGCCACGGCATCCTGTACAGCATCCTGCGCATCATCGCTATCGCGCAATATTGAGTATGCCACGCGATACATCGACCCGTAGTGAGTCAATACGAGATGTTTGAAATTGTCAGTCGCCATATTGTTCTACATTCTGTAGACGTGCATGACGGGATTTTGTGACAGAAAAAAATCAATATTTTTTACCCCAACGGCTTTCCTGGGTCGCCTTCAGACGGTCTTCGGCAGGATTAGAGCATGGATGCCAGAATGTTACGCCTTCAAGCCCGTCGGGAAGAAATTCTTGACGCACAAAATTTCCGGGGTAATCATGAGCGTATTTATAATTTTTACCGTAGTCAAGATCCTTCATCAACTTTGTCGGGGCATTACGCAGATGAAGCGGCACGGGCAGATTACCCGTCTCGTTGACCTTTGCCAGCGCGGCATCAATGGAGAGATATGCCGAATTGCTCTTGGGTGAAGTGGCAAGATATACCGCGCACTCGGCAAGCGGGATGCGTCCTTCAGGCCAACCGATTTTGTGAATCACGTCAAAGGTGGCATTGGCAAGCAGCAATGCGTTAGGATTGGCAAGACCGATATCCTCGGCGGCGAGTATGACAAGACGACGTGCTATAAATTCCGGAGCCTCGCCGCCGGCTATCATTCTCGCAAGCCAGTAGACGGCGGCATCGGGGTCGCTGCCACGTATGCTCTTGATAAACGCGGAGATTATGTCATAGTGCATTTCGCCGGTTTTATCGTAGGCAAGCGGATTTTCCTGAAGACGTTCTGTCACCGTGCGGTCATCGATCACAATCTCTTCATCGGGCATAGCCGACTGCTCCATGAGGTCGAGTATATTAAGCAATTTTCTACCATCGCCTCCCGCGAAACGGAACAATGCCTTGGTACTGTCAATGCGAAAATGACGTTTTTTAAGCACTATATCAGTGGAAATAGCGCGTGTAAGCAGCGTCATGAGATCATCTTCCTCAAGAGGCTTTAATACATATACCTGCGCGCGGGAAAGCAAAGGGCGTATCACCTCGAAAGAGGGATTTTCCGTGGTCGCACCGATCAAGGTGACAATTCCGCTTTCGACGGCACCGAGAAGACTATCCTGCTGAGCCTTGTTGAAACGGTGGATTTCATCAATGAACAGTATCGGCCGCCCTTTTGAGAACATGCTTGCAGCATCAGCCTTGCAACGGTCCATAACCTCCCTCACCTCCTTGACGCCTGAATGCACGGCACTCAGCGTATAAAACGGTGACTCAGTGGTATTGGCAATGATTTTGGCAAGTGTTGTCTTCCCTACTCCCGGAGGGCCCCAAAGGATGAAAGAAGTGACATTTCCCGAGTCAATCATGCGACGCAATACTGAACCGGGACCTACAAGATGGGTCTGTCCTATGTATTCATCTATGGTGTGGGGTCTGAGTCGTTCGGCAAGTGGAGCATTCATAGGGAGATCTCTATCAGTTATTGTTGATACAAAATTAACAAATATCGGTGGAAAAACTCTCGGCACGATGTTAATTGTGTTTAATATGTGAATTTATCATTGTGACATATCTAAATTTTTACTTAACTTTACAACTCAGAATTAACAAAGATTCCGAGATAAACATCTAACCATGTATATTACGAACTATTAATGAAGGAAAGTGTTAATTTTATAGAAGGTCATCAAAAGGCCTCGCTATTGATTGACAACACTAAAAAACTTTTTATTATGAGCCAGGAAGGTAATGCAAAAAAAGGCGGCAATACCGCGAGAACCATTTTCGGTATATTCATGATCGTGATTTACGTAGGTATGGGTATATTACTGCTTATCAACTTTTTCCAATGGGAGAGCGGTCCGTGGGAATGGCTCCGTTGGGTAGGAGGAATCCTTCTGATTGTCTATGGAGTATGGCGTGGTTATCGCCAGTTCAGCGGCATAGACCGCAATATCGGTGATGAATATTAATCGACAAATATTATCGATAGATGAAAGGAAACATATTTAAATATACAGGAATTGCGCTGACATCATTTTTGATTGCCGGCGCGATTTCTTGTCGCAAGGCGCCGACCAATACCAGCACCTCCGGTATCGCCACGATAGTGTGTGACGCAAGTTTTGAAAACATCATGGATCAGGAAATCGATGTGTTTGAGTACAATACCAAGGGAAAGGCAAGCATAATCCCCTACTATGAATCGGAAAAGGCTTGCATCGATTCCCTGCTCGACTTCAAGACTAAACTTATCGTGATAACCCGCGACCTTAATGAGAAGGAAAAAGAGTATATCAAGGCAAAGAACCGTCACGTAAGGTCAAACCGCATAGCAGTCGACGCCATCGCGCTGATTGTGAACCCTGAAAACCCGATTGAACAGCTTTCAGTAAGTGAAATAGCCGATATACTCACCGGCAAAACTACGGAATGGTCTCAGCTCGGACCCGGTATGCTGAAAAGCGACATCCAGGTAGTGTTTGACAACGAAGGGTCAAGCACCGTGCAGTACATGCGCGATTCAGTGCTGAACGGCGAGAAATTTGCCGCCAACGTATTTGCTCAGAACACCAATCAGGAAGTGTTCAGCCAGGTACAGCAACGTAAAAACGCAATAGGCATAATCGGGGTAAGCTGGATAAGCGCCGATATGCGTACCCGCGATCTACCGCGTGAGGAGCGCATCAAGTCACTTAACGAGCAGGATACCACGGTATCGGAATTTGACTCGTCGGTGAAAGTACTTAAGGTGAGCGGGAAAGATGATTTCCGCGCCTATAAGCCTTATCAGGGCTATATCTACGACGGAAGCTATCCGCTCTACCGCTCGATGTACATGATATCGACCGCTGCCAACGGAAGTCTATCCCACGGATTCTACTCATTTGTGACAGGCACCATCGGACAGAAGATAATCCAGCGTACCGGAATACTTCCGGCAAGGGTACAACCACGTATGGTCAACATAAACTGATTAAACCAAACGTAAACAAAATAATCAAATCAATATATTAATAACAAAACAGGTTTTAAACATGAAATTTAAATTTTTGTTATCCGTTTGCCTCGCAGGAGCATTGACTGCTTCGGCACAGGGATATAAGGACGGAGTTGAGTATTTCAAGGCTGACCAGTTTGCCAATGCCAAGACTCTTTTGGAGCGTAATCTTAACGATGCTTCAACCGACAAGGCGGTCGCCTATTACTATCTTGGCGCCATCGCCGTGCGCGACAAGGATTTCGCCGCTGCAAAAGAAAACTTCGAGAAAGGTCTTGCAGCAAATCCCGACTATGCCTATAATAAGGTGGGTCTTGGTGAACTCGCCCTCATGAACGGAGACACAAAGACCGCTGAAAGCTACTTTGATGAAGCAAAGAAAGTAAACAAGAAGGATGCCGGTGTGCTGTCGGCAATCGGTCGCGCATATTTCAACGCCGATCCGGTAAAGTATGCCAAGGAGATTGAGAAATATGACGCACAGGCTATCAAGGCTGACAAGAAAGAGCCCGCTATCTTCGTGCTCCGTGGCGACCGCAAGGCTGCCGAGAAGGAATGGGGTGACGCTGCCGCCAACTATGAGAACGCAATCCTCTATTCTAAAGGTCTGCCTGAGGCTTACGTAAAATATGCCAACGCATATTTCAATGTAAATCCGGAGTATGCTATCGCTAAGTTGCAGGAACTTCTTCAGGAAAGCCCCACTTCAGCACTCGGTCAGCGTGAGCTCGCAGAGAAATATTACGAAAACGACCAGTGGGCTAAAGCTGCCGCAGCATACGGTGACTATATCAACAACCCCAACCACTTCGTTGAGGATGAGGTGCGCTATTCGGTACTTCTCTACTACGGTCAGCACTACGACCAGAGTCTTGCCATCGCCAACCGTCTTTTGGCTTCCGACCCCGAAAATCTTCAGCTCCAGCGTATCGCCTTCCTTGACAAGGCTGCAATGAAAGATTACGCCGGTGCAGCTGAGGCTGCAAAGAAGCTTTTCGCTCTGAAAAAGGCTAAGTTCACTTCCAATGACTATTCAACCTACGCAGAGGTGCTTCAGGAACTCGGACAGGACTCTCTCGCCATCTTCGAATATGAGAAGGCTATCAATGTAAACCCCGACAAGCTTGACCTCTACAAGGCTTTAAGCTCGGCATATAGCGGTGCAAGAAACTACAAGAAAGCACTTGAAGTGTTCAAAAACTTCATTGACAAGGGTGACTATGTGACTAACGACCTTGTGACTCTTGCAAGCCGTTACCAGAACGTAGCCGCAACTTCTGAGGAAGGTTCGCCCGAGAAGCAGGAGGTTATCGCAAAGGCTATCGAGACTATCGACAAGGTTATTGAAAGAGTTCCTGATAATCCTATCCCCGTGCGCAACAAGGCACGTATGATGCTTGTAAAGTATGACAACAAGCCTTCTGCCGAAATGGAGCAGACCTACCAGCAGGTTGTGGCTCTTCTCGACAAGGATCCCGAAAACAAGACAAAGCGTTCTGACATGTACAACGAGGCATACAGCCAGATTGCATCATACTATATCATGGAAAAGGATATACCTACTGCCAAGATATACTATGAGAAGGTTTACGAACTCGACCCCAGCAACCAGGCTCTTCGCGACTACATCGACAAGATGAAGTAAATTGATTTCTCAATAAAATCTACGGGAGTGTATCGTCATTGATGCACTCCCGTTATTTTTTACCCTCCCCCCGGAAGAACAGTTTAATCCAAGATGATTCCCTGACGGGAAACATCTATGCTCGTGCCTCCCCCCGTAGGTTTCGCTTCGCTCAACGCTACGGCTAAACAGAGATGATGCCCTGCGGGCAACAATCACATTGCGATAAATCCGATGACTAAAACCTTTTTCCGTAGGAAAATTTTGTATCGGCTTCGCCTCTCCCCTTATAACCTCATAACCTTTTTTCGCGGGATTTTCCGCAAAAAAATTTCCCATTTGTACATTGGCGAGGGGTCGGCGCAGCTTATATTTGCAGCATAAACCAGATAAAAAACGACACTATGAAACGCACATTTAAATTTGATGGGGAATGGAAAGCGGCTATCGGCATGCTTCCACAGAAAATGCAGCAACAGCTTACCGGGGCAATCATCCGATATCAACAAACGGGAGAAGAATCAAAGCTTCCTCCGGTTGCCTCGGCTCTATTCATGGTAATCAAATGTACGGTCGACCGCCGCGCTGCCGTGGCAGCACGTCAGCGTGAACGCCGAAACAGAAAGGCCGCCGCAAAACCCGTTCCGGAGACCTCTGAGGAAAAGACACGGCGCATCGGCAGCCTGCTGAAGCAAAATCGCCGCTACCTGCGGCTGATCGCACGCAAATTCAACGTGGCACATGCCGATATAAAGTCATCCATTGACAAGGTGATTGCATGGCTCATCTCTACCGGCACCGAAATAGAAGACACCGAAGCCTTCATGACCTACCTCTATCCCCAAATATTGACGCTACGAAAGAGATAAGGAGTTGTCAGTTTTCAGTCGTCAGAGGGGATACAGATGGACATAGGGTCAGAAGATATAAGGAGTCGTCAGTTCTCAGTTGTCATCGCGTAGCTGTAGGGGCGCCTGGGAGGGCGCCCGCATACACGCACTACGCTGCAATCGTCATGCACCGGCTTTATCCCCGTTTAAGGGGATAATCCAAATTTAGCCGGGCGGTTGAGCGCAGCGAAACCCCCGGACAGCATTGCATAAGCGGATGTTTCCGACAGGAATCATCAATCGTGCTCCAAGATGATTCCCTGACGGGAAACGCCTCCAGCTGCGCCACTTTTCCGTAGGTTTCGCTTCGCTCAACGCTACGGCTAAATAGAGA
>OGGB01000041.1_pt1 | contig 109663 bp, 102 predicted proteins | sample 1571111 | NCBI WGS metagenome assembly OGGB01 (sample SAMEA2582067, study PRJEB24529) | metagenome | biome: Human gut stool | place: China | collected 2011
TATTCTATTTAACGCGTGACCGCCATTTTTGTTCCTATTTTTTACCGAACCATTGCTAAGGTCTCTAACGACCTTAGTGATAAGAAGTGATTTTTAGTAAATTTTTATGGGCGGTTAAGGATTTGTGGATTTATAATTGTGGAAAAGTGGCGCGAATTGCTTAAATTTGCGGATATTTGATTAATTGTATCTGTTTATGAATTTACTTGAACTGAGCGAACAGGAGATTATACGCCGCGGCAGCCTTGATGAAATGCGCCGTCTTGGCATTGACCCCTATCCGGCAGCCCTTTATCCGGTGGATGCCTACACGACAGAAATTAAGGAAACATTTAAAGATGACGAGCCGCAGCGCGATGTGTGCGTTGCAGGAAGAATCATGAGCCGCCGCATCATGGGCAAGGCTTCATTCATGGAGCTTCAGGACTCGAAAGGCCGCATACAGGTCTATATCAGCCGCGACGACCTCTGTCCCGGTGATGACAAGGATTTATATAATGTAGTGTTCAAGAAGCTGCTTGACATAGGCGACTTCGTAGGCATAAAGGGATATGTATTCCGCACCCAGACGGGTGAAATCTCGGTTCATGCCAAGGAGCTGACGGTATTGAGCAAGTCGCTGCGCCCGCTCCCCATAGTAAAGGTGAAAGACGGTGTCACATACGACGCGTTTGACGACCCCGAGCTGCGTTACCGCCGCCGTTATGTCGACCTCGTGGTCAACGACCAGGTGAAAGATATCTTCATCAAGCGCACGAAAGTGTTTAACTCGATGCGCAACTATTTCAACGACCACGGCTACATGGAGGTGGAGACCCCTATCCTGCAGTCGATACCGGGCGGAGCTGCGGCACGTCCGTTCATCACCCATCACAACGCGCTCGACATACCGCTCTACCTGCGTATAGCCGACGAGCTATACCTGAAGCGCCTTATCGTGGGCGGCTTCGAGGGCGTATATGAGTTTTCCAAGAATTTCCGCAACGAAGGCATGGACCGCACACATAATCCGGAGTTCACGTGCATGGAAATCTACGTGTCGTACAAGGACTATAACTGGATGATGGACTTTACCGAGAAGATGCTCGAAAAGATATGTCTCGATGTCAACGGCACAACCGAGGTGAAGGTGGGCGACAACGTGATAAGCTTCAAGGCACCGTTTAAGCGCATCACCATGATTGACGCCATCAAGGAGCACACAGGCATCGACATCACCGGCATGGGCGAGGAGCAACTACGCGACACCGCCCGCTCGCTCGGCATCGAGGTCGACGAGACCATGGGCAAAGGAAAGCTCATCGACGAGATATTCGGCGAGAAATGCGAAGGCAACTATATCCAGCCGACATTTATCATCGACTACCCTATCGAGATGTCGCCGCTCACCAAGCGTCACCGCAACAATCCGGAGCTTACCGAGCGTTTCGAGCTGATGGTGAACGGCAAGGAGCTTGCCAACGCCTACTCGGAGCTTAACGACCCGATTGACCAGTATGAGCGCTTCGTGGAGCAGATGCGACTTGCCGAAAAGGGCGACGACGAGGCGATGATAATCGACAAAGACTTTATCCGCGCCCTTGAATACGGTATGCCGCCGACATCGGGCATGGGCATAGGCATGGACCGCCTGGTGATGCTCATGACCGGGCAGACAACCATCCAGGAGGTATTGCTCTTCCCGCAGATGCGCCCCGAAAAGACACAGCCGCGCGACAAGGCGGAGACATACACCGCCCTCGGAATACCCGAGGAATGGGTGGCTCCGCTCCAGAAAGCGGGCGTGATGACCGTGAGCCAACTCGCAGGAGCCAATCCGGGCAAACTGTTCCAGGATCTCTGCGGACTTAACAAGAAATATAAACTCGAACTTAAAAACCCCTCGCAAGACGACATAAAGGCATGGATTGCCGCCGTCGAAGAGAAACAATCATGACGCAAAAAGCTGACACATACGGAAAGATTGCCGTGATGGGCGGCGGCTCGTGGGCTACCGCCCTCGCCAAACTGCTGCTCCAGAATTGCGACGAGATAATATGGTACATGCGCCGCGACGACCGCATAGAGTCGTTCAGGCGCCTGGGCCATAATCCCGCCTATCTCTCCGACGTGGAGTTCCCGATCGACCGCATCAATTTCTACAGCGACATAAACGCCGCCTGCGATGCCGCCGACACCCTTCTTATGGCGATGCCTTCGCCTTACTTCAAGAGTCATCTCGCAAAGCTCACCATCGACATATCGGGCAAAAACATCATCATAGCCACCAAAGGCATCGTGCCCGACGAAAACGAGCTTATAAGCGACTATATGGAAAGCCATTACGGGGTCGACCCGGGGAGAATCGTGGTGATTTCGGGTCCGTGTCACGCCGAGGAAGTGGCGCTCGGGCGACTGAGCTATCTGACTGTGGCATGTTGCGACACCGGAAAGGCGCAGGCGTTTACCAACGCGCTCAACGGCAAGGCGATGAAGACTCTGGTGTCTGCCGACGTGAGAGGCATCGAGTATGCCGGTGTGCTAAAAAATGTCTACGCCATAGCGTCGGGCATGGTTCACGGCTTCAAGGCGGGCGACAACTTTCAGGCAATACTGCTCTCCAACGCCATAAGGGAGATGGAGCGCTTTGTCGACACAATGGCTGAAGGCGAGCGCAATATATGCGACTCGGTGTATCTCGGCGACCTTCTGGTCACCTCCTACTCGCGGTTTTCACGCAACCACAATTTCGGCTCCATGATAGGCAGGGGGTCGGCGGTGAAACGCGCGATGATGGAGATGGAGATGGTTGCCGAAGGGTATTACGGCACCAAGTGCATCTGGGAAATCAACCGCGCGCCGCAGGTTGACATGCCGATACTTGACGCGATGTATGCGGTGCTCTACAAGCAGATACCGGTGTCGCTCGCAATCGAGGAGATGAGCAACAAATTCAAATAACGACCGTAACAGACACATATAACATTATCCTCACTATAATTATTATGAAAAAGATTCAAGTAAAAATCAACTCTGTACTTTCTACAGTACCGGAAAATGAAATTCACGCCCTTGAGTCGGCAGCAGCGAAGCCCGCACTCGAGAAGCTGAAAAGCGGAACAGGCGAAGGCAACGATTTCCTCGGCTGGCTCGACCTCCCCGCACGTACTCCCGAACATCATCTTGATGAAATCATAGCCGTGGCAAACGACCTGCGCAACTCTTGCGACTACGTTGTGTCGGTAGGCATCGGCGGCTCCTACCTCGGCGCAAAGGCTGTGATCGAGGCTCTTGCAGGGTCATTTGACGCTTATACCCCCGCTGTCGCAGGAAGCCCGAAAGTGCTTTTTGCCGGTCAGAACATCGGCGAGGATTATCTCTATGAGCTTCAGGAATTCCTGAAAGACAAGAGATTCGGTATCATCGTCATCTCCAAGTCAGGCACTACCACCGAGCCGGCAATCGCATTCCGCCTGCTCAAGGAGCAGCTTGAGGCACAGGTGGGCAAGGCAGAGGCAGGCAAGCGCATCGTCGCTATCACCGACGCAAAGCGCGGCGCACTCCGTCAGCTCGCAACCGAGGAAGGCTACAAGACATTTGTGATTGATGACAATGTGGGCGGACGCTTCTCAGTACTCACCCCGGTAGGATTGCTCCCGATTGCCGTTGCCGGATTTGACATCAAGAAGCTCGTAAAGGGCGCGTTCGACATGCAGCACGAATGTCTCAACGAGGGCGAAGACAATATCTGCGAGCTTTACGCCGCCACCCGCAACTGCCTCTATCGCGCAGGCAAAAAGACTGAAATCCTCGTCAACTACAACCCCAAGCTCCACTACTTCGGGGAATGGTGGAAGCAGCTCTACGGCGAGAGCGAGGGAAAGGACCACAAGGGCATATTCCCCGCCGCAGTAGACTTCTCTACCGACCTTCACTCGATGGGTCAGTGGATTCAGGACGGCGAGCGCACTATCTTCGAGACCGTGATTTCGGTTGAAAAGAGCGCCCATGAGAAGGCAATCCCCACCGATGCAGCCAACCTTGACGGACTCAACTATATCGCCGGCAAGCGTGTGGACGAAGTAAACAAGATGGCAGAGCTTGGCACCCGCATAGCCCATGTAGACGGCGGTGTGCCCAACATCCGCATAATCGTTCCCGAGCTTACCGAAGAGTACCTCGGACAGCTCATCTACTTCTTCGAGCTTTCATGCGGTATCTCCGGCTACATCCTCGGAGTGAACCCCTTCAACCAGCCCGGCGTAGAGGCTTACAAGAGCAACATGTTTGCCCTTCTCGAAAAGCCCGGCTACGAAGAAGCGACCAAGGCAATCCAGGCTAAACTCTAAACTTTTAACCATAAACCGACCCACGACCCGACGGCAGCTCCACGGCAGCCGTCGGGTCGCCTTTTATTCAATGCCACTAACTTAAGTATTTTGCCCGTTTCGGGCAAGATACTTGAGGAGACTGTGTCAGAATGACACCCCTTTTTATATCCGCATGTACCGGGCGAGTTTCCACTCGTCCTACTTCAATTCTGATTATCAAGCTAATATCTATATGCCGATGTAGGGGCTTGTGGAAGCAAGCCCGCGTCACGACAGATAATGGCTATTTTGCATTACCCGCTGTAAACAAGAGGAATCCCCTTCCGGTGACTTCGGCTCTTGCGTCTTAAGTTCGTGACATTGCCTTTTGCTTCCACCATATACACTCTGTAAACCAGCTATTTATCCTAAATTTAACGATGAAAGCAACAAAAAATCACAAAAACATTTGCAAAACCCAAAACAACTTCGTAACTTTGCAACGCAAAACACAAACGGTGCCATAGCTCAGTTGGTAGAGCAAAGGACTGAAAATCCTTGTGTCACTGGTTCGATTCCCGTTGGCACCACAGAAAATCAGAGAGTTACAGAAATGTAGCTCTCTTTTTCTTTCTATAAGTGGTGTAAAAGCATAGCAGAAACACACTTTGTTTTCTACAATGTTTTACCCAAAATGACAACAGTTGAAGTGGTTTGCTATAAATACAAGCCATTGAGAAACGGAGAGTTACCTCTTAAGATAAGAGTGACTAAAGACAGAAAAGTAAGATATGTAAGCCTCGGTGTTTCTACCAAGCCCGAGCATTGGGACTTCAAGAAGAATCAGCCTAAAGCAGATTGTCCCAATAGGGAGCAGATAGAGAAGCTTATAGCCAACAGGATAAGTGAAATCAAGGCTGAAATAGTGGAGCTAAAGGCAGAAGATAAGGAATTTACTGCCACAACTCTTGTTCAGTCAGTCTCTAAAGGGAGCAAGACCTCCACAGTCTCTGACATCTTTCTAGAGCATATTGAATTTCTAAGAGAGATGAAAAGGACAGGCTACCTGCTGTCAATCAGACAGACTTACAATTCCATGCTTAAATTCTGTGGCTCTTTAGACATCCCCTTTAGTGAAATAGAGTGCGGGTGGTTAAAGAGATATGAGATATGGCTCAGAAAACAAGATATGTCTGAAAACACTATTGGCATAAGGTTCAGAAATCTCCGCATGATATACAACCTTGCCATAGATAAAGGATTGGTAAAGAAAGAACTTTATCCTTTTGACAGCTATAAAGTATCTAAATTGCATGAAGAAACTGCCAATAGAGCCATCACCAAAGCAGACATACAGAATGTGCTGAACTATCCTTTGGATAAGGCGGATTTCTATACCAAGCTTGCTGTCCATCTTTTCTCCTTTTCCTATTTTATGGGAGGCATTAATTTCGTGGATATGGCTATGCTTACTTCCAAGAATATTGTGAACAACCGACTAATCTACAACAGGAAGAAAACAGGCAAACTCATTAATCTGCCCCTTATAGATGACGCAAGAGCAATTATAGAAATATATGACAACAATAGTTCTAATGGCTATCTGTTTCCTATTCTATCTGCATTGCATAAGACGGAGCAGATGAAACTCAACAGACTTCATAAGGTCATAACTAAGGTCAATAAGGCTTTGAAGCAGATTGGAGAAGAGTTAGATCTTCCTATAAAGCTGACAACCTATGTTGCTCGACACTCTTTTGCAACAGTTCTCAAAAGAGCAGGTGTTTCTACTTCTATAATATGCGAATCATTAGGACATAGTTCAGAGAAAATCACTCAAATCTACCTAGATAGCTTTGAAAATTCTCAGATAGATGAGGCAATGTCTCACTTGAAATGATTAATTTTGCACTTGCAACCCGAAAATATATCATATTAAAACAGGGTTGCGAGTGCATTTTTATGGAAAAGCCTAAAAACCGCCCAACTGAGGGTGAATTAAATTCAGATAATAGTACCTCAGAGAGTGCTAAAACTAATGTATTCTCAGACATTAATGGTGCTACAATCATTGATAGTACCAAATATTTGGAATTTTACAGGGATTACTTTACAGAACAAGAACAGCCGCTAAACTATATTGTACTTAAAGATAATACTAAATTAGGTCATGTGTTGAACCGACTCCCTCATGGCATTATAGATAAAGGAATTACAGGGATTGGAGCCACGACACTTGAAATATTGGATAACACTCGCAACTCTATCATTGTAGTTCCTACAAAGGCTCTTGCTTACAACAAGTATAAAGACACAAACTCCAAGAATGGAGAAGCGTATTGTTTCTATGTAGGCAGTGGAATCGGGGATATAAAAAAGACACCAAGGTTCTCTGATATTCAGGCATATATTCTTAATAGAGGCTCACAAGTATGTAAATTCATTACTGTAGCAGACAGCCTCGGGTCCCTTATAAAAGTTCTGACTGAATTAAGTATTAATTGGTCTAATGAATACTTCCTGCTCGTAGATGAAATAGATACAATGCAAGAAGATAGTGCATATAGACCTAAGTTGGAGAATGTTATGGATTGGTATTTCAAATTTCCGATTCAAAACAGAGCTGTAGTATCTGCCACATTAAACAGTTTCTCTAATGCCGAGATGTTGAAAGAGCATAAGACGGTGATTCAATGGGAGCATAATCCTCAAAGAAACATAAATCTTTACTACACTGATTTTGTGGATGATGTTGCCAAGAATACCATCAATATGCTTCTCCATGATACGGATGACAAAATACTTATTGCATATAATTCTATAGATGGGATAGCAAATATCATTGAGCAATTACCACAAAACTATAAAGAAGACATTGGAATACTGTGCAGTGAGAGAAGTAATGATAAAGTCAAAATCTATCTAGATGATAACACTAACATTATCTCCGAAACAGGACATCTGAATAAAAGGATTGTATTTATGACCTGTGCATACTTCGCAGGTATAGATATAATGGATAAGTGCCATCTTATTATTGTATCCACTCGTCTGCAACCATTTACATATCTGTCAACAAATAGAATGGCGCAGATAGCAGGTAGATGCAGACAGGGAAATTTGAGTGAAACCATCATTTATGATATAGCCAAGCCAACAGCCGAGGCAACAGAAGAAGATTGTGCTGAATATCAAAACACTCTACTTAGAAAAGCCAACCTATTTGTAGAAGTTCTCAATAGTATGAAGAGATTAGTCAAGGAAAACGCCGAGTTATCCCCTCTGATGAATTTCTTAAACTATTATATGTCATATCTTTCCTCTACTAAAGTAGATAAAACAAGCTATCCACTCAGAATTATCAGAATCAACTCCATTACTGATGATTTTACCACTGCTTACTTTAATATCGATGCTTTAGTCCAGAAGTATCATCTAAAGAAAACCCTTTATTCAAATAAAGATGTTTTGCGTGAAGAACTTTCCCAAAATAATGATGTTGCTTATGAGGAAGTGATTTTACTTCCATGGGAACACAATAGTGAAAGTATCACATCCATAAAAGACAATAACAAGATTTTGCAGAAATCCCAAGTCGAAAAACTAAAGACTGAGTTGCTTGAATGGGTCAATAATGGAGCCAATCCATCAGAATTTAATGCAATCCAAAATTATACAAATAAGAAACTCCAATTAATCAGTAAGACATTTGCCCACTTGTGTTATAGCTTCCCTCCCGAATGGCTAATAGATACTCTCGTTACTAATATAGAACATGGTAAGAAACTTAGGAATACTATTAATTCGTTAGTATTCTATGCTTTGCCTAATGGCAATAAATTCAAGGCTTTACTATTACAGAAGTTTGAGTGTTCACATATAATAGTGGGCATGAAATATGATGAATACAGGAAGACTGTAAGGAGGTGGAGTCCTGCTGAAATCCTGCAAGTCATGAAGTCTATCTTCAGAGACCTGTATAATTCCAATAGACCTTATTCTCCAAGCATCCTTAGAGAGATGTTTGAAGGAATTTTCATTACCACAAAGATAAAGGGTAGAAAAATTATACGAGGATTTAAGACTGAGGAATATCCTAAATTAAGTTCTTATCTGCGTGAAGATATAAATGAGCTGGAATATTTCATTCTAGAACCATTGGAATGACAGCATCCACATATTAAATAGTATAACTAAATTTACTGCCTTTAGTATTATTATACAATACCTTAGAGAGACCTATTTTATACATGTATGATTACATAAAACACTATCAATAAAATGGTTTTCTGAAAAATTTTCTATTTTTTTTGATGGATATTACATAGTTGTAAGCATGAAATAATCCCTGCAAGCACCCCTCCCTACATTGAGATTGGGGTTATCCCCCTGTGGGGTATTGTATGGATTCCTAATTACCTCTCCTCCCATTCCCTTTCCTAATTACCCCTCCTATTCCCTTGACAAAATCAATGCAGGGGAATAGTCCGTTGCATAATCCAACAATAAATCAACACAAGTATGGAAAGACTACATTTCGTTGAAACCCTCTCTATTGAGGATTTCAAGACCCGACAGAAAGTCGAGAAGATCGAGGTAAAACAGAATCCTCATACTGGTAAATGCTTCTTTGTATATGGTATGCAGACAGGAGCAGTATCAGACAAATTCCTCAGTGGTGGCATAACCTGTCCTGTAATCTCGCAGGTATGCTCCCCCGAAACAGGCGACATGTTTTATATGCTTCATCAGAAAGGTGATGGAGGTGCGCCTGTATTGGCAACTCTCTAAATAGAAATACATGATAAGACAGGCAGTAGGAGTGAAATCTTGCTGCCTGTCTTATTTTTGTCAATCTGTATCAAGCAACTAACTAATACAAACAAAAATATGCAGTTAAGAAAATCATCCAAGAAGCAAGCAAAGATAAAGCTTGCTCTTCAAGGCTGTGCAGGGTCCGGCAAGACCTACTCAGCTCTGCTCTTAGCCTATGGGCTATGTGGCGATTGGACTAAGATTGCAGTTATAGACAGCGAAAATAATTCTGCTGATCTATATGCGCACTTAGGACAATACAATGTACTTCCTCTTGAGGGAAAGTATGACCCCGAAACATACATTGATGCCATCAAGGTATGTGAAAAGGCTGGTATGGAGGTTATCATAATAGACTCCATGAGTCAGTGTTGGGATAATCTTCTTGAATACCATGCGTGTCTCCCCGGCAATTCTTTCACAAACTGGCAAAAGGTCACGCCGAGAATGGCATCACTTATTCAGATGATACTCGGAGTAAACTGTCATGTAATCTCTACAATGAGGTGCAAGCAGGATTATGTCCTGTCAGAGAAGAACGGCAAAATGGTTCCTGAAAAGGTGGGCTTAAAGGCTGTGATGAGAGATGGAATAGATTATGAGTACACCATAGTCTTTGACATCAACATGAAGCACCAAGCCATAGCATCTAAGGACAGAACCAATCTCTTTGCCAATAAGCCGGAGTTCACTATTACACCAACTACAGGCAGGATAATACTTGATTGGTGTAATGATGGTGTCACTTTGGAAATGATAAGGGCTGAAATTTCCAAGGCTGAAACCATCGAGCAACTGACCTCAGTCTATCAGCAGTATCCCGAATGGAATCAGCAGTCATTGGCTGACTTCACCAAAAGAAAGACAGAGCTTTTACAGCGCAAGTCTGAAACTCAGCCAATCAGTTATCAACCCAATTTCACAAGAATAAATCATGCAGACCGCAGTATCAACTTTGCAGCTTCAGCCTGTCAATAGGTTCAATACCTTTCCAAGCAGGCTGAATGACAGCCTCAGACCTCCCATTGAGGTTGAAGCTGTGGAGGTAGTTGAGGATATTATTACTCCTCAATTCACCAAGAGGCTTCCTTTCATAGAAGCCAACACAAAAGATGTTACAATAAATCATCTGAAAGATGAATGTGTTGTGCCTGTGTTCTCAAAGGACAATGAAATCACCATATCCCATCCTGCTTTCATAGAGGCAGTGTGGAGTGCAGCTTCAAAAGTCTTTCCAAGAGAAAACATAGAAAAGCCATCTATCAGAATAAGCCATGTTATCAAGGGCAGAACTCCCGAAGCAATCCACAAGAATGTCAAGGAGCTGCTTGATGAGGATAAGACCATCTACTATGAGAGAATGATGTTCTGCTTTGAAATACCCTCTATCTGTGAGGATATAAGAGGCAACAGGCTTAATCTTACTATTGGAGGGGTTCGTGCATATAACCATGAGAACCTCTACAGTAAGAAAGGCATGGAGAAGTTCAAAATCTTCATAGGATTCAAGAATATGGTATGCTGTAATCTATGTGTCAGTACAGATGGCTATCAGTCGGAACTCAGATGTATGGATGTCAGAAGCCTTTTCAACTCTGCTGTAGCTCTGTTTCAGGACTACAATATGGCTAAACATCTTTATGAGATGGGAGGCTTACAGGAGAGCTACATGACGGAACATCAGTTTGCTCAGTTCTTGGGGAAATCAAGGCTTTATGGCTTCCTGCCTAAGTCTGAGCAGAAGAAACTGCCTCAGATGCTTATGACTGACACACAAATAGGCATGATAGCCAGAGCCTACTACAATGATGAGAGCTTTTCTGTGCCACAAGGTAGCAAGGAAATCAATATGTGGAATGTCTATAATCTCCTCACAGGAGCCAACAAGTCTTCCTATATTGACAACTTCCTTGACAGAAGCCTCAATGCCACACAGCTTGCAGAGGGTCTGAACAAGGCTCTCTATGGAGATAGTGAATACTCATGGTTCATCAAATAGAATATGGCGGCACTTACTCTGAACTCAGCAGTATTCATTGCATTAATCATGCTCGCATGGATTACAAGCAGAAATGACAACAAGCATAAATAATCATGAGGCAGGACATCTATCTAATGGGTGTTCTGCCTTTAATCTTTTTCAAAATATATATGCCACAATCCCAAGAATATAAAGCAGTCAAGGATTTGGAGAATGCCATTAATGATTATAACTGGTCTCCAAGAAGATTTGCAGAAAATATCACTTCCATGCACAAGACCCTACAGCAAACTTTGATAAGAACTATTGTAGAGGTCATAAAGAAAGTAGGGGAAGATGATTATCCAGTGGATTCAAGGAACAATGCTTCTCATGCACTATGCAGAAAGATTATAAGTTCCGGATTACTTGATGAAATCTCGTTGCCATTAATATAATTATGGAGCCAAGATATGTTATTCTCATGGATTTCTCCACAGGGGAACTAATCAAAATCAGGCTTTCTGATGAACAGCTAAAGGCTTCGGAAGATTATGATGATTTTGAGGAGTTTCTATCTTCTATTGAAAATGATTATGATTTCAAACTGAAAGATTGCCTCTATATGACCTGCCACAATCTCTCTGAAAGGAACTATAATCTCTAACCCCTTTATAATTTCTCTCCATTTTGGTGGGAAATTCCTACTCTTGAAGATAAATCACCGCTTGTGGTTTATTGTTGGATGCCCCAATCTCAGTAATTTTACATCGTGAATGGGGCATTTTTATTTGCAAATAAGGATGTTGCCCACATCTGCACAGGTAGATATGTCCGAAGCAATAGATTTATACGGTTGGGAATAATTTGCTTATGTCCTGCAAATGAGCTAATTTTGCAGTACAAACAAAAACAGTAATAGCCAATGGAATAAAACTATTGACACAGACATATTAACAGAAGTGTTTGCTTCTTACTTGAAACAGTCCTAAAATTACCACAAAAAAGACTAGTTATCACAGAGTAAGAAAGTGAATACTCATGCCATGCAGGTGTGGGTTTTCCTTTTTGTGTGATAACAGGCGTGTGGTAATGCCTTGGACTTACAAGAAGATTACCCACACCTCTTTTTATGCCTAAAAATCAGCAAACAATATGGAATACCCGATACATCATACAATATCAAAAGTTGGTCTGCCAGTGATAGTTACTTCTGACAGCCCTAAGCTGTGTTTTCTTGTAGATACAGGAGCAACACATAATATACTTTTCAGCTTTGTTTATGAACACCTCAAAGATTCTTTTACTGCATATAGAGAGAAGAATTTTGTAATGGGAATAGATGGAGTGAAGAAAGAGACAATGCAGATAGAAACAGAGCTATCATTCGGCGGACAAAACTCATCTGCCTTATTCTCTGTCATTGACTCAGACAAGGCTATTGCTCAAATCCAATCAGAAACAGGCATACAAATCCATGGAATACTTGGCATCCCTTTTCTGATTGATAACAAATGGATACTAGATTTCAATAACCTTAAAATCATCTCAGTATGAGAAAACTCGGTATATTTCTTGCAATCATTGGGTTGATTCAGTCGGTAGTCCTCATAGTAAACATGATTAGTAAAGGACTAGACTCGGAATTATTCATCACAGCCATTTGCTTTATTTTCATAGGAATATTATTATTTCTTATAGGCAACTACAGGAAAAAAGCAGCAATAAAAGCTGGAAAGAAGTATAAAGAAATGAGCTGGGGCAAAGCAATCGGAGCATTCTTTATTGTAATGTTTTCTATTGCCATAGTAGGAAGGATAGCTCAGTTTATTACAGAAAATACCTTTGAGGGACAGCTAAAGAAAGCAAACCAAGGTTGCCCTATACCTATTGCAGATGGTACAGGACAGATTACTTCAATAGCCATTAAAGATAGCATGGTAGTTTATACCTTGACTTATGATGCCAATGTCATAACTTTAGACAGACTTAAGGATAATCCCGACAATTATAAGAGGGTGATCATACTCTCTTCCTACCTCCTTAATGGACAAAACAAAAATGGCGACAGATTTATGAAAAAGATTCTTGATAACCATTATGGCATTACATTTGACGTGCTGTCTAATAGGGGTGAGGAGTTTACAATCTCTGCTACTTCATCAGAACTTAAAGCTCTTTTACAAGAGGCTGAGAAATCTCCAACAGAAGCCATGAAGGAGGTACTTGAATGGCAGATAAAAGACAATCAGTCCACACTTCCCACTAAACTTGATGATGATATGACATTAGTAGCCATTATTTGTGATTCTACAAGTCTCATTTATAGAGTAGTGATAGAGGAGCCTTTAACCATATCTGATATTAAGGATAATAATACTCCTATGGATAGAAGTGCTATCCTTAGAGAACTTTATTGTGAACCCTTATCAAAAGCAAATCTTGATATGTGTGTTGTTGGCAACTTCAATCTTGTCTATAGATATATTGATGAAATGAATACAGATAGTTGTGACATAATATTCTCGCATAAGGAAATTACTGATATTGTAAGAATACCTAAGTCATTAAACATTAGATAGGCATGAAGAGAAAAATACTCAAAGCTGTTGGCTATATAATGCTTGCCATCGGCATAATAGGTGGTTTGTCAACTATTGATATGGTATTCAATGGGAATCTCACAATATGGATACTATTGGTTGTATGCTTTTGTGGCATCGGCATTATATCTTTATCAGCGTCAAATGGAGTGAATAATATTGAATTAGAAGCACTCAACACAGAAAGAGATAGTAGTAATTCTCCAAAGACAGTGGATAACCACATACTACATTATGGCAAGAGACTCTATTATTCAATAAAAGAGCAAGTAGTTAGAATTGATTACTTGTATTTTAAGGTAATACTGACAATTATCGCTGTATTTTTATTGATTATAGCAATAGAACTCAATGACAAGTTATCAGAAATAGCTTTTGAAATCTACAGAAAGTAATCAGCAGTTTATGTTTATGGATGAAGATGCACCTAATATAGTTGTAGCCCTTATAATCAATGGAATAATTTTCGTGATTATTCCATTGATTATGGCATACAGGAGAGGATATTTCATAAATTTCGGTGAAAGGCTGGAATGGATGAAGAATATCCTCAATAGGAAGAGTGCATATCTTCCCGAAGAATGGACTATCACAAAAGTTCGACCTCTTTCCGTATTTGAGAAATATCAGATACAGAAGATAACAGTTAAATTCGGCTCTTACCCTAGAGAGGGATATTGGGCTATTATCACACTCAAAAGTGACAAGACATTAGAATATAAACTTGGAGAGAATAAAGGCTATTGGATTGATGATATAATCCACAAGGATAACATTCTTCTTCGTAAGTGGCAGAAGAAAACTTGGTATAAATATGAGGTTGTGCCAATCAAAGATAAAGCATAATACATAATGACTTTATAGATGAGAAAAGCCATAATTCTAATAATCATCATTTACTTTCTATTCATAACAATCTGCCTGATAGCTTTAGGCAGTCATTATGTATCAATGGGTGAATGTGCCGCCATTATATACTATTATCCATGGACATGGTGGGATAGAGCTGGCATTATCCTGTTTGGTATAATAGCAACTATTATATCCCTCCGGCTGATTCCGAAGAACATAAAGAATAGAAAAGTAATATTGACAATCATTAGTCTAATCTATGTGCTATCTATCGGATTATATGTGGTCTTTGGCAATGAAATTCTTGGCACGAGAGAAATAGACTGGCCTCATCATTATAAAGTACAATCAATAAACCAGCATCATAGTTGATAAATATATAGCCTCTAATAGCTATGTCTGCTAAAAAATTTGTAACTTCGCATAAGGTTCATCAATAAAGATAGATGAATCTGAGAGAGGTCTTACCCTCTATCATTAACAATGATTATTAACCCAGAAGACAATAGATTGTTTTCTTAAATGTTTTATCCAACAGGATAGAAGAGGATATTAAAACAGTGATATTCAGTTGTATATTAACTCTCAAATTTATTACTGAAAATCCTTGTGTCACTGGTTCGATTCCCGTTGGCACCACCGCAAGACCGCTAAGTCGCAACGACTTAGCGGTCTTTTATTCATCCACCCCTCCAAGCCACCCACGCTAACCCGTTGAAACAATGTTTAAAATGTTGTCTCATGAGCGGTTGGATGAAATACTTTTTTTGTAATTTTGCATATATACACTCCATAAATCCAATGATAGCTAAAGAGGACATATTGGAATTGCTAAGGTCCACCGAGTCGTATCGTGTGGAACGCACCATCAGCACAGGCAACATGGATAAGTTCTGTGAGGCTATCTGCGCGTTTGCCAACGATATGCCCGGCTCCCGCAAGAACGGTTATCTGATTATTGGAGCAAAAGATGATGGCAGTATTTCCGGTATGAAAGTTGACGATGCCCTGCTTAAGAAAATTGCAGGCATCCGTTCTGACGGCAATATACTCCCGTTGCCAACCATGTCGGTTGAACGCTTCTCATTCCCTGAAGGTGATTTGCTGGTTGCTGAGGTCAGACCATTCGATTTGCCTCCTGTTCGATATCGTGGCAGAGTCTTTATCCGTGTCGGACCTCGCAGGGACATTGCTACTGAAGCGGAGGAAAGAATCCTCGCAGAACGTCGCTGTTCATTCATGGCAACCTTTGACGCGACACCTTGCCTAAACGCCAAACTGGAAGATTTGGATATTGATTACATCAAGACCAAATATCTCCCAATGGTGTTTGATGATGAAACGCTTGCAACGGACAAACGAGATATCAAAGAACAACTCGCATCAATACATCTCTACGACCGCGACAATGACTGCCCGACTTACGCGGGCATAATCCTTTTCGACATTAATCCCAAATACTTTCTTCTCGGCGATTATGTGCAGTTTGTGCGGTTCGCCGGGAAAGACAAAGGAGGCGACATACTCAATGAACGTCAGTTTGCCGGCCCTCTCTATAAGATGTTGCCAATACTGGAATCATTTGTTAGGGATGGTATCATAACCCAACGACCCGTTCCGGAATCTCTTTTCCGGGAAAGAACTGTCTGGAATTATCCGGAGGGTGCTATCCGTGAATTGCTGATGAACGCCTGTATGCACAGGGATTATCAAGCCAATATGCCTATCCGCCTGTATCAGTTTGATAATTATATCGAAGTGATGAATGCCGGAGGTCTGTATGGTGAGGCCCGACCGGAGAACTTCCCCTCGGTCAATGACTATCGCAACCCGCTCGTGGCAGAAGCTATGAGAGTGATGAAATATGTCAACAAGTTCAACCGTGGTGTTACCCGTGTGCAGGAAATGTTGAAAGATAACGGCAATCCTCTGGCAGAATTTGACGTGAATACAATCACGGCATTCCGCGTCAATATCCATGCCACAAATGAATCTGACTTGTCGAAGGGCACAAGTCAACCCCTAAGTCAACCCCTAAGTCAACCCCTAAGTCAATCGATTGAGGAAAAGATTGTAGAATTCTGCAAGAAACCTCGATCAGGAGCAGAGATAGCGACCTATTGCGGATTTAAAGATGTCAAGAATTTCAGGGAACATTATCTTACCCCCCTCCTCGGCACTCGCATCCAAATGACAATCCCCGACAAGCCCACAAGCCGGTTCCAAAAATATATCATAATATAAATTTGATGAAACTTAAGACTTTATATCTTTCAAATTTCAGATGCTATAAGGATCCTATTGAGATTAACTTTGATAATCTCACTACTTTTATAGGAAAAAATGACATAGGAAAATCCACAATTTTGGAAGCTCTGGAGATTTTCTTCAATAATGATACGGTTAAGATTGATTCTTCTGACTCTAATATCCATAGTGATGGAATGGTTTCTATCATTTGTGATTTTTGCGATTTGCCAGAAACACTGACATTAGACTCTGGTGAAGAAACTACTCTATCGGATGAATATCTAACTATTACAGAAGATACAATCCGTATAAAGAAAGTATACGACTGCACAAAGAGTAAGATTACTCCTGTAGTTTATATTGTAGCTAAACATCCCACAGCAGAAGGTGTGGATGATCTATTATCTGTTAAGGAAAAAGATTTACAAAAGATTATAAGAGATCTTGGCATAGATGCCCCATTAAAAGGTAATCCCAAAATGCGTAAGGCAATATGGAAAGCTAAGAACGATTTATGTATAGATACTCGTGAAATTGAAATTTCCAAAACAAAAGGAGAGGGTAAAGAAATTTGGAGTCGTATTGAATCCTATCTACCAACATACGCACTATTTCAAAGTGATCGTAGCAGCCATGATTCGGACGGAGAAGTTCAGAATCCGATGAAGGTTGCCATACAAGAAGCGATTTCAGAAGTACAGGCAGAAATTAACGTAATACAGGAGAAAGTCCGTGAGAAGGCAATGGAAATAGCCATTCAAACTCAAAATGCCTTAAAACAAATAGATAGAAATTTGGCAAATCAACTCACACCCAAATTTGCACTGCCTGGGAGCTCTAAGTGGAATAATTTATTTTCCATAGCAATGGATACGGAGGAAGGTATTGCTCTTAATAAAAGAGGGAGCGGGGTAAGGAGAATGATACTTGTCGGATTCTTCAAGGCGGAAGCAGAAAGGAAAGCCTTAAAATCTAAGAAAAAGAACATTATATATGCGATTGAGGAACCTGAGACAGCCCAACATCCGAACAATCAAAAAATATTAATCAACTCTTTCAAGGAACTATCCCAGATGTCCGAATGTCAGGTTATTCTCACCACGCATAGTCCCAGCTTAGCTCAAGAATTGCCAATTGAAAGTCTTAGATTTATCAATAGAAACAATCAAGGATGCCCCACAATCGCATGGGGATATAATATTCTTGCAGAAATTACCAATGCCCTCGGTATTTTCCCAGACACGAATCAAAATGTAAAAGTTATTCTTTGCGTCGAAGGTCCAACGGATGTAATAGCACTACAATCGTTTAGTCGTTGTTTAAGAGAACAGTATCCTGATATTGTAGACTTAGCTACAGACAAACGAGTTCTTTTGATGCCATTAGGAGGCAGTATTCTAAAATATTGGGTTGAAAGACAATATCTTTCCAAATTAGGATGCCCCGAAGTACATATCTATGACAATGATGTGAAAACCTATCAGAGAAGTGTTGATGAAATCAATGCAAGAACAGATGGTTCTTGGGCTGTTTTAACCCAAAAGTATGAAATAGAGAACTATCTCCATCAAGATGCTATTTATTCTGAGCTAGGTATCATTGTAGATCCGAACTTGGAAAATATACCAAAACTTGTATCAGAAGCCTATTTTGAAGCCAATAAAGATAAGCTTGATGGTCGCTGGAAAGATAACACAGCGAAAGCTCAGCTAAGCAGAGTATTTGATAAGCATATGAACTACGCTCGCCTTATGGAAAGAGATACCATTGGAGAAATTAAAGGATGGTTTGACCGAATTGGTACTATGCTAAAGTAATCAAAGAGTCAACTTTCAACTTCTATTCGATTATGATTCCCGAATTTAATATCTTCGCCTTGCGAATTAACAAAGAGAATAGTACTGGTCAGAAAATTTTACAGGCAAATAAAATATACTATTTATTAAAAGGATATTCCATTAATAAAGACAAAATTTCCTATGATGAGTCAGCAGCATGCGTTGTCAACCTATATAATGATTATGTCGGTATAGAGGGCTCTCCACTACACGTAAACATATCTGCAGTAGTCGGAGCGAATGGCTCTGGGAAAAGTACATTAGTTGAGTATATTTTACGTTTGATGAATAACTTTGCTGCCTCACTTTTTGGAGAGGAGGAATTACATCCTGAAGCTGAGCACCTTCATTTTATTGATGGTGTTTACGGTGAACTTTATTTCATGTTGGACAAACATCCACATTTATTGAAAATAAGCGGAGATAAGGTAGAGTTATATGAATATAACCAACTAATCGATATTGAGACATTAAGCAAAAAGAACGTCATACAATTTACGGTTGATTCTCGTCCTCTATTCTATAGAAATTGTAGGAAGGATTGGAAAGGGCAAGGTAAATATTACACGTATTGGAGAAAGAAAATACCCTCTTTTCAGAAAATAGCTGATCATATTTTCTATACTTTTGTTTCAAATTACAGCCTTTATGCTTATAATACACTGGATTATTCCGACGAGAATAATTCCCATCTACTTGAAAAAATATTACGTCAGAATACTGATAAAACTACAAAAGCATGCTGGTTAGATGGAATTTTTCATAAGAATGATGGTTACCAAACTCCAATTGTTCTTACTCCATACAGAGAAAAGGGCAATATTGATATTAATCAAGAATCCATACTCTCTAGCGAACGATTAATATCTTTATTACTAATGGGTCGAGGATTTAAAACCCTCAATGCACATCTTCAAGTTCTCGGATTCGAATTAACATCCAAACCCAATATTTATGATTGTGATTATCTTAAGCAGACTGTTGAAGATATTAGATTACGTCCAAGGGCTTACAATAAATTGAAAAATAAAATAGTAGAATGTTGGGCTCAAAAATATAATTGTTCTTTTACTAAGAGTGTCGAATCTCCTTTATATAAAAGTGCGCTTAACTATTTGGCAATTAAAACCATAAAAATATCAGCCAGATATAAACAATATCGTAAATACTTCTTAAAAATCAATACTGTAGAAAAGTGGGTAAAACAAAAACATCTTGATGCAATAGAGGGTATGGTTGATGCCATAAGCCGAGACCAATCACATATTACAACAAGAATTCGACAAACTTTGTGTTTTCTAACCAGACGGCACTTCGATAGCTCATTTATTTCGCTAGATGATGCCATCGCTCTGTGTGCAAACGCATTAAGGAGCATGAAAGAGGATTATGAGCAAGGGAATCCTCTGATGTTTACAAAGAAAGAGGATGTCCTTCCTGCTCCTTTTTTTAATGTGAGCATTAGACTTCGAGAAAGCCATGGAAAATCAATTTACTTAGATAAACTAAGCTCTGGCGAAAAGCAACAGATATATTCTATAAGTTCAATACTTTATCATCTTTCAAATATAGATTCAGTTCATTCAGATTTAAATAAGAAACGGGTTGCCTATAAACGTATTCTGATAATACTTGAGGAGATTGAATTATATTATCATCCTGCCCTCCAAAAAGAGTTTATAAAATATCTACTTGATGGCCTCAGACAACTTCATTTATCTAGTGTTTTGGCTATATCAATAATTGTTGTTACCCACTCACCTTTTGTGTTGAGTGATATACCGACCAGTAATATTATTGCTTTGAAAGATGGAAATATGGAAAACGATTCGCTTCAAAGTTTTGGCGCTAATATTCATGATTTATTGAAAAATAGTTTTTTCCTAAATAGTGGTAGCAGAGGGCTATTTGCAGAATGGATTATTAAGGAAATTACAAAAGCATTAGAATTACATAAGAATGACAATCAAAATAACAATCGATGGTTACTTAATTATCCTCGAGAAAAGGTTCATAAGTTGATAATGATCATTGATGAACCAATAATCCAGCGCGTCCTTTTAGAACAATTTAGACAAGTTTTCACTGATGAAAAAAGGGCGGAAAGGATTTTGGAACTACAAACTGAATTAGAAAGATTAAATAGAGAATCTCATTAGTAGTTATGTGGCATTTAGAAAAACCAAGTGATAAAGAATTGGACACATATACATCTTGCCTCTTGCCATACATTAAGAAGCGCATTAATAAACAGCGAGCTAATGTAGACGAGAAGGCCTGGTGTGATTATCTATTACCTAATGATGATGCGGATAACCTCATCAAGGATATACTGACATCGGAGCCAAAAAAACTTTTTAAATTAAACAACATTCATATCAATAATTTACTTCGTGCCCAGCAATCTCAGATTGATGCACGAGACAACAATTATACATATAGTGAACGTCAACTAAGGCATTATCTTAAAGCTAAGCGTAAGAGAAAGAAGAATGACAGACACGTGTCATTGGTTGAACGATATGAACGCTTGTTCATGTTTTTAATAAAAGTATTCGATTATGGTCTAGTAAAGGGATCTATTGCCTATCAGATAGCTCAAATTAAAAATATAAACACATGTCCTTATTGCAATAGATCATATACATTTGCAATCGGGAAAGATAACCTTACTAGTATAATTAGACCGCATTTTGACCATTGGTTTGCACATACCCATTATCCTCTACTTTCATTAAGTTTTTATAATCTCATCCCTAGTTGTTCAAATTGCAATAGTTCAGTAAAAGGCACTAATCATTATAGTCTAAAGACCCATATCCACCCATACTTAACGACTTCCTATGAACCTGATTTTAAGTTCATACCAATTTTAAAATTTGACAAAGAGTCTGACAGTGTTAAATGGGGAGTGATGATAAAGCGTGGCATACTAAGTCGAGAAAATAGAATGATTATTGATTTGGCTTTAGATGAAATATATGACTGTCATGGAGAATTAGAGGTTAAAGATATTATGGATTTTGCATTAAAAAATAATCCAACCTATCTTCATGATTTATTTTCATCTGTATGCTCAAAGCTTCAAGAGGAGTATAAACCGGAGGATGTATACCGAATGATGTTTGGGATAGAGGCTGAGATTGACAAAACACATATACGACCATTTAGCAAACTGAAAAGAGACATATTGTATGGGGAAGGAATCAGAATCGATTAACATTAAAAGGGAATAATAATTGTTGTATCAAAGGATACCATTGTATTCAATAAGCCTTAGCATTCTTAGAATGTTTCTTCTTTTGTTCCGTTGGCGATTGCGCCGATTTCGTCGGAGGATATTTGATGTAGTCCATTAAGGTCTTTTGTATCTTATGACCGCTGATGTGCATTATCTGAACGATGGTGAATTTGTGGGAGAGGTACATATTGGTAATGCCACTGTATCGGGCAGTATGGGTGGTCACGCAATCATAGCGTGTCATCATAACTTCCTTTGTCGTTGTACTCTATTTCTATACATTTGGGTTTGTTAAATAGATACAGAAAGTTTTAACAACTATAACATGGTAGTTATGCCTAATTATTGCTAACTTTGCATTATAGAGAGAACTTTGAGAATCGGCAAGTGGTATGAGCGCAAGAAACGTCCTGTGCAAAATGCCCATAATGCCATAAGATATCAGTGGAGCAAATGATATTATCCACCACATTATAATGTGTATGTCGTTGATATTCACGTTAATGTAGAAACGCAGGCAATGCTGGTGGCACCACAGAAAAAGAGAGTTACAGAAATGTAGCTCTTTTTTTCTTTCTATAAGTGGTATAAAAACATAGGGGCAAGCCAAGATTAAGGGTGCATATATTACACTGATATAATGCAATCAGAAAGGCGAACTTGATGCCTGACTTGATGCCAAGACCATAAGTCAGGCATCAAGTTAATATATTATTCAATTCTTAATCGTTATTAAGGATTTGAATTTTCTCCGACTTCATCTCTTGTGCCATTCGATTTGTTTTTTAATCTTCTTTAGGCATCCCAAGAGCATCCGCCGGTTTTATGGTTCATGAATCTCGTTTTTGGATACACCAGGGGGGCATACCTTGATAATTAAGCTCTTATATCGGCAATATTCGCTGAATAGCTACATTTCAAAAATGTTGTGGCATCAGCCTTGTCGTCTTGCAGCTTTTGCTCCAACGAAAGAAATTTTTCGATACTGTACGCTTAACCGTTGAAACCTCATTATAATTTCATATATTTGTAATCGGGTTGGCGTAATCCAATCCATGACATTTTGAGAATAAGAAGCGATATGCTCTCTTGTAAGTCGAGAACGTAGGAAATTCAAGACACTGCACAAGGATAGCATAGCGGTTCTCACGCATACAGCGTGGGCTGCTATATTACATTCGTGCATTTAGGTTTCCTACGACCTTCGACTTAGAATGATGCATTGGCAGTCCGCGCTTCTGCATTAATAATCCGCCCTGTAAGGACTGCTGGGCAAAAACAAAGAAAATTATAATGGAAAAGAAATTTTGTCAGAGTTGCGGAATGCCGCTCACAAGTGAAATCCTCGGCACGAATGCCGATGGTACACCTAACGAAGATTACTGCATCTACTGTTACAATGACGGCAAATTCACGCAGGATATGACCATGGAGCAGATGATTGAACACTGCGCCCAATTCACCGACGAGATAAACAAAAACTCCGGTCAGAATCTTACAGTCGAGCAGATGAAAGAGCATAACGGCTCTGACCTGATACGCAAAGCAGAAGCCCTTCTTGCGGAATGCGGTACTGTGACCATAGCATCAGTCAACAGTGATGGATTTCCGCGTCCTGTGCCCATGGCGAAAGGCGATACCCAAGGATGCGGTACTGTATGGATGGCAACCGGGGCTGACTCTGTGAAGGTTGCCGACTTCAAGCGCAATCCGAAAGCCGGGTTATGCTACGATAAAGGCGGTTCAAGTGTATGTCTGCGTGGCACAGTGGAAATTATTAATGATGATAAAATCCGTAAGGGAAAATGGCAGGATTGGTATATAAATCATTTTCCGGGCGGTCCTGATGACCCGAATTATGTACTGCTTCGTTTCACCGGTACTGACGCTACTATATGGATTGACCATGAATTTGCCCACATTCAAATATAATTTCTCACAATGAAGGAAATCGAGGCAAACGAAGAACTCATCGCAGCGTGCGGACTTTACTGCGGCGCGTGTCGGAAATATCTATCGGAGGAATGCCCCGGGTGCCATGATAATGAAAAGGCTACCTGGTGCAAGATAAGGTCTTGCGTCAAGGGTAATGGTTACCATTCTTGTGCCGAATGTTGCAAGAATGTGACTGAATGCAAAATATATTCCAATCTCATCGGCAAGATATTCGCCTTTATTTTCAGGTCAGACCGCCCGGCTTGTATCCGCTATATTAAAGAGCATGGAGAGCAGGCATTTGCCGAAGAAATGACAAAGCGTAAATGTCAGACAATTAAACGGAAATAAAAACCATGTTTATTGCAATTCTAACATATAAGAAACCGTTAAGCGAGGTTGACCGCTTCCTGCAGGCGCATCGTGATTATCTCGCCAAGCATTATGCCGCAGGTGACTTCATCGCTTCCGGTCCGCAGACACCTCGCATTGGCGGCGTGATTATGATTAAAGCCGAAAACCGCGCAGCAGTGGACTCTATCATCGCGCAAGATCCATTCAACATCAACGGCATCGCCGACTATCAGATTGTGGAGTTTACTCCGACAATGTTCTGCGATGATATTCTCAAAACCATTCTCTGATTATGCCCTGTATTTCAATATGAGCCTGACATTACGCCCTTATCAGCCTTCAGATGCCGCAGTGATTACTTCGTGGCTTAAAAGCGAACACCTCATGCACCAATGGTGTGCCGACAGGTATGAGCATTATCCTGTCACGCCCGAAGACATGAACTCTTATTATGAGCGGTACATTAAGGGACAACATTCATGTGCCCTGACAATGATCGATGGCGATGATATAGTCGGATACATCACCTTGCGCACTCCGGCAGATGACACCACGGAGCAGCGACTGGGATTCGTTATTGTCGATGATTCAAAACGTGGTCGTGGTTATGGGAAGAAACTTGTCACAATGGCGGTCAAATATGCTTTTGAAGAGCTTGGCGCCAAGAAAGTGTCACTCGGAGTCTTTGAAAATAATCCTTCAGCCATTCATTGCTATGAAGCGGCGGGATTCCATCGCGTTTCAAGACCGGAGACAGAAAGCTATCAATGTCTGGGCGAAACGTGGAACTGCATCGAAATGGAACTATTACCATGAGCCAAAAGAATCTTAAGGATATGACCCTGGCAGAACTATGGGAACTGTTTCCGATAGTGCTGACAATCTATAATCCTGATTGGTCGGAATGGGCGAATGAAGAGATATTGAAGCTTTCAACTTTGCTGAGAGATTACAATCCGGTAATCACTCATATAGGTAGCACCTCCATTCCAAATATCCAAGCGAAGCCGATCATTGATATTCTCATTGAAATCAGTCCCGATATTGACTGGCAACGGGTTCGTGAAACGATGGAAACAGCGGGCTACCTCTGTATGTCGGTTTCCGATAGCCGCATGAGTTTCAATAAAGGCTATACACCTAAGGGTTACGCAGATAAAGTGTTTCATATCCATTTTCACAGAATTGGCGACAATGACGAAATCCTGTTCCGCGACTATCTGATGGCTCATCCGGAGGCTGCCAAAGAGTATGAGCACTTGAAATTATCACTACTGCCAAAATACAAGCACGACCGCGACGGATATACCGAAGCCAAAACCGAATTTGTACGACAGATAATAACACGAGCCTTAAAACAATGAAAAACAAAGCATATCCCCGTACTGGTAGCGGTGTTGCAGAACTCTGAAATCGTAAGTAGCCTCCTCCCGGGACAATGAAGGCGATATCGTTATCGGCACATGGATATTAGCCTGGTAATCAGCAAAGCAGTAAACAGCATTGGGACAAATTATGAGCCCGCCGGTTGGTTTTGTGCGTGGTTATGGTTATCTTTGTGATATTGATAATGCAACCAATGGAAACGGAAACAGATATGGAAAAGGGATTTTACCGAAACTGCGGAATGCGGCTGACGCGGGTGATTTACGGCATAAATGTCGATGGCTCGTTAAACGGGGATTACTGCATCGCCTGCTACAGGGATGGCAAGTTTACGCAGAATGGACAGGTGATTGATGACAGAAGCATGTCGGATTCAATGAAGTGAGGATGTAACTATGAGCAACGAAATTCTTTATATTCTGCTGCCGGATTATGCGGCGCATGAGGCTGTGTATCTTTCACAGGCTATCGCATCGGATGAGTATGCCATGAAGGAGCATCCGAAGTATGTCAACAAGGTTGTCGCCCCGACCATGGAGCCGGTAAAGTCCATCGGAGGATTTCGGACTTTGCCCGATTATTCATTCGACACGATGCCTTACGACTACGCGGCCTTAGTACTCATTGGCGGCTTTGGATGGGCTATGCCTGTTGCAGAGCAAGTCGTGCCAATAGTAAAGCGGGCAATTGAAAAAGGTAAAATTGTCGGTGCCATCTGTAACGGGGCTTCATTCATGGCAAAATGCGGATTTCTCAACAATGTCAAGCATACAGGCAACGGCGCCGAGCAGTTGCAGGCATGGGGAGGCGGGAATTATACCAATCCCGACGGATACATCCACCGGCAAGCAGTCAGCGATAAAAACATCGTGACCGCAAACGGTTCGGCAACCCTTGAATTTGCAAAAGAACTTCTCACATTACTTGAGAATGACACGCCGCAACGGATAGAAATGTACTATCAGTTTAATAAACAGGGATTCTGCAATCTGTTCCCTGAGCATTAAGACTATGTACGAGCTTGAACAAGCAGGACAACAGAGCTATTATATAAACTGTCCGGCTAAGATTGGCATTTATGAACAGTATGAGCATGGACGGCAATGGGAATAAGAAAATATCTGAATAAACGAAATATTCAAAACAATTAACGGTATGCCATATATATCAATCGAAAGCGGCAGACTGACCGCTGAACAGAAACGGCAGCTGATAGTACGGCTGACCGCAACAGCCTCCGAGATTACCCATATCCCGGAGCAGTTTTTCACGGTTACAATCAAGGAGTTGCCGGACGAAAACTTCGGTATCGGCGGCAAGTCAATCGACGAGATCAAACGCAACTACAAACCGTGAGCTTGACATTACGCCCTTATCAGCTTTCGGATGCAGCGATGATTACATCATGGCTTAAAAGCGAGTATCTTATGCGCCAATGGTGCGCCGACAGATACGAGCGGTATCCCGTCACGCCCGAAGATATGAACGCATTTCATGAAAGTTATATTGACGGACATCGCTCACACGCTCTGACAATGACCGATGGCGATGAAGTCGTAGGATATATCACTTTGCGCATTCCGGCTGACGCTCCGACTGAACAACGCCTGGGCTTTGTCATCGTCGACGATTCAAAACGCGGTCGCGGGTTGGGCAAAGCTCTTGTTACAATGGCAGTCAAATATGCTTTTGAAACTCTTGGAGCTACAAAAGTGTCGCTCGGCGTCTTTGAAAATAATCCATCCGCTATCCATTGCTATGAAGCCGCCGGTTTTCATAGAGTATCACTTCCTGAAACCGAGAGCTACGAATGTCTCGGCGAAAGGTGGAACTGTATTGAGATGGAACGATATTCAGATGTCGGGATACGTGAAATCCGAATCCACGAAATACCACTGCTAACGGATTTTTATATGAAGCGATATTTCAACCGGATAACAAACCGAAAATTCCGAGGACTGTCCTTCAGGAGCCGATGATATGGGCCTATGTTGATAGATTCGGAACTCGACCGGAAGACTTTTGTCTTGTAGCATTGGTAGATGACGTGATTGTCGGAGCCGCTTGGTCAAGAAATGGCTGTTCATACGGGAAAGTGGATGATACAACACCTGAATTGGCAATATCGTTATATCCTGAATTTAGAAATAAAGGCATCGGAAGTCGTCTGTTGGTTTTGTTGCTGGAAACCATGAGTGAAAAGGGATTTGACAAAGTTTCTCTATCTGTTAACAAGCCAAATTATGCAGTAAAAATGTATCGTAAGTTCGGTTTCACAACAATCGAAGAAAGAGGACATGATTATCTGATGGTTAAGAACTTGAAAAATGACGAAAGTAATCGGTATTAACGGAAGCTCACGTAAGGACGGCAACACGGCAATCATTATCGGTAAAGTCTTTGAAGAACTAAACAAAGAAGGCATTGAAACTGAGCAGATACCGTTGGCTAATTATGAGATTCAGCCATGCCGGGGATGTTTCGCCTGCAAAGGCCGTGGCAACTGCGTGTTTACCAAAGACAATTTTGCGGAGATATTCAGCAGTATGGTCAAGACTGATGGCATAATACTCGGCTCCCCGGTCTATTCCGCTGACGTTTCGGCCAAGATGAAAGCCTTTCTGGAGCGCGGTGGCGTGGTTGTCGCAACCAATCCCGGGCTTCTTCGCCATAAGGTCGGAGCTTCGGTTGCAGCTGTGCGCCGCGGAGGCGGAATGACAACTGTCGATACCATGAACCATTTTATGCTCAATAAGGAGATGATAGTTGTTGGCTCTACATACTGGAATATGGTTTATGGCAAGGACATCGGTGATGTGCTCAATGATGAGGAAGGTATGGCAAATATGCGCAATCTTGGAGAAAATATGAGTTTTATCCTTAAAAGAATAAGATTATGAATGTAAAGGTAGAGTTACAGCAATTTACCGAAAATAGTGTAAATTTGGCGTTTAATGACGTAATTGTCGAGCCGAAAACGATACAGGCTATCATAATAAACGAAGTGGTGCCTATTGATTCTGACGATGATTTCTATGGAAAATCCGACTCTGCATATATGTCGACTACTATTCCATTATTCCAAAAGGCTGGAATTGAAGTAAACAGCATTCATGATATATTGAACCTCGGCATTTATATTACAAACGCTGTCAAGACGCCTAAATCCGAATATGCTGTTTCCAAAGAAAGTATTATAGAAAGTCTGCCGGCTCTTGAACGTGAAATTCAATTGTTTCCCAATCTCAAGGTTATCATGCTGATGGGAGATGTTGCGAAAAAAGCGTTCAACATTATCAGCAAGAAAGAGTCTGGGAAAAATGCCGTTCCGAGTATATCTACTTACAAATTGCGCAATACCGAGATTTTCTATAAAGGGATACGCATCATACCCTCTTACATTATGACGGGCCAGAACATTTTGATTGAAAAGTCAAAATTCGAGATGGCATCGGAGGATATAGCAACGATGTATAAACTGATAAACTCAAAATGAAGGACGGCAAGATTTATCCAAGAACCGGTGATACACAGACAGTATATCTGAAATCGGTTGTCACACGTCCTACAATCGAGGTCGGAGACTTCACCATCTACAATGACTTTGTGAATGATCCGCGAGACTTCGAGAAAAACAATGTCCTCTACCATTATCCGATAAATAATGACAGGCTTATTATCGGTAAGTTCTGTTCGATTGCTTGCGGTGCAAAGTTTATTTTCAACTGCGCCAATCATACGCTTAAATCGTTGTCTACCTACACATTCCCGCTTTTCTTCGAAGAATGGGATTTGCCGAAATCGGAAGTGACCTCAGCTTGGGACAACAAAGGCGATATTGTGATTGGCAATGATGTATGGATAGGCTATGACGCAGTCATCATGGGCGGAGTTACCATTGGTGACGGTGCAATTATCGGGACAAGAGCTGTCGTTACCAAAGATGTCGAGCCATATTCAATCGTTGGCGGCGTTCCGGCAAAAGAGATTCGCAAGCGGTTTGCTCCTGAGGTTATAAAGCGATTGTTGGAACTTCAATGGTGGAACTGGCCGGAAGAAAAGATTCGTTCCGCAATCAAATCCATTCATTCGGGAAATGTTGAGTTGTTGTAGAATCAATAAACCAATCTGACAACAACAAGAGATGAAAGTCGTCCAACCGAGGGAGGAATTGCGCCCCTATGTGCGCTACTATTGGATACTGGAAAGCACAGTGCCTTTCAGTGTCCTGACATTTCCCATCGGTTGCCCGCAGATTATATTTCACAGGAAAACTCCCTTGTATATTCCTGAATTATCCTCCCGTCAGGATAAATTCACTATCAGCGGACAGGTGAATTTCCCGGCGCATATAGTGTCCGACGATGACACGGAAATGATTGTCGCCGTTTTCTATCCCCATACTATCGGTAGGTTCATAGGCACTCCCCCGTCGGAGTTTTACAATTCCGAAATATCGGGATTTGACCTTGGCAACCGTAATCTTAACTCTCTCGCCAACACGATATTGGATTGTGATGATACATCCCGGGCAGTCAGAATGATCGAGGCGTGGCTGTTGTCGCGATTGAGCCGTCAAGGAGCGGAGTTGTCATATCAACCTCGTATCGGATATGCTGTAACGAGACTCATGGCAGATCCGTCGACACCCGTCACGCAACTTGCCGACGGCGCTTGCCTGAGTCCGCGGCAATTCCGGCGAGTGTTTTACAGTCAGGCAGGGATGTCTCCGAAAGAGTATGCGCGGATTGTCCGCTTCCAGAAATCGATGTGGCTGTTACAGTGCGGCAAACATGAGTATGCCGACATCGCATATTCCTGTGGCTACTCCGACCAGTCGCATTTCATCCGCGAGTTCCGTCAGTTCAGCAGCCTGACGCCAAAACAACTTGTTGAATACCAGCTGCCATACTCCGACCTCTATACATTTCCCGCATATTAGATCACTGCTCAAAATTGTAAAAATTTGGTTGTCATCAAATTTTTTTATAGCTTTGTCACCACTTGGTGACATAATAAACTATATGGAATTGAAAGAAACAGAAAAGAACCTTCTTGATGCAGTCAGCCATATCATAGAGAACGACGGTTTTACTAAAATCGGCGTCAATCGGATTGCCAATAAAGCCGGGTGCGATAAGGTCTTGATTTATCGCTATTTTGGCGGATTGGACGGATTGCTTGTGGAATGGGCAAAACGACATGACTATTACTCATTTGCTTATTCTGAATTTATTGAAACCATTAAGAGAGCAGAAAGTAAAGATCTAAAACAGATAGTAAAGGATGTACTTATACGGCAGCTTCACTATCTCAAAGACAATGTTCTTATGCAGGAACTGCTGGTATGGGAATTATCCGGACATTCTTCTTTCAAAGGCATTCTCGAAGAACGGGAACGCTCCGGTTATAAATTGCAGGAGGAACTGAACCGGTATCTGAATATTGGCAATGACAACGATATATCCATAGCCATGATCATATCCGCAATCAACTATATCGTCCTTTTTACAAGACAATACCACAAAATCAATGGCATAGACTTCAGCAAGCCGGAGTCATGGGGCAGACTGAAAACTGTGATTTCCAAATATGTGGACTTCATCTTTGCAAATAGTAGCCTATGAAACATATCATTACAATACTATGCCTGCTGCTCTTTGCAGCATTTGGCATGGCGCAGGAAAGAAAATTCATTTCGAGCTGCGGTAAAACAGAAACAGCAATCAAATGGTCGGAGGAACACAGAAACGGCAAAATACGACTGAATACGGTTCAGGACAGTGACCGACATGAGTATCTTTTAGGTAACGGATATAAGACAGACAGTTGGAAGATAATGAATCCTTCCACTAACACTGATATGACTGTCAGCCTGAATTGTGGCACATATACTCTTTCCGGCAGATTCAAAGGAAAGCCGATTTCAAAAACAGTAAAAAGCAAGGGCAAGCCTTGGTATCAGAACATCGCCTATAATGCCGGTGTGACCTTGAAAAATGTAAAGACAGTGGAATATGAATGTTTTCGTCCGGATAATATGAAGCTCTATACCATGTGTGCCACGAAAAAAGGTATTGAGAAATTTGACGGAAAGAACGCGCTGAGGATTGAAGTTGGTCTTACCGGATTTATGTCAGTTTTCTGGAGTTGTGATTATTATTTCGATGCAGACACACTGTTGTTTGTGGGTTATAAAGGAGTCAACGGTGGTCCCGGAACGCCGGAAACAAAAATATCGGTTTCAAGATGAAGGCAATAATATTTTATCGTTCCTCATACAGAGGCAACACTCTGAAGATTGCACAAAGCATGGGGGAAGCCCTTTCTGCCGAACTGGTATCAATAGACAATACCCTCCCGACTGACCTGTCGGAATACGACCTTATAGGCTTCGGTTCCGCAATCAACTTCGCGGCTCATGATATCCGGCTTCAGCGGTTTGTCGCGGAGCAAGACCTTGAAGGTAAAAATGTTTTCATATTCTCCACCCGTTGCCGTCCTCTTTTGGGGTCTTATCATAAGCCCCTCAGAAATATAATTAAGTGCAAGGGCGGAATAGTTGCCGGAGAATTTTCTTGCCGTGGCTATGACCGCACCGGACCGTGGGTGATGATGGACGGTTACAATAAATCCAGACCTAATGAAAAGGACATATTCAAGGCACGGTTATTTGCGGAAAAATTAAAATGGAAACTTCATCCGCTGGCAACTATATATAAGGTTCCAGTCAATGAATATTTCTCCGGCATTGCACTACGCAAAAAGGATACAGAAATCATAGCGGGCAACAAAGTTGTGTTTCTCAATACCTCTACCTGCGTTAGTTGTGGAAGATGCATCAAAGTCTGTCCAATGCACATATTCACACTTAAAGACCAGGTATTGCCCATGAATGAGGATAACTGCATCCAGTGCAGACTATGTGCCGATAAATGCCCCTCATCGTCAATCTTTATCAAAGAATCATTCTTGAATGGATTGAGGATAGCGCTCAGGGAATCCTTCTCAGATAAATTACAGACAAGTTATAATGCTTACAAATAGACAATAACGATGTCTACAATAATATAATGTCCCTTTTCTTCTATCAAGATGGAAACGGGAGACGTAATTTTGCATCAAAAAAGATGATGCAAGAAGTAAACCCACAGGCGACCACACGTGGATACGCATTCGAGATGTGGATGAAAACACCGATGCCGATGGTGACACTTTTCAAGACGCTTGATGTGACACGGCTCCGCCACATCAGCTGCCGGCGTGGACTTAAATTCAATATGCTGATGTGCTGGTGTATAGGCAACGCGGCGTCACAGGTCAAGGAGTTTTACATGCTGCCGGTCGGAGAGAAACTGATCAAGTATGATTCGTTGGCGGTAAACACTATTGTACTCAATCAAGAAGGCGAGGTCAGTTCATGTGATATACCGTTTTCAGATGACCTTGCCATTTTCAACGCCGAATATGTGCGCCTCACCCGTCAGGTTGGCAAGACCTGCAGAAATCATGACATCACCGACCGGATGGTCATCGGCACTTCGGCTCTTGCCCGATATGAGATTGACGGTGCGGTAGGGATGTACAGCGGCATCTTCAACAACCCGTTCGTGATATGGGGACGTTACCGCAAAAGCCTGTTCAAGACGCGGCTCACGGTATCATTCCAATTCCACCACACCCAGATGGACGGCGCTCACGCCGCCCGCTTCCTCGCCCTCCTCCAGCAAGAAATCGACCGCCTCCGGTAAATACTACATTTTGATATTTGAAGCGTTATGCGTATCTTTGCCATGTAAACCTCTCATGTGTTGCAGACAACGCATAAAATGTCACAAAGCCTCAAAGATAAGACGGTAAAAGGACTTGCATGGAGTTCGATTGAGCGTTTTTCTACAATGTTCATACAACTGACTGTGAACATTGTGCTTGCCCGCATACTCATGCCTGAAGATTTCGGTATGGTGGCAATGCTTGCCGTGTTCATCCAATTTTCACAGGTTTTTATCGACAGCGGATTTTCTAATGCCTTGATCAGAAGAAAAGACCGTAGCAATACCGACTATTGCACAGTATTCTATTTCACGGTAACTGTGTCGATAGTATTATATCTGCTGCTGTTTTTTTCAGCTCCATATATTTCGGCATTTTACAAAATGCCGCAGCTGACCGAGATTGCAAGAGTGCTGGGGCTTGGTCTCATAATCGGCTCCCTTGCAGCGGTACACAAGACTAGGCTTTCCATTGAGCTGAAATTCAAGGTTCAGGCAGTCATCTCACTACTCTCCGCCATCATATCAGGTGCCATAAGCATCTCGCTTGCCTATCTCGGATTCGGTGTATGGGCACTCGTGATGCAAAGTCTGGTAAGTCTTGGCGCCCAGACATTGCTCGTGTACCTGCTCGGCACGAGATGGATACCGTCACTGATATTCTCGATGCGCTCATTCAAGGAGCTTTTCGGCTACAGTTCCAAACTGTTACTGTCATCAATGCTTCATCTGCTCTACCGCAACCTTTACCCGATAGTCATAGGAAAGCGATATAATGCCACCGATTTAGGATATTATAACCGTGCCGACCTGCTTTCTACGATGTCAATCACATCAATCACCCTGGTATTATCGAAGGTAGCGTTCCCCATATTCAGCTCAATCCAGGATGACAATGAGAAATTACGTCAGGCATATTCCAAATATGTCATATACGCATCATTGGTGGTGTTTCCTGCCATGATAGGCATCGCGGCTCTGGCAAAGCCCCTCATAATAGTGGCAATGACCGAGAAATGGCTCATAGCAGTGCCGATGCTTCAGATACTCGCCATCTCATGTCTTTTTGACCATATTACTTCGATAAATCTTAACGTACTCTACGTAAAAGGGCGTTCCGACCTCGCGCTGAAACTTGAAATAATAAAAAAATCAATAGCCATCGCCATATTATTCGGCATGATGCCATTCGGTATCATAGCAATCTGTTGGGGGCAATTCATTTACAACATAATCGCCACGGTGTTAAATACGCGTTACACCAATATGCTGATAGGATTACCCTTCAAGGCTCAGATGCGCGATTTTCTTCCCTATCTGGGATGTGCACTTTTTATGGGAATCATGGTATGGCTGATGACATTAGTGATTCCATCCTACGCCGGTCAACTTATTGCCGGTATTCCTCTTGGAACAGCAATTTACATTTCCACAATATACATATTCAAAAGATCGGCATACATTGAATTTTGTGGAATGATAAAAAATAATTTCGGACATTTGTTACATCGAAAAAACAGATAGATAATGAAAACGCCCAAAACCTTTGTGAGCGAGACATTACAAGAAATACTTTCTTTAAGAACTCCATTTGTCACACATAACCGTCTTATGTTTATCCCACATCAGGGGATGGCAAGAAATGACAGGTACAATCTTATGAACTGGCGTTCAGACAATGCCCTGACACTGGCACAATACATCCTTTCCCACGACCTGCAAAAAGATAAGATTCTCACCATTGCAGTATCGGCTAACGACAATCTCGACACACTAAACAACTACGTCGCAACTACCTATCCGGGAAGGAAAGTGGAGTTTGTAAAATTTTTGGGCAATATCTCCACTTCGGAACGCTGGCATTTCTATCGTCTTCTGACAGAATGCAGCCATGTTTTCACCTCGATTACCTATCCGTTGCGCCCATTCAGCCGAAGAAAATCAGTAACGTATGTGGACCTCGGATATTTTCCGATGCCATTTAAAAACGATATCTTTGCGAAAACCGACCCGCTTTACATGGGCCTTGACCGCTTCAACGACAAAGACCTCGATTATTATATCTGTAACTCGGAACTTGCCATACGTCTCATCATGCCTTCCATGAACGTAGACTACGGTCACTATCTCAATCTCGGTAATTGCCGTAACGACTATTTGCTGTCGGACGAGTATCCATCAACTGTAAGGAAAGTACTGGAACAGTCAGTCGACTATCCGGTCAAAAAGATAGTGCTCTACACTCCTACTCACCGCGATTATGAGGAGGGACAAAAGGAAGCGTCACGTGAACTTTTAGGTTATGACATGGACTTGAAACGATTTGGTGACCGACTGAAAGAGAACGGCATACTGATTGTGTGTAAATTGCATCCGAAACAAAATATCGCCGCAATCAAACGCTCCCTGCCTCCAAGCATCATGATTCATCAAGCAACTGAAAAATATGGTCTCAGTGAACTGATGAAAGCGAGTGACGCCCTGTTGACAGACTACACATCGGGATATTACGATTATCTGCTTTTGGATAAACCGGTAATATTTAATTTCCACGATGTCGAGCTATATAAATCTACGCGCGGATTCACATTTACGCCCATAGAATCAATATGCGCCGGAGAAATCGTCAAAGATGCAACCGGATTGGAAAACGCATTGTCTCGCCTCGATGAAAATGCGGACAAATTTGGCGCTATGCGCCATTTTGTAAAAAATCTGGTTTACTCGTACTCCGACACAGGTTCAACCGAGCGCATCTACAACAGATTCCTGTCATCTGATGCTTCCTGTAACTATGTAACCAAATGATAATTTCCATGAAAGATGCAAACAACAACATTAACGATAACGCCCAATTGTATGGGGACAATGAAATAATTCTTTACCAACCTGATTCTACCCTATCATTAAATGTGAGAGTAGAAAATGAAACTGTATGGCTAACGCAAGCTCAGATGACAGAATTGTTTCAAACCACTCGAAACAATATTACACTCCATATACGTAATATATTTAAGGAAGGAGAATTAGATGAATTTTCAGTTAGTAAGGAATCCTTACTAACTGCCTCCGATGGTAAACGATATAAAACCAAATTCTATTCGCTTGATGTAATAATATCAGTCGGCTACAGGGTAAAATCAATCCGCGGTACACAATTCCGAATTTGGGCAAATAAAATTCTGAGGGAATATCTTTTGCGTGGTTATAGCGTCAATCAGCGTCTTCTTTATATGGAAACCAGAATTGACCACCGCTTGACAGAGCATGATAAACGGCTTGATGATCTGACAGATAAAGTCGATTTCTTTATCCGCACTTCATTACCACCTAAAGAAGGAGTATTTTTCAATGGGCAAATATTTGATGCTCATGAATTTATATGTCGTCTTATAAAAAGTGCCAACAAAAGGATTATTTTAATCGATAACTACGTTGATGAATCGGTACTGGTTCAGCTCGACAACCGACAGTCGGACGTATCGGCAATAATATACACAAGTGAAATCAGTGCAATCTTTAGGCAAAGCGTCAATCGACACAACCGTCAATATACAAAGATTGAGGTTAGAACTGCACACAAAATACATGACAGATTCATAATTATAGATGATGCGCTCTATCACATTGGGGCATCGGTCAAAGACCTTGGGAAGAAGCTATTTGCCTTCTCAAGACTGGAAATATCTCCTGAATATATTTTGGACAACATATAGCATCAGTGTACTATACTCAGTTACCATTTTTCGCAGCTATGGGATTTTGTGCGCTTCCCATTTACCGGTGGAGTGATTGAAACGACGGATGACACGTGCCGGGACTCCCACAGCCACACAATAGTCGGGAATATCCTTTGTCACGACCGAGTTAGCTCCAATAACACAATGCTTACCTATATTCGCACCCAAAACAACCACTCCTACACCGAGCCATGAACCCTCCCCTATCCTTACTGTGCCAATCTGTTTTACCGGTTGGTCCATCACAGGAATATCAGGATTCTCATAAGTGTGGAGATTGTCGGATATGTACACGCGGTCGGCAGTCAATACCTTGTCTTCAATCACTATACTTTCCGTTGCGTAGATTTCGTTAAAATGCCCAATCACGCATCCTTTACCTATTTTAAGTTCACAACGGGAAGCTCCGGTATGAGGCACAGCGGCAAGCCAGCTCTTGTACTGGATAAGCGTGTTATCACCGACTGATATATTTTCCTCTCCGTAGATATGTAACGGAGAATGAATCGACACCCCTTTCCCGAAATATCCAAACCGGCGCGAATAAAAGATATTAAAAAGGAATTTTCTTGCTTTACGCGTAATGCTACTTATCAACGGCTCCATATTTCAAATATGTGTTATAGACAGCTGCAGTGTTGTCTGATGACAAAAAATGAGACTGAGAAAACTTCCAACCACGCCCGGCAATATCTTTCATCTTATCCTGATGGTCAATGGCGAAAGCCATTTTATCGGCAAGCTGCGATACATCACCGGTTTTAAACAGAAATCCCGTTACACCGTCATCAACAAGCTCACTGTTAGCCCCGCCATCAGAAGCGATAACGAGAAGATTAGCTCGCATATATTCGATCGTAACGCGACCAAACGCTTCATTTGTCGAGAGCATAAGTCCACAATCCATGTCAGCATAAAGAAGCTGCGGATCTTTCACCCATCCGAGAAAGGTCACAAATGAACCGAGATTATAGCTTTTTACTTTTTCTTCAAGCAAAGCACGGTCTTTTCCTTCTCCGATTATTGAGAGGTGTAAATTTTTGTAACCCCGTTGATTTATCAATATATTCATCGCCTCAACGGCATCATACTGACGTTTGGCTTTATTCAAAGCGCCGGTAATACAGAATCTTACCACCTCGCTGTCATGTTTGCTAACCGGAGCAGAAGTATCCACAGGAATACCATTGTAAATCACATCAATCCTGTCCTTATCAATAAACGGCACAAACCGGTTCTTAACATTTCCCGATATAGCTATTATCCGTGAAGCATCTCTATAAACCGACATTTCCTGCACCCGACCGAAAATAGGCTTAAGATTGAAATCCCAGTCACCAAATTCACGGAAATGCCAAATATGCGGCACTCCAAGCCTCCGTGCAATCAATGCTCCGATATTGAAAATACTACTATTTGAATGCACGAGATCAATCTTCACGTCTTTTAGTTCATGTAAAATTACGTGCAAATTCACTAAATTGGTAGTGTACCGGACAAAATTTAACGGACTGCGCGATTGATATTTAAAGGGATAAAATCTGGAAGCGATACATTTTATCCCGTATTTTTCAGCCTCACGCAAAATACTTGAAGAGGAATGCTTAATCTCAATAGGAGTAAGCAATATTGGAGTCACTGAATATGGAGGCTGTTGCAATTCCACCATGAGCCGAAGCAGCGAATGATTTCCACCATCCATCGGAGTGCAGTGAGTAACAAACAATACATTCATGACCGGACTATTCTAATATGTCAGACAAACAGTGCCTGAGACTATAATATTCGTAGAATCCAGCATCTTGTCCACCCTCTTTTCCTAACTCCAGGACAGGCTTATCCACATCAAGGACTGTGAACGACGAAGGAGAAATATATGGAGCATTTTGAATTTCCCGATTCGTCGTGTAAAGATGCTTTCCCATGGCCAATGCCTCGATAGTCCGCATAGTGAGTCCCGACTGATTTTCCTCAACTATATCCAGCACGGCTTTCGATCTATCAGTAACCTGACAAAACTCATCATAGGGCAACTTCAAGTTGTTGCATAAACGGTGTCCGGTAATTTTATCGATGACCGTGCGTAACACCGATGATTTCAACCTGAAATAGACATTCTTGTCTGACGGCAAAAGTGATGCAACTTTTTTTAAGAAGCGATATCTCCCCGGACGATCTTCTCCTATAAAAGAGATATCATATTTATAAGAAGCGCTTCCACTCCCTTTCTTCTGATAAAACAACGGGCGGAAAAAAAAATCTTTATGGCATAGGCAATCCGACGGGTCGAAGCTGGAAATCTTATCAAAATAAGGTAGCAATATGTCGCGATTATGAATTTTACCAAGATTATCCCAAAGGTATAATATAAATCGCGCTTTAGGATTTTTCTGTTTTAAATATTCAAGATGTCGCCGGGTCAGGTTTTCGCCTTTGATTACAAATATAATATCGTTATCCGTACGGGAGGCAAGGATATTTTGCCATACACGTTTGTCAGCCCGACGCCGGTTTATGGCACCGAGACAAAGCTTTTTAAACAATTTACCGGTCACACCTAAATCCACCAGCGATGTAGCATATACGGTATCATAGCCCATTTCGTCAAGTGTGGCTTTAATGGCAGAATCGTAATTATAAAATCCAAGTCCGACAAACAATACCTTCTTCCCGTCCATAACTTACTTAAAAAGACCCTTAGACTTCATTTCTTCCAAAGATTTTTCGTAACCGTCAGCCGTGATTTCCTGGGTATTCACCCAATCGGTAAATTTTTTTAATCCGTTTTCCAAATTCCATTTCGGCATGTATCCCAACTTTTCTTTAGCGAGAGTTATATCGGCAAAATTATGCCTGATATCTCCAAGCCTGTAATTGCCTGATACGACAAGGGGCACTTCCATACCGTAATTTTTACACAGTGTGCGCGCGACAGTCATGACATCGGTAGCGACACCGGAGCCGATATTAAAAGCGAGACCGCTTATATCCTTTGCGTCAAGAGCAAGTATTGTAGCCTCGACTACATCATCAATATATACAAAGTCACGGCTCTCCTTACCATCTTCAAATATATTTATCTCTTTTCCCTGCTTTATCCTTGTAGAAAAGATACTCAATATTCCTGTATAAGGATTAGTCAAGGACTGCCCAGGGCCATAGACATTCTGATATCTGAAAGACACAGAATCTATGCCGATGCTTTTGCATACGAGATGTACCAACTGACCTTGCACTTGCTTAGTTATGCCGTAGACTGACGTAGGATGGATCAGAGAGTCCTCCGTAGTGGCAACAAGCTTCAAAGGAGAAGAAGCACCGGGATAAACAGGGTCAAAGTAGCCTGCAGACATAGTGTCATCAGTACGGTCATCAGGATATACATAGCTATTAAGATCGCTGCTCCAATAACGGCCTTCACCATATATGGCGCGTGACTCTGCAACTATGACGCGTTTTACACGGTGGTCGGTATTGGTCAATAAATCAAGTAAAATAGCGGTGCCACCTATATTAACATCAACATATTTCTCAATTTCATACATCGACTGTCCGGTTCCGGTTTCAGCAGCAAGATGTATAACTGCATCGGCATCAACGAGGGCTTTCTCCCAGTCGGCGCGGTTTCTTACATCGCCTTTTATGAAATCGACCTTGTCCATGATAGACCGGTATAATGGAGATGTAAGTTCAGGCTGTTCACCATGAATCTGCGGAGACAGATTATCCAGCACCGTCACCTTTCTACCATGTGCCAAGAGTTGCAAAGCAATATTGGAGCCAATGAATCCGCCACCACCGGTTATTAAAATTCTATCCATTTTTTATATGTGTGCATTATTACATTTCGTCTTGTGAATATACCGATTTATCTACCGCATCATCAAATATCGTGTAAAAATGTTGTATCTTGAACATTTGATGAGCCTCACTCTTGCCCGACATCACTAAATAGTATTGCCTCAAAGGCATGATGAGCATCAATGATATTATTGCGATGGATATGTATTTCGGGTATTCTTTCCAAAGTATTCTCATTGTAATAGGAATTGTCATGCAGTTAAACATAGTATAGTACCATGCAAGACGCCACATATCGGCAAAAAGGATTGCCGAGAGGAAAAATCCACCGATTGAAAGAATAGTCAACTTATATTGGGAATCGGTCATTTTAGGTATGCACCATAACATGCTAAATAAAGTCACGATTCTATAGAACGCTTCAACAGGACCTATTCTGAAATCATCCAAATCGGCACTGTCAAGCACGTCAATATAATACTCATATTTTCCTGCCATTCCGGTAATGGACAACAGATTGTAAAGCATTTTGACATTGCTGACAAGCAGACCGGAACTACCAATGAATATCACACCTATGACAATTATTGCAAAGCGGTTAGGACGCCATTTAATAAAAGGCAATGCGAAAAACAAAATTGCCATATAAGCAGCAGAGTGAATGTTAACCGCTATCACCAGCAAAATAACCGCATAAATAAAACGTGCCTTATCAGTTCTTGACAACAGGACATACGGAATCCACATCACGACCGCCATTGATATGAACTGACGTTTTACAGTCATGAAATTGAACACTGTATTCGGATCCATGATAAACAATACAATAGCAAGCCAATACCAACGCTTATCCACATATTTTTTTATCATGAAACACAAAGTGTACATCTCAAAAGCCGCCATGCAGGCATTAAAAAAGACGTAACCGAATGGCTTGAATATCATGACCAGAAGCATATAAAGGGGTTCCCACACCCCTTTAGGCGGAAACTGGAAATTTTCGTAATATACCCTGTAGTCGATTGTGGTATAATATTCTATGGAGAATATCATCCACAATCCGGCAAAAATGAGATTTATATACTCAGTTTTTGTATAGTCACTTTTATAGTAGAGATATAAAAGAATCAGGGATAATAACACATAGATATTATAGATCATAATACCGGCATAATTTATTACCTCAAATCCACGGCATCAATGCGGATAAATCTGAGACGGTTTAACTCCGTTAATAATAAGTCCAATGCGCTTCAACGGACTGATTAACGAAAGTTCACCGAGCGAATTCATTTGGGCGAAAGTAGTATGATTTATCCTACAAACAATCAAGGTTATATCAGCAACCCTGTTTAATGAGGCAGAATCACTTATTTGTCCCAGCGGAGAGCTATCTACAACAATTATGTCAAAGCGACGCCTAAGCTCTTCAAACAGCATATCAACGCGTTTGGACATAAGCAATTCCGAAGGATTAGGCGGTATGATTCCTCCAGCTACAATGCTTAGATTCGATTCTGACTTTACCTTCTGAACCAAGTCATTAATCGTCACATTATCATCAATAAGATATTGAGATATTCCGACGCTCTCAGGCATATCAAAAAATTCAGCTATCTGAGGATTTCTGATATCCATATCAACAAGTACAACTTTTTTACCGGTCTGAGCAATGCTGGCGGCTAAATTTGCAGCGACAAATGTTTTTCCGGAACCGGATGACATTGATGTTACTTGAATCGTCTTATTGTCGGCTCCCGCCATAAGGAATTGCATGTTTGTGCGTAACTGACGGAATGTTTCAGCGGTCTCATTGCTGTAATCAAATGATACGCGCTTGTCATTTGACTTATTCTTGCTAATCGAGCCTATAATCGGGAAAGACACAGAATCAGCGACTTCCTTTCTTGATGAAATTTTATTTCTGAATAAATCACGGACATACAACCATACCGGTACAGCAATCAATCCAAGTATAAAGAACAGAATCATAATCTGTACCTTAGTCAGATTTGCCTGCCCTTCAAGAGGATATGCGCGATCTATCACCTGTCCCTTCGGAATAGCATTTGCTATGCGGAGGTTAGTTTCTTCCAATTGCTTCAACAAAAGAAGATAGATGTTTTCCTGCACCATCTGACGGCGCTTGATATTGAGATATTCTCTTTCCTGACGAGGAAGTTCACCGAGGCGGGAGTCACTCTCGTTCATCTGCTCACGCAAGTCGTGGAGTTTCACGCGGGCCGAAGCGAGTGAGCGGTCAAGAGTGGCATTGATATTATCGCGCATTGCATCGAGCTGACCGGAAATAGTGCGCAGCGCGGCGTTATTGTTGGTCTTCGCGTTGTTTATGAGTTTCATGCGCTCGAGCACGAGCTTGTTATATTCCGTAATAGCCTCCACAGCAGCCTCGGCACCGTAAGGTGTGGGAATAAGGTCGTATTTATGACTGGGGTCATTCATGAGTTCACGTGTCATCTCCAGAATTTCATACTCGGTCTCCGCCTTTACAAGCTCTTGGTCGATGGTGCCTTTCTTTGTAAATATGTATTGTGCGTCAGCAGTCAGGTCAACAATATTATTGTCCTTCTTATAGTTTTCGACCGTGCGCTCAGTTGAATTAAGTTCTTCCGTAAGGTCGGTAAGACGCTTTTCCACAAAGTCGGCAGTAATCTGATTTCGCACACGGTTTTCGTGAATACCGCGCTGATTGTAGCCATCGACCACAGCATTCACAATTTTTTCGGCAAACGGAATGCTCGTTGAATTTAGAGAAACAGTAATTACACGTGCTTTCTTATTTGGAATGGCACACATCACATTCTTTTGCAGACTTTCCGTGGCAGCATTGTAGCTTGTCACTAAAACAGTCATATTGAGCGATTCACCTTCCTCATAATATTTCGTCGTGTTAAACACAAATTCACCATAAGAGGTTTTAAACCGCACCGGAAAAGTCTTGTCCTTTGTCTCCGCAATAGTTGAAAACCTGTCCTTTTTCATTTTCACATCAACCTTGCCATTTTTTGACACATTGAGCTTGAAAATCACCGGCTCTGTCAGCGTGTCAGAAAATTCCTGCGGGATAATTAACTCAATAGGACTGTCATCATACTTGCGTACTTTTTTTAAAAGATTTTTCTTTACAATGTATTGTTCATTGAGCTGATATTCCTTGACTATATTATTAAACAAGGTGTGAGAATACATTAGCGCAATCTCGTCATCGACTGCTGCCTTTCCACCAAACATATCCGCCATGCTGAAGTTGCGTAGAAAGTCGTTCTTGGTGTCATTATCGGTGATAAGTACATTTGCCTGGACTTCATATATCGGGGATTTAGTGTAGGCGTAAATACCGCCAAGTATCATGAATACGATTACCGACACGAGGATGTATTTCCATTTGGTCGAATAGAAACGCAGGAGTGATATGATGTCAATCTTCTTATCCTTTTTCTTGTCGCTTTGAGTGTTTATCTCTCTCATGGCTGCTGACGGTTATTTGTTAATAAACAGGGCGATACAAAGTGAGGCGATTACCGAGCAGGCGCTTACGATGGCGCTTACTACCTGGATTTTGAACGAATTGTTCTGGTTGTAGGTGGCGACATCTTTCCTGATGGCGTTGGGCTCTACGTAGACGACATCGTTTTGCTGCAGGTAGAAATAGGGCTCGGTCATCAGGTCGGATTTGTTCAAATCGACGTGATAGAATATTCTCTTTCCTTCAACCTCACGGATTATCAGCACATTGTTGCGCTCGCCGTACTGGGTGAGGTCGCCGGCATCGGCAAGTGCGTCAAGCACAGTGTAGCGTTCGCGTGTGACATTGTATGCCCCCGGTTTCTGAACCTCTCCAAGCACATTGACACGGAAATTGGCAAGCTCGACTTTCACGTAAGGGTCCTCGACATCGCGGCTTATGCGCTTGGTGAGCAACTGCGTGAGCTGTTCGGTGGTTAGTCCTGCCACATGGATTGTGCCGAGCTGCGGGAAATTGATGTCGCCTGCCTTGTCGACGCGATAGGTAAGTGTGCGTGGCTGAGTGGTGGTCAGCAATGTGGTCGACGTGGCAGGGTTGATGAGAGGGAGGTTATACTCGAGTGTCGCTTCAGGCACAAGCGAGGTGACGGTAATCATCAGCTCATCGTCGGGGATGATTTTTATCGCGTAGTCCGACGACGGAAGCTCTCCGGTGACCTGTGTCTTTATATCCTCAAAATAAGGAAGCGAGGTCTTTGATGAGGTACACGCGCCGACAGTCAACAGCACTGTGCAGATAATGAGGTATTTAAATGATTTCATTGTAAGTTGTCTTGATATTATATTGAATAACGGAGTGATAAGGTGCTTTATTATCTTAATTTAACATTTTTTTGAGACGAAAATCAACTTGTTGTCTGCCAGGCATATTGCGCATCATGTATCTTCTTGCTTTTCAGGAGATAAACGAAGTTCAACATGGGGCGCCACATCATGAAAAACGGCACAGACAGGAGGAATCGGCGGCTGCCGAGGGCTTTTGCGGCATTGTTCCACGCTATCATGAACGGAGTCCACAATGCGACAGCCGTCACAGCCACGACACCGATTATCACCGGATTGAGAGGGGCGGTTGCGACTGCGGCGACACTAAGCGCAAACCAGCACCAGAGGAGCATGGAGCCTATGCCGTAAAACAGATGCTGCCGTGTGCCGGCAAATTTTGCCGTGAAGGCGTGGCGGAGCTTGCTGTACATATAGTCGTCGGCGGGATTGTTGTTGACTGTCTCGACCTGCGCTTCACGGGCGATGACCACCGCGGTATTTTCGGCTGTCGAAGCGTCGGCAACGAATATGTCGTCGTCGCCGTAATGAAGGTTGATTGAATTGTTGAAGCCTTTCATGCGGAAAAAGAGGCTCTTGCTATAGGCGAGATTGTCGCCGTCGCCACGATAGGCATTTCCGCATATCGCCGATGAAAGGTAGTGTACGCTATCGATGAGCCTGTCGTCGTCACGTGACCGCGAGCGGTTTCCGCCGGCTTCTACAACCGAGGCGTATCCTATCACCACATCGGTAGCACTATCGGCGAGCGGGTGAGCCATCAGGCGCAGCCAATGTGGCGACACTACTCTTGTCGACGATGTGACATGGACGATAGCGTCGTGTGACGCCGCCTTTATGCCAATAGTGAGGGCAAGCTTCTTGCGTGAAAGATTGCGTGTGTCACGCGGGGTGAATGTGTGATAGACCCTTACCGCCTCTCCTTCATGGGAGTTTACAAGTGCCTCGGTCAGATAGTCGCGCCCGTCGTTGACCACGATTATCTCAAATTCTTCGGGATAGTCCTGTGACAGCAGCGATGGCAACAGTGCCGCCAGACCGTCGGAGTCATTGTGGCAGTATATCACTATAGATACTTTGGGATAGCCTGATGCGGGCATCGGCTCGTCATCCTGACTTTTTACCGCGCGCGACACCCTCGTCACTTTCGGGAGATATGCCGCAAGCTCCACTATTGCTATCACCAGCGCGAGGCAGGCAAGCAGCAGCGGCAGCGCGGTGTCTTGATTTATGTAGTGTGTCACGTCAACTGTCTCTTTATCATTTGCCCTGCAAAATTACAAAACCTTTTGCAATAAGCAACGATGTCACGGACAGAAATGGAGATACCGGCAGACCGGTCTATCGCATGATACCGCTTTTCTTGAGGTAGCCTTTGGCGATTGCCTTGACTATCAGGTCGGCTACATTGACCGCGCCGAGCTTTGCAAAGAGTGCCTTGCGATGCGCTTCCACAGTATTGTCGGTGACAAACATTGCGGCGGCGATTTCACGCGAGGTCTTACCCTGCGCTATCTGGTACAGCACCTCAAGCTCCCGCGTTGAGGGATGCTCGTTGCTGTCGCCTGCGGTTTTCAGGGTTTCATGCACAGCCTTGCAGTAGTAGTTGTTGCCTTTCAGTATTTCATGTATTGCGGTTACTATCTCGTTTCCGTCGCCCGACTTGTAGATAATGGCGTTGACATCGCGGGCGAGCAGCTTGCGGAGAGTCCACACCTCGTCGTGGACTGTACTGATAATGATGTGCGCCACCGGATTGCGGGCGCGTATCATCTCAATCAGCACAAAGCCGTCAAGATCAGGCAGCTCAAGGTCAAGAATATAGAAGTCAAATGATTTGCCGGCATCGAGCTGTGAGATAAGCTCCATTGCCGTGCTATATTTTTCCACCTTGTCGGCACCATTGCCGGAAAGGATTGCGTTCAGTCCCTCCCTTACAAGATCATGGTCATCGACAACGGCTATTTTCATCCTGGACAAGATTGTTTTTTCGGTCATTGCAGGTAGCGTAATTTTTGAAAACGATTTGTTTTACAAAATTACGCCGCCTTCTAATGCGCGTCAATTACGGAATTCCGTGATTTTTATTTCCCGGAAACAAAAATAGCGAATTATATTGAATAAACCTCTACTATATACCGCAGATTTGATTTCCATGAATCACGACTTCTTTTTTGCGTACAGGAATTTCCCGGAGAGACATGCGCGCACAGGTATGTCGTAGACTTTCACGCTGGCGTAGGCTATTGCCACCGATGCAATGAAAATGCTTACCGCCACCCATATATGGGTGCCGAGTGGGGCGTCGGCATGATGTGCCGCCCAGTTCATCTGCACATATATCATAGGATAATGGGTGATGTATAGCGGATAAGATATAAGCCCGAGAAATTTGCACACTGCCGTGGTCTTCTTACCGGTTAGCGGGCTGCCGGCACCTGCCGCGACTATAGCCGGATAGACAAAGAGTATGACCACCGCGCAATAAAGCCCGTTGAGCCACGCATGGGTCTCACCGCCGATATGAGGCACGACCAGAGTGACAGCGACAGCCAGCGAGCACCACAACATGCCGCCACGGCGAAGATTGATACGCCATTTGCTCAGGCGATACAGCAGCAATCCGCCGAAAAACGGGTAAAGCAACCGGCAGATACCGATGTAAATCTGGTCGGGTGTCAGTCCGAAACCGCCTATTACGGTATATTTGGCGTATTCACGCACCGCCAGCAACCCTGACACATCAAGATTCAACGCGAGGTCAACCGTCAGGAACGCCGATAGAAACACCAACACAGCAAGCGCCACGGTCGAAAACCGCCTTATGACCAAGGCATAGAGGATGTTGGCGATATACTCCCACAGTAGCGACCACTGCGCGCCGTTAAGCGAATTGATTTCCTGCCATCCGCGTATATCCATCGCCGGAGGCGTAGGAAACATGATGCAGCCAAGCAACATTATAAGGAGCAGTTTCCACCAGGGTGTCTGCATCACCAGCTCGAAGCCCGGCGCTCCGCTGAAGTAAAACCAGAACGCACCTATAAGACATCCGAGCACGACCATAGGCTGCAACCTTATCAACCGTCGCTTGAAGAAATCCCATGTCGTCATCCTGCCCCAACGGTCATCGTAGGCATATCCGATGACGAAGCCCGACAACACGAAGAAAAAATCGACGGCAAGATAGCCATGATTAAGTATCTGGTAACTCGGACCCTTGGAATAAGTTTCGAAAAGGTGAAACGCCACGACTATCATAGCCGCCACGCCGCGCAGCCCGTCAAGTATTTCAAATCTCGGTTTGGATGATAATGGGATAGCTTCTGCCGCCATAAATTATAATGTTGGTTTACGGCTGCAAAATTACGACATAAAATTTCAACTTATTTTATCAATATTCCAAAATAATTGAACAAAATTTGCAAAACGGGAGAATCTCCATTCTGCACCACCCTCCTAATGTTACATCTTGCTTCAGCGTATGTAGAAACGGAAGCGACGAGCCGTGTGCCATACGGCGAGTGCTATGAACAGGAATCCGAGCTTGCCGTGTACAGCCCCGATTTTGGAGTGTTCCGGCGATACAATCCATCCCGCGGTCGCAACAAGTGCCGTCACAAAGGTCAGGATTCCGACAGCGGTAAGCCACTTCATGTTTGCGCTACGCTGCTTCCATAATAGCCGGAGCCAGTTGCGCCATTGGAAGTGCAGCTGCAGATGCCACAATATCAGCACAAGAAACAGTGTGCCCGAAACGATATGTACCCATACCCACCACATCGATTGCCCCGCAATAACCTCAAGCTGCAGGCTCGACGCAAGCATAACGACCGCAACTGCAAGCAGCATAAAATCACACAATCTCAATTTCTTCAACTTACTCATACCTTCACTTTATTCAGAATAAACAACTTTTGCGGACACACCCGCTCACACTTTCCACACCCGACACACGCATCAGGATTTACTATCTTCACATGCTTGTGCCACAATACGCGGACTTTCCCGAAAACCTCCCCGGGACATGCCTCCACACATCGCCAACACGCCACACATCCGTGCGTTCCGGAAAATGTCACATACTTCGGTAGCTTGACTCTTCTTTTCATCATCGCTTTTTTTATGCAAAATTAGCGACAACTATGCCTGCCGGAAATAGTCACTTCAAGGCAAAGATAGCACTATTCAAGGTTTTTACGGAAATCGGTAGGTGTCATTCCGGTAGCCTTCTTAAACAGGCGCGTAAAATAGGAGTAGTCGTCATAGCCGAGGGAAGCGGCGATTTCGCGCACATTACGGTTGGTGTGCATAAGCTGCCGTTTGGCATTGACCGTCACCTGTCCCCTGATGAAATCGCTTACGCTTGTGCCGGTCACCGCTTTAACCGCCTCGTTAAGATAAACGCCTGATATATTGAGCATAGAAGCATACGCCGCCGGACTCTTTTCTTCAGTGAGGTGCTTATCCATCAGGCATTTAAGTCGCAAAACGATTGACGCATAGCGGTCATTGCCACCGCTATCGGATGGCATGACGGCGTCGCAGAACAGCGTCACAATAGCCGTAACCATCGCCCGCGCAAACTCAGCATTGTCGCTGCGACCACGCAAAAGTTCAAACAAGCGTGTAATGTCATCGACATTCTTTTCACTGAATTTCATAGGAACAGTATTCAATGAATACCTTGTCAGCTGCTGCCGTTGCGATTCGGTCAGATGATCGGGAGAGACAAAAAGACACCATGCAAGCGGATAGCTACCGGAAAACTTTGAAAAATGCACCTGCCCTGGGACTATGACGATTCCTTCTCCGCCATGCAAGGTGACATCCCTGAAATCAACCGCCGCGTCGGCAACACCCTCAATCAGGAGCGTAAACATATAGTAGTCGTCGCGATGAGGGAAGTCAATCGAGCCTTCACGCTGCCAGTCGGCGGTATGTTTGAAAAATATCCCGGTGTCGCTCTTCGCCGATATGTGGTGCAGCGGCAACCCTCCTTGCTTTTTTGTCATCTGATATGAATTTATATGTTATATGACAGTTAGACTCCTGCACAAATTTAGCAATAATTCCTGATACCGGCGCCACAGGGTAATGCCGATGGATTTATGGCGGCAAATAGCATTAATTAAGTGAAACATGTTAAAAATCGTGGTCAAATGCACGAAATAGATGTACAACATACGCTTGTCTATTGATTTGTCTATCCCGATTAACGCTCAAAAAGTTTGATTTCGCTTTAATTTGTATAAAAAATTTAAACCGCTCTTTCTTCCGTGTGCCAAGACTGCACAAACTGTCCTGTCAGCCTTCATAAAACGGGATGAAAGACATAAAAGAGAAGAGATAAAGTTGATAACATTAATGTGACATCGCCACAATCATGCAGAATGCCTAAATGGAGATGAAAAGGTATTGGAAAGAAATTAGGAATAGTGCAAATCTCTTGCCAAGAGATACTTAATCAATGCAAAGATAACAAAAAACTTAGGATTCAACCATATTGTGAGTGAATAAATAGTCAAAGACGCGCTTGTCAAGACGTGTTGTTTTGCAACCGGCGGTATTGAGCGACTGCGAAATGTTGATATCCAACAAATTGCAAACCGTCAATATCTCTTGGCAAGAGAATACGGCAATCTATTGTTGATAAGTTATATGCCTGTCTTTGCTTTACTGCTTGTAAGCCTGTCAGCATAGTGAGTGTAAATGTCACATTATTATAGGAAAAGTGCAAAAGATGCCGTCTAAACGGCGGCTGACATATTAATACAATATTAAACCAACATTATTTGATCCAATGAAGTATCTATACAGTTTACTGTTGATTTTGATGCTACCGACGGGAATATATGCTCAGATTGCAGTGAAGACCAACCTGCTGTATGACGCAACAGCCACCGTCAACCTCGGCGCGGAGGTAGCGGTCGCTCCGCAATGGTCGGTCGAGCTGTCGGGCAATCTCAACGCATGGACTCTTTCCGGCGAGAAACGCTGGAAACATGTACTCATCCAGCCCGAGGCACGTTACTGGCTGTGCGATGCGATGGCGGGGCATTTCTTTGGCGCCCATCTCCTATGGGGACAATACAACATAGGACATATCGATGTAGGCGACTTCACTTTCCTCGGCACTGACTTCGGGCGCCTCAAGGACCACCGTTACCAGGGATGGCTTGCAGGCGCAGGCATCGCCTACGGGTACTCATGGATACTCGGCAAGCATTTCAATCTCGAAGCGGAGATAGGAATCGGATGGACCTACAACCGCTACGACGTGTATGAATGTGCGGGTTGCGGACGACGCACCGAATCGGGACGCGTCCACAACTATGTCGGTCCCACCAAAGCTGCCGTAAACCTTGTATATATCTTTTAATCACTCACTCCGATGAAACATATAATACTCTCGATCATATCATTCATCACCATAGCCGCCTCATCGGCGCAGACCCCGATAAAGGATGTCAGTGTCGGTCGCACGGCAAGCAATCTTTTAGTGAAGATGACTGTCATCACCGGTGCAGCCGGTGATGAAGCCAACAGCGAGCTGTGGCTTCGCCCCCTCATCACCGCCGGAAGCGACACTCTCTGGCTGCAGCCTGTGGTAGTGGCAGGTCGCACACGCTACTATCAGCGGTTGCGTCGCGACCGCGATGCAGGTGACTACGTGATGCTGCGCGCCGGTAAAGACCCCGACTACGCCTATACCGCCGTAGTGCCTTATGCCGGCTGGATGGAACAGTCGCAACTGCGCATAGTGAGCCGTACCGACGGCTGCTGCGGCTCACCCACTACCCCCGAGACCACCGCCGACATTGCCGCAATCGACTTCAAGCCGAAAGTCTACGAGCCCGCTATTGTCTACGTAACCCCGGCAAGAGAGATGGTGAAAACACGCGAGATACACGGCTCAGCCTTTATAGACTTCCCCGTCAACAGCACACGCATACTCGAGGATTACCGCGACAATTCGCGCGAGCTATCGGCGATACGCGCCACTATCGACGCGGTGCGCTCCGACAAGGATGTCACCATCACCTCGCTTTACATCAAGGGCTTCGCCTCACCGGAAGGACGCTATGCCGCCAACGAGCAGCTGGCGCGCGGACGCACCGAGGCGCTTGCCTCATACGTGCGTGACCTCTACAATTTCCCGCCATCGGTGATGCACACCTCATGGGAGGCGGAAGACTGGGGTGGACTAATCCGTTGGATCGAAAACCACGACATTTCCAACAAAGAGGCGATAATGGCGCTGATTTCCGACAATGCAATCGACCCCGACCGCCGCGACCAACTGCTCAAGAAGCGCTATCCCGCGCAATATGCCATGTTGCTGCGCGACGTGTACCCCTCGCTGCGTCACAGCGACTACACGGTCAACTATACCGTGCGTGACTACGCCACTGTTGAGGAGATAGCCGCCGTAATGGCGACAGCACCGCAGAAATTGTCGCTCGACGAGCTTTTCCGTCTTGCCCGGAGCTACGACAGCAACTCCCCCGAGTTTATGGAAGTAATGGAGGTAGCGGTAAGGATGTACCCCGACTCCGAGACAGCCAATCTGAACGCAGCACTCACCGCCGCATCGCGCGGTGAGATTGACAAGGCGCGCCGCTACCTCGCCCGCGCCGGCAAATCGCCTAACGCGCTCTACGCCGCCGGAGTCACAGAGGCACGTGACGGCAACATCGACGCCGCAATAGCCCTTTTCAGTCAAGCAGAGGCTGCCGGTGTAACCGAAGCAAGCGGCGAGATAGCGAAACTGCGCGCACTGAAATAACCTGCCTAAATAATATAATCAACATAACTATCAAAAATCTAAAAAAATGAAACAGACAAAACTTTTATTCGGTTTCGCCATATTCCTCGCAGCAGGAATCTCGGCATGTTCCGACGACACCCCCGCCCCCGACACCGGTGAAGTCGCACAAAAAGACGAAATACTCTACATGCGTGTGGCAATCTCACAACCATCTGAAGCATCGTCACGCGTTGAAAACACTTCAACAAATTTCGAGGATGGTGTCGGCAACGAAAACGAGGTAAAGACTCTATATTTCAAGTTTTATGATACAAATGGAGCTCCTGTTTCTACCAAGCCTGTCTCTGATTACACTTTTGTCACAGCCACAACGGACCAAAAATATCCGAGCGTGGGTAAGGTAAAAGAGGCAATCGTGTCATTAGGTCTTAATAAAGGTGATACGTATCCTGCTTATGTAATGTGCTTTATCAACCCGGTAAACTTCGATGAAGTTAACGCCGAGTCCGACACTAATATGAGTGATCTTAGAGACAAAAAGCGCGATAACTATAAGGGAGCCAACGGCAATTTTGCAATGAATAATTCCGTTTACTATGGCGAAGACATTGTGAGCGGCGCGCAGCAAGTGAAAATTTCCGGCACACCCATCAAGCCCAATCAGATTTATTCATCTTATGATGAAGCCGACAAGGCTACCGCAGCCATCGACATTTTCGTAGAGCGTTATGCAGCAAAAGTGAAGTTCACAATCGCAGAGGGTGCAGTTCAGGGATATGAACTCGATGGCTACACGCTGACCTTCACTCCCGAAGCATGGACAATCAATGCCGACGCCCCTGAAATGTATGCTGTAAAGCGTTTCGCCACCACAGCACCTACTGCCGCCGGGGAAAGCACCCAGCCTATTCCTACCTATACACAGGTCCAGACTATGTTAGGCGCATGGAACACGTGGAATGACGAGCCACTGCACAGAAGCTACTGGTCATGCTCTCCCTCATATTATGCAACTGCATTCCCGCAGGTGTCCGACAATATCGCCGATAAAGCCGGGTCAAACAAGACAGGAGCAGGAGAGATTATCGAATCGACAAATTACAAACTCCGCTATTACAGCTACAATCAGGTGATGGGCAACAAAAGCTATACCGGTCCAGGATTAGGCGTGAAGAAATTTGCTGACTACACTCCGGAAGGAGAAACTGACGCCATTACACCTCATAAGTACACGCTTGAAAACACCATGGGCAAATCGGCATTTGAATCTGTCAACCCCAAGGCTGCAGCCCCTTCAGTATTGGTTGTAGGAAACTATACATTGAAAAATGGAGAAAACAGTATCACTGCCGGTACTAAATTCTACATCTATCAAGATGAAATCTATTTTGATGCATCGATTCCGGAAAATGCCGCAGAAGGAGCCGAGACAATGCTTAACGCATTCCTTGATGCTAATCAGATTCTTGCAATAGATCAGAATGGCACACTACTTAACAGCACCAACGCCGTCTCAAATAGTCTGACCAACTTTTTCTCTGTCAAGCATCCCGATCCTGCAGTTCGTGGAGATATCGCCGTGCCTCACCGCTATGTCACACTACAGCTTAACACCACAAGTCTGACCGAAACCACTCCGCTCTTTTACAAGCCGAATGGCAGCAATAATTGGGTGCGCGTGACCAATGCCATCAAGAATCAGATTAATACACTACTTTGGCAGCAGCTCGCTAATGCACAGGCTTATACTAATGGCAAGGCATACTTCTCTATTCCTATCGCTCACATAGGTCTTAGCGAAAATTCCTCCAATGAGACAACGAGTCCTATTACTGACAACAAAATTGACTGGTCAAAGGTGCGTGTAGGCGACTTCGGTCTTGTCCGCAACCATGTATACACTCTTACTGTCTCCAAAATTCAGGGTCTCGGCACCGGTATCGAGAATCTTGACTATCCTATCGTTCCCCCGATGGAGATGGATGACTATTATATCAAGTACCGAATCAACATCCTTAACTGGAGGATAGTGCCCGAGCAAAAGAACATTATTCTCTGACGACACCATCAACCATTTTCAACACCATCAATGAAGATGCAGAATATACGACAACCGTTCACCCGCACATGCCTCCTTGCCCTGGCTGCGATAATGCTGACAATCACGACAGCATCGTGCCGAAAGATGCTATACGAATATGAGGGCGACTGCGACCCGCGCTACCGGGTGCATTTCCGCTATACGCGCAACATACTCAACACCGATGCTTTCGGCTCACAGGTGTCGCGTGTGTCGCTCTACCTCTTTGACAGGCAGGGAAACCTTGTGTACCGCACCACCCGGCAACGCGCCTTGACCGCCGACAATGACTTCTATATCGAAGTCGATGTCGAGCCGGGTGTCTACGACATGCTTGCATGGTGTGAGGGTGAGCCGCTGACCGACGACCCTGTATCGTTTCTCATCGGTGGTGGCGAAAATCCGGCATCAATCGACGAGCTCACGGCTACCCTCCCTCTTGAAGGGAGGGAGCCTGACCTCTATTCCGGGCGCGACATCACGAGGCTTTATCACGGCATCGCCACCGGCGTGGAATTTCCCGACACCTTCGGCGACATAGACATCGCCCCGATTGACCTCACCCGCGACACCAATCATCTCACCCTGCAGATATTGAACACTGACGGCAGCACTATCGATCCCTCCAATCTCAGCGTGGAGCTTGAAGCCGAAAACAGCTGCCTCAATTACCTCAACCTTCCTGTAGGCGAGCGGAAATTTGTCTACACACCATGGTCGCAGAAGCCGGTCAACGCCGACATCGCCGATGAAAGCGGTCGCGCCGGAGCAGGCAACGGTGTGCAGTTTGAGATTACCACCGGAAGGCTTATCGCCGATATGCCGCAGCGGCTCACCATACGCCGTGTCGACACCGGCGGCACAGTGATTGAGATACCCCTCATCGAGTATCTTCTTCTGGTGAGAAGCGAGTATGAGGTGGCGACCTCCAATCAGGACTATCTCGACCGCTACGACGACTATTCGATGGTATTTTTCATGCAGGGCGGCTACAACTGGATAAAGTCGCGCATACTCATCAACGGATGGCGCCGTGTACCCCCGCAGGATGGTATTCTTTAAGACAACTTTATAGCTACCGTAGCTATCTTAGCTAAATCAGCTATCCCTTTAACAAAATGGCTCTCAGAAACTTAAATATATTGTTGCTAATGCTGCTGTTGCTGCTCGTATCGTGCGGCAGCGGGCATCAAGCGCTCCCCGGCAATCCCGAACCGATGCCGGAGGAAGAAAACATATATTTGCGTTTCACCATCATGACCCGTAACCAAGGTCAAAGCCGCGCCGCCGACATCGATGGCGATTATACCGGCTCCGGCGCGGAAAACTATATCGATGTCACCGACATCCAATATCTTCTCTTTGACGCCGACGGCAATTATCTGTATAATGTCACGCCGATGACCCGCACCCTGGCGGCTGACGACAATTACACCGTATATGACGTGACCGCACGTCTCTACCACTACTATTTCACCCGCAATATCGACAATCCGCAAATCGGATTCTATATACTCGTGCTCGCCAACCTCGACGGCTGGGGCATCACCCTCCCCGACACGGAGCCGGGCACATCGCTTCAGCAATATTTCACCCTCACCTCCTGTCTGCCCACGGAAGGCACCCTACCCGATGCCGCCGCTCTCATGAACGCGGCACGTGAATCGGCAGGCAACACACAACGCTTCCCCATGGCGGGACTCCAATATTTTTCAGTGTCGACCGACAAGCTGAAAGCATCCACGGCGACCGACCCTTACAACATCTCCGATGTCGCCGACGGCGGTAAAGATATCAACCTCCTCCGCTCACTCTCCAAAATCGAGGTGATTGACAAAATCGGCATCCCCGACGACGCGGTATTTAATCCCGCAACCGACGACACCGGTGTAAACAGGGTGTTGCGCATCGGCAGCGTGGCTGTCAACGGCATCATGGACCGTGGCACTCTCCTCCCCTCCTTCACCGAATGGGTAAACGCCGACGCCTCCGAGACGCAGCAGGTCGACAATCCCACCCTATCCGCCGCGGCGCGATACATTGCCCCGGCACCCTTTGCCGACGGTACGGAGCCAGGCGCGGAAATCGCGGCAAGCTCGCTCAGTTTCGTCTATGACCCCATAGCCACCGAAGCCCGCGATGACAAATGCCCGGTCTACTCGGCGTATCTCTTTGAATACTCGAAGACAGGCATCGGTCAATCGCTGCAACCTTACATGCGTGTCACCACAAAAGGTGGCACAGAGACGCGCCCCGACAACACAACCGTAACCCATGCCCCCGTCACCTACTATCTCCGCATGGCGCAGTACACCGGCGGTCACGCCACCTCAGCCGACAATCTCCCTGCACTGCTCCGCAACCACATCTACCGCTTCGAGGTCACGGCTCTATCACAGTCAATGACCGTACACTGGACCGTCTGCGACATGGATACCGGAGTGTCAGACATCACTTTTAACTAATCAATATCTACGAATCCACTGCAAAAAATGAGCCTTTTGAGACTGATACATATAATAATGAGAGCTGTCGCCTGCGCTGCACTGCTTGCAGCATCGGCAGCCTGCACCGACGATACCTTCGACGATATGCCCGATTACACCGTATCGGGAAAGCCGGTCACGCTGTCGGTCAAGCTACAGCTTCCGGAAATGGAGGTGAAGAGCCGCGCCGACCTCCCGGTCAATGACATAAACCGGGTGCAGACACTATGGGTGCGCACCTACAGCTCCGTCACCAAAAAGGCTACAAGCGACTGGACCAAGCTCACCCCCGGCACCGTCGTGATCGAGGGTACTCACGACGTGACAATCAATATCAACACCCTTAGCGGCTACAACTATATCGTCGGGGTGGCAAACGTGGACAACAAGGCAATCCTTAAAAGCAATCCCGGTGAAGAAAAGACTCTCGCCCAGCTGCTTGAAAATGCCGATACATGGGATGATTTTCTTGACATCGCCGTGGTGTCGCCCTCCACTTTCAACTCCATGTACGCCCCTTCCGTGCCACTTCCTATGGCGGGGTGCTATGTCGACATCGACCCCGGAGACACCCATCCCACAGCTCTCAGCGAATGGCAGGAGTTCAATTTCACGCCTCACTTTATTCCCGTAAAGAAAGGTGTGGTAGAGTTTCAGACGGGTGCCATCCACCTTCGCCGGCTCGTGTCGCAGGTCACATTCAATTTTATCCCGGGCGACAAAAACTTCGACCTTACCGTCAACAGTTATACCATCTACAATGCCCCGAAATATTCATGGGTCTACGAGCGAGGCACAAAAGACGGCATGACCACCAATTTCGGCGATGCGGCAACAGAAAGCACCACCTCCACATATTTTGCCGGTCCCATACAGTACACGGCTCAGTATATCTCGAAGGATGACAAGACCGGCACATCGACATTCAACTACTGGCAAGGAGAGAGCAAACACACCGGCAACGCGACCAAATATACCGATCGCGATGCCTGCGCGGGCAACCTCTTCACCTCGCTCACCAGCAGCGCGTGGACTCCTAACAATATGGCATCGTATGTAAGGGTACAATGCACCATCGCCTATAAAGGCACAATCAAGGTCGACGGTGAGGGTGCAACCGACAAGGGTGGCAATATCAGCGTACACCGCGTGGGAAATGCCGACTACATCATCCATCTCGGTAATATAGGCGGCATCGCTTCCGACTTCAACTGCTACCGCAACACCCGCTACACCTACAACGTGACGGTGAACGGTGTCAACGACATACGCGTCGATGCATACCGTACCGATGAACTATATCCCGGCGAAGAAGGCATAGTAAGCGACATGGACCAGATAACCGTGGAACTCGACTCCCACTACAACACTTATAATGTCCAGCTGACAGAATCAGAACTCAAGCAGCCTAATTTCGGTTTTCTCCTAACCACATATTACGGAGGCGTACAGCGTAATGTCGACGAGTCCAACTACACCGACTATGATTCCAAATTTTACGACTGGGTGGAGCTACGTCCCACCACCGGGCGATATGTCCTTGCCGAATACAAACCGAAGGGGTACCGAAACGACAACAAGACATTTCTTCTTGCCGACCTTGTGAAAGGCACCCACGACAACGCCTGGGACAACATGCAGTCGCAATGGAAATCCGAATCGGGATGGTACACCGTGTTCGTCAAGGAAAACACTTACGAAAGCTCCGGCAACGAAACCACCGGCGCAACCGACCCCACATGGCGTAACTACGTAAACCAGAACCCGCGCCGATGCTACATAAGGGTTACGAGGAAAATATCGCCCGACGGCAACAGCGTCTATGCCCGCTCAAAATACGGCATCTCGCAACGCTCAATCCAGACCTACTACTCCGAACATGCCGAAATCGCCACGGCTATCGGAATGGAATCATTCAACGAGACCGAAGGGCTCAATATGCGCAGCTCTTTCACCAAAAGCGGCACAAGCGATGTAAACGGACGATACAACATGGCGTTGTGGCTCGGAATCACAGATGGCAGGACACCCGACTGGAGTACATTTATAGTACAAGAAGAGCCATTGGAAGTACCGGCTGTAAATGAGGACCGGGCACAGGGAGGTGCGCCACTCCCCGACCGCACAATAACCTCCGGAAATCCGGCACCGATGCCACGTCCGGTCAGTTACACCAAAGATAATACCCCGACATACAATGACCCGCAGAACACCACCGATGCAAAATATTATGTCGAGGCAATCAATGCCTGCATGAACCGTAACCGCGACAACAACGGCAACGGGAAAATAGATGCTGACGAATTACGATGGTATGTTCCTGCAACCGGCAAATATCTGCGCCTCATGCTCGGCGATGAGTCATTGACCGAACCGTTAATCAATTTCAAGTCAATCACAAAATTACCCAGAAAAAACGGCAATTCATGGTCAGACACTAAAGGAGAGATAAAAAATGACTATTATACACGCTATATGTTCGGTGCGAGCAACATCTGGGACGGCTCGATTTATGTGCTCTGGACAATCGAGGGACTTTCGACATCGAGCTGGGAACAAGCTAAAAAATGGGGCGGCGGATATCCGTGGCAGGTGAGGTGTATCCGTAATCTCGGAACAGACCTCACCAAGATAGAGAGCAACGATGGCGTGACGAAAGCTTACAAATTTGACGGCAACGCCCGCACTATCGAGATGACATATTATGACCCGCGCTCCGTACGTCAGACCGCCTGCTTCAGTAACGGACCTGCGTCAGAAGAGGGAGTGATGCCGATTCACAACATTACATCCCCTTACAATATGCCGTACAAAAAATTTGAGTATGCACCTGACGACATAGAAATTCCCGATGCCTCATGGCAGTTGACTGCACTGAACAAATACATTGAAAGCAATCCATGTAAGATAAAAGACACCGCTGCCAAATCGGGCTGGCGCGTACCCAATCAGAAAGAAATTGCCATTCTAAAAAACGAAGGACTTCATCCGGGAAACAGTGTCCTTTGGCTTTCATGCACATACTCCTATTTCAATACCGTAACAGGTGTTGGAGACGGATATGTTAATGGGGAAAATATGTTCTTTGGCATGTTTGATAGCAAAGGAATGATGTTGACAGAGCCAAACTTGCATTGGTACGGCTATAAAGGTCGTGTACGTTGTGTCCGTGATGTACCATAATAGTGTAATTATGAACGATATAGATATTGGGAAATGGCGCAATACCGGCAAAAGTGTAAAGAATGGCGCAAAGTCAAGGATTTTGCCCGGAATGGGCAAGATTGCCGTAACCGCGGGCAGCGCCGAAGGTGCGCCCGTGGCAATGATACACCCGACACATTGCTACCCCAAGAGTGGGTTGCATAATCAGTTGCAAGTGATACGATTATGCAACCCGCTTCGGGGTAGAGACCATGGTGAGACGCTTAGTCCACGGGTATGCCTCCGGCATTACCCGCGGTTACGGAGATGCATCCCCTCCGGGGAATACTCAGAGTTCAGCATTCCATCCGTTCCCCGATACATTACAAATCTCCTGATTTTGGCGGTCGTGATGTGGATTGCCGCGTCATGCCGCCATAACTCGACTTCGGGTGATGCAGGCACGGATGACAGCGTGGCGGAGCTGCCCCTACCGGCATTGCCTGCGGGACTGACTCAGCCCGAGGAGAGAGCGGCGTATCTGCTCGCCCACTTCTGGGACGACATGGATTTCAACGACTGCCGGTTAAGCCTCGACACCGCCTTCATGGAACAGAATTTCGCCAACTTCGCCACCTTGTTTGACTACGCCGACTCTGCCGCAATGGCGCACGGCGCGTCGGTCCTGCTCGACAAGGCGGCGACTTCGGGCGAAGCGTTTGACTTCCTCAACGCCATTATCGACAAGTATCTCTATGACCCGGAATCGCCCATGTACAACGAGGAATATTACACCCACTTTCTGCGTGCACTCCTTGCAGGCAACCGCCTTGATGATGCCGGGCGTGAACGCGCACGGTACCGCCTTGAAACGGCGATGAAAAACAGCCGTGGCACCCGTGCCGCCGATTTCCGTTACGTCATGCGCGGCGGGGGCGAAGGCGTGCTGTCGGAGTTTTGCCGCGACCATGAAATGACGCTGCTCCTTTTCTACGACCCCGACTGCGAAAACTGCAAGGCAATGATAGAGCGACTACGCCACACCGCGTTTCCTCCCGGCACCGCCATCCTGGCGATAGACGCCGAAGACGACCGCCGGCAGTGGGAACGCACATGCGCGTCGCTTCCCGCCGGATGGACAGTAGGCTATGCCCTCGACCCCATCCTTGACGATGAGACCTACGTGCTTCCCGCCATGCCCGTCATCTATCTCCTCGACTCCGGCGCCACGGTCCTCGCCAAAGACCCCCGCCTCCCCTGACCATGCCGGCGACATGAATTACCGCATCTGATTGTAACAATCAGCCGCCCATCTCAAGACATTAACCTTTATGTACTCGGCAATCCTGTTGCTATCATTGATTCCGCGTATTATGTGATCATGGAAACGCTTTTGCCATGCAAACTCAATATTATTCCTACGCGCATACCTTGTCACAGCCTGTTTATATCCCCCAACAACCACTCCCAACGCGGTCCTGATTGTAGGGATGCTCCGCGGAGCATCCGCCGATTCAAATATGTGAATAATTGCATGAATATGATTTGGCATAACGACGAATATCGGAACCCGGACATACTTATAATGAACCGGCAGTTCTTCCAGACATTTTTTCGCATAAATGCCTATTTCGCTAAATACCATGTCATTATTTCGTATTTCTCCAAAGAAATGTTCTTTTCCCTAAGTGCAAATTGTTACGAAATAATCACCACCGGAATAATCATGAAACACCGCCCGTATATTTTTATGTTCCGGTAAACGACCTGAATAAACTGCATCTGGATTATCGGCAGGATGGGCGGATGCTTTCTCGGTAGGATGGGCGGATGCTCCGCGGAGCATCCCTACAACTGTGGACATGTTATAAGATTATATTATTTGACCTGGCGGATGAAGTTTACGATGAGGTCGAGGACTTCGGGGGCGATGGTCTCGCGTATCTCGCCATATTCGGCGGTTTCGCCGGTGACGGCATGTTGCATGAGGTGGTTGAGTCCCGGCATCAGCCGCGTGTCGGCATTCGGGACGAGTGAGTGTATCACTTCCAGATTATCCGCCTCGACCTGAGTATCCTTGTCGCCGTTTATGGCAAGCACCGGACAGGTGATTTTGACAAGATATTCGCGCGGATTCAGGCTTACCAACCCGTCAATCCAAGGCGTACGGATCTTTTGCGTCATCTTTAGCGAAGGCATAATCTGCGGAGGTGCCTCCACTCCGGAAGCTGCGACAAGCGAGTCGATGTCAATCGGCGTGTAGACACCATCACGATGCTGCCGTGCCATGGTATCAAATACCCTGTCGACTATCTTCAGGGCATTTTCTTTATCCGTGCCGGTGATTCCGGCAAGGTCAAGTGCGTGAGCGTTCTGCCTCATCAATGCCTCTTTGCCCGGTATAGCCAGCCCGGCAAGGGAGATTATGAAATCGGGAGCACCGTCGGCAGCCATCATAAACGTGATTGTACCGCCCTCCGAATGGCCGAGCACACCGGCTTTGCCGTTTGGCACGACCGTGCGGAGAAATGCAAGTGCGCTCGCGGCATCGTTTTTAAGCGTGTCGGTGGTTGCCGTCAGGAAATTGCCGCCGGAATCTCCTGTGCCACGGTCATCATAGCGAAGCGATGCGATGCCGTTGCGGGCAAGACAGTCGGCGATGACCGCAAACGGACGGTGGTCAAACAGTTCCTCGTCACGGTTCTGCGGACCGCTCCCCGTCACCATCACCACAGCGGGGACGCGGGTGATGTCGGCGACCGGCGGAAGCGTCAGTGTCGCGCCCATGACCGCGCCGTCCGGTGCGGTGAACGCAGTGTCGACAACCGTATATGGGTACGGCGGCTTCGGAGTCTGCGGTCGCCGCTCCTCAACGGGAGCTTCCGGCTGCAGGTTGAGCGGAAACGAATAACCGCGTTGCATGAATGTGCCCCGTATTTCGCCGGGCATAATCTTTCCGGTGTAGGAAGCCCCTATCGCGACACATGAAAGCGACAGTGAATCGGCACTGCACAGGGCGACTGTAACCGGTATACCCTTCGCGCCCTGATTGGGAGAATCCATTGTACATTCCGTCACCCCGTCGGTACGTTCAGTGAAGTTAAACACAAGCGGCAACCTCGTTTGACCCAAGACAAGCTCGCCGCGCCATGCTCCCGTCATGCCGAAAACCGTTACGGGCAGCATAGCCGCCATCGCCATACACAGACATTTGATATATCGCTTCATAATCAGGAGAGGTAGGGGGCGATGTCGTCGAGGGTGAGCTGGAGGAGGCGCATACGGTCGCGGAGGTCGGGGAGCGTCTCGCGGAAAAACTCGGCGCGGCGAGCCTCAAGGATGAGCGCGGGTGCGTCGGGCGACACATAGTAGCCCAGTCCGCGCTTCGAGTAGATTATGCCCTGCGCCTGAAGCTCCTCAAATGCTTTCAGCACCGTGCGGTTATTTACTGCAAGTTCGACCGACAGCTCCTTTATGGACGGCACACGACCGTCGACATGCCACACGTCAGACACAATCCGTGCGTAGCATAAGTCGACGATCTGCTTATATATGGGTTTATTCTCGTTAAAGTCCATAGGATAGGGTTATATCTGTCGGTTCTTGATTACCTGGCAAGCTTTTACGATTACAAAGATAGTACAAATTACGAAAAAAATCGTCAGGGGTATCGACCAATCATCAATTTGGGTGACCACCATGCCGGGCAATTCATCGGATTGCCGCTCCACACCGTTGAAGCCATCCTCAAATCCCTGGCGGAAGGCGGTCAAGCCTCCGATGATGCCTCCGATGAATGATTCCACCATCACTACAACAATAGTCCACACGACTGACAGGATTATACGGTTGTGCTTGATTGCCATAACGCAGTAAAGACACACTGCCATCGGGAGAAGCGTCGTGACCACTGATAGCCAGATGAATCCTTGGGTCATAAACATGTCAACGAGAGGGGTAAGCCCACTTATAAACGGATTAACCACCATCCACTGCTTTGTGCAGAGATAGCAGACTCCCATCGGCACTGCGATAAGCAGCGGTACCGCAATAAACGTGTAAAGCAGGATGAACGTGGCTTTCTGCCGCCAGTCAACGGGGAGGGCGGTGTCAATCTCCATGCCGCTGCGTGAGGCGAAAATCAGTGCGCCAAATACCAGCATGAGATTGAGGATGTTGGACACCATCGCGCCGATTATTATCACTCCTTCCCACCTCAAGGTGACGAATATGAGCAGGTAAAGGACCACTGCTATCACGGGATAAAATATAAGCTGCTTTTTCAGCCTGGGCATATAATAATTTAACAGTTGCATCGCTATCGGGTTTTAGAGTTTTACGTTATGGTGAAGGGCATTGAAAAGCAACTCATAATCTATGTCGGCACTCTCTTCGGCATCGTCGACACGCTGTATGGCATGGAACTGGTTGAAGCGGCGCTCCATGTAAAGCGGATTGACCGGCGGCACTGACGTGACAGTGAACGACACGCGACCAAGCAAGCTGTCGGCGGTGTCGGCAAGAAGCAGCTTGCCGCGTGACAAAACAAGTACCCCGTCATACAGGTTACGCAGATCCGACACGATATGGGTCGACACTATCACGGTCTGCTCCTCGTTGACACACTCGGCTATCATTGTCTGAAGCTGCTGGCGCGACGGGATGTCAAGTCCGTTAGCCGGCTCGTCGAAAAGCAGCACTTCGGTACGCAGCGAAAGGGCGTAGGCGAGCTGTGCCTTGTGGCGGTTGCCGAGCGACAGTTTGCTCAGCCGCTCCCTGCCGGTCATGCCAAACCGCTCAAGGTTGCGCTGCAACATTTCGGCGTCAAATGTAGGGTAAAACACAGCATGGCATTTCACCATCTCCTCGATGGAGATGAAAGGAAATTTCATGTTGTCGCCGAGAAAAAATATGCGGCGCATGGTTTCAGGCTGACGCGCCGACACTGGGCTTCCGTCAAGCTCGCACTCCCCTTTCGAGGGATAAAGCAGCCCGGCGATTATGTGCAGTAGAGTGGTCTTCCCGGCACCGTTTTCTCCGAGAAGAAGATAGATGCCTCCGCCTATGGAAGCGGAAGCGTTGCTCAACGCCTCCGCTCCCTTGCGGTAAACATAGGTTAAATTATTCAGAATTATCATTATTGAAAGTATAGAGTTCTACAATGTTATTTTACAGCTGTCACTTCGTAGCCTGCCTTGCGGAGCTGCTCCACGAGCCCCTGCTCACCGATAAGATGACCCATACCTACTACCACCATCACATTTTCGGCGGGAAGTTGGGCGCGGAGCACTTTCATCCAGTTGTCGTTGCGGTCGTAGAGCATACGCTTTGCAAGCTCGGGTGACATGCCCACTTCCGGGTCGTCAAACATCTCCTGCATCTTGGCGAGGTCGCCGGCGAGATATGCCTGGGCGAGTGTCTTGGCATATTCAATCGATTTCTCATCGTTGCGCACACTCTTCATCAATCCTTCAGCCTGCTCGCTGATAGGCGCGCCCATCAGCATCCCCATCTGCTGTTCAAGGGTTTCAAGACCTTTCACTGTCTTACCTGCGGCTATAGCCTTGTCCTGGATAAGCTTGTCAAGCTGCTCCTGACCGTTAAATTCGGGAAAAGCGGTCATGCTCTGAAACACTCCGAGCTGGGTGTCGAGCACCACCGGCTTCATCATGTCGACTGCAGCCGCCGTGAGCATACCGCCGGTATATTTCGCCAAAATGGAGTTTACCGAGTCAAGTTGCGCGGTGGTGAGCACCTTGGAAAGAGTGCTGTCGGCGGGAGCCATCGAGTATTTCATTACAATCTGCTGTGTCGCGGGCGAAGTCATTTCCGACATTTCCATTTCACCGTAGACGGTCGACACACCGTTGAGCGCCTCGGCAAATCCTGCGGTTGAGTCTAAGATTGACGCGGGTGCGATATGGTGGGTACCGAAAAGATAGGAATCACCTTTAGCATCGCCGCCCGACACTTTCCATAACAGTTGAGCCTGTGAGGAGAACACTGTTGCTACAGCAACGAGAGAGAAAATAAACTTTTTCATTTATCAATAATTTAATAGTTAATAATCGGTTTTGCATTGTGGTAGTGTAGTCGTGTACATCACTATCACGCCACAAAAGTACAACACGTTTTTTAATCTACAAAATTTTTTATAAGTTTTTTTATCACTTTTTTCATGGGGGCATTATGTTTATTAATTAGAAATTGCTAATTTTGGTGACATACATAATCAAAACACTATTATATTATGGACAACATCTTAGACACATCTTACTTATTTCTCGCCGATGGGTTTGAAGAAATAGAGGCACTATCGACAGTAGACGTAATGCGTCGCGCCGGAATGAAAGTATATACCGTGGCAGTAGGGGGCAAGGACAAGACCGTAAAGGGAGCCAACGGCATCCAGGTCATAGCCGACAAGGATATTAATGAAATCGACGGCTACGATGCAGAATGGATTATCGTGCCCGGAGGAATGCCCGGCGCATCAAATCTTGCTGCAAACGGCAAAGTAACCGACATCATCAACAAACAGTGGATAAAAGGTGGCAAGATTGCCGCCATCTGCGCCGCTCCCGCCGTCGTGCTCGGACCTATCGGCGTACTCCGTGGACATGAAGCCACATGTTATCCGTCGTTTAAAGACGACTTGTTGAAAGCCGGAGGCAAGTACGTTGACAACCGCGTGGTAATCAGCGGCAACCTCATCACGGCAAACGGTCCGTCATCGGCACTCGTATTTGCTTTTGCAATCGTGTCGGAGACCCTGGGCGACGACGTCGCCTCATCCGTCGCCTCAGGCATGCTCGTATAATCTAAACTGACCGCAATAAAAAGGGCGCTGGTGGAGCGCCCTTTTTTATTGAACTCACATCTGACAACTCTCCAAATTTATTCGTATATTTGCATCCATGAAACAACGTGTGCTACTTGTAAATAAGTTCTACTATAGGCGTGGAGGCGACTGCGTGTACCTTCTCAATCTTGAGGAGATGCTGCGCAGTCGCGGTCATGAAGTAGCGGTATTTGCCATGGATTACCCTGAGAACTCCTCCTCGGAGTGGTCACAATATTTCGCCCCGGAAATTACTTTTCAGGGAGGCACGTTGCAGAAAATCAAAGCCGTGGGGCGTACCCTCGGCATCGGCGATATAAACGCCGCCTTTACTTCGGTGCTCGACAAGTTCAAGCCCGATGTGATCCATCTCAACAACATACACTCTTATCTGTCGCCACAGATTGCAAGGATAGCACGTCGGCGTGGAATAAAAGTCGTGTGGACACTGCACGACTACAAGCTGATATGCCCCTCATACTCATGCCGTTGTCATGGCGAGATATGTGAACGCTGTTTCACCGACAAGAGCCAGGTCGTGAGGCAACGCTGCATGAAAGGCTCGCTCGGGGCAAGCCTAATCGCGTGGCTTGAAGCAAAAAAATGGGATACTTCCACCCTCTCTGCTGCAGTCGACAGCTTTATCTGCCCGTCGGAGTTCATGGCGGAAAAAATGGCTCAGGGGAGATTTCCCAAGGGGAAAATTGTCACCCTCAACAATTTTATCGCCCCTGAAATGTGGGAAAAGTGCAGCTCCGCCCCCGTCAACACCGACCGCGATGATTATTACTGCTATGTCGGTCGACTGTCGGAAGAAAAAGGGGTCGAGACTTTGTTAAAGGCGGCATCACGTCTACCCTACAGCCTGAAGATAGCCGGAGGCGGACCACTCGCCGAAGAATTGAAGAAGCGTTACGCCGGCTGCGCCAATATAGAGTTTCTGGGCCATCTCGACGGCGACGGGGTGAACCGGCTGCTTTCCTCCGCGCGTTTTTCAGTAGTACCTTCGGAATGGTATGAAAACAATCCTTTCAGCGTCATAGAGTCACATTGCGCAGGCACTCCTGTCGTAGGAGCCAACATAGGCGGTATCCCGGAACTTATCGACGATACCGACGGCATCACCTTCATGTCGCGCGACACCGAAAGCCTTGAGGAGGCAATCAAGAAGGCATGGAACATGACATGGGACTACGAAAAAATCGCCCGCAAGGCACTCGCCCGGTTCTCTCCCGAGCAACATTATATCGCCCTTAATAAAATATACGGTACCGAATCCGCGTTATAATTTATATAATGACCAAAACACGGAAGCGCATGGATGTACAACTACCTACTGATGCCTCTATAATATTGACTTATCGCTGTCCGATGAAGTGCAAGATGTGTAACATCTGGCAAAATCCCACCGACAAAAAGGAAGAGATTACCGCCGATGACCTCAAGACACTTCCACGACTGAAATTCATAAACCTTACCGGCGGAGAGCCCTTTATCAGGGAAGACCTCCCCGAAATAGTCGAAGAGTGCTACAAACACACCTCCCGCATCGTCATATCCACCTCCGGATGGTATGAAGACCGCGTGATTGCCCTCGCAAAGCGATTCCCCTCGATAGGAATACGCATATCTATCGAAGGTCTAAGCGCCAAAAACGACGAACTGCGGGGAAGAGAGGGCGGTTTTGACAAAGGATTGCGCACACTGCTCACCCTCAAGGAAATGGGACTGAAAGACATTGGCTTCGGCTGCACGGTATCCAACCATAACTCCGGCGACATGCTCTCGCTTTACAAGCTGTCGTGTGAGCTGGGCATGGAGTTTGCCACCGCCGCGTTCCACAATTCTTACTATTTCCACAAAGATGACAATGTGATATTCAACAAGGATGAAGTGACCGAAAATTTCAAGAAGCTCATCACTATGCAGCTGAAGGAAGCTCATCCTAAATCATGGTTCCGTGCATTTTTCAACATGGGACTCATAAACTATATCGAAGGAGGCCGTCGTATGCTTCCCTGCGAGGCAGGCACCACCAATTTCTTCATCGACCCCTGGGGAGAAGTCTATCCCTGCAACGGACTTGAGGAAAAGTTCTGGAAAGAGTCGATGGGCAATATCCGCAATGCGTCGTTTGATGAAATCTGGCATAGCCGTCAGGCGCAAAAAGTAAGGGAACTTGTGCGCACCTGTCCAAAAAACTGCTGGATGGTAGGCACAGCCGCTCCGGTGATGAAAAAATATATCAAGCATCCCGCGCTATGGGCGATAAAAAACAAGCTCCGTGTCGTGCGCGGTCAGGAGCCGTGTCTTGACAAGCGCTGGTATGACGTAGGACAAGACCCTCATCAGGGCGACCTCGGCAAACGATAAACCGATAAACAATCACGCCATGAAGATAGTGGTAACAGGCACACGCGGTATCCCCGGCATACTCGGAGGGGTCGAGACCCATTGCGAGGAACTTTATCCGCGCCTCGCGGCGATGGGGCATGATGTAACCGTGATACGTCGCAGTTCCTACATCACCGACAACAACCGCATAAGCGAGTACCGTGGTGTAAAACTTCTCGATGTATATGCCCCGCGACGTAAAAGCGTCGAGGCTATTATCCACACCGCCCTTGCCATATTCAAGGCGCGGTCGCTTCATCCCGATATATTGCATATCCATGCCGTCGGACCCTCACTGCTGGTTCCTCTTGCGCGGCTTCTCGGCATGAAGGTGGTCATGACCAACCACGGTCCCGATTATGACCGCCAGAAATGGGGACGGCTGGCAAAAACCGTCATAAAGACCGGCGAACGGTTTGGCACCCGCTGGAGCAACCGCGTAATCGTCATTTCCAACGTCATCGCCGACATCCTTAAGCGAAATTACGGATATACCGGCAGCCGCCTCATATTCAACGGCGTAAATCTTCCGAAAAAATCCACATCAACTGAATTTCTCGACCGTCACGGCATAATTCCCGGCAAATACATACTCACCATAGGCAGATTTGTAAAGGAAAAGGGATTCCACGACCTCATCAGGGCGTACTCTAAAATACGTGACTGCGGCTATCAGCTTGTAATTGCAGGCGACGCCGACCATGAGGACAATTATTCGCGCGACCTGAAAAAGCTCGCCGCCGACAACGGCGTAATACTTACCGGATTCATAAAGGGCGAACCGCTCAATGAAGTGATGACCAATGCCGCACTCTTTGTGCTCCCCTCCTATCATGAAGGATTGCCCATAGCCCTTCTTGAGGCAATGAGCTACAATCTCGACGTTGTGGTGAGCGACATCCCCGCCAATCGCCTTGACAGCCTTTCACCCGAAGATTTCTTCCATGTGGGCGACATTGACGAACTCGCCCGAGCTATAGACAGTAAACTGTCGCAACATGCCGGAGAGCGCAACTACGACCTGTCGCCCTACGATTGGGACAACATAGCGCGCCAGACTGAAGAGGTTTACCGCGAGATTTTGGGTGATTGAATTATTTTTGCTACATTTGTAATTGCAAAAATTGTCAACCTTTATGAGAAAGATTCAATTGATAGGCGCAACTGTGCTGTTCTTGTGTTCCTGCTGTGGTCTGTCACGTCAGGAAAAAGAGATTGCGGGTGACTACTTCAATGCCCAACTGTCTGACGAGCTGCCTGTCCTGGAATTGAATGAAAACAGAAAATCGGTCGTGCGTAATATTGCCCCCGATGTACTTGTGATGGAAGTCGACGGCACATGGAGTATCGTCGGCGACTCTCTTATCATCATCAATAACCTCAATACTGTCCGGCTCAAAGGTGACACTTCGATTGTAGGGAATATCGCGCCACGCTTTTCCAGAAAAATCACCGGTCATGACGCCCACTCGATTACCCTGAGCAAAGATAACATCGACTATCTTTATATACGCCATCACAAGGAATCCAACAAATAACCATCCACGACTATGAAATATCACTTCCTGACCTTGATAATCACGCTGTCAATGCTTCTCACCGTGGCATGTGACAATGGAAGCACCAGAGAAAATCTCGAACACGCCGAGCTGGCAATCGAGCAAAAAGATTATCAGGCGGCAAGAGGCATCTGCGATAATCTCCGCGAAATCCAGAACCACGCCGAGACAATGGATGCCGTCACGCTATGCAACCTCTCCATGCTTTACATGAAACTGAGCGATAACACCGACCGTGAAGACAATATCGGGCTGGCACGCCAATGCTATATTGACGCCTACTCGACCGATTCCGCGCAGGCTCATGAATATTACGACCATGTACCGGTAGAGGATCTGCCTCATCTGTCACTGTTGTCATCGATAGTCAAATCGACCACCGGTATCCGTGCGGAGGCTGTCGAGGAGTATATCGATGAAGGCGACAGCATCAGCGGATTAAACTGATTAACCCCATCATCTCCAATATACTGAATCCATGAAGTCCAACGACATGCAGGAGGCATTACGTGCCTTTCTTGACGCTAATCCCGACCTTCCCGAAGGTGAGTCAGCCGAAACTACTGATGACGCATCAACCGCACCCCCCGCTTTCCGCCTCGACATAATCCTTGAAAAGAAAGGTCGCGGCGGCAAACAGGCTACTATCATATCAGGGTGGCAGGACTCCGACGAGGCATTGCTCGACCTTGCCGCCACGCTAAAGAAACGCCTTGCCACGGGAGGCTCGGCTCGTGGAGGGGAAATTCTTATCCAGGGTGACCGGCGCAAAGATGTGCTCTCCCTGCTGAAGGAGTTGGGATATAAGGCGCGGATAATCTGACTCGCCATCCTATGCTTACCATACACAAGGCGTCGGCAGGCTCGGGAAAGACCTACACGCTTACTTACACATATATCAAGATGCTCCTCGGTGAAAAAGACGACAGCGGCATCTACCATCTTTCAACCGACAGAAACCGGCATCGCGCCACTCTCGCCATCACGTTCACCAACAAGGCGACCGACGAGATGAAACGCCGCATAGTCCATCAGCTCGCCTGCCTCGCCGGGATAGGCGATGAAGAGAGTCCTTACGAAAAAGACCTCTGCTCTGAACTGCACACTGACAGCTATCACCTGCAGGCACAGGCTGTCGAGGCTCTTCACGAACTGCTCTGCGATTTCAGCAATTTCAATATCAGCACCATCGACTCGTTTTTCCAGACCGTGCTCCGCACCTTTTCACGCGAAGCGGAGATAACCGGCAATTATGAGGTGGAGCTGCGCGATGACTATGTTATCACCGTCGGTGTCAATGAGATGCTATCGTCGGTCAACCGCGCCACTGACCATGAATTTGCCACTCGGCGCGAGATGATAGCTCTCGTAAGCTGGATAAAACAGTATATCAACCATAATATAAGCGAAGGCAAGAGCTTCAATATATTCAACCGCAAGTCAAATCTTGTCGACACTCTCGTCACCTTCACCTCGAAAGCGTTGACCGAGACCTACAAACTAAATGCTCCGGCAATCGACACGTATCTGGAGGATATCTCCCGTACCCTTGATTTTGCAAGAGAGATAAGTGCGTTGACCCGTCAACTGGAGAGCGACTTCTTCAAGGTCGCAAAGCACGCCTATGACACCCTTGAGGCAACCGACGGCATTGACGGCATGATGAAAGACTGCAGCAAAAACTTCTTGTTGTGGTCGGAAGGAAGCTGGGGCAGCGGACCCGGGAAAAAGATACGCGCATCACTTGACGACCCGGCGGTGCTGTACAAGAAAAACCGCTGTCCCGATGACAACGTGCTTAATCTTGCCGCCGCTACGGCAGCCGAGGCAGTACGCGTCTATGACTCCATAAATCTGCTGAAGACCTTGCGCACCAATGTCTACAGCCTCGGTGTCATCGGCGAGATACAGCGTCAGGCGGCTAAGTTCAAGAATGAGAACAACGCCATCCTGCTCAGCGACACCAACGACATACTGCGCCGCATAATCAGCGAGGCGGAAGCACCGTTTATCTACGACCGGCTCGGAGTGAGACTCCGGCATTTCCTGATTGACGAGTTTCAGGACACCTCACGGCTGCAGTGGGCGAACCTCCGTTCGCTCGTAAAGGAGAGCCTTTCCACCGAGAATGACAATCTTATCATCGGCGACGAGAAGCAGTCCATTTACCGTTTCCGAAATTCCGACCCCGACCTCATTGTAAAGACTGTACCGGAGGAGTTTGCACGGCAATCGGTGACGCGAGGCAACAACCCGAAGGAAAACACCAACTGGAGAAGTGCCGCCGAGGTGGTGCGGTTCAACAACACCCTGTTCAGTTACATGTCGGAGGCAAAAGACCTCTCCGCCATATACTCCAATGTCGTGCAACGTATCGCGAAAGTGGATTTACACGGATATGTCAAGGCGACGGAATATGACAATGCCGAAACCGCGCTCGACAACATGACCGACGAGATTGTAAGACAGCTTAACGCAGGCTACAAGATGGGTGACATCGCCATTCTGGTATCAACCAATACCAACGGCAGGGCGGTGATTGACTATCTGCTGGCGCAAAAGACCCTTATACCGGAACTGCACGACCTTCAGATAATGTCGGATGACGCGCTCACCCTTTCATCGTCCGGAGCGGTGAGAATCATCACGAGCGTACTATCGTTTCTTGACGCGCAACAGTCGATGTTTGCCCCGGTCGAAGAGGATACTGCCGACACCCGAAAGCGTCTGCCTGTAGCCACTATCCAGAGCCGCTACTATTACCATCTTTCAAGAGGCGTTGACCGGCTGAAGGCTATTGAACTGACATTCAACGGCGACGGTGCGGAGGGTGACACCACCGCCAATGAAGCCGCCGAGATGAAGTGCATCAACCTGCCGTCGATTGTCGAGCGTATAATCAACCGCTACCTTACCGATGAGATGCGCGAGGCGGAAAATGTATATATCAGCGGGTTCCAGGATGTCATCGCCGACTTCTGCGAGGGAAGCGAGGGCGACCTCCACGCCTTCATGAAATGGTGGAACGGCTTCGGAAAGGAAAAATGTGCGCTTGCTATCCCCTCGGAGGTAAACGCCATCCGCGTCATGACTATCCATAAGTCAAAGGGACTGGAATTTCCATGTGTACACGTGCCGCTGGTCGACTGGAGCTTCAACTCTTCAAAAAATATCGAGTGGTTCAAGACCACTGACGACGATGGCAAGCCGTTGGGAATACTGTCGCGCTTCAGTCCCCACACTCTCCCGCCCTTCATCCCTCTCGCCACGACAGCCGTGCTTGAACGGGGCGAATTTGCCGAACAATACGCGGCTTTCGCAAAAAAATCCACCATCGACATCCTGAACAAGACATACGTGGCATTTACCCGTGCCGTCAGGGAGCTGATAATCGGCTATAAAAAGGTGGCAAATCCCACTGATTCCTCGGTACACGGCATGATGAACATAACGCTTGGTGACGCTACGGAGCAATGGATTGACAAGTTCGGCGAGAACAGGGGCTACCACGTGGCGCTTGCCTCGTACACCGATGAAAACGGCACATTCACTTTCGGTGCTCCCACCGTGCCCGAGGCTAAGGAGAAAAAGAAAGATGCCTCTCCGGTGAAAATGCCTCCCTACATGTCGCTCGACAATGACCACATCTGGGACCTCAGCCGCATCGAGGACCTTGACGAGATGTCGCTGCCGCGCCAGAAGGGCATCATCCTTCACAACATAATGAGCCTTATACGCACTCCCCGCGACATCGACCGCGCAGTGAAACGTCACGCCATGAAAGGATATATCACAGATGAAGAGATTCCGGAATACGTCGGTCTTATCTCGACGGCATTGTCCGACCCGACTGTCTCGCTGTGGTTCAACGGCTTCACGCGGCTGCTTAACGAGCGAGCGTTTATCGTCAACGAGCGTGGCGGAGAGGCGCGGCGTTACCGCCCTGACCGGGTCGTGTGGCGCGCCGACGGGGCAATCGACGTGATTGACTACAAATTTGGCGAGGAGGAGCCTAAGAAATATATCTATCAGGTACGCGGTTACGTCGGGAATCTCAAGAAAATGTATCCGGGCACAACTGTACGGGGCTACCTGTGGTATCCTCTCCACTCCAGGATAACACCGGTAAATTAAGTCCGGTTGCTTTTTAACAATTATAATCTTGGTGTTTTGCAATAATCTCTGTATATTTGCAAGACAAATCATTATTATAATCACTCATGGAAACACCGGTCGACAATAACCTGCTCATAATAGGCAGAATACGTCATCTCATGGAATTACAGCACCTTTCACAGGTGGCGTTCTCGAAATTGATAGGCATAGACCCGTCAAATGTATCAAAATATCTTAGCGGCAAGTTGCCGGTAAGCGATTCCCTCCTTAACCGCATAGTGGTAAACCTCAATGTGTCGAAGGAATGGCTTCGCGACGGCGAGGGGCTCCCCTTTGAAAAAAACGGTCACGCGTCAAAAGTGGAGGTCGCCGAAATATGCACCGATTACCGCAGTGAGGGCATCCCCGTCTATGATATCGACGTTGCGGCGGGATGTACAGAGATGACGCGCGCCTTCACGGAAGAAAATGTGATCGGCAAGCTTAATTTCCCGCAGCTCAACCCCGACTGGGTGGTGGTCCGTGCAAAAGGCGACTCCATGAAACCTAAAATCGACAACGGGGGATATGTGGCGTTTCTGCCCCAAAGCGATACGGAAAACATACTATGGGGACAGATTTACGTCGTGATAATGGAAAACCGCAGGGTTGTAAAATATGTGCGCCGCCATCATGACCCTACAAAGGTGATACTGCGCAGCGCCAACTCGGCATACGACGACATGGATGTACCGCGTAAGGACATCGTGGCACTGTATGTCGTGGAACGCATAATCAATATTCAGGATTGTTTTTGACAATGGTTATCAAAGAGAAAATCAGGCGCATCACCTCGATGCCCACATTTCATGTGCTGCTTGCGTTAAGTGCGGCTCACTGCCTCAACGACCTTCTGCAGTCGGTGATTACGGCGGTATATCCCATGCTCAAGACCGACCTTGGCATAAATTTCACGCAGATAGGACTTATCACCCTCGTATATCAGCTTGCAGCCTCTATATTTCAGCCTGTCGTAGGGTATGTGTTTGACAAGCGTCCATTTGTATGGAGTCTGCCGGCGGGGATGATAAGCACCTCGGTAGGTATCGTGCTGCTCGCCTACAGCAATTCGCTTGCAGGTGTGCTGCTTGCAGTGTTCATGGTGGGACTCGGCTCGGCGACCCTGCATCCCGAGGCATCGCGCATCACCTCGCTCGCCGGACATGAGCGGCGAGGCTTCGCCCAGTCGGTATTCCAGGTAGGCGGCAACTTCGGCGGCTCGATAGGCCCGCTCCTTGTGGCGTTGATTGTCGCGCCCCACGACCGCCGCTACATCATGTGGTTCCTGGTGTTTGCGGCACTCTGCTTCTGGGCTATGCGCCCGATATGCCGCTGGTATCGCGGATATCTCAACTCATTGAAGCAAGCCGAGCGGCGCAAGGAGAGCCATGCGGCGCTTCCATTGTCACGCAGCATGACCATCTTTACCATCTGCGTGATTATTATCCTGATATTCTCGAAGTATATCTATATGGCAAGCCTTTCGAGCTACTATACCTTCTATCTGATTGACAAATTCGGGGTGACGGTGTCACAATCCCAGATATTCCTGTTTGTATTCGTTGTATCTACAGCCGCCGGCACTTTGGTAGGTGGTCCCGTAGGCGACCGCTACGGAAGAAAGCCGGTGATATGGGTATCCATTCTCGGTACAGCGCCGTTCAGCCTTTTGATGCCTCATGTCAACCTGCCGCTCACCGTGATACTGAGTTTTTGCGCCGGATTCATGCTCTCGTCGGCATTTCCCGCCATACTGCTCTATGCTCAGGAACTGCTGCCCACTAAACTGGGCATGATTTCAGGATTGTTTTTCGGGTTTGCCTTCGGTGTGGGCGGTATCGCATCGGCAGTGCTTGGCGACTTTGCCGACCGTTACGGCATTGAGGCGATATACAATTTCTGCGCCTATACCCCGCTGCTCGGTATCATCGCGGCATTCCTCCCCAACCTCAAGAAACGCCCCAAAAGCCGTGACACGCACTCGGCATAATGCCATTGACTCAACCCAAAGTGCCGGAGCTATAAATCCCCGAAAGGGGGATTCATCCTGTTATCCGCGGGTAATGCCGAAGGCATACCCGTGGACATGGGATCCGCTCATTGTCTCTACCCCGGTGCGGGTTGTATTGTTGTGGTGGTATCGCTTTCCACGGGTGCCCACTCCGGGGCTACCCGCGGTTAACTTTATCTTGCCCATTCCGGGCAAAATCCTTAAGTTAGCGACATTGCAATGCCATTGACTTAACCTCTAACCTTTTAACCTATTAATCTTTAAGTGAGCTTGCGAAACTTAAATAAATAAAAAAAGGAGAGCAGGGATATCACATCCATTTCGCTCTCCTTCCCCTTATCAATAACAATTTATTTGGTCTTTCTCACAGGGTCGCAGGTAAGCCCCACACCCAGTTTCTTAAATATCTTGTGGTCGACCTCGCCAAGCATCACTGTCGAGTGAACCTGACATCCGTTCAGTTCGGGAAGCACCTCAAGTGCCCGGCGGCAATTTTCGTCATCCTTACTCAGCACTGAAAGCGCCACAAGCACCTCATCGGTGTGCAGACGCGGATTGCGACTCCGCAGGTAACATGTCTTCGTGTGCTGTATCGGCTCAATCATCGATTGCGGTATGAGTTTTACCGAATGGTCGATGCCGGCGAGATGTTTCACTGCGTTAAGTATCAGCGCGGCACTCGGACCGAGCAATTCGCTCGTCTCGGCTGTTATGATTGTGCCGTCGGCAAGCTCGATAGCCGAACAGGGCACTCCGCTGCGCTCGGCGCGTTCTTTCGCAGCAACGGCAGGCCGACGGTAAGACGTGTCTATTTTCGCCTGCTTGAACAGCAGGGCTATCTTGTTGACCTCGTTGTCATTGCCATCGCCAAGCGCAAGATTGTTAAGGGCGGTGTAATAGCGGCGGATAATCTCGTTTTTGGATGCCTCACGACACACTTCGTCATCATTGATGCAGAATCCCACCATGTTCACGCCCATGTCGGTAGGCGACTTGTAGGGATTCTCGCCGTATATCTCCTCAAAGAGAGAGTTAAGCACCGGAAATATCTCTATGTCGCGGTTATAGTTGATTGCGGTCTTGCCGTATGCCTCAAGATGAAAGGGGTCAATCATGTTGACATCGTTAAGGTCGGCGGTGGCTGCCTCGTATGCGATGTTAACCGGATGTTTCAGAGGAAGGCTCCACACCGGGAATGTCTCAAACTTGGCATATCCCGCCTCGATGCCACGCTTGTGCTCGTTATAGAGCTGGCTCAGACACACAGCCATCTTGCCGCTGCCGGGACCGGGTGCCGTCACTATCACGAGCGGGCGAGTGGTCTCCACATAGTCGTTTTTGCCGAAGCCCTCGTCGGAGGCAATCAGCTCCACATTAGTGGGATAGCCGTCGATAAGATAGTGATAGTAGGCATTGATACCCATGCGCTCAAGGCGTTTGCGGAAAGCATCGGCACTGCTCTGCCCGTTGTAGTGGGTAATCACGACCGAGCTTACCAAGAAGCCCCGATTCTGAAATTCCGTGCGCAGACGCAGCACATCCATGTCGTATGTGATGCCAAGGTCGGTACGCACTTTGTTTTTCTCGATGTCAACGGCACTTATCACAATCACAATCTCGGCACGGTCGCTGAGTTTTGAAAGCATACGGAGCTTGCTGTCAGGCTGGAAGCCCGGCAATACACGGCTCGCATGATGATCGTCGAAGAGCTTGCCTCCAAGCTCAAGGTAAAGCTTGTTGCCGAACTGAGCTATACGCTCCTGAATATGTTCGGACTGAATTTTGAGATATTTCTCGTTGTCAAAACCGTATTTCATAACGGATTACAAAGTTAGAAATTTTCTCCCGAAAATACAAATCCACCGCCCGCTTCCGCATCAAAAACAGTCAGTTTTCAGTTGTTAGAGAGGGACTTTAGCGACCTTAAGGACATTAGAGACCTTAACGACCTTAACTTCGGAGCGTCAATATTTGGGGGTAGAGGTAGGTCATGAAGCCTTCAGTGTCGTCTATCTCGGTGCCGGTGGAGATGAGCCATGCAATAACCTTGTCGATGGATGACTTTATCTCGGCGTGTGCCACGTTGAATTTACGCGCTATGAGGCGCAGGTAAGGTCGGTTCTGCTTCAACAGGCTGCCGATGCGTCTGGTCTTTTCCTCGCGGGTCTCCGGGGCACGCTTTGAGGCGGCGTTTCTGTTCCGGCGCTCGCGCTGACGTGCCGCCACGGCAGCGCGGCGGTCGACCGTACATTTGATTACCATGAACAGTGCCGCAGCGACCGGAGGAAGCTTTGATTCTTCTCCGGTCTGCTGATAGCGGATGATTGCCTCGGTAAGCTGTTGTTGCATTTTCTGTGGAAGCATGCCGATAGCCGCTTTCCATTCCTCGTCAAATTTAAATGTGCGTTTCATAGCATCGTTATTTAGTCGGTTAATGCTGCAAATATAAGCTGCGCCGATCCCTCGCCAATGTACAAATGGGAAATTTTTTCGCGGGAAATCCCGCGAAAAAAGGTTATGAGGTTATTTCAAACCGGCGGCTTGAAAGGTTATTAGGTTAGGTTTTAGTGCGGGAAAATTTTCCCGGAGGGATAATCCATTTGTAGCCGTAGCGTTGAGCGCAGCGAAACCACCGGCTACATACAGATGATGCCCTGCGGGCAACATTCGGCTTAGACGCAGTGCGGGCGAGCTTCCACTCAATATCACTAACTTAAGGATTTTGCCCTGAAAGGGCAAGATAAAGTTAGCCGCGGGTAGCCCCGAAGTGGGCACCCGTGGAAAGCGATACACCACAACAACGCAACCCTGAAACGGGTTGCATAAATAAATGCTAATCAAGCGGCTATGCAACCCACTGCGGGGTTGAACCAAGGAGAGAGGAGCTTGAGCCACGGGTATGCCTCCGGCATTACCCGCGGATAACAGGATGAATCCCCCTTTCGGGGATTTATGGCTCTTCTGCTTAAGTTAATGACATTGAGCTTCCGCTCGCCCCTACAACGGTCTGCAAATCAAGACGGGAAGAGGTTATTCGCCGAGGGTGAGGGAGCGGATTATGCGGGGGATGTCGGTGTTGTTGAGCACGTGGCTGAACTTCTCCGCGCCCTCGCCGACTGCAAATACCGGCACAGGGTTTGCCGTGTGGTTATGGCTGATGAAATCGGTGCCCACCCAATAATTATAGATACGGAAGGTCTCGGTCACAAACTCGTTGAATGTATTATAGAGTCCTTTTTCATCGTTGGACTGACGGGCTACAAACGTGCGGTCAAATGCGGCGCGGAGGCGATTGGTCTGCTCCTCGGTCAGCGGCACATTGGTCCAGAATCCGAGTTTGTCGCGAAGCAGCTCGCTCATCTCCTCCCATGTCATCGTCTTACCCTCCTTCACGAGGTCACGGCAGTAGTCGGAAAGACGATCCTTGCTAATACGCTGAGTATCGACAAGCGCCAGGTCGGCATGACCGTAATGGTCGGGATGACCGATAGCCATGCCGCCGGTGTCATGATCGGCGGTAATGACAATAAGCGTTTCTTCGGGATGTGCGAGATAAAAGTCGTAGGCGACGCGTATGGCATCCTGGAAATTAAGCACCTCCTTGATTACGCCGCCGGGGTCGTTGGCATGGGCGGCATGGTCGATATTTCCACCCTCGACCATGATGAAAAAGCGGTCGGGCGATTTCGCACTCACATGGTCAAGCGCCACCTTGGTCAGTGCCGGCAGAGTCATTGCACCGGGGATAGAGTCAATCGTATAACCTATATTGTTGGCGTTACCCCACACGTTTTCAGGACTCAACACCCATAGCCGGCCGACCTTTCCGGCGAGTTTGGATGCCGGTTCAGTGCCGTATGCAATCTCAATGCCGGCTTCCTCTATCATTGCGGGCACTTCGTTTGGCTTACCATCTTTACCCTTCGTACCGCGAAGAGAGCATCCTCCAAGAAAATCGTAGCCGGAAGCGACAGCCTCCTTATCAATGGCGTAATACATATTGCGTGCAGGCTGATGGGCGTAAAACGCCCCGGGAGTGGCATCGTCGGGAGCCACAGACGTGAGCACACCCACTCCCCACCCCGCATCTTTAAGCTCACGAGCGATGGAGACATAGTGAGTCACCGAGTCGGGAGCCATGCCGAGCATATTGTTGTAAGTCTTGTTGCCGGTCGATAGAGCGGTACCCGCAGCAGCAGAGTCGGTTACAGGCGAAGATGCCGAATAGGTCCAAGCCTGTGAGGCTACCGGAAACTGCATCATAAGTATCGGCTCGTCGGCGCCACGCACCATGCGGTTATAATACTGTGCGGCATTCACATGTCCCATACCCATGCCGTCGCCTATCAGATAAAATACATATTTCACCTCGGCTGAAGCACCGAAGACACATGCACCGGCAATGACCGATGCCAGGATTCTGCGTAATTTCATGATAATAATTATGTTTTATTTAAGTAGTTACTAACTTTTTACTTTCTCCATGCCATAACAACAATACTTACCTCATGAGCTTCAGCATCGGCTCAATCAGATGCCGGTCATTGCTCAATCGCGGCACCTTGCGCTGACCGCCGAGCTTTCCGGTGGAGGCAAGCCACCGGTCGAAGAGTCCCGCCGGTGCCTCGACCACGGAAAGGCGGTCAAGAAAAATATTGCCTGTGCGCTTGGCATCGTAATCGGAATTTACCTCCCGCAACTTATGGTCGAGCATGTCGGCAAACTCCTCTATCGAAGCGGGCTTCCTTGAAAATTCAATAAGCCATTCATGTCTTCCGCGCGTCTTATCGGCAGCATAGACCGGAGCGGCGGTATAGTTGGCTATCTCACATCCCAGCTCACGGCAAGTGGCTGCGATGGCGGCATCGGCGTTATGCACCATCAGCTCCTCTCCGAAGGCGTTGATAAAATGCTTAGTCCTGCCGCTGATTGTTATCTTGAGCGGATTGACCGACGTGACGGTCACCGTATCGCCTATCTTGTAACGCCACAACCCGTTACACGCAGTTATTACGAGGGAATATGTCGCTCCCGCCTCCACTTCCCATGATGCAAGCGCGCGGTCGGTCTCTTTACCTGTCTCATCAAGAGGTATAAATTCGTAGAATACCCCTATATCCATAAGGAGAAGCATACCGGGAGTGTCGCGGTCGCATTGCACCGCAAAAAATCCTTCGGAAGCATTATACGTCTCCAGATAGCGCATACGCGCAGGATCAATTATATGGTTATATTGTTCGCGATACGGATCAAACGCTATGCCGCCGTGAAAAAACACTTCAAGATTAGGCCACACCTCATGAAGTTTCTGCGCACCCGAAGCCTTCAACACCTCTTTAAGCACTACAAGAAACCAAGACGGCACACCGGACAGATTGGTGACATTTTCCCGCAACGAGGCTTTCACCAGTGCCGGAAGTTTGCGCGACCAATCCTCCATCAGGGCTATCCGCTTCGACGGGATTCTTACCATATTGGCAAGAGGGTTGATATGTTCTATCAGATTAGCGGAGAGATCGCCTACCACCACCCCCTTTGGAAGCGTCAGCTCATTAGCGAAGCTGCCTCCGAGAATGAAACCTTTTCCGTCAAACATCCGGCTCTCCGGGTAAAGCGTGAGGTAACGCGCCACCACGTCAAATCCTCCCGCGTAATGGTTACGCTTAAATGAGTCGGAGGTGACAGGCACATATTTGCTCTTCCCGTCGGAAGTGCCCGACGACTGGGCGAAATTGCGCGTAACGCCGCGCCACAGCACATTGCGTTCACCCGCAATCATGCGCTCGACCAACGGACGTATGTCGGAATATTCCTGAAGCATGACACGCTCACGATACTCCTCATACGACCTTATATCCTTGAAACCGAACTTCTTCCCGACAACGGTATCTCTCGACGAGGCGATAAGCCAGGTGAGTTCATTGCGCTGCACCGCTTCGGCATCAAGCGCATTGCGATATGCAATCTTGGCTCGACGTGTAAACAATGGGCGTATGAAAGATGTCCGATTCATAAAGTTTTCTTTCGTGTTTCAACAAAGTTACGCTAAATTTGTTGAAAATTTATGTTGAAACTATAAATAAATGACACCCCGATGAAGAAGACCCTGCTACTCAGCCTGCTCCTCATGGTAATGACCGTGACCCTGTCGTCATGTGACCCGGATGATGACTATTATTACTATGACGCCCCGTTTTTAGGCACATGGATGAGAGATGACGGCTCCTCGAGCTTCACCTTTTACAATAATGGCTACGGAGTATTCACCGACTTCTACAACGGCGGCTCCACATTGTCATTCAGCTGGGAAGCAGACGATTATTACCTCACGGTATATCCTGATGACGGCTGGGGCGATGAATGGGATTACCAATGGACCGTCTATGGCAACACCCTCACGCTCTACGACCTCGACAACGGCGGCTCCCTGTACTACTACGCCTACTGACGCGCCCGCTATCTCGATTTCAATATCCGGCGCAACCGCTCTACCCCTGCTTTCCCAAGAATGAGGATGGCAGTGTACTGGCATGTTTTGGCAAGTCCGAAAAACAGGGCCCATAGTACCCCTTTAACGGCACCACTCACCGGAAGCAACATTTGCATAAACGACAATATGTAGCACATCACGCATATTGCCGCCACGATAGCCCCGGTTTTGAACGACAGGGACGCAAGCCACTTTTTAATTTTTACAAACGTATCTTTCATTTCATCACAAATATAGGCAAAAACCGGTTTCTGCAAATTTAACAGGGAATGTTTGGAGATTAGCAGGGAATGGCGTAACTTTGCTATGTCATCGATCGAAGAACGAAAGACTTGGTTGACCGCATTACCGTAAATGCGGTTTTTTTGTTACTCTATTTTGAAGTTTACGCATGTAGTATGCGTGATTCGACTGATCCACGCAGAATCCGGTTATTAGCGCAAAATTAGGTTTGATATATTCCACCACTACCATATATTCCTTAGCTCTGTACCAAAAATATTCCCTTTCGCGACCAGAATTTTCAATATATTTGAATCGAGTAATTCGTTTATCAGTTGCATTTTCAATAATAGGTCTTATCCAATGAATCCTAACTGCACGTTCAGACCTGAATTCCCTTATTGATTTGGCGATTTTACGCCTATCTTCTTTTGCCTCTCTTGTTATGACATGCACAAATTTCTCTACCAATCCATTGAACCAATCAGGTAAACCGTCTTTGTGTGACCCATTATACGGATACGGCTTTACGCATAATTTTTCATTATCCAAAATCACTTGTTCACTCAAAAAATCATTTCTGAATTTTTCATGCAATTCTAATATTTTGTCTCTGTCATAAACAGTTAGCTCGCAATCAAAATACGGGCGTAATCCTCCCAAGATATCAGAATCGTCAGCCATTACGCCTTTTAGGTTGAAAGTCGTAAATTGAAAATTTATCATCTCCCGGCTCAGTACCTTCATCAAGACGGTAACCAGACAATTTTTCTATCGTGCCAACAATATGAAGTTTTGCCTCGCTGCCGTCTAAGCCACGTGCACGATAGGTAATGGCACCAATGATTATATCAGCCAATTGTATAAACTGAGATTCATAAGATCGAATATTTTGCAATGTTATGATTTGAGTGGCATTCCCAATCATATTGGATAATTCATCACAGATTGATGCCAATTTAATTTTTCCATGACTATCTTTCAAATCGAGAAAAATCCTGTAAGCATCGAGACCATTGCCATTATGTCGTATTGTGAAACGGATAAGGCGTTCTATCGTAGAATAATAAAATCGATTATACTCCTCTCTGTCAAGCGTATGTGCATGAATATTAGATTTATTTTTTATCAATACACTTCGGAAAGCCATCGGAGATTCAAAGAACAGCTTGATTATCTCTTCATACATGGCAATATGTGTACGACTGACTGTATTCCACTTTAATTCATGAAAAATGCCATATTTGTTTTTTATATGTTTCAGAAGGCTTTTGTAATATTCAATATGATTTTCCGGAACTACAATCGCTCCTATGCACATAATATCATTTCCGTCAAATTGGAGATGACAGCTTTCGTCACAAAAAATTGAATATGATGTCTTTGAGGATTCCATGTGTACAAAATTATGAAAATTATAGTTAATCAGCATGATTTAAGCATTATATAATTATAAAAATCCACATTCCGGAATTTTAACGGGGAATGTTTGGAGATTAGAGGGGAATGGCGTAACTTTGCGGCAAAATATCGGGCATGGTGTCCGGGTGGAGAAATTTGGCTGCTTGCAACCACTGAAAAAAATGCTAAAACCGCATGAATTTAAGATAGAATCCATAAGGTTTTTGAATAGAATTTTACTCCGCCCGGCAGTCAGCCGATGTGGAGATTTTTTTATTTATACATGCAACTAAACCAATAAATGCGATATGGAAAATTATCTTTTTACTTCCGAATCGGTATCGGAAGGACATCCCGACAAAGTCGCCGACCAGATTTCCGATGCTATCCTCGATGAGTTCCTCGCCCATGACCCCAATTCAAAGGTAGCGTGTGAGACTCTTGTCACCACAGGTCAGGTAGTCGTTGCCGGCGAGGTGAAAAGCAACGCCTACATCGACCTTATGGATGTGACCCGCAGGGTCATCAACAATATCGGCTATAACCGCAGCGAACTGAAATTTGACGGCAACGCCTGCGGAGTCTTCTCCGCGCTTCACGAGCAGAGTGCCGACATCAACCGCGGAGTCGAGCGCGCCAACGAGGAGGAACAGGGAGCGGGCGACCAGGGCATGATGTTCGGCTATGCCTGCGACGAGACCCCCAACTATATGCCTCTCCCGCTCGACCTCAGTCACCTGCTTCTGCGCGAGCTCTCCGACATACGCCGCGAAGGCGTTGAGATGACCTATCTGCGCCCCGATGCAAAGAGCCAGGTAACGGTGGAATATTCACCGCAGGGCGAACCGGTGCGTGTACACACTGTCGTCATCTCGACCCAGCACGACGAGTTTATCCCCGTCGAAGATGCAGGCACCCAGGAGAAAGCCGACGAAATGATGCTCGCCAAGATACGCAGCGACATCGAAAATATCCTGCTGCCTCGCGTCAAGGCAAAACTGCCCGATGCAGTGAAGGCACTCTTCGACGACCGGTTGATACTGCACGTCAACCCGACCGGAAAATTTGTTATCGGAGGTCCTCACGGCGATACCGGACTTACCGGACGTAAAATTATCGTGGACACCTACGGAGGTAGGGGCGCACACGGGGGTGGAGCGTTCTCCGGCAAAGACCCCTCCAAGGTTGACCGCTCGGCTGCATACGCCGCCCGGCACATCGCCAAAAACCTTGTTGCTGCAGGCGTTGCGCGCGAGGCTCTTGTTCAGGTGGCATACGCTATCGGCGTCGCTGAGCCTGTAAGCCTCTATGTCAACACACGCAACTCGGCGAATGTCGCCATGAGCGATGCCGAGATTTCGGAAATCGTAAAGAATCTTTTCGACATGCGCCCCAACGCCATCGAGAAGCGTCTCAAACTGCGCGCCCCGATATATCAGGAGACGGCATCTTACGGTCATGTAGGTCGCGAGCCGCGTAAGGTGACAAAGACCTTCGAGTCGAAATATGAGCCTACCAAGACTATCGAGGTAGAACTCTTCACCTGGGAAAAGCTCGACATGGTCGACACCATCCGCAAAGCATTCAATCTCTAAGCAAGGCACAAAATTTAGTCAAAGGATTAATTTTTGGAAGGACGCGGGCGAGCTTCCACTCGCCCCTACATTGGTTAGTGCATAATAAGCACCTGTTAATCAGCGCGTAGCTATAGGGGCTTGTGGAAGCAAGCCCGAAGCTTGCATAAGAATTTTATCCCTCCGGAGCGATGCAACCACGTTTCCCGGAGGGATAATCTATTTGTAGCCGGTGGTTGAGCGCAGCGATACCACCGGCTACATACAGATTATCCCTGACGGGAAATGCTTATGACCATCTGTCCTTTTGTATCTTTACTTCTGTGGGGCGCGGGCGAGCTTCCACTCGATGTCACTAACTTAAGGATTTTGCCCGGAATGGGCAAGATAGAGTTTACCGCGGGTAGCCCCGGATGGGGCACCCGTGGAGAGCGATGCCCCCACCATGACGCAACCCTGAAACGGGTTGCATAAATATATGCTAATCAGACGCCTATGCAACCCGCTCCCGGGTTGAGTCAAGGAGAGAGATGCCTGAGCCACGGGTATGCCTTCGGCATTACCCGCGGATAACAGGATGAATCCCCCTTTCGGGGATTTATGGCTCCGGCACCAAAGTTAGTGACATTGTGCTTCCACTCGCCCCTACATTGGTTAGTACGCACTAAGCACCTGGTAATAAGCATGTAGAAACAGGGGGATACTGTGAAACTACGATTTTGCCCTCAATGTAGGGACATCGCTTTGCGATGTTAGTCGAGCAAGCAAATTGTTATGTAAACGTGCCAAAGGCACGTCCCTACATTTTGGCAGTTTTGCCACGTCCTCCGGTATATGCAGGACAAGAAAGCGGGGTTGCGTCAATATTTGATGCAACCACGCTTCTATTAATAGGGTAATGATTAAAATTCTGCGTTGTTGGGAGTGCGCGGGAAGGGGATGACATCGCGTATGTTGGTCATTCCGGTCACAAACAATACGAGACGCTCGAAACCGAGTCCGAATCCGGCATGAGGCACAGTTCCGAAACGGCGTGTGTCAAGATACCACCACATATCCTTCATCGGTATATCGAGTTCCTCGATGCGCTTGCTCAGCTTCTCATAATTTTCCTCACGCTCCGAGCCGCCGATGATTTCCCCGATTTTCGGGAAGAGCACGTCCATGGCGCGCACTGTCTTGCCATCTTCGTTAAGCTTCATGTAGAAAGCCTTGATTTCCTTCGGGTAATCAGTAAGTATGACAGGCTTCTTGAAATGCTCCTCGACGAGGAAGCGCTCATGCTCGCTCTGCAGGTCGGCACCCCAATATACGGGGAATTCAAATTTATGACCCGACTCTTCAAGAATCTTCACGCCCTCGGTATAGGTAAGACGTACAAATTCATTGTCAACCACAAATTTAAGACGCTCTACCAGCTCGGGGTCATAATGCTCGGCAAGGAAATCTATGTCATCCTTGCAATGGTCAAGCGCATAGGAGATACAATACTTGATGAAATCTTCGGCAAGGTCCATATTGTCGGCTATGTCGAAGAACGCCACTTCCGGCTCAATCATCCAGAACTCCGACAGGTGACGCGGAGTGTTGGAGTTTTCGGCACGGAAAGTGGGACCGAAAGTATATATCGCGCCAAGTGCGGTAGCACCAAGTTCGCCTTCAAGCTGTCCCGACACGGTGAGTGCGGTAGGCTTGCCGAAGAAATCGGCAGAGTAATCGACCTTGCCGTCATCGCCTTTGGGCAAATTGTTGAGATCAAGTGTAGTCACCTGGAACATGGCACCGGCACCCTCGCAGTCGCTTGCCGTGATAAGCGGAGTGTTGAGATAGAAGAATCCTCTTTCCTGGAAAAACTTGTGGATGGCAAACGCAAGGGCGCTGCGCACACGGAGTATCGCGCCGAATGTATTGGTACGCGGACGCAGATGAGCCTTCTCACGCAGGAACTCAAGAGTGTGACCCTTCTTCTGGAGGGGATAATTCTCGGGGTCGGCTGTGCCGAAGATTTCAAGCGACTTTGCCTGAACCTCCACGCTCTGCCCCTTACCCATTGACTCCACGAGAATACCGTCGACCTTTATCGACGAACCGGTAGTGATAGGCTTAAGCTGCTCGTCGGTGAACTGCGCCATGTCAAATACTATCTGCACATTTTTCACCGTGGAGCCATCGTTGAGCGCGACAAACTGCACATGCTTGTTGCCACGACGGGTACGAACCCAACCCATCACACACACTTCCTGTCCGAGGAGCGCGGGATTAAAGAGGTCGGTTATTTTAGTTCTTTTCATTGCAATTTAATCTCAATGTTAATCTATTGAATTATTCAAACGAACCCATCTTGAGGAAATTCACCTCTTCCTGAGTCAGATAACGCCAGCGGCCACGCGGGAGATTTTTCTTGGTCAGACCTGCAAAATATACACGGTCGAGCTTGGTCACATGATAGCCGAGGCTCTCGAATATACGACGCACGATGCGGTTACGGCCTGAGTGAATCTCGATACCTGCCTGATTGCGGTCGGTCTCTGTAGCGTAGCTTATGGCATCGGCATGGATAGGACCATCCTCCAGCTCGATTCCGTCGGCGATAGCCTGCATGTCATCCTCGGTGATATCCTTGTCGGTCCACACGTGGTATATCTTTTTCTTGACATACTTGGGATGGGTGAGCTTCGACGCGAGGTCGCCGTCGTTGGTGAGCAGGAGCACACCGGTCGTGTTGCGGTCAAGACGACCTACAGGGTAAATGCGTTCGTTGCAGGCACCCTTTACAAGGTCCATGACTGTTGTGCGGCCGTTGGGGTCATCGCTGGTAGTCACGCAATCTTTCGGCTTGTTAAGAAGGATGTAGCACTTGCTTTCCAGTGTAACAACCTTCTCATCATATTCAACGACATCGTTGTGCGATATCTTTGTTCCGAGTTCGGTGACAACCTCGCCGTTGACCTTGACAAGTCCCTGCTGGATAAACTCGTCAGCCTCGCGGCGCGAGCATATTCCGGCATTTGCCATGAACTTGTTGAGACGTATCTGCTCGTTGGGATCGGGTATAGGCATCTCATATTCGATACGCTTGGGACGGGGCACAAAGCTCTTGCCCTGACGAGGCATACCGAAATTGTTCTGGCGGTTGTTGTTCTGGCGGTTACCACCCTGACGGTTGTTATTGTTGTAGCCGCCCTGACGGTTGTTATTGTAACCTCCCTGACGGTTGTTGTTGTAGCCGCCCTGACGGTTGTTATTGTAACCACCCTGGCGATTGTTATTGTTGTAGCCGCCTTGACGGTTGTTATTGTTGTAACCACCCTGGCGGTTGTTATTGTTGTAGCCGCCCTGGCGATTGTTGTTATAGCCGCCCTGACGGTTGTTGTAGCCGCCCTGGCGATTATTATTGTAACCCTGACGGTTGTTGTTATAAGTGCCCTGATTGTTGTAGCGGTTGTTGTAGCCGCCTTCCTGCTGCGTTGACGGGGTATATCCCTCGGATTGGGTATGCTCGGCAGCATTGCTTTCAGCGCCTTCTGTCACCGCAGGAGCCTGATATTGTTGACGGGGCTGATATCCCCCTTGATTATTGTTATAGCGATTGTTGTTATAACCGCCCTGACGGTTGTTGTAGCCGCCCTGATTGCTGTAGCGGTTATTGCCATAGCCGTTCTGACGGTTATTATATCCGCCCTGACGGTTATTGCTGTAATTATTTCTGGGTTGGTAAGGACGGTCGTAATTACCATATTGGCGGGATCCCGCCTCACCGTTTTGATGATAGTCACCTGAATGGTCACTTTCTACCTTACCATAAATAGCGGTCTCGCCCTCCGACGAGGCAGCAATGCGGTTCTCCCCGATTCTCGGTCGTTTTGGCTTCTTTTCTTCGTTGCTGTCCATAATGCATTAATTCCTTTAAGTAAGTAATTGTAAAAATAGATGTCAAGCCTCTCGGCGTCGTTGGGCTGTTTGCCCGATTAAAAACTTCAGTTTATCGATTAATTATAAGATTTTAATTTACTACTCTTCATATATACTGTATGCCATACACATACAATCATCTGTCAGCAATGCAAAATTAAGATTTTTCTGCGACTGTAACAATTAATTATATAAATAATTCAACTTTCTCAAGCGAAAGTTGATGGTTAAGAGGTTAAAAAGGTTAAAAGAGGGAGAAATCATAGTTTTGCAACACACTCCGCGCTACGTTAACGAAAAAACGGCGCCACGCCTGTTGCGTGACACCGTTCGGGAATTATTCTTACTTAGGATTACTTCACAAGCACCTTGGTAGTGAAGGACTTGCCGCCTTCGGTATATTTCACGAGGTAGATGCCCGCAGGAACAGAGAGTGTTGCGCCATCACCACGCAAAGCCCCCATTATCCTGCCATCAAGCCCATAGACGGCTGCATCGGCGAATGTACCGGTAATACCTATGCCTCCGGCAACAGCCTTGACAACGACTTTTTCACCGCCAACCACGTCAATTCCGACATTCTTGCAGTCAAACTTAAACGTGAACAGTTCGGTAGTAGGCGCGCCTTTCTCCCAGCCTGCCGCCATAATATAGTATTCCCTGTCACCGCGCAAGCCCGGAATCACCACCTCTGCCGCATCAGTAACCACCCTGCAAGAAGGACGGAACTGGTCATATATATAATCATCGATAGCACCTTCTCCGTACTCTTCAAGATACTTAGTCTCGCAATAGTCAAATGCGTATTGTTCTTCAATATTTGAAGGCATGATATCTATTGTGGCTCTATAGGCAGTACGTTTTGATGTAGAATACTCTTCATCAACCTCTACGTTTATAAGCTTGAAGTCAAATGTCAAGTCAGACTTTTCAGGCGCTGCCGTGCGGAAATCATAGAAGAAAATATCGGTAATACGCTCACACTGCTCATTCACCCCGTAAGCATACAATACGTAGTCAGTATCCCATCTTAGTTCGGGGCACTTATCAGAAAGCCCCGGATCGGTCGTGCGACCGTCCAATGTCCCCTTGGATAGATCATTGCTCATCAACTCCTGCCAGGAAGGGTTACCCCCATAAAGACCTGACACATACTCATACCATCCACGGTCAAGCTCAATATCGACAGTTTCTTTTCCTCCGCGGAACTCAACCGCAGCGGCTGTAGGCATATACCAATAATATAGCATGTCTTCACTCGGGGGCACAATTTTCACATGACAGTCATTAGTGGTGATATCAGATACTTCGAGTATAAACTCGTTTTTCTGTGGCTGCTTCTCCTCAGTTCTATACTCAACAATGACGGGGGCTGTAGTAGGAGCGCCATCGGCAGTTCCGACAACCACGATACAATAGTCGCGGTCTTTACGCTGCTGGTCAAACGTGATTTCTGCCTTTCCGGTATGCTTTTCGCCATAGGTCAGCACCATGGAGCAGAATTCCTTTTCTTCCTGCGAACCGGGGGTGAGGTCATAACCATCAACCTCTCTCTTTTCAGCGGGATACACGACATACGGGTCGTCATTTGACGGAGTGACCGACACTGATGTAGTCATTCTCTTTCCATCGGGCAATATCGACAGAATCTCAACCGCAAACGTATTGTCTGATTTCGCCGGTGCATCAGTCTTGAATCCTACATAATTTAATGGAGCCGACACCTCGCCTTCCGGAGTCATTCCGAAACCATAAACCACATATTCGGTGTCCCACATCAAACCGCTGTAAAGCTCATCCCTGAAAGTAGTCGAGGTAACACCATGATTTAAATTCATCATCTCCTGCCAGGTCATATCCTCATAAAGTGAGGCATTATTCTTCCAGTTGGTTATCTGATTTTCGATAATATTGTCGGCTCCTATACCGTCAAATTCAGTCTTGGGGCGGAAATACCAGTAATAGCCCACCGACTCATCGGATGGAGTAATCGTAACCGAAGCATCAGTACATGAAATGTCACTCACCTGTATGTCAAGCGACTTTTCCTGCGCTTCTACCGAAACCATAGCCGACGCGGCAAACACCGCCGCGAGCACCGTAACTTTTCGAGTAAAATAATTCATAGCTTAACTTTTTATGTAATGAAATATAATAATATCATTTATGCCCCGTACAACAAGCGTGTCATGGGCAACTGCTTATTCGCAAAAATAGATATTGTTTTACACAAAAAACTTAATATAGATTAAGAAATGGCACAATCCTCGTCTTTTAACATTCTAAATTAACATATTGCCATGTATGAAGGCAATATCCGCGCATTATGTCAGCGTTTTTCCTTCAGAAACGCATTCTTTAGTTTACTAAGATATTCAGGGGTCACCCCGAGATAGGAGGCAATGATTTTCTGCGGCACTTTCTTTATAATTTCAGGACGGTCGCCGAGCATGCTGCGGTAACGCTCTGCTGCGCTACCTTTATGCACGACCGCATTACGGTATTCATGATAAAACAACTCGCCGTAAGCGTAGCGCAACATCCATATCGTCAATTCATGATGGCGGGGCACGATATCCCAGAAATCTTCCCTGCGGATGTGCATCAACACTGAGTCGCAACACGCCTCAGCCCTGTAAAACGACGGCAGGTTCATGGCAAATGAATGCTTTGACGAAAACATGGTACCGGGAAGCCCGAAAGCGAAGGTGCGCTCCTTGTCACCGTTCATATCGGCAAATCTCACAATTCCGTCCTGGATTATATATACATCGGGACACTTCACCCCCTCGGTTATCACGACATCGCCACGGGAGAGACGCAGCATCTCCCCTCGCGAAAATAGTTCGTCAAGCCCGGTATCGGAGGGCAGATACCCAAGTTCATCTTTTAGCAATAGTTTCAGTCTGTCAAATGCCATATCCCGGAGAGGTTTACACCGTGGCGCAACATATTTGCGTCACTTGATAATTCAAAAGTAATGAAAAATATCAATATCTCCAAACATGCGTCACCGATTTGTTGCATGCCGCGTCCGCAAAAACCGAAAAGTTGCTGCCCATGGCAGGGAATCATCAACCACGCTCCGTGATGATTCCTGACGGAAACATCACATTATTTATTCCCTTTCCGGTGGTATCGCTTCGCTCAACCACCGGCTACATAGAGATTATCCCTATCGGGAAATTCATCCCTTTGTCCTTTTGGTGCTTATGCGCCTTACCAACGCCCCGTACAAGTATTGGGCGCCGAAAATGACAAGCCTTTAACCCTATAACCTTCAGATGGCGCATTTTCATGCGCCATCTGAATCACAGGTACTCTATTTTGCACACCAGCTTTCGGCTCACGCCCGGTTCGTCGGTTAACCTCACCGACGGCTGATGGTAGTCAGTCGGGAAAAAGAGGAAAAACGCCTCGGGTCCCGCCACATACCAGTCGACACTGTCGGCATCGAAGTGAGCCACATCTTTCTTAGGATTATATTCATGCTTGACCCTGACATCATGTCCGTAACCCATCTTCTCGTTGCCACGCAGCGTATATTGCAGGTCGATGAAATTATGATGCTGCTCGATGTTGACATCCTCTGCAGCCCTCGGAGTGTACTCACTCATCTTTATCCAGCAACGCCCCGGCACAAGGTCAATGCGTCCTACCGGAAGCGAGTCGAGGTCGAGAGTGGCAAGATAGCTGAAGAGAGTGTCCCACAGCTCCTTGTTTTTGGTGTACTGCCCGTAAAACTCATCGGCGTTGACCGACGGATGTACGGCGACGTTCCAACCATTGTTCCACTCGCCGCTCTCCATCCACTTTCGTGAATCGGCAGAAGCGGGTTTACCTGAAGTCAGCGCGGCGGCTGCGATAAACGCCGCCGCAAGCATAAACATAATCTTTTTCATGGTGTATGGTCGTATATAAATCAATAACCGGTGTAAGTGTGGGGCGACAGACGCTTAAGCTCCGCTTTTACCTCGTCGCTCACGTTGAGCGTGTCGATAAACTCGGCGATGCTCTCGGCGGTCACGGTGGTGTTGACGCGCGTCAGTTCCTTCAGAGTCTCGTAAGGTTTCGGATAACCCTCGCGGCGCAGGATGGTCTGGATACCCTCGGCAACTACATTCCACATGTTGTCAAGGTCACGGTTGATTGCCGCCTCGTTGAGAAGGAGCTTGTTGAGACCCTTGAGGGTAGAAGCAAGGGCAATCATCATGTGACCGAGAGGCACACCGATGTTGCGCAACACGGTGGAATCGGTCAGGTCACGCTGCAGACGCGATACAGGCAGCTTCGTTGCAAGATGGTCGAGAATGGCGTTTGCTATGCCGAGATTACCCTCAGAGTTTTCAAAGTCGATGGGGTTGACCTTATGGGGCATAGCCGACGACCCTACTTCACCCGCCTTGATTTTCTGCTTGAAATATTCCATAGATATATATTGCCACATATCCTTGTCAAGGTCAAGGATGATGGTGTTGATGCGGCGCAGGGCATCGAATATCGCGGCGAGATTGTCGTAGTTGGATATCTGGGTGGTGTATTCCTCACGCTCTATGCCGAGACGTTCGCCCAGGAACTTGGCGGCAAAAGCGCGCCAGTCAATCGACGGATATGCGGTAAGGTGAGCGTTGAAGTTACCGGTGGCACCGCCGAATTTTCCACTTACGGGCACGGCGTCAAGCATGGCGAGCTGACGGCGCAGACGATAGCTGAACACACGTATCTCCTTGCCGAGACGCGTGGGCGACGCGGGCTGTCCGTGAGTCTTCGCAAGCATGGGTAGCTGCTGCCACTCGTCGGCGCGCGCCTCAAGATGCTCGATAAGCTCCATGAGCAGTGGGCGATAGACATCGCGCAGTGCCTCTTTCAGCGACAGAGGCACTGATGTATTGTTGATATCCTGCGAAGTAAGACCGAAGTGTATGAATTCCTTGTAAGCCTCAAGTCCAAGCGAGTCGAAACGCTCTTTAAGGAAATATTCGACCGCCTTCACATCATGATTGGTCACCGACTCTATTTCCTTTATGCGTGCCGCATCGTCAACGGTGAAGTTTTTATATATGTCGCGCAATTTCTCAAATACGCCATGGTCGACTCCCGCAAGCTGCGGCAGCGGAATCTCACAAAGGGCGATGAAATATTCCACCTCTACCCTGACGCGGTAGCGTATAAGGGCATATTCGGAAAAATACTCGTCAAGTCGCTCGCATTTGCCGCGATAACGACCGTCAATCGGGGAAATTGCAGTAAGTTGTGTCAGTTGCATGAGTGATATTTGAAATTGTAAAATGATTGGAGACCACAAAATTACGCAATAAAAATGAAATTTCATCGATTTTTTCTGCCCAAAATGTTTGCCAGTTCAAAAAATCGTTGTACCTTTGCATCGCTTTCGACAAAGAACACGGGCGCTTAGCTCAGCTGGTTCAGAGCATCTGCCTTACAAGCAGAGGGTCGGGGGTTCGAATCCCTCAGCGCCCACAGAGCCTTCTTCGACAGAAGGCTTTTTTCATACCGAGGGGTATTAGCTCATCTGGCTAGAGCGCGACACTGGCAGTGTCGAGGTGAGCGGTTCGAGTCCGCTATACTCCACCCGTTTAAGTTTCAATCTTTTATTAAAGGTTGAAACTTTTTTATTTCCCTGTATTTCAGTTGTTTACGTTTTTATAAGCGAACTACATTTAACTTTTTTATTAAAAGTTTAACGGATTTTGGCAAACCTCAACACCTCGCTGACCCCATTCGTTAGCGTAATTGTTAGGTCAGAGATTGCAACCGAACCGCATTTGACAGCCTAACGCAAAAAAAACAGTTTTTCCACGTCGAAGTTGACAGAACACATGTAGTCAACCAAATATATGTTGCGGGTATATAACAATGACACCCCTCCAGAGCTTTTGGTCTGGAGGGGTGTCATGTTTGGTCGGGGTGAGAAGACTCGAACTTCCGACCTCCACGTCCCGAACGTGGCGCGCTGCCAACTGTGCTACACCCCGAGCGCCTTTAATTTCGACCGCAAAGATAAGACATTTTCTTAAAATAACAATCACTTTTTAGCAGGATTTTTTCAAGGTAAGCGGAAAAGTGAGTTTTTTGCGCCGCTTTATGGAGGGAAAAGTGTAAATTTGTAGCTATGAAAGGCAATGAGTCCACATATATGCAGTTGCTTGCGGGGGCGGTGGTGGCATCGCTTCTGGGAGCATGCGCCTCGATGGGGCGCCCTACGGGCGGCGACTACGACATCGAGCCACCGGTCTATGTAAAGAGCAACCCCGCGATAGGCGCCACAGGCATCAACCGCAACCATATAACCATCGACTTCAACGAGAATGTGCAGGTCGAAGACGTGATGAACAAGGTGGTAGTGTCGCCTGCCCAGAAAAACATCCCGCAGATTACCGCCAACGGTCACCGCGTGTCGGTGGAGTTACGCGACACGATGCAACCGGGCACAACTTATACCATCGACTTTTCCGATGCGATCAGCGACCTTAATGAGAAAAATGTGCTCGACGGCTTCGCCATCGACTTCTCCACAGGCGACTCGATAGACTCGCTGCGGCTGTCGGGCATGGTATTCGAGGCGCGTACGCTGGAACCCGCACAGGGGGTGCTTGTAGGCGTCTACTCCAATCTCACTGACACCACCATCACCACACTGCCGCTTGAACGCATTGCCAAGACCAATCAGCTCGGGCAATTCACCGTAAGAGGTCTGAAGCCGGGCGACTACCACATATTCGCCATCAACGACATCAACCGCGACTATCACTGGGACCGTTCGGAGGATGTGGCATTTTACGACGTGACAGTATCACCCACGGCTGAGACCACAACCGTTACCGACACCCTCACGGCAGCCGACGGCAGTGACTCGATTGTGAGTGTAAGCCGCACAAAATATCTGCCCAACGACATCTTGCTGACATGGTTCAATGAGGGATATACGCCGCAATATCTGAAGGATTACACGCGTCCCGACCGCCGGAGACTATTTGTAAAATTTTCGGCACCGAGCGACACTCTCCCCGAGATACGCCTGCTCAACGGCGTAGACTCCGGACAGCCAATCGACCGCTGGGCGCGCCTTAACGCCACCGCCACACTCGATTCACTTGAATATTTCATTACCGACACAGCCGTCGTAGCACAAGACACGATGATGATCGAGATACGATACCTGCGCACTGACACCCTTGACCAGCTGTCGTGGGGCACAGATACACTGCGTGTGCTTTTCAAGGGAGCGCGCGAGGAGAAGCGGCAGAAAGAGGAAGCCGAGAAAAAAGCCGCCGAACGACGCAAGAAAGCCGAGAAAAAAGGAGAGAATATCGACTCAATAGAGGCTGCAGAAGCGGCAAAACTTACATTTGTGAAAGTATCGGCACCCGGTGGCGCCACACAGGAGATATACAAACCACTGTTTATCGATGTCGACCAACCGCTCGACACTATAATCCAGAGCGGACTGAGGATGCTGATGCTCAACGACACCATCTGGGATACCATTCCCGCGCCACCGCTCGTACCGGTCGACTCGTTCGGACTGCTAAAATATCAGCTCGACATGAAATGGACGCCCGGCACCAAATACAAATATGTAGCCGACTCCGCCACCATCATAGGAGCCTATAACCAGTGGAACAGCACGTTCACCCACGAATTTTCCACCCGTAAGCTCGAAGATTACTCCGCCCTGTATTTCAATGTGACCGGAGTGACCGACTCAGCGGTAGTGGAAGTGCTCGACAAGAGCGACAAACCGGTCGACGAAGCACCGCTCAAAGGTGGTGTCGCGGAATTTCCCTACATGCAGCCCGGCACATACTACGCGCGCCTGTATATCGACCGCAACGGCAACGGCAAGTGGGACACCGGCTCGCTCCTCGACTCCGTGCAGCCCGAAGAGGTGTATTACTACCCCAAGAAGATAGTGCTGAAAAAGAACTGGGACGTTGAGCAGTCATGGAACATCTACGACACCCCTATCGACCTGCAGAAGCCGAAAGAGATAGTCAAGAACAAGCCCAAGACCGCCAAGAAACGCCGCCGTAACAAGGACGGCACGTACATCGACGATGAAAACGGCGAACGTAATCCTGACGAAGAGGAAGAGGACCCCTACAACGAGGGCAATTTCTTCGGGCCGGGCAACTCCAACGGCACCCGCAACTTCGGCAACGGCATGAACGGATTTAATAACCGCGGAGGATTCCGCTAAAATCTCACACCTATGGGAAATGCCTTAATTGACAAAGAGCTAATCGGAGAGCCGCGCCTCTATGACCTCGCCATGAGGCTGGAAGCGGAAACGCTTCATGTGCTGCTCTACCGGAGCGGGGAGCCGGAATCCATCGTGTACCGCGCCGTGCCGCTCGACGCGCCGGGACTGCCGCCGGAGCGAAGGCTTGAGGAGACTGTCTATAACAACCCGCTCCTTCTCTCCGACTTCCACAAGGTGACAATACTTGTCGACACCACGCGCTACGCGATAATCCCCGACAACGCCACCGGTGGCGACACGCTTTTCGCCGAGGTGCTCGCCGACCGCATGCTTCCCGACACAGCCGACGACTCGCGCGCAGAGACACTTTTCACCCCCATGTCGCCCGCGGGCGTGACAGTGGCGGTAAAGATGCAGTCGCAGTTGCTCGCGTTTCTGCGGCGCACATTCAACAACCCCGCCATCTATCCGCCGATAGCCCTGCTGTCGAGCTACTTCTACGACAGCAGCCGCATAGGGCACTCAGGCAAAATCTATGTCAACATACGCCGTGACTCGCTCGACCTGCTCGCATTCACCGGCTCCCGCCTTGAACTCGCCAACACCTTCGCATTTCGCGAGAGTGCCGATGCAATATATTATATAATGTCGGTAAGAAAGATGCTCATGGACCGCGACGGCGACGACCGCGAACTCCTGATAGCCGGCGACGACGCGTTACGCGACGAAATCACGGCAGTACTGCGCGAGTACGCCGGCTACGTGATGCCTGTCGTGTATCCGGCAACGCTTGTACGCGCGCCCAAAGATGTGCTGAAAGCACCGTTTGACTTAATAATCACCCCACAATGCGAATAATAAGAGGAAAATACGGGCGACGTCGCTTCGACGTGCCCACCAATATCTCGGCGCGACCCACCACCGATTTCGCGCGCGAAAACATATTCAACGTGCTTGAAAACATCGTGGACTTCGATGGCAAGGATGCCCTCGACCTCTTCGCCGGCACAGGCGCCATCACCTTTGAATTTCTGTCGCGCGGATGCCGCGAGGTGACGGCGGTAGAGAAGGCGCAGACGCAGTACCGCTTCATCAAGCAGGTGGCGCAGCAGCTCAATGTGCAGAATCTGCATCTGATAAAAGGCGACGTGTTCCGCTTCATCGCCACGTGTAAGGACACGTTTGACATCGTGTTTGCCGATCCTCCCTACGACCTGCCCGACTTCGGCAAGATACCCGGACTGGTGCTTGAATCGCAGATACTGAAACCCGGCTCTATATTCATCATCGAGCACTCTAAAGCCTACGACTTCTCCACGCTGCCCCATTTCAAGGAGCACCGCGTCTACGGCTCAGTCAACTTCTCGATATTCGAGATGGGAATTTAAGTCAAGGGGTTATGCAACCCACTCCGGGTTTGAGTCAATGAGGGAGACGCTTGAGCCACGGGTATGCCTCCGGCATTACCCGCGGTTAACAGGAGGAATCCCCTTCCGGGGATTTATGGTTGCATGCGCCTTAAGTTAGTGACATCAGGGGGGATATCGAGCGGCAATTTAACCTCTTAACCTGCTTGCTTGGCAAGCTTTTAACCGCTTAACCTTCAACTTTCGCAAGAGAAAGTTGAATAAGATTATTTTATGTCGCGGCGGAATGCCACGCGGCGGCGGTGTTGACGGCGGTCAAAGAATTTCCACTGCTGCTGCACGTTCTCGTTTTCGGCAAGCTCCGGATTGCTCTCAGCCCAACGGTATTTGTTTTTGATATACACCGGCAGAAGGTCGGTGAACAGAAGCGCGTTGACTCCTTTGCCCATATACTCCGGCTTGACAGCCACGAGCAGAAGGTCGACGATGTCGTTGTGACCGTACATGGCTTTAAGCAGATGATACCATCCGAACGGGAACAGCTTGCCACCCGACTTCTGGAGAGCCCTCGACATCGAAGGGATGGAGATGCCGATGCCCACGAGCTTGTCGTCGCTGTCGACAATCACACACACATTTTCCAGGCGCAATATAGGCAGATATATGTCTATATAATACTCTATCTGGCGCTTTGACAGCGGCGAGTAGCCGTAAAGTTTGTCATAAGCCTCGTTGATAAGCTCGAAGAGCGCCACACCGTAGTCAGCCTTGATTTTCTTGGCACTGGTGTATTTGATGGTGCGCAACCCGTATTTGCGGCGCACGATGTCGCCCACTCTCTGCAACTGCGCGGGCACCTCATCGGGCACTGTCATGCGATATTCGACCCATTCGGCTTCCTGCTTGAATCCCATACGCTCCATGTGACGCGGATAATAGGGATAGTTATATATGGTTGCCATCGTGCCAAGTTCATCGTAGCCGTAGGTAAGCATTCCTTCATGGTCCATGTCGGTGAAGCCCATCGGTCCCACGACCGAAGTCATACCCTCGCTTTTCGCCCACTTCTCCAGCGCGCCGAAAAGCGCCTCGACAACCTCATTGTCGTCGATAAAGTCGAGAAAGCTGAAACGCACGTCATTGGAGCCGGTGCGCTCGTTGACTACGGTGTTTATGATGCCGGTGATACGTCCCACAGGCTTCCCGTCGCGGTAAGCCATCCACGATTTTGCCTTACAATAGTCAAATGCGGGATTTTTCTCGGGGGTGAGGGTCTCTATCTCGTCGAGTATCAACGGTGGCACGAAGTAAGAATTGCCCTTATAGTGATCAATTCCAAACTTCACATATTTTTCAAGTTCAGCCTTAACCGGGGCTATTTCTCTTATTTCTACTGACATATTTCTTTCGGTAATACTTTTTTACAACATGTTACGATTTACTGATTCCGTAGGTCGAGGTGACCCACACGGCAAGCACAAACATCAACAGCACAAAAATCCCGACAAGCAGGTAAAGCTGGCTGCTCGACCGGCTTTCAAGGGCGAGGTGGAGGTCCTGAAGGTCGCGGAAGCGTTTTTTCGGATCGGGGTCGGCACAACGGCGCGCCACCCTGTGAAGCTTCGCGTCTTTCTGTCCGAGACTCTCAAGTGCCTCCGAAAGCACCAGTCCGTAATTGTAGATATCTTCCGACATGTCGGCAGACTCCATGTGCTGACGCTGGTCAAAACCCACGTCAATGAGCTTGAGGTTGCCTATGTTTTCGGTAAAGATGATGGTCTCCGGGCGTATGGGATGATGCACGATATGGTTGGTCTGGATATAATCGATGGCATCGACAAGGTCGTGACGCAGCTTCTCGATGATTTCAGGCGTCACTTTGCCTTCGTCGATAAGCTTGCGCAACGAGTCGCCATACACGTCGTCGGTAATGATACACCTGCCGAGTCCGGGGACATCCTCGAAATCTTTGATCATGACGATGTGGGGATGGGCAAGATTGTAGCGCACATCAAATTCCTTTTCAATCATGGCGCGCATGTCGGGATTGTCGGCATATTCGGGCTTCAGGGTCTTCAGCATCACCCATTTGCCATGTTTCTTCGCCGTGTAGACGAGATAGTATTCCTCTTCCCATTCAGGGAGCAGGGTGATTTCAGTCCATTTTTCCAAATGTGACGCGCCGGGATCGTCAGTCTTAACCATCTAATCAGTAATTAATCAGGCAACAAAAATACAAAAACATTTCCTATATGGCAAAATAGTTGCCATATATATATAATATAAAACGGGCGTGTCAAAACATTATTATTCCGACACGCTCCGTCAATAACAGTTTATAATATCTATCAGATTACATCATAGTCCATGCCCATGTAGTGCTGATAGGGATGGTCACATGCCGGACATACCTTCGGGGGTTCGGTGCCTTCAAACACATAACCACACACGAGGCACTGCCACTTGATAGGGGTGTCACGCTTCCACACAGTGCCGTCCTGTACCTGCTTCAGATAATGCTCGAAGCGCTCGCGGTGACGGTTCTCGATTTCGGCGATTGCTCGGAAATGTTCGGCGATTTCAGTAAATCCTTCAGCGTCGGCATCCTTGGCAGCATTCTGATACTGTTCCACGCCTTCAGTCAGCTCTTCGCGGGCTGCCGTGGCAAGATTGGAGGCGGTATCGCCTATCACACCGGCGTCGACATTAAGATTGCAAGGCACTACCCCGCCTTCAAGAAGCTTGAAAAACACCTTGGCATGGTGTAGTTCATTGGCAGCAGTCTCGTCAAATATCTGCGCGATGGGGAAATAGCTTTCCTTGGTAGCCTGCTGGCTGTAAAATGTGTAGCGGGTGTAAGCCGACGACTCGCTCATGTAGGCGGCAACAAGATTTTTTTCTGTCTTGGTGCCCTTGATGCTCTTTTTTGTAGCCATTGCTTTATATTTTTATTGTTAACCGTTTTTTAATATGTTCTTATACAACACCGTCGCGCCGGGAAAGTTTATGCTACGTGCGATAATAGTCATGCGACCCGCTTCGGGGTCGAGATGGCGGGGAGGAGTCTGCCTGCCACGGGCGCACCTTCGGCGCTGCCCGCGGTTAACAGCATCTTGCCCTTTCAGGGCAAAATCCTTAACCGGCACCTGTCTATTAGATGGTTATTTCACGTAAGCATTTTCACATAGCAGAATGCCCCGACAGGGGCTATATCCCGTTAACCGCGGGTAGCCCCGAAGTGGGCACCCGTGGCAGGGCGACGCATCCACCGTGTATCGACCCCGGAGCGGGTCGCATAGCCACGTGCTGACCCACTGACAATTATTTCAACATAAACTTTGTAGAGATGTTTATTTTAATTATATTTGAACTTAATCAAATTATAATAGTATGAGCAATGTTAATTCCTTACACCACATCGTAATTGCCACTCATTCACGTAACCGGTCAATCACACCGCAACATAGCGAAGAACTTTACAAATATATATGTGGCGTAGCCAGAGGGCAAAAATGTAAAGTGATACAGATTGGGGGCATAGAAGATCATATCAATATCTTAGTAGATATCCATCAGGATATGGCAATCTCAGTGCTTATGCGCGAAATAAAGCGGAGTTCAAGTATCTGGATGAACCAAAACCGAAGCAAGTTCCCTTCATTTACAAGATGGGCAGAAGGATATTATGCTTTTTCTATATCGGCAACACATAAATTAGCGGTTACGCAATATATAATGAATCAAACGGAACATCATCGCACTGTTTCTCCACGAGAGGAGCTGATACGCTTTTTAGAGAAAAACGGCATAGACTATAACCCTAAATATGTAAATTAGATATTGGTGTGCAACCCACTCCGGGGTTGAGCCGAGGAGAGAGGCGCTTGAGCCACGGGTATGCCTCCGGCATTACCCGCGGATAACAGGATGGATCCCCCTTTCGGGGATTTATGGCTCCGGCACCAAAGTTAGTGACATTGCCCTCCCAGGCGCCCCTACTTCCTCCGCACGTTACAGGGTGCGGGTGTCGGGCTGTCGGCATTCATTCGGGTCAGTGATGAAAACCAATCGCGATACCTTGTTGTTATCACTATCGAACAATTACTAACATCTAACACATATACAGCTATGAACGACCGTATAAGCTACGAAGAGAAAAAAGAGCTGCCCGATTCAGTGTTCGGACTGCCGGAACGCAGAGAGTACCCGATGCCTGATGCAGCACATGTAAGAGCCGCCGAGGCTTATTTCAGATATTGCCCGGAAGACCTCAAGCCACGCCTGGCGCGTGCCATCCTTCAGAGGGCGCAGGAATTCGGTGTCGATGTCGAAAGCCCCACCGTACTTGCCTACGCCGACAAATAACCGTTAAAGCATTGACATAATGAAGAATAGTACATCGCAGCCTTCCGAATCGCCTGTAACGGCATCAGGAAGAAAAAAGATCGTATCGACCGCCAAAGGGTCGCTCACGATGATGGCGATGGCAATCCTCCTTATCACTTCGATATTCAGTCTGCGAGGATTGCCGTCGGAAGCAAAATACGGCATCCAGTCCATCTTCTTTTTCATTTTTGCCGCAGTGGTTTTTCTGGTGCCCTTCTCGCTGGTATGCGCCGAGCTTGCCTCGACCTACACCAAAAGCGGCGGTCTCTACCGCTGGGTGTCGGAAGCTTTCGGACCCAAATGGGGATGGACTGCGATGTATCTCGAATGGCAGACCATCATATTCTGGTTTCCGACAGTGCTGATGTTTGGGGCGGCGTCGCTCGCCTACATCGCATGGCCGGAGAGCTTTGACGCGGCGCTCGCCTCTAACAAATGGTACACCCTCGTGGTGGCGATGCTCCTTTACTGGGCGGCGACATTCAACGCTTTCCGCGGACAGAAGTCGGCAAACCTCCTGAGCACCTACGGCGGACTCGTGGGCACCATCATCCCGGGCGCGCTCCTTATAATACTCGGTATATTATATGTGGCGCTGGGCAAGCAGAGCAACCTCGCCGACCTGCCCTTTTTCCCTGACTTCTCCCACTTCAACACCCTTGTGCTCGCCGCGTCGATATTCCTCTTCTTTGCCGGAATGGAGTCGCAGGCGGTGCATATCAACGACATGAGCAACCCCGCCAAGCAGTTTCCGAAGTCGGTGTTCATCGCCTGTATCGTGATTGTGGCGCTTTATGCGCTCGGCACGCTGGTGATAGGCGTCGTGGTGCCGTCGGACAACATCAACCTGCTGCAGTCGCTGCTCGTGGCGTATAAGGCGCTCTGGTCGGCGTTTGGTGTGGGATGGCTCGGCAACGTAGTGGCATTGCTTGTAATGTTTGGTGTGGCGGGACAGATAAGCGCGCTTGTCACCGGACCGTCTACCGGACTTATGGCGGTGGCACAGTCGGGCTACCTTCCCCGCTCGCTCCAGAAAGTCAACGCCAACGGCGTCAACAAGTCAATCCTATTCATCGAGGGCGCTTTCGTGAGCCTGCTGAGCCTTGTGCTCATCGTGCTCCCCACGGTCGAGTCGGCTTATCAGATAATGTCGCAGATGGCGACCATCATATACCTTATAATGGTGGTGATGATATACCTCGCCTTCATAAGGCTGCGTCGCACGGCTCCGGGACGTCAGCGCGGGTTCAAGGTGCCGGGTGGAAAAGCGGGCATGATAATCGTGTGTGGCGTGGGCATACTCGGCGCACTCCTCGCGATGGTGCTGAGCTTTATCCCGCCGTCGCAGATAGCCACCGGCTCACCGGTAGTTTATGTGACGATTATCGCCGTCGGCGTGGCGGTGTTTGTGGCACTTCCGCTTGTTGTCTACCGCCTGCGCAAGCCGTCGTGGCGTAACCCCGACGCTCATTTCTACCCCTTCGACTGGCAGATAGAGGGCAGAAAGCCGTGGGAAGTGTCGAAATGGGGCTACGGCTACACCCCCACCGACGAAGAGGTCGAGGCAGCCGAGACCAACGCCATCAGCAACCACGCGCTGCACAAGCATATGTAATCAGGAGATTTCAGTTGTCAGATTTCAGTTGTCAGAGGGGAGACTTTAAGGACCTTAGAGACCTTAGAGCCCCCTCTGACAACTCCACTCTGACAACTCCCCAAAAACTGATACTATTTTAACCAAATCAACCTTGATAAACCGCAGGAAACGCCTGCAATCTCTCATTTTCAGCCCTTACGCTAATAAATTTTCACTTTTTCAAAATATTTTTTGTACAATTATTTGGTAATAAAATACAGAAACCTTATCTTTGCCGCCACGAAGATTGAAGATATTTGTCTCCCTCCGGCTGCGGAGGTGACTCTATAGATAGTTTTACTTACATGCCCGGCGTAACACACAGTGTAATGACCAGCGCCCGGCTATGTTGATTTTGATTTGAGATTTATAATTAACCTGATTTAACAGTGAAAGATAGAGTTGTCCTGTTTTTATTATTGCTGCTGACAGGCTTTAGCGTAAAGAGCCAGAACGTAGCAATCAAGAGCAATTTGCTCTACGATGCGATAGCCGTCGCCAACCTTGGCGTCGAGGTGCCGCTCGCTCCACGATGGACCGTCGACCTCTCAGCCAACCTCAACGCATGGACTATCAACGAGCACAAGTGGAAACACTGGCTCCTGCAACCCGAGGCGCGGTATTGGCTGTGCGATCGCTTCCAGGGTCATTTCTTCGGTGTACACGCCATCGCGGGTCAGTACAATGTGGGTAATCTCCACAACAACATCAAGTTTCTCGGAACCGACTTTTCCGACCTCACCCACAACCGCTATCAGGGATGGATGTTTGGCGCCGGACTCGCCTACGGATACTCCTGGATACTCGCTAAACACTGGAACATCGAGGCTGAGATAGGACTCGGATGGATTCACACACGCTCCGACGTCTACCCCTGCGCCGAGTGCGGCACAAAGATTGCCGAAGATAAAAACCACGACTACGTAGGGCCGACCAAAGCCGCCGTAAGCCTTATATACCTCTTCTGAATACACAGTCTCTTCCCGATTATTAACCGCAACCAATGATGAAAAAGATATTTTGCACAGGCGTCTTGTGTGGCGTCACGCTCCTCACAGCCTCGGCAGTGACCTCGATGAATGTCACCGTCGGCGACGCCCCTGCCGATAGGGGGGGTAATTCATTGACCATCAATCCGTTAGACATAGCACATACCGACAGTAATCTCTTTGTATTGCTCGACATCGACGCTACCGGGCTACGGATGAAGTCAAACCGCGAGGTCACGCTCACCCCCATGCTCGTCAGCGACAACGCAGCCGACACAGTAAGGCTCAAATCTTTCACCATCGCCGGACGTAACCGCTACTACCACGGCATACGCAACGGCGCCCCCTCCCCGATATTTCTCCGCGCAGGCGACATCGACCGCCCCATCAACTACCGCGACGACACCCCTTACCGCGACTGGATGGCGACAGCGCGCCTTGTGATCGACACCCGCGAGAGCGGATGTTGCAACGCCGTCGAGGCTGAAGGCGCGATACCCGTGGCGCGCCTCGATTTCACGCCCAAGACCTTCGCCCCGCAATATCTCTACATCTCCCCCAAGGCTGAGGCAGTCAAGACACGCGCCCTCAAGGCAAGCGCCTACATCGACTTCCCCGTCAACAAGACCGTAATCTACCCCGATTACCGCCGTAACCCCGCCGAGCTTGCCAAGATACGCGCCACGATCGACTCCGTGCGCACCGACAAGGATATCACCATCACCTCACTCCACATCACCGGCTACGCATCGCCCGAAGGCAGCTACGCCAACAACACACGCCTCGCCGAAGGCCGTACCGAGGCGCTCAAGCAGTATGTTCAGAAGCTCTACAGCTTCCGCCCCGGACTGATATCGACCTCCTACGTGCCTGAGGACTGGGAAGGACTCCGCGCCTACATAGCCGCCGACACCGCCCTCACATGCCGCGACGAGTTGCTCGCCATAATCGACTCCGACCTTGACCCCGATGCTAAGGATTGGAAGCTGCGCTCGGCATATCCCGCCGTAGGCAAGATGCTGCTTGCCGACGTGTACCCCGCCCTCCGTCACTCCGACTACGCCATCGACTACACCATACGCTCCTTCACCACCCCCGAAGAGATAATAGAGGTGATGCGCACGGCACCGCAGAAGCTCTCGCTACAGGAGCTGTATGTAGCCGCGCTCTCTCAGGAGCCTGGAAGCGACCTTTACAACGAGGCGTTTGAAATCGCCGTAAGGATGTATCCCGACGATCCCACCGCCAATCTCAACGCCGCCAACTCCGCCATGCAGCGCCGCGACCTGCGCAATGCCGAGCGTTACCTCGCCAAGGCGGGTGACTCCGCCGAAGCGCAGTATGCCCGCGCGATATTTACCGCCCTTTCGGGCGACCGCCCCGCCGCCGTCGAGGCTCTCGGCGCAGTACCGGCGACACCGCAGGCAGCCGACGCCGCAGCGCAGCTCGACGCCCTCATCAAAGCCGACGGCAAGCATTTCCATATCATCACCGAATAGCCATGCAGCGCCCTCTCGAAAATATAATTTTTGATGATTCTTTCAGAAACATCTTCCCGGCTACCGCTTTCCGTAGGTATCGCTTCGCTCAACCTACGGCTAAACGCAGATTATCCCTCCGGGAAATTTTGCTCATGAGCAGCATGGGAACCGCCCGCAAGGCAACCATTTCCATCCCGGATGCATCGCGGTCGCCCTTCCAGGCGCCCCTACAGCTACGCGATGGAGCCCTCCGGGAAACTTTGCTCATGAGCAGCATGGGAACCGCCGGCACCACAGCAGGCATCCCGGATGCATCGCGGTCGCCCTTCCAGGCGCCCCTACAGCTACGCGATGGAGCCCTCCGGGAAACTTTGC
>OGGB01000048.1_pt1 | contig 99140 bp, 75 predicted proteins | sample 1571111 | NCBI WGS metagenome assembly OGGB01 (sample SAMEA2582067, study PRJEB24529) | metagenome | biome: Human gut stool | place: China | collected 2011
CCTCACTGCTGCCTCCCGTAGGAGTCTGGTCCGTGTCTCAGTACCAGTGTGGGGGACCTTCCTCTCAGAACCCCTAGACATCGTCGCCTCGGTGGGCCGTTACCCCGCCGACTAGCTAATGTCACGCATGCCCATCCTGCACCGGAGTCGCCTCCTTTCCCCGCGGAGCCATGCAGCCCCGCGGGGGCATGCGGTATTAGTCCGGATTTCTCCGGGTTATCCCACTGTGCAGGGCAGGTCGCATACGCGTTACTCACCCGTGCGCCGGTCGCCGGCAGGAGAGAGCAAGCTCTCTCCCCCGTTGCCCCTCGACTTGCATGTGTTAGGCCTGTCGCTAGCGTTCATCCTGAGCCAGGATCAAACTCTCCGTTGTTTGTATCTAAACTTAGTTTGTTTTTTTTGTCCATCACGGTGCATCCCTGATGTGTCCCGGTCGGGTTGATGCTTAACAGAAATTGACGAAGAGACTGTCATGTCAATGACCCTTTCTCTTGTACTACTTCATCTTGTCTATTGCAATTATTTCAATGTCCTTTCGGCTTCTGAAGCCCTGCCCCTCCGTTTTCAGGAAAAGCGTTGCAAAGTTACAACCAATTTTTCATTCCTGCAAACTTTTCGGTGAAAATTTTTGTTTTACCTTTTCCGGCGCTCTCGCCGCAGGTGCTTCTCAAAAGCGAGTGCAAAGGTAGACACTTTCCACGTAACCACCAAACTTTTTGCCGACTTTTTTCAAGAAAATTTCAAAGACCCATAAATACACATTATTATATAGTGGGGTTGATGGTTTAGGGTTTAGAGTTTAGGGTTTAGAAGGAAACGGGAGCGGGCCAGCTTTCACTCAATGCCACCAACTTTGGTGCCGGAGCCATAAATCCCCGAAGGGGGGGGATTCATCCTGTTATCCGCGGGTAATGCCGGAGGCATACCCGTGGCTCAGGCTCCCCTCTCCTTGGCCCAACCCCGCAGTGGGTTGCATAGCCGCTTGATTAGCACACATTTATGCAACCCATTTCAGGGTTGCGTTGTTGTGGCGGTATCGCTTCCCACGGGTGCCCACTTCGGGGCTACCCGCGGTTAACTTTATCTTGCCCATTCCGGGCAAAATCCTTAAGTCAGCGACTTTGAGCTTCCACTCGCCCCTATCGCTACGCTGATTAGCAATCTTACGCCGCAAAGCGATGTCACTACGGTTAGAGACGGATTGACAATAAATATTAACGAATATCAATTTTTATTCGACCTCCACGATTTTCTTCCTTCCGGGCACAAGCAATGACGCAAATTCCCATAAAAAATATATCGGAAGGAACACGACCATCAACGTAAAAGGATCGCCTGTGGGCGTAATCATAGCCGCCCCGACAAGCAAAACCACTATCGCATGGCGACGATAACGCCTGAATGTGTCGCGGGTAATCACCCCCATGCGCCCCAAAAGCCAAGCGAGGAGAGGCAACTCGAAGACCAGCCCCATCATTAACACAATCATGAGGAAATTATCCATATAAGAGTCTAACGAAATATTGTTGGCGACCATCGCACTCACATGATAGTCGGCAAGAAAGCGCAATGTAAGCGGGAACGCCACAAAATATCCCACGGCGACCCCGAGAAAAAACATGACATTCCCCAACAAAAAAGCGAATCTCACGCCTTTTTTCTCATTGGCGTAAAGGGCGGGGCTCACGAAATCCCACAACAGATACATAATCGCCGGTACACTCAGCACTAATGCACACCAGAAAGACACCGACACATGTATAAAGAATTGGGATGCAAGCTTTATGTTGACAATCTCGACATGGAAACCGTCGCCCGAAAAATCGGGCAACCAGCCATGCAAAGAGCCTATCCGGTCAAACAGCCGGTAAAGTACAAAATCGCCGTCGCATGGAGCCATAATCACCCGGTCGAAAATGTCGGGCATCACGGCAAAAAGCACAACCGTGAGCACACTCACCAGAAGAGCCGCCTTGACAAGCATCGAACGCATGACATCGAGGTGGCTCCAGAAAGACATCTCGGCGGAAGAACCGCCATCACTCCTTGTCGGCATCGGCTTTGCTGTCGACAGGCTTGGTTATCTCATCCTGAATGTCATTCATGCCCTGCTTGAAACTGCTGACACCCTTTCCGATTCCACGCATGAGCTCGGGGATTTTCTTTCCGCCAAACAGCAGGAGCACGACAAAAGCGATAATCAACACTTCCGACAACCCGAGGTTGCCAAAAAGCAAAGTGATAAGGTCAAGAGTCATCATAATATCTATATTTGCAAGTTATTCAAGGTGTAAAGTTACGAAATCAGCGACAAAAACGTGGCATTCTGAAAAAAAATGATTAATTTTGCAGCCTTATTTAACACATCCAACCATTATTTACACATTATGAAAGCATTTGTTTTCCCCGGTCAGGGGGCACAATTCGTAGGTATGGGCAAAGATCTCTATGAGAACAATCCCGTGGCTCACGACATGTTTGAAAAAGCTAATGAAATACTTGGATTCCGTATCACCGACCTCATGTTTGAAGGTACCGATGAAGACCTTCGTCAGACCAAGGTGACTCAGCCCGCGATATTTCTTCATTCAGTAATACTTGCCAAGACACTTGAAAACGAGATGAAACCCGACATGACAGCAGGTCACTCTCTCGGCGAATTTTCAGCTCTCGTAGCAGCAGGCGCACTCACCTTTGAAGACGGTCTGCGCCTTGTGAGCGCCCGCGCACAGGCAATGCAGAAGGCTTGCGAGATTAAGCCATCCACCATGGCTGCAGTGCTCGCACTTCCCGACGCAACTGTAGAGGAAATATGCGCATCGGTCGACGGCGTAGTGGTATGTGCCAACTACAACTGCCCCGGACAGATTGTAATCTCAGGTGAAGAACCCGCAATCGACGCAGCATGTGAAAAGGCACTTGCTGCCGGTGCAAAGCGCGCACTGAAGCTCAAAGTCGGCGGCGCATTCCACAGCCCGTGCATGGAGCCCGCACGTGCAGAACTTGCCGAGGCTATCGAGAAAACTCCGGTCCACACCCCTATGTGTCCCGTATATCAGAATGTCGACGCACTCCCCCACACCGACCCCGCAGAAATCAAGGCAAATCTTGTGGCACAGCTCACTGCTCCCGTTCGCTGGACACAGACCATACAGAACATGGTAGCCGACGGAGCCACCGAGTTTATCGAAATCGGTCCCGGAAAGGTGCTTCAGGGTCTTATCGGCAAAATCGCCAAAGGCATGGAGACATCAGGCCGTCAATAATCACTACAATCAAATTATAATCATCAAGGGGTGTGCTCCGGCGCGCCCCTTGTCATAACAACTAACCCCACAATTATGGCAGATCCCCAAAACTCAGACGCACGTTACGCCAATGTTGCCGACGGCACTGACGACAATGGCGTTGCCGGACTTCCCGAAAACGCCTTCAGAGAGCTTGGCGCCGACGAAGAGTATCATCCCGTGATGCACCCGGCGCACGACTATCCCGAAGTCACACCCTATTCAGTGACCATGGGACTCCTACTTGCAGTGATTTTCAGTGCGGCAGCCGCATATCTCGGACTGCGCGTAGGTCAGGTGTTTGAAGCCGCCATCCCCATCGCAATCATCGCCGTGGGCCTTTCAGGCGCGCTCAACAAGAAAAACGCCCTCGGGCAGAATGTAATCATACAGTCAATCGGAGCATGCTCCGGAGTGATTGTAGCAGGAGCTATCTTCACGCTGCCCGCTCTTTACATACTCCAGGCAAAATACCCCGACATCACCGTCAATTTCTTCGAGATATTCCTCAGCTCACTCTTCGGAGGCATACTTGGAATACTCTTCTTTATCCCCTTCCGCAAGTATTTCGTAAAAGACATGCACGGGAAATATCCTTTCCCGGAAGCGACAGCCACAACCCAGGTGCTCGTGAGCGGCGAAGGCAAGAAAGACAAGCAACAGGGAGGCTCGCAGGCACGTACACTCGTGATTGCTTCGCTCATAGGCGGTATTTACGATTACCTTCTCGCCACATTCGGATGGTGGGCGGAAAATGTCACCTCGACCGCGTCGCAGTGGGGCGCGGCATTAGCAGAAAAGACCAAGCTTGTGTTTAGCGTCAACACCGGTGCGGCACTCCTCGGACTTGGTTACATCGTAGGTCTAAAGTATGCCTTCGTGATATTTGCCGGCTCGATTTTCGTGTGGTGGATAATAATCCCGGTAATGGGTACATACGGCTCGGCGGAAATAGCCTCGCTACCTGTCAACGCCATATTCAGCGACTATGCCCGACTGATAGGTATCGGCGGTATTGCCATGGCAGGCGTCATCGGCATCGTGAAATCCTGGTCGATTATCGCGCAGGCAGTCGGTCTCGCGGCGCGTGAGCTGAAAGGCAAACAGGCGGGAGCCAAGGAAGTGCGCTGGCAGACTGACATATCGATGAAGCACATCGTGTTTATGATTGTCATAGCTCTTGCAGCCGTGTTTATCTTCTTCGCGACCGGCGTTATCCACACCCTCTGGCAGGCTGCCGTCGCTTGGCTGGTAGTGACCGTGATTGCATTCCTCTTCACCACCGTCGCCGCAAACGCCATAGCGATTGTCGGCACAAACCCGGTGTCGGGCATGACCCTGATGACACTCATCATCGCCTCAGCGATATTTGTGGCGATAGGGCTTAACGGCACATCGGGCATCGTTGCCGCGATGGTAATCGGCGGTGTGGTATGTACGGCACTATCGATGGCGGGAGGGTTTGTCACCGACCTCAAAATAGGCTACTGGCTCGGCTCTACCCCCAAGAAACAGGAAAGCTGGAAATTTCTCGGCACACTCGTATCGGCAGCAACTGTCGGCGGCGTGATTCTCGTGCTCAACGACGTATATGGATTTTCGGGCGAAAACGCGCTCGTGGCACCGCAGGCAAATGCAATGGCAAAGGTAATCGAGCCGCTCATGATGGGAGGCGAGACCCCTTGGATACTTTATATGGTAGGAGCCGTACTCGCACTCATCCTCAACTGGCTCGGCGTACCGGCACTCGCATTCTGCCTCGGTATGTTCATTCCCCTTCAGCTTAACACCCCGATGCTCGTGGGCGGCGCAATCGCATGGTTTGTATCCAACCGCAGCAACGACAAGGCTCTCAACGACGCCCGCCGCGACCGCGGCACCCTCATCGCCTCGGGTCTTATCGCCGGTGGCGCACTATTCGGCGTGTTTGCCGCGCTGACTCGTTTTGCCGGTTTTGAATATGAAAATCCGGTACCGATGGAAACCACTCAGATTCTCGGCTGCGTGATGTATGTGCTCCTGATTATCTACCTCATCTGGGACTGCCTCAGGGCAAAAAAGCTCTATTAATCTACTTGCAACGTGCGTAACACGTCAATCAACAGAGAGATACTCAACCTCGCCATCCCTTCGATAGTGACAAATATCACCACGCCCCTTCTGGGTCTGGTGGATGTCGCTATCGTGGGGCACATGGGGGCTGCCGCATATATCGGCGCGATTGCCGTAGGTGGCACCATGTTCAACATGCTCTACTGGCTTTTCGGATTCCTCCGCATGGGTTCAAGCGGCATGACGGCACAATGCTACGGGTCAGGCGACAAGGAAGGCGCGTCAAAAATACTCGAACAGGCGCTCCTCGTGGCATTCATAGCGGGAGCGATAATGATTGCTCTTCGCCATCCGGTATGCGATGCCGTACTCTGGTTTATGGATGTCGATGCCACGACTGCGCAACTCGCCCGCACATATTTTCTCATTCTTATATGGGGTGCACCGGCCGTGCTCGGCAACTACGTGATGTGCGGATGGCTGTTGGGTATGCAAAACTCAAAGGCAACGATGTGGATATCCATCTTCATCAACCTCTGCAACATAGTGGTCAGCTGCACCTTTGTCTACGCTCTCCGCTTCAATATCCCGGGAGTTGCCTACGGTACACTTTTCGCCCAGTGGGCAGGATTCCTGCTCGCGGCATCGATAGCACTTCTCGGCTATGACATAATCCCGTGTACGCTGCGTGAACTTTGTGAACTGAAAGGGCTTAAACGCTTTTTCCGCATCAACGGCGACATATTTCTGCGCACACTCTGCCTGGTGACAGTGACCATCTGGTTCACACGTACCGGCGCCCGCCAAGGCGAGGAAATGCTTGCCGTCAACGCCCTGCTGATGCAATTTTTCACCCTGTTTTCATTTTTCATGGACGGCTTCGGATTTTCGGGGGAGGCACTTGCCGGAAAATATATCGGGGCAAAAGACCCTGTCCATCTTGCCGAGAGCGTAAAAAAGATATGCCGCTGGGGTCTGCTTGTGGCGGCAATATTCACAATAATCTATACAATCGGAGGCGACCTTCTGCTGCAACTTCTGAGCGATGACAACCGGGTGGTCACTCATGCCCATGAATATCTTTACTGGGTTATCACCATTCCCGTGGCGGGATTTCTCGCATTCACCTGGGACGGCATCTTTATAGGCGCGACAGCCACGCGCGACATGCTGATGTCAATGGCATGTGCCACGGCAATATTCTTTGCCGTCTACTTCATAGCCTATCCGTCGCTCGGCAACCATGGGCTTTGGCTCGCATTTATCTGCTACCTTCTTACCCGCAGTGCAATCCTGACCGTCATAGGGCGCCGCTACCTATAAACGACGACCTCTGTCTTGCCACTTCTGATTTCAAGACAGATGACGTAGCCACCCGATTCAAAACGGATAACCACGTCGTCTGTGATATTGTTGCTGAAAAGTAAATCGAGAGCATCAGAATATTCTCCGATACATGATCTCTTTTTTACGTTCACCACTTTACCGGCTCATTGAGAATGTTTCCGTCGGTGGCGTCCTCAGCGGTGAATGTGTTGCCGCGATACTGTACACAGAGCATCACAAGTGGTTCTGTGCCGTTATTGCGTACGCTGCGGCGTCCGGCGGGAGCCACGCGCACTACGGAGCCTTCCTCGACCGGAATTATCTCGCCGTCAACCTGAAACTCGCCTTTACCCGAGAGGAAGAAGTAGAGTTCCTCATGATTCTTGTGGGTATGGAGGAATCCGGTTTCCTGAGCCGGAGCGAATACCTGGAATGAGAACTCCCCGCCAGTCGCGCCGACAGCCTGACCTCCGAACACTTTTCCCGGGATCTTGATTTCCGGACCGAGTTGGAGAACGTAATCCTTGATGTCGGCGAGGTTGCCGAAGTTTGCCGCGCTGAAATTCGCGCCTTTTTCGATTGTCTGAATCTGTTTCATATCATTTATGTTTTTTGTTTACGCATTGCAAAGTTACAACCATAAAGTCTGCTTGTCAAGAAGTTACATTTTTCACCTATAGTAACCTTTTTATCGGTTTTGCTGATTATCAGGGAGAAAAAAATTTCATCAGTGCCTCACTTTTTTGACATGGCATATAACCGTGAAGCTCACTGTCAGTATATTCAAATTAATTACTAACTTTGCAATTAAAAGTAAGTATCCCGATATATGAGAAAGAAAGAGGAAACGGGTTCCATCATAGAGATGTGCCCTGTCAGAAACGTCATAGCCCGTTTTGGTAACAAGTGGGCACTTCTTACTGTGCTTATCATTGGCGAACAGGGCGTTGTGAGGTTCAACGAACTCAGCCGTCTGATTCCCGATGTGTCATCAAGAGTGCTTTCCTCCACACTGCGCACCCTGGAGGCAGATGGCTTTATAGACCGCAAAGTATATGCCGTAGTACCGCCAAAAGTCGAATACCGCCTTACGGATGTCGGGAAATCCCTCCTTCCGCTGATTCAGCAGCTAACGGAGTGGGCGCAAACCAACATGAAAAAAGTGATGACTCACCGCAGGGAATATGAAGAGACCGCGCCCGAATCAAAAAGATAGAGGTCTTTTAAATTGGATTCTATTAATATTATGAAATGATAAGTGATTGCAGCTAAAAGACTTTGCAAACTATTTTTTATGCTGTAAAAACAAGATGATTCCTACAATGAATGTCAATGCCTCCGATAAGGGCATCGCAAGCCAGATTCCTGAAATGCCCATTAGTTCAGGTAATAATATAAAAGCCGGGACAAGCAACAGGAATCCGCGGAGAAACATCAAGGTAAGGGCAGGCTTCATTAACTCAAGGCTTTGAAAATATCCGACGATACACACATTGAATATGAAGAACAAGATGCCGACTGCGAAATACGGGAATCCGTCAATGGCAATCGGAGCCGCAGGATCACTATTCCCTACAAAAAAGTAGACAAGTATATCCGGCAGGAACAAGAATACAAGCGTCAGGAAAACGCCTGCGGCGAGAGCCGTAGCGAACAGCATACGCCTGATTTTATGCACTCTGTCGAGGTTATGTGCGAAATGGTTATAGCTGATTATAGGTTGCGCCGACTGTATGACGGCATTGGCTATCATAAATATGAAAGGCGTGTAATAGCAGGCTATACCGAAAGCCCCAACTCCGTTGTCGCCGAGATAACGCATGAAAACATAGTTGCCTACAAATGCAAGAATGGCAAGCATCAGTTCCCCCAAGAGACTTGACGAGCCTATTCTACACTGATAGACAATGCTCTTGACAACCTCCTTGATATTGCATTCAAGAATAAGCCTCAATTTGAATTTGAGTTGCCGTGCATAAAAAAGTATATATACTGCCGCAATCATACCTCCGGTGATTATGGCGATGCTCGTAGAAAGTGCCACCCCCGAAAGTCCACGCTTGAACACATATATCATAAGCCAGTCTCCCCCTAAGGTCATGATGGCAGTAATTATGTTGCACCACATTGCAATCTTTGGCGCACCGTCAAGTCTGATTATAAACAGACCTATCGCACTCCACATCTGAAACACGAAGCATGGCATGACAAATATGAGGTAATCCCTTACCAACGTCAACAAATGGTCGGATGCGCCAAAAAGCCTTGCGGTAGATGCGGGGAAGAAAATCACGAGTATAGATACCGATACCGTAATCAATGTTGCGAAAGAGAACGCGACTGCAACATGAAACCGTGCCTTCTCCGGTTCGGAACTGGCAAGCATCGAGGAGGAAACGACGGAGCATCCGGCTCCGAACATAAGACCGAGACCGGAAAACACCATCCATAATGGGACAGTGATATTTACGGCTCCAAGCCCGTCGCTGCCTATTCCGTGTCCTACAAACGCTCCGTTGATTGCTGTCACTGCAGCCATGCTCAACAAGCCGAAAAGAGTTGGAAAAAACAGTTTGAAGAACAACCTTGTGATGTTGTCCTTCCCTAAATCCATTGCCTGTGATTCTGCTTTGTTCATTGTCGTTTTTATCCTTATTTTGTCAGTCTGCAAAATTATAAAAGCTCTTTTGGATAGGCGTTTACATTTTATTGCCGTGTTGGGTGTTTTTCGTGACACTTAAAATTTCTATGTTCATTTTATTGCGGTGTTAGGTACTTATCGTGAATTAGGGTCTCCATTCCATTCTTATTGATTAATTTTGAACCAAAGAAATAAATGATGGCCGATAGAAACTCAAAACCGACCGGAACAATGGAAGAATGTTCGCTCAATATTTCCGACATGAAGGAATATTGCGGCCGTCGTTTTGAGATAAGGGGATGCGCCATCCTCTTTGTGGAAAGCGGTTTTGCCACTTGCAAAATCAACTATCAGCGTTTTTCAATGCGGAAAGGGTATCTCTGTATCCTGTTTTATGACGATATGGTGCATTTTGAGCGTGTTTCCTCGACATTCAAATGTATCGTCATAATGGTGCCGTACAACCTTGTGGAAGAAACTATCTATAAGGTGACTACAAGCGGATTATGGAATTTCATCTACAAATGCCCTGTTTTCCCTCTCAACGACAAGCAGCTTTTCCAGATCAGGGCATGGTGGCAACAGGTAGCGTGGGTGACAACCAATGTGATTGACACCTATAAGCTTGAGGTGCTGAAGAATAATATCCATAACCTTCTCATGGTCATAAATTCAGAACTCAGTATAGTCGATAGCAGTGTATCAAGTATAGAGGATAACCGCTCCCGTATGCTCGTCACCAACTTTCTTGAACTCGTGGCAAAGCACCACCTCGATTACAGGGATGTCGGTTTTTATGCCGAAAAGCTGTGTATCTCTGCGTCATATCTGTATAAAAACACTTTCAGTGTATTGGGCGCATCTCCAAAAGCACTTATTGACAGACAGGTATTGGCGGCGATAAAGAACTATCTTATGAATACGGACCTTACGGACAAGACAATAGCCTCACAGCTCCATTTCAAGGATCCTTCCTATATGTGCCGTTTCTTCAAACGGATGGAAGGTATGTCGCCGCAGGAATACCGTAATAAAATGAATAACTAAATATTTCCCATCATGGATAAAATCATACTTACCGGCGACCGCCCAACCGGTCGTCTCCACCTCGGACACTATGTCGGCTCCCTGAAACGCCGTGTAGAACTTCAGAATTCAGGGGAGTTTGACAAGGTGTATATCATGATTGCCGATGCACAGGCATTGACAGACAATGCAGACAATCCTGAAAAGGTACGCCAGAACATCATTGAGGTTGCACTTGACTATCTCTCGTGCGGACTTGATCCGGCAAAAAGCACAATCTTCATCCAGTCACAGATTCCCGAACTTTGTGAGTTGTCGTTTTATTACATGAACCTTGTGACGGTATCACGTCTCCAGCGCAATCCAACGGTAAAGACCGAAATCAAGATGCGTAACTTCGAGGCCAACATTCCTGTCGGCTTCTTCACATACCCCATAAGTCAGGCAGCGGATATAACCGCTTTCAATGCCACTACCGTACCCGCCGGAGAGGATCAGGAGCCTATGATTGAACAGGCGCGTGAGATAGTGCGACGGTTCAACAACATTTATGGCGATACACTCGTGGAGCCGGAGATACTCCTTCCCGACAATGCCGCCTGTCTCCGTCTGCCCGGTACCGATGGCAAGGCGAAGATGAGCAAGTCGCTGGGCAACTGCATCTATCTTTCGGATTCCGAGAGCGATATAAGCAAGCGGATAAAGACGATGTACACAGACCCCGACCATCTGCACGTGTCAAATCCCGGAAAAATAGAGGGCAATACTGTCTTCACCTATCTGGATGCTTTCTGCCGTGCTGAACATTTCGCAGCGTATCTGCCCGATTATTCCTGTCTTGATGAACTTAAAGCCCATTATCAGCGAGGCGGACTCGGTGATGTGAAAGTGAAGAAACTCCTTGATGCGATATTGCAGGAGGAACTGGCTCCTATACGCGACCGCCGCAAAGAGTTTGAAAAAGATATTCCTGCTGTCTTCGATATGCTGAAGAAAGGCAGTGAGGAAGCACGCGAGGTTGCGGCTGCAACTCTTGACAGAGTGCGCCATGCCATGCGGATAGACTATTTCAACGACAGGGATTTCATCAACAAGCAATACAGATAATCAACATAATGAATACAAATCAGGAGATTGCCGATTTTCTGTCTGAAAAGAATATCGGATATATGCGTTATCAGCATGAACCCATCTTCACCGTAGAAGACGGGCAGGAAATAGCTGACGCGCTTGGCATTGAACCGTGTAAGACCCTTTTTCTTGTCAACCGTCAAAAACAGCCATATATGTTGTTGACTACGGGAGACAGGAGAATATCTCTATCCGATTTTGCCGGACGGCTCGACAGCTCCAGACTATCGTTTGCATCGACCGCCGAACTTATGTCATATCTACATTCTTCGCCGGGGGCAGTAAGCCCGTTGGGTCTTATTTTTGACCGTGAACACAAAATCAGGCTTTATATCGACCGCGATGTGCTGAAAAAACAATTCATTGTAGTCCATCCATGTGTCAACAATGAAAGTTATGTTTTCAAAACCGCTGATTTTATAAATATGTTTCTGCCGACTGTCGGACATAATGATTATATTTTGTTCTGACCTATAAGTAAACTTGATATTAATCTTTGACCGCTAAGTAATTTTACGTAATTTTGCAGAAACCTTTGGAAGGAGACGCCGAGAATCTCGCCGTTTAATTGACGAGCCGATTACTTGCAGCCCTCGAACAGGATAACTAAAATACAGTCAGTCATGAACTGGATTATTCTTATCTTAGCCGGGCTCATGGAAGTCGGCTTTACATTTTGTCTTGGCAAGACCAAGACCACGACGGGTCATGAACTTGCCTGGTGGTGGATCGGATTCCTCGCCGCCCTGTCATTGAGTATGTATCTTATGGCAAAAGCCGCCGAACGGTTGCCGATCGGCACAGTCTATCCCGTTTGGACCGGTATCGGCGCGGTGGGAGCAGTCATCGTCGGCATCGTGTTCTTCCACGAGCCGGCGACTTTCTGGCGCATCTTCTTCATCACCACCCTCATCCTTTCAATCATCGGACTTAAAGTATTGGGATGATGGCACGGACAATGAGAAGATTCAAGCAATATCTTCCACATAGTGAGGTGGAAAGGATATTGCAACGAGGTAAATATTGTGTAATTGCCGTTTCGGGCGATGATTATTATCCCTATGCTGTTCCGGTCAACTATGTTTATGACGGTAAAGTAATTTACCTGCATTCAGCAGCGCAGGGGCACAAGATAGATGCGCTAAGGCGAAATCCCCGATGTTCGCTGTGTATAGTTGACAAAGACGATGTGATACCCGAAGAGTTCACTTCCTATTTCCGCAGCGTCATTGTATTCGGGAAGACTCATTTTGTGGAATCGACCGATGAAAAAATCGCTGCACTGCGACTGTTGAGCGACAAGTATAGCCCCGGCGTTGACCCTGAGGTTGAAATCACTCGATTCATCAACACGGTGTGCATAATCCGTGTAGGCATCGACAGCGTCACCGGTAAAGAGGCAATCGAACTGACAAGGACAAGAAACAATGGTCTAAAACAGATCCATTGACTTGGCTAACCGGCAAGCTTCGTGGGTATTCTTCACTTGGAGCTTGCCTATTATTTCCTGTCGGTGGCGACTGACTGTGTGGATGCTGATGTTTAACTGACCGGCGATTTCCGCGCTTTTCATCCCTGTGTCTATCATCGCAAGAACCTGACGCTCCCTGCGACTGAGAATTGAATCGTTTCCTGACGCAGTCAGTTCCTCTTTTATCCCTCTTACCGAATTAACAGCAAAACTCTTCCCCTTGAAATCAAAAGGCAACGGACCATAAATGCAGATTGCGTATCTCAGGTCTTCACCTTTATCGTCAAAAATATAGTACATCCGATGCAGTACATCGTGTATGCCACCGTCTGCGAAACGGAACCGCAGTTTTGACATAAGATAATAATCAGCCCTTTTACTTTTAGGCAGATGCCTCAGATAATGAAAGAAACGCAGTTCGGCGATATACTTTTCCTCCTGTTCTTCCTGCGACATCAGAGAAAGTATCTTGCTTTCCCAGATCGAGTTTCCCTGCTGATAGTCGCCAATGTCAAGATTGCGGGCAAATCCACCGGCAATGATATGACTTTTGCCTTCGACCATATCGCTGACCACTATCAGGACATTCTCGACACGCGCCCAGAAACGCATATTGACCATAATATCCGACAAAGGGACACAACTGTCTGCCACGTTCTCGGAACGGAGCAAATTGTCGAGCGTTTTCCTGCTTTCTGCAAAATGGTTATTTCTGACCATTGCCGGTTAGTGGTTAGCTTGTTAACTTTGCAAAGTTAATCAAACAAATGGTTATATACAAACATGACAAAAAAGGATAAAATGGGAAAGAAATTTTCTCTCGTAGTATTTACAATTTTGTCCGGGCTATCCATGTATGCCCAGACCCTCGAAAAGATGAATTGGTTCAATGAGCCTGACGGCTGGCATATCAGCGGTGACACACTGACAATGGATGTCACTCCCAACAGTGACTATTGGCGCATATCCCATTACGGGTTCACTGTCGATGATGCTCCGTTCTATTACGCCGAATATGGCGGAGAGTTCGAGGCTAAGGTTAAAATATCCGGCGACTACAAGGTGAGATTTGACCAGGCAGGAATGATGATACGTCTCGACCACGAGAACTATATCAAGACCGGCATAGAGTTTGTGGACGGCAAATACAATCTCAGCACAGTAGTCACCCACAAGACTTCCGACTGGAGCGTCATTGCCCTCGACCGCCCTGTAGAGTATATCTGGATTAAAGCTGTGCGCCGACTTGATGCCGTGGAGATTTTCTATTCTTTCGATGACAAGGAATACCACATGATGCGCAACGCATGGGTCGAGGCAAACCATCCGGTTAAAATCGGTATGTTCGCCGCTTGTCCCGACGGCAACGGTTTCAAGGCGTCATTCTCGGATTTCAAGGTGACTCACCTTCCTGACAAAATCCGTAGCGAATGGTTGAAAAATAATGCATCAACCGATTAATATTTGCGATAGCTGGTCTTGGAACGCGCAAAATCAGAGGTTGACATGATAAAAAGTTTAGTGTTATAAAGTAGCTATAATAGCTAAGATAGCTAACTCAGCCACAAATATAACACATATTCCTCAAATCACTCACCTCTTTCCAAATGATTTATCTAATGACCGGGAGTGCGGTTATTTGCCGCCGACGAGTTTCCAGAAGGTGCCGGGGATGGGGGTGGTGAAGTTCATGTCGCGCTTGGTGACGGGATGGGCGAAACGGAGTGTCTGCGCGTGAAGGGCAAGACGGTGGATTATCGACGGACCCGCGCCATACTTACGGTCGCCTGCAATCGGATGACCCATATCCTTCATGTGGACACGTATCTGATTTTTCCTGCCGGTGTCAAGCTCCACTTCGAGCATGGTGTGACCAAGCCCGCGCTTGATTACGCGATATCGTGTCACGGCAAGCTGCCCCTCTTCCGGATTATCGGTCGAGTAGACCTCAAAGCGGGAATTTTCGGCAAGATAACTCTTGATTACTCCCTCATCTTTTTCGACCTCACCTTCCACCACAGCTATATATTTGCGGCTCAGCACCATATTGTTCCAATTATGCTGCATCGCCTCTTTTGCCTGAACAGTGCGGGCAAGCATCATCAGTCCGGAGGTGTCACGGTCAAGACGATGCACGATAAAGAGTTTGTTATGAGGGTTTTCCCACTTAACATATTCTCTCATTATCGAATAGGCGGTACCGTCTTTCACTGTGTCAGTACCCATAGATAGCAATCCGTAGCCCTTTTCTATCACGAGGATATCCTTGTCTTCATACACCAGCTTCACGCGACGGTTGGAAAACACCTTGAACTCTCTTGTAAGATTCACCTTGACCGTATCACCGGCAACAAGGGGAGAATCAAACTGACGCACAGGCATATCGTTGACAGCCACCTGGTTATGTTTCAGAAGTTCCTTGACAGTAGTACGTTTACGGTCGGGCATCGAAGCGATAAGAAACTCCATCAGTTTACCGTCGGCTTTTACGGGATATGTCTCTATCACATCGGGGCGGAATGCAGCAGGGCGCCCTTTACCCTGTTGTGGCTGATTATTACGTGGCATGGCTCTAAATCAAATTATTTCTTTCTTGAGACACGACGCGACGGCTTCTTTGGCTTCGCATCCTGCTCTTTGATGATTTCGCGGCACTGGTCCATAGTAAGGTCGGCAGGCGACTCTACCGTGCGCGGTATCTTATAGTTGGTCTTGTTGTAAGATATGTAGGGACCGTAAGGCCCGTTAAGTATCTGCATGTCGGGTTCCTCGTCAAAGGTCTTCAGCAGATTCTTGCTTTCCGATTCCCTTTTGTTGAGAATCAGCGTCTCAGCCTCTGCGAGAGTAATTGCTGCCGGAGCCATATCTTTAGGTATCGACACGAATTTTCCTTTATGCTTAATATAGGGGCCGAAGCGACCGATAGCCACTGTCACCTCTGCATCTTCAAATGTACCGAGATTGCGGGGGAACTCAAACAGCTTAAGAGCCTCTTCAAGAGTTATGGTGCTCACCGACTGACCTTTCAGAAGCGATGCAAACTGAGGTTTTTCCTCGCCCTCGCCGTCACCAATCTGCACGAGCGGACCAAACCGCCCTATCTTCACACTCACCTGGCGACCTGACGGGTCGACACCAAGTATCCTCTCGCCTACCTTATGCTCAAGACGCATGTTGAGTGCCTGGTCGACATCGGGATGGAATATATTGTAGAATGTGGCAATCTCCTCATTCCAAGGAAGATTACCCTCGGCGATGTCATCAAACTTCTCCTCCATCTTTGCCGTGAAATCGTAATCAAGAATCGAAGGGAAATACCGGGTAAGGAAATCATTTACCACTACACCTATATCGGTAGGTATGAGCTTTCCTTTGTCAGAGCCGACAATTTCGGAATGAAGCTCATCTTTTATAACGCCATCCCTAAGCGAAAGCACATTATAGTCACGTTCAGAACCGGGCTTCTCACCTTTTTCTACGTATTCACGCGTCTGGATAGTAGAAATCGTAGGAGCGTAAGTCGACGGTCGACCGATACCGAGCTCTTCCATTTTCTTCACAAGCGACGCCTCGGTATAGCGCGGAGGCTGCTGGGTAAAACGCTCGGTAGCGGTGATTTCCTCTGCCGAGACGACAGCACCTTCTTTTATAGCGGGAAGACGCGAGGAGTCTTCCTCAAGTTCCTCGTCATCCTTACTTTCTATATATACTTTAAGGAAGCCGTCAAATTTTATCACTTCGCCAGTAGCGGTGAAATGTTCCTGACGTGTCGACGGCTCAATCTCGACAGTGGTTTTCTCAATCTCGGCGTCAGCCATCTGGGACGCGATGGTACGCTTCCATATCAATCCGTAAAGTTTCTTTTCCTGTGCCGACCCGTCGATACTGTGCATGGATATATCGGTGGGACGTATAGCTTCATGCGCTTCCTGCGCGCCTTTTGACTTTGTATGATAATGGCGTGTCTTAAGATAATTCTCGCCAAGCTTACCGTTAATCTCCTTGGCTATCGCATCGATTGCAAGTGCTGAAAGATTCAATGAATCAGTACGCATGTAAGTGATGTGTCCCGCTTCATAAAGCCGCTGCGCCACCATCATGGTCTGCGACACGGTGAAACCGAGTTTCCGCGCAGCTTCCTGCTGAAGGGTCGATGTCGTGAACGGAGGCGCGGGCGACTTGCTCACGGGTTTTACCGTGACAGCACCGACCTTGAATGTAGCGCCGTTGCAGTCGGCAAGAAACTGTCGTGCTTCCTCAATGTCATGCAATCGCTTGCCAAGCTCGGCGCGAAGCACACCGTTTCCGGCGGTGTGAAACAATCCGTTGACACGGTAAAAACTCTCCGACTTGAAATTTTTGATTTCTTCCTCACGCTCAACTATTAATCTCACCGCAACCGACTGCACCCTGCCAGCCGACAATGCCGGCTTGATTTTTTTCCACAACACCGGTGAAAGTTCAAATCCCACTATGCGGTCAAGCACACGGCGCGCCTGTTGGGCATCAACACGGTTAAGGTCGATTGAACGCGGATGCTGAATGGCGTTTTCAATAGCGTTTTTCGTAATCTCGTGAAACACGATACGCTTCGTGTTTTCCGGGTCAAGTCCGAGCACCTCGCAAAGATGCCAGGCGATTGCCTCTCCCTCACGGTCCTCATCGGATGCGAGCCATACCGTATCTGCTTTCTTGACGGCGCTTTTCAACTCGCTCACGAGTGCCTTCTTGTCATCGGGAATCTCATATACGGGCGCGAAACCGTTTGCCACGTCAATACTGAATTTTTTCTTATTAAGGTCGCGTATGTGACCATAGCTCGACATAACCTTATAGTCCTTTCCAAGAAACTTTTCTATTGTCTTTGCCTTTGCCGGCGACTCTACTATGACAAGATTTTTCAGCATGATTACGATATTAAGTCAAAAATTCTCGGCAAAATTAGGAAAAAGTTGCATATATTAATGTACGATTTAACATTTTATCCACTTTTTCCGACTTTCCGTTCTTTTCTATAACAACTCTCGATGCAAAAAAGTCGCTGTTTACGTCATTGTTAGATGAAAGTCATCGATTATAGTGTTGAGATAAGAGTGTTTTTGCCGCATATAGTTATACACTTCACTGTCGGTGAGCGACGCACTTGTAGCTTGACCTTTGTTCAAGGTGATGTCGAGTGTCACGTCATCGTTGGCGAGACGGTCACGCAACTCCCCTATCAGAACTCCATACGACTGGCGGATACTGTCACGTATCGCCTCACTTTCTACAGTGGCGGAAAATGCGTTGCCTGATGTACGTACGGGCGATGCCATTCTCATGGCATTTACCAGCAGATGCTCTTTCGGATGCGCGCCGATAATCGCCTTCCAGGCGGCGGCAAACTGTTCGTCGGTAAACGGCGTATTGCGTTTCATCTGGGGCGATGACACTTTTTTTTCCGCAACGTCATTAACCGTCACCTGCTGCTTCAGCGACAGCCCGGGGGCGCGCAATGTGGTGCGCCTCGGTGCCGCGGCGGGAGGCGGCGGCACATTACGTGGTTCATATCTTGCTGCCGGTTCGCTCGTGGCTGCCGGTCGCGCAGCTGTAACCGGCGGTTGCCCGGCGGGGGGGACAGCCTGTGGCTGCTGTTGGGCGACAGCGGGTGTCGCCTGCTGTTGCGACGTTGTGCCCGGGTGGGTTATCGGGCGTAACCGCCCCTCTCCTGCGCCGCTATCGGGCGAGGGGCCGACCGCTTGGCACAGCTTTATGAGCGTAAGCTCTACAAGCAACTGCTTATTGGTCGCAATACGGTAATTCAGGTCGGCATCGTTACAAAGATCCATCGCCTTGTAAAGGAACTCCGGAGTGCAGCGTGCCGCAACCTGCGCCATCTCCTTGCGTGCCTCGTCGCTCGCCTCAAGGAGAGAGATGGTTGAGCCGTCGCGAGCTACCATCAGGTCGCGGAAATGCGATGCAAGACCGTTGATGAAAAACTGCGAATCAAAACCCTTGTCGCGGATTTCCTTATATATAAGGAGTGCAGCCGGCACATCGCCTTTCAGGAAAGCGTCGGTCAACCGGTCGTAATATCCGTAATCAAGTATGTTGAGATTCTCGATTGTAGCGTGATAGGTGACATTACCCATGGTCGATGCCGCAACCTGGTCAAATATCGACAGGGCGTCGCGCATTGCACCGTCAGCCTTGCGGGCTATCACATTGAGTGCCGAGGCTTCTGTAGTGACACCTTCCTGCGACGCCACATACTGCAGATGCTCTACCATATCCTGAATCGTGATACGGTTGAAGTCATACACCTGGCAGCGCGACAGTATCGTGGGTATAATCTTATGCTTCTCGGTGGTAGCGAGTATAAACACCACATACGACGGCGGCTCCTCAAGCGTTTTCAGAAACGCGTTGAAGGCAGCCGTGGTGAGCATGTGGACCTCATCGACGATAAACACCCTGTACTTTGCGTTGACAGGCGGTATCTGCACCTGGTCGACAAGCTCGCGGATATCATCGACACCGTTGTTGGAAGCGGCGTCAAGCTCTATGATGTTCAGAGAGTTTCCCTTGTTAAATTCAAGACATGACTGACACTCGTTGCAAGCCTCTCCCTCGGAAGTACGGTGCTCGCAGTTGATGGTCTTGGCAAAAATACGCGCACATGATGTCTTTCCGACACCGCGTGACCCGCAAAACAGATAGGCATGGGCAAGCCGCTCCTTGCTTATCGAGTTGCGCAGCGTGGCTGTAAGCGCTTTTTGCCCCACGACACTGCTGAATGTCGAGGGGCGGTATTTTCGCGCTGATACGATATAGTTTTCCATTGATTTTCCTTTCAATTACAAAGATATGGAAAATCAACGGAATGTCAAAACTTAAACTCCACGCCTCCCATAAGGGTGATACCGGGCATCGGACAACCATAGACAATCTCGTAATGACGGTCAAGGATATTGTCGGCTTTCACCATAAATGTTACAGGCACACGGTTATGGAGCGTATAAGCCGCGCGGAGGTCAAGTAGCGTGTAGTCGCTTTTCACGACCGGGTCGAGATTGGTGTACAGGCTCCAGATCGTACTGTTTTCCAGCGTAAAGCGGAAGTCGCCCGGCGCATAGTCTACTTTTGCGTTAAGTTTGTTTTTAGGAGCCGCGAGCAGCGGGGTGTCAGTATGAAGATAACTGTAGTTTGCGCTCACGCTCCACTCTTTGTTGATTATGTATGTTGCGTCGACTTCAAAACCCTTGTTAATAAACTTCCCAGTATTCATGTTCTTTGGTCGACCGTCAATCATCCTGGTCTGTATCATATCTTTCCCGTCGATAAAGAACAGTGCTATCCCCACGTTAAGACGCCCTTCAAGAAATCGCTGGCGAAGTTCTACCTCATAATTGTACATATATTCCGGCTTAAGGTCGGGATTAGCGGGCGCGTAGAGATACAGCTCGCGCAAGTTGGGGGCACGGAATCCCTTGCCAAACGAAAATTTCATCGTCGAGCCCTTGAACGGCGAGGCAACAAGTCCTGCCTGCGGTACCCATTCGTTGCCATACTGCGAACTGTGCTGAAGCCTTACCCCCGCATTGATTGAAAGCAGGTCATGCCAGAGTCCCTGTTGCACCATCACATAACCGGCTATCTCGTTTTCATGAGCCTTGAACTCCGCGCTGCGTTTCGACGGGTCAATCTTGTCGGTGTTCCAGTTATGACCTCCCCAATGCACGAAATCGATTCCCGCAGAGATATCAGCGTCACGCCACGGGTTCACGGTCTGATAAAGCGTGAGACCCATGTTATAGTCGGTCGAATTAAACAGATAATCACGCGGAGTGGCGCCGGGTGCATAGCCGTCGTCAACTTTGTTTCGGCCCCAGTTGATATAAGCCTGTACACCTCCGTTGAAACGGTCATAACGGTTTTTGGCGTATATTGACGCCGTACCGCGCTGCAAACGGGTCCACATGCTAAGCAACGGACTTTGGATAGTACCGGGGTTATTGGCGCGCGTCTGCGACATATCCACGTTCACTCCGGTCTGCCAGTTGTCGGAGGCATCATACTGTACCTGCATGAACTCGTTGGCGAGCCAGAACTCGCTTCCCTCACGGTTGCCGTTGCTACGGTCGACCTGACCGGCGACAGTCGCACTGAACTTTCCTTTTTTCACTCCTGTTGACACTGCGAATTTCTGTGTCGAGAAAGAGCCGAACATGGCACGTGCCGAACCGAAAACACCGTCGCGAGTCTGACGGCGCGTAATGATGTTGACCGAACCGCCCATGGCGTTGGAGCCGTACAACAGCGACGACGGACCTTTCACCACCTCAACACGCTCGACTCCGTTTGTCACGTATGTATCGGGCAATGAATGACCAAACACTCCCGCCCACTGCGGTTGCCCGTCAATCAGAAACAACACCTTATTCCCTTGTCCGACACCACGTATATTCACCGCACCGGCGCTTCCACCCGATACACCATAGCCCATAAATCCGCGCTCCGTGACAAAAAGCCCCGGTACATTGCTGACCATGATGGGCAACAACGAGGTCTCGGCAGAACGCTCGATTGTCTCACTGTTTATCATTGTGACATCAAGCGGCAGTAATTCCACTTTCGTCTTGGCGGGTGCGGTCACCGTAGCCGTAGGCAGATTCACGGTATCAGTTGCGACGGCAGTTGCCGACAATGCCATGGCGGCAAAGATTGTAGATAGTGACATACTTTAATTTTGGAAATGAGGTTTATGACTTTATTTTTAACACATTTTGCACATTAACACGACAAATATAATGACTATTCAACGGCTTCAACAGCTTGATTGCAAGCGAGCTGTAGGGATGCTCCACGGAGCATCCGCCGGTTTTATGGTTCATTAACCCTGTTTTCAGATGCACCATGGTGCATCCCTACCTGATAATAAAGCTCTTACGTAATATTCCCCGCTATGTATCGGGCGAGCTTCCACTCGCCCCTACAGCTACGGATTGGTTCTCAATTAGAGACAATACGCCAGCCGATGTAGGGGCGGGTGGAAGCTCGCCCGCATCGCGACAACGCTATGCGCTGTCATCAGATAGCGTCATCTTCCACGCCGTCAACCGGGTCGAGAGCCGGAGCATCGGCGGTAGCCGACTCAAGTTTCTTCATTATCGAGAAAATGAAGGCGGCAGAGACAAGACATATCACGATGAGTATTCCCCAAAGCATCGCGGTAGAGACCTTGCCCCAAAGGAACATAGGGATTGACACAAGGTAGTTACCTACTGCCGTGGCAGCAAACCATCCACCCATCATCGAGCCTTTCAATTTCGGAGGTGCCACCTTGCTGACAAATGATATACCCATAGGCGAGAGCAACAGCTCGGCGAAGGTGAGCAACAGATAAGTGCCGATAAGCCAGTTGGGCGACACGGCGGCAGAAGTGCCCACGATAGAAAGCGAGCCGATACACATCACGCCGTATGCGACAGCAGCCATGAGCATACCGTAACCGATTTTGCGCGGTGCCGACGGTTCTTTTTTCTTCTTTGCAAGCCATCCGAAGAGCGCGAGGCTTACCGGGGTAAGCGCAACCACATAGAAGGGGTTGAACTGCTGATATTGCTGCGGCTGTATACCGGTCAACGGTTCGGGAGTGGTATTATAGAAATAATAGAGTGCCCAGGCGACAAGAGCGAGTATCGCAACCGATATAATCCGGCTCAGGTTGCTCTTGCTCTGGAAGAGGTTGAACAATGCGTACACACCCACGGCGATGCTGAGAAGCGCCCATACGTTAAAGCCGATGCGTGTCCACCCGGAAGCCTCGGGAGCAGTACAGGTCTTTGCAAACTCGGTAAGGGTCGCGCCATTCTGATGGAATACCATCCAGAAGAATATCACCACTGCAAACACAAGTAATAGAGCTACCACGCGCTGCTTGGTCTGCGACGGAGTAAGTTCCGGACCGGTTGATTCGGCAGCCTTTGCCGAAGGATTCTTTTTGTCGGTGAGTATGTGGGCGTAAGTTTTTCTGCCGAGGAAATAAATCAGGAAGCTGACAATCAACGATGCGCAGGCTATCGCAAATCCGTAACTGTAACCAGTTGTAAGCGTTGTGATATATTGCGAAGCCCATGCAGCAAGGTCGGCACTGGGTGTCATTCCTGCCTCTGTGGCGGTGGCAATAAGGTCGGCACCGTTTTCAGCACCGTCAAGATACTGGTTGCAAAGTGCCGGGAGAGTGCTGACATAGGTAAGACCCTGAGCCTTCATGGCGACATTACACATAGCTGTGGCAGCCATAGGGGCAAACATCGAGCCGATATTGATAGCCATATAGAACAGGGAGAATGCGGCATCACGCTGCCCGCTGAAACGGGCGTTGTTGTAAAGGTCGCCTACCATAACCTGAAGATTACCCTTGAACAGTCCGGTACCTATTGCAATAAGCAACAGCGATGCACAAAGTATCACAAGCGACGAGGTGCTGCGTATCTCCGTGGGGATAGCCATGATCATATAGCCTACAAACATCACGGCGATACCGGTCACGACACACTTCGAGAAGCTCCAGCGGTCGGCAACCCAGCCGCCTATAAGGGGCATGAAATATACAAGAGCGAGGAATCCTGCGTAAATCTGACCCGACACCGTCGAATCAAATCCGAATTTAGCCTGCAGGAACAGCAAGAAAATTGCGAGCATTGTGTAGTAGCCGAAGCGCTCGCCGGTATTGGCAAGCGAAAGCACATACAGTCCTGCCGGTTGATTTTTAAACATAGATGATTGGTGTTTATGATTAATACTACTTTCTATTCACTATTTTTCCGAGTCAAGCTTTGCCTTGAATGCGACAGCGTAAAGTTTCATCTGCTTCACCAAAGCGGCAAGACCGTTGCTACGTGTTGGCGACAGATGTTCGGCAAGACCGATTTTATCTATGAAATAGAGGTCGGAATCAAGTATCTCGTCGGGAGTATGACCTGAAAGCACCTTCACAAGAAGGCTTATTATCCCTTTCACTATTATCGCATCGCTGTCGGCTGTAAACTCGATTTTTCCCTCCGGGGTAAGTTCGGCTTGCAGCCATGCACGGCTCTGACAGCCTTCTATCAGGTTTTGAGGCGTATGATAAGCCTCCGGCATAGGGGGAAGTGCATTCCCCAGGTCAATTATATAAGCATAGCGGTCCATCCAGTCATCGATGTCGCTGAACTCCTCTATTATTTCGTCTTGTTGTTGGTTTATTGTCATGATTTTATGTCATTTACTTGCTTTTTCGTTATATACAGTGTTAGCCACCGTCTGACCGACCGCCTCCAGCGTAGCCTTGCCGATGTGGGTCATATCGTCGGAAGCTGTATGCCATACGGGCGAGAACGACCCCGTGGCGGGATGACTACACTCGATTATGTCGATACAAGGAATACCGGCACGGTTGATAAATATATGGTCGTCGGTAATTCCTCCGCGCACATCGTTAAGAAAATATTTATCATAGCCGGCAGCCGAGGCGTTGCCCCATACCTTGTCATTTATGCGCTCGGCGAAACCCTGTGAGAGATATTCACGGTAAAATTTCGCATTTTCGCCGCCTACCATGTCGAGCAATATGCCGTAACGCGGCATATTTTCAGCGGCATACGGCATGTGGTTCACCCAATACTGTGTCCCGAGACACCATGTCTCCTCACTGCTTCCCCACGCGCTGCTGTTACCGGAGTCCTCCCCGTCGACAAAGAGCAGGTCGACACCAACCTCGGGCGACTTCCCCTGAAAAGCGCGGGCGAGTTCCAGAAGCACCCCTACACCGCTTGCACCGTCATTGGCTCCCGGCACCGGCAAAGTGCGCTTGTTTATATCAGGGTCGGCATCAGCCCAAGGACGCGTGTCCCAATGTGCCACAAGCAATATCCTGTCATTTGATTCGGGATTATAACGTCCCATTATATTTGTCAACGGCAATTCCGTGCCGAGATAATTGACAGCCGTCAGGTTCTGCTCAATTATGGTATCCGCACCAAAACGGCGCAACTGTCCGATGATATATTCCTTGCATGCTGCATGTCCTTCGCTGCCTGGTATGCGCGGGCCGAAATCCACCTGCGCCTTGACATAGTTATAAGCGCTGTCGGCACTGAATTTCACAGGAAAAATCGCACCCTGTTCTTCCATGACCTGTGTCTTGGCTTTGTTTCCACCTCCATTACAGGAGATTGCAGAAATCAACATCAGTGCCAAGACAAAATGAATGCACTTCATAATCGGTTTATTGTTATTTGACCTTCAAAGTTACAAAAAAGTGACAAAACGGCAACAGGTGCATTGGTCAACCCAAGCTTTTTATGAATTTTTTAACTTTTTTAGTGTTTTCGTATGCATCACACACTCAGGCACCTCCGGAAGAAAATGAGTGACATAGATAAGTGTCGGACGGTCACGATTCACAATCGTGTTGATAACAGCCTTGACGCTTCTCTTGCGAGCCGCGTCAAGCCCGTGGAGCGGCTCGTCAAGTATGAGAAGGTCGGGATGCTTGATAAACGTGCGCGCTATAAGCACGAGCCGTTGCTCTCCGGTCGACAGGGTGGCATAGCGTCTTTCCGCAAGATGCTCAAGATGAAAAAGCGACAGCCACGCCATAGCTTCTTCTGCCGCGGCACGCGATATGGCGCCGTAGTTGCCTGTCGTGCTTCGCAATCCCTGGGCGACCACATCCCTGACCGTGCCCTCGAATCGAAAATACAGGTGCATTTCGGGCGACACGTAGCCTATACGCCGCTTGATATCCCAGATACTCTCCCCCGACCCGCGCTTACGGTCAAAAAGCGTGATGTCATTGGAATACGCCTGCGGGTTGTCGGCATAGACAAGGCTCAATAATACTGACTTACCGCTGCCGTTAGGTCCTGCGAGTGCCCAGCATTCGCCGCTTCTCACACGCCATGATTCATTTTCGATAATCTTGCGGCTGCCGTAGCTTACATTGCACCCGCGCAGTTCAAGCGTTATGTCGTGCACCAGCTTCTCGCGCGGTGACTTGGGTACACGCTCAAGATTCACGGCATAATCCATCAAGGTCATCATCGCCCCTCGCGCCGCGGCTGCATTGCCCCGGTAGTCCATAGGCTCGCCGATTGTAAGTGACCTCATGGGTATCACGGTATCTGTACAGTCAGGAATCTCACCAGGATTACACAAAAGGAGCATGACCGATGTACCGCGCCCTGCAATTTCCGCTATCGCCTCGTCAAACAGAGCCCGCGACGCCGCATCAAGTCCTATATAAGGGTTATCTACTATCAACAGGTCGGGCTGCTGAAACATCATATTGATTATAAGCAGTTTGCGCAGCTCTCCGCTCGACAGGTAATTGACCTTTTTCTGCTCCACGCCCTCCAGATGGAGCCATGAGCAGAATTGACGCCACTTGTCTGAGGCGATATTGTCGCCCATGATTTCTGCGACAGTCGGCACCTCGTCGTTCATCGTTGCCTCATGACGCTGCTGGTAATATTCAACGTGACAGCCACTCAATGAATGGATGTCGCTGAACTCGATAAACTTCACCACAGGTTTCGCCCCTTCGGTCTTTATGGAGTTGGTCATGATATTCCACCCTTTCTCGATTATTCTGCCGAAAGTGCTCTTTCCGCTTCCGTTGGCACCTATCACCACCGTAACACCCGGATGTATCGAAATATGGTGAGGATTGGACAAGGTCACACCCATGTAGCGCAACGTGTCGCTCTGTAACTGAATAGTATTCATGTTGCAAAATTACACATTTTTATCAGGAGCGACACCCCATATCACAATAAATGCTTAAATTTGCACCTTAATTATATAGGAAACAATAATCATAACAGAATAATTCGATGAATTTTATTGAAGAATTAAAGTGGCGCGGCATGCTCCACACCATGATTCCCGGGACTGACGAACTCCTTGAAAAAGAGCAAGTAACAGCTTACCTCGGAATAGACCCCACCGCCGATTCTCTTCATATCGGTCACCTCTGCGGCGTGATGATACTCCGTCATTTCCAGCGTTGCGGACACAAGCCTATCGCGTTGGTGGGCGGTGCGACAGGAATGATTGGCGACCCCTCAGGAAAATCGGCGGAGCGCAATCTTCTCGACGAGGCGACGCTCCGTCACAATCAGGAGGCTATCAAAAAACAGCTTTCCAAATTCCTTGATTTTGAATCTGACGCACCCAACCGCGCCGAGCTGGTCAACAATTACGACTGGATGAAGGAGTTTTCATTCCTCGATTTCGCCCGCACGGTAGGCAAGCATATCACCGTCAACTATATGATGGCAAAGGATTCGGTGAAAAAGCGTCTTAACGGCGAGGCGCGCGACGGCCTGTCGTTCACCGAGTTCACCTACCAGCTTCTCCAGGGCTACGACTTCCTTCACCTCTACGAGACCAAAGGATGCAAGCTCCAGATGGGCGGTTCCGACCAGTGGGGCAACATGACCACCGGTACCGAGCTTATACGCCGCACCAACGGCGGCGAGGCTTACGCACTCACCTGCCCCCTCATCACCAAAGCTGACGGCACAAAATTCGGCAAGACAGAGAGCGGCAATGTATGGCTCGACGCCCGCTACACGTCGCCCTACAAGTTCTATCAGTTCTGGCTCAATGTGTCCGACGAGGATGCCGAGCGTTACATCAAGATTTTCACCTCGCTTCCCAAAGAGGAAATCGACGAGCTTATCGCACAGCAGAAAGCCGACCCGGGTCTGCGCCCGCTCCAGAAGCGTCTGGCTCGCGAAGTGACCGTAATGGTACACTCCGAGGATGACTATAACGCAGCTGTGGAGGCATCGCAGATTCTGTTCAGCAACAAGGCAGGCGAGTTGCTCCACAACATTGACGAGCAGACGTTGCTCGACATATTTGAAGGCGTCGACCGTTTCGAGATTGACCGTGCCGACCTTGACGGCTCGGTAAACCTTGCCGCCCTGCTCACTGAAAAGGCAAAGGTGTTCCCCAGCAAGGGAGAGCTGCGCAAACTCGCACAGGGCAATGGACTGTCAATCAACAAGGAAAAGGTGACCGACATAAATCTTCCTGCTACCACAGCGATGCTCCTCAACGACAAGTATATCCTTGTCCAGAAAGGCAAGAAAAACTACTACCTCCTCATCGTGAAATAACCCCGCGTAGCTGTAGGGGCTTGTGGAAGCAAGCCCGGCACACAGATGGCGACACATAAAAAGAGCGCATCAGGCATTCCGATGCGCTCTATTTTTATGTCACTGTACCGGGCGAGCTTCCACTCAATGTCACTAACTTAAGTCGCAAGAGCCAAAAATCCCCGCAAAGGGATTCATCCTGTTATCCGCGGGTAATGCCGAAGGCATACCCGTGGCTCAAGCGCCTTCCCCCGATGGTTCAACCCCAGAGCGGGTTGCATAGATGTCTGATAAGCATATATTTATGCAACACGTTTCAGGGTTGCGTTGTTGTAGCAGTATCGCTTTCCACGGGTGCCCACTCCGGGGCTACCCGCGGTTAACTCTATCTTGCCCGTTCCGGGCAAAATCCTTATCTGGATGCGGGCGAGCTTCCACTCGCCCCTACTTCTTCATTACATTATGCCGCGCTCGCGGAGCTTGAGCTGCCATGCCCATGCTGAACACATGGTGTCGTCAATCGGGGTTGTGGCTTTCCAGCCGAGCACCTCGTTGGCATATTTCGGGTCGGCCCACACCTGTTCGATATCGCCCGCACGTCGCGGCGCTATCTTGTAAGGCACTTTCACACCGGTTGCGCGCTCAAAGGCGTTGATAAGCTCCATCACTGAAAGCCCGTTGCCGGTGCCGAGATTGAATATCTCGATTTTTGCCTCGCTCTTGTCCTCAAGCATGCGCTCCACTGCAATCACATGGGCACGCGCAAGGTCTACCACGTCGATGAAATCGCGTATGCAGTAGCCGTCGCGGGTATTATAGTCGTTGCCAAACACGCTCAATTCCTTTCTCACCCCGATTGCCGTCTGGGTAAGATAAGGGATGAGATTCTGGGGCACACCGTTGGGCAGCTCGCCAATCTCTGCGGAGGGATGCGCGCCTACCGGGTTGAAATAGCGCAGTATCACGCTCTTGAACGGTGCGCCCGCATTGATTACGTCGGTGATGATTTCCTCGGATATCTGCTTGGTGTTTCCGTAAGGCGAAGTAGCTTTCTTTATAGGTGCTTCCTCAGTCACGGGATTATGGTCGGGCTCGCCATACACGGTGCATGACGACGAGAACACGATGCCTTTCACCCCGCGCTCGCCCATCAGGTCAAGCAGGTTGAGCAGGGTGTTAAGATTGTTGCGGTAATAAAGTATAGGCTTCTGCATTGACTCACCCACAGCCTTGCTTGCCGCAAAATTGATTATTCCCTTGATGTCGGGGTATTTGTCAAAAAGGCGTTTCATGGCATCCATGTCGGTGCAGTCAGCCTCCACAAATTCCGGGCGTATGCGGGTGATGCGCTCTATTCCGTCAAGCACCTCGCGGTTACTGTTTGAGAGATTGTCTACTATCACCACAGGATATCCGGCATTCTGAAGTTCAACGACAGTGTGCGACCCGATATATCCGGTTCCGCCCGTCACTAAAATCATATCTTTCTTCATTTTGGTTATATAGTAAAGTTAATACACAATATATAATATAGGGTTTATGGTTTATAGTTTAGGGTCGGCAGAAATCATCAGGTAGCATCTAAACCTTAAACCCTCAACCTTAAACCACTTAACCGTCTAACCCCATAACCCGCTTGCGAAGCAAGCTCCTAACCTTCACCTTTCGCTCGCGAAAGGTGAATTATGCAGTGCTCATCATCTCCGGGACGTTGAAATCCGCTGAAAAACCGCTCCGCCATCTCGTCGGTCACTATGGCGGCGTCAGGTCCGGGATGCAGATTACGACGGTGGAGCCGTTCCTTGATTGTATCCAGCGGCGTGTCACAGTAAATCAGCACCGTCTTCCTGCCGCGCGACGCTACAAATTCTCGGTAAGCATCGCGCTTGGCGCGCTTGCAGAAAGTAAAATCAAGCACAGCCTTCCCACCGCCTTTGATTATGCGGTCAAGCCGCTGAAGCAACTCTGACTCCGCCTCCGCAAGGTAGTCGGCAAACTTTTCCTCCGGGTAGTCGCGACCACACATTCCGTGGCGGCTCCACATTATCCGGTCGATGGATAGCAGCGCATAGCCGTGCGGCTCCAGTGAACGCGCCAGTGTAGTCTTCCCTGACCCCGATACACCGCTCACCATCACCACGTCGGCATCACCTATCCTTTCTATCAGTGTGTCCATAAAGCCAAAGTTACAACATTTTTCCTCAATATAACCCTAATAAATGTCAAAATCCCTCCGAAAGTCCATTCAGCTCGATATTATTGATCGGAAATTTGTTTATGTTATATATTTGCTTTAGATTTGCAAACAAAATGATAGCACTATGGAAGCAACAATTCAAAAGAAAGCCACTATGTTTCGACTCAATGTCGACCTTATTGACCGCCTGAAAGAGATGGCTAAACGCGAACATCGCAGCCTTAACAATTTCGTTGAGTGTGTGCTGCTCGATGTTGCATATAATGAGCCAAATAAAGCAACCAAAGCTGCAATCGAGGAAGCAAGAAGCGGAAAGCTCCGCGATGTGACTCCGGTTGACACCTCATCGGTTGAGGCAATGTTCAAGTCGATGGGATTATGAAAAAGCTACGTCCTTCAACTCAATATAAGAAGGATTTAAAACGTATTCGCAACAACCCGAAGAAAGCGGCTGAACTCCTTAAAATTCTTCAATTATTGGAGAATGAATTACCTATTCCCGATACTTACCGACCTCATCAACTCACCAACGACTACACCGGATGCATGGAATGTCATGTCCAAGGCGATTTTCTTCTAATCTGGATTGACCAAACTACAGATGAAATTGATTTGCTTCGCTTAGGCTCACATTCCGAATTATTCGGTAAAGGTGCCAAAAGATAGATTCGGGGTTCGCTGCGCTCAACGCCCCGGCTATAAACAGATTATCTCTCCGGGAAACTCACCCTAACCTCATAACCCTATAACCTTCAAGCCCGCAGGCTTGAATTGCCCCCGGAGGCGGGAAAACTACCATTCTCTGCTACGCGTTTCCCGATGACCCTAAGGACTTTAGAGACCTTAGGGCCTCAGTGACATCTGAAAACTGACAACATCGTTGCCCGACAGGGCATCATCCTTGTTTAGCCGTCGGTTGAGCGCAGCGATACCGACGGAAAGCGAGCCAAAGCGGTCGTTTCCGAAGGAATCATCACGAATCGCGATTGATGATTTCCGGATTTTGCCCGGAATGGGCAAGATGCCGGTAACCGCGGGTAGCCCCGGAGTGGGCACCCGTGGAACGCAAGCCCTCCACACTATACAACCCTGAAACGGGTTGCCTAATTAGGTGCTAATCAAATGGCCATGCAACCCGCTCAGGGGTAGAGCAGATGGGGAGAGACCGCCTCCGCAGCGGGTGCCCCTTCAGGGCTACCCGCCGTTAACGACACTTATCCCCTCGCGGGGAATCTACCTTACCCCCTAACCTCATAACCCTATAACCTTGAAGCCCGCAGGCTTGAATTGCCCCCGGAGGCGGCCAAACTACCATTCTCTACTACACGTTTCCCGATGCCCCTAAGGACTTTAGAGACCTTAGCGACCTTAAGGGCCTCAGTGACATCTGAAAACTGACAACATCGTTGCCCGCAGGGCATCATCTATGTGTAGCCGTCGGTTGAGCGCAGCGATACTGACGGAAAGCGAGCCAAGACGGATGTTTCCGACAGGAATCATCACGGAGCTACATTGATGATTCCCTGATTTTGCCCGGAATGGGCAAGATGCCGGTAACCGCGGGTAGCCCCGGAGTGGGCACCCGTGGAACGCAAGCCCACCACACTATACAACCCTGAAATGGATTGCATAAATAGGTGCTAATCAAATGGCTATGCAACCCGCTCAGGGGTAGAGCAGATGGGGAGAGGTCGTCTCTGCAGCGGGTGCCCTTTCAGGGCTACCCGCCGTTAACTACATTTATCCTCCTTCGAGGAATCCACCCCTAACCCAATAACCTCATCACCTTCAACCCTCTAACGCTCAACCCTCTAACGCTCAAGCCTCTAACGCTCAAGCCTCTAACCCTCAAGCCACTGGCTTGAATAACGGGCGGACTTCCATCCGCCCCTACGGCTACGCGATATTTTCTTGGGATGAAAGCGGGTACACCGTGGTGCAGCCCTACCCTTGGGTAACGACCAAAAGAGTGTCTCTTCCGTCACTCTGTCCATCTGTATCTCTGACGACGACTGAAAACTGAAAGCTGACAACTGAAAACTGAAAACTCCTCCCCGTGGGATTGCAAAGTAATTTTTTGTATCTTTGCAGGCGAAAGTGTTTACAGAATGAAAATTTTTATCTCCTATATATGCCTGTTTGTAGCGATTATTGCTGCTGCAAGCGTAAAAATTCATGCCGTCAAGGCGCAGCCGGGGCTTATCACCGTCACGCAGCCCGACGGCACACAACTCAGTGTGAGGCTTATCGGCGATGAGCATTTCCACTATTTCCTGACCGATGACGGCTACCCGCTCATCAACGACAATGACGTGTATTATTACGCTTCGTCAACCCCCGACGGCAAACTCCTCCGGTCGCCGATGAAGGCTCTTCCCGCCTCCATGCGCAGTCAGGAGGCCAAAAAGTTCCTGCAAAAGGTTGATGCAGCCAAGACTGTCGAGGCAATGCCTCGCCGCTACGGGCTTTTCCCCGGCTCCTCATTTCCTGCAAAAGGGGAGCAGAAGGCACTGGTGATACTCGTAGAGTTTGCCGACTGTGAATTTTTCACTCCCGACGCACATCAATATTTCACCTCGCTACTCAACGCGGAAGGATGTGACCTTGACGGAGCCTCGGGAAGTGCCCGCGACTATTTCGTGCAGAACTCATCGGGCATCTTCCTTCCCGATTTCGACGTATATGGGCCCGTAACCCTCTCCCAGCCTATGAAATATTATGGCGGCAACGACCGCTGGGGCAATGACGAGGCACCCCACAAGATGATAATCGAGGCGTGTCAGCTGCTTGACAGTGAAGTGGATTTCTCTCTCTACGACCGCGACGGCGACGGCACGATTGACAATGTGTTTGTATTTTACGCCGGTCGCGGCGAGGCGACTTCCGGGGGAGCCAACACCGTGTGGCCTCACTCGTCGCGCATCACCGAGTGGGAACCAATGACCGAATACATGTTTGACGGCGTGATGCTTGACTCATACGCCTGCACCAACGAGCAGGTCGGGAATCACACCTGCGGCATAGGCACATTCTGCCACGAATTTTCCCACGTGCTCGGGCTGCCCGACCTCTACGCCACATCTTACTCCACGGCATTTACCCCAGGCGATTGGTCGCTTCTCGACAGCGGCTCCTACAACAACGGCGAAAAGACTCCCGCAGGCTACTCAATATTTGAACGCTATGTCCTCGGATGGATTGACCCGAAAGTGATCACCGGTGCCGAACAGGAAATCACCTTGCGCAATGTCGCAGAAAACGACGGCGGAATTATCGCCACGGCGCGTGAAAATGAGTTTTTCCTACTGGAGAACCGACAGCAGACCGGATGGGACACTTATATTCCCGGTCACGGAATGCTCGTGTGGCATGTCGACTACCGCGAGTCGGTGTGGGCCAACAATACCGTAAATAATTCACAGCGTCATCAATATGTCGACCTTGAGGAAGCCGACAATATCCGGTCGGCATTCACCCGCGCGGGCGACGCGTTTCCCGGCACTGCCGGAGTCACGGAATTTACCGCCGACACCACCCCTGCACTCCGCCCGTGGTCAGGCGACGACATGCATCTCGCCCTGACCGGAATCACAGAGACCGATGATGGACTCATCAACTTTACCGTCACCCGGTCAAGCGACAATAATTCCGCGTCTATCTCAACCGTTGAATCTGAAGAAGTCAACATCTCGGTTTATGCCCGTACCATAAGCATACGCGCATCTGAGCCGGTCGACATCGCAGTGTTAAACGCATCAGGCATCTCCATTTACTCCGGGAAGTCAGTTTCAGCCACAGTGACAGTGCCCGGTAGCGGACTTTATATCGTGACCCTCAACGGCTCTCCACGCAAAATCTTGGTAAAATAGCCCCGGATTATGAACATACCGACCGTTTTCTCATTATTAATAATAACAAAATAAATTATGAAGAATATATTTTTACCCTTAGCAGTGATAATGACTATGGCATTTACAAGTTGCAACAACAATAATACAAGCACCGAACCGCAGGCAAAAGACACCTCATCGGCTGTGCTTGACGCGATATACACCCGTACAAGTATCCGCACCTACCAACCCGACCATGCAGTGTCACGCGACACAGTGGAGATGCTTCTCCGCGCGGCGATGTCAGCGCCTACCGCCGTCAACAAACAGCCCTGGGCGTTTGTCGTGCTCGATACACGCGAGGCTCTTGACTCACTCGCCGAAGTGCTCCCCTACGCCAAGATGCTTAAACATGCACCTCTCGCCATCGTGACCTGCGGCGACATGAACAAGGCTATCGAAGGTGAAGGCAGGGATTTTTGGATTCAGGATGTATCGGCAGCGACTGAAAACCTGCTGATTGCAGCCCATGCTCTCGGACTCGGGGCTGTGTGGACCGGTGTGTATCCCGACCACGAGCGTGTTAACGCAGTTCAGGAGCGTCTCGGTATGCCGGCAAATATCATTCCGTTAAGCGTTGTACCGGTTGGCTATCCTGAAGGAGAGCATCAACCGAAAGACAAGTGGAATCCCGATGCCGTACACTTCAACCGCTGGTAAACGCCATCGCTACATCGGGTCGACATCGTAATACACCTGCATCGAACGCAGGGCGGCGTCAGCCATAAATGACTCATACACCGAACGCAGGATATCCTTGACTTTACGCATGGATGCCTGCGTTTCTACTTTCAGCATGATTTTGCGTATATAGAGCGACTGGATGCGCGCTACGTGGGGCTCATCGGGACCGAACACACGGTTGCCGAAGAGATTACGCAGCGTCTCGGCATATCGCGCCGACGCTTCTACGAGCCGCAGTTCGTCACGATGCTTCAGATAGATATTGATTACCCTCGTAAACGGCGGATAATTGAAACGGTGACGCTCTTCAAGCTCATGACGATAAAATCCGAGATAATTGTGAGCCTGCAGATAAGAGATCACGGGATGGGCGGGCTGAGTCGTCTGTACCACCACAAGCCCGCGTTTTTCACGTCTTCCGGCGCGTCCCGCAACCTGTTCAAGCATGTTGAAAGCCCGTTCGGCGGCACGGAAATCAGGGAAATTTATAAGCGTGTCGGCGTTCAGCACCCCCACGATGCTCACCCGGTCGAAGTCAAGCCCCTTGGTCACCATCTGAGTGCCGACAAGAATGTCGGTCTTACCGGAAGAAAATTCATTGATGATATTCTCATAGCCATCCTTGTTGCGTGTAGTATCGAGGTCCATGCGGGAAATCTTCACCTGCGGGAACACACTTTCCACTGTGTCCTCGATACGCTCCGTGCCGTAACCGTGCACCTCGATTGCAGGCTCCTTGCATGACGGGCATATCACAGGCAGCTTATAGGTCGCCCCGCAATAATGACACACCATCTCGCCCGCGCGCCGATGATAGGTCAGCGACACATCGCAGTTCTGACACTTCGGCACGTAGCCACACTGGCGGCATATCACCACTGGCGCGTAACCGCGCCGGTTGTGGAAAAATATAGCCTGTTCACCGCGATGCAATGCCTCTCGCGACAGTTTGACAAGTTCGTTGGAAAACAGTCCGCGCACCCCATCGCGCTTACGTTCCTCGTTCATGTCAATCACCATGATAGCGGGAAGTTCCACACCCTCATAACGCTCCTGAAGCGACACAAGCCCGTATCTCCCCCCGGTAGCCTTGAAATAGGTCTCGACCGATGGTGTCGCGCTTCCGAGCAATGTACGCGCCCCATGCATCGACGCAAGCACGATCGCGCAATCGCGGGCATTGTAGCGCGGAGCCGGATCATACTGCTTGTAGCTCGACTCATGCTCCTCATCCACGATTACAAGCCCGAGCTTGGAAAATGGCAGGAAAAGCGATGACCGTGCCCCGATCACCACACATGGCGACGGGTCGTGGAGCACACGCTTCCACAAGTCGACACGCTCATTGTCGGAAAACTTTGAATGATAGATAATCACCTTGTCACCAAACACTTTCTGAAGACGGCGCGTGAGTTGGGTGGTAAGAGCAATCTCAGGCACAAGATAAAGCACCTGCTCCCCCTTTTTCAGGACAAAATCAATCAGATGGATGTATATCTCCGTCTTGCCGCTCGATGTGACACCGTGAAGCAACATAACATCTTTTTCAAGAAATCCGGTGTGAATCTCGTGGAGTGCGGTCGCCTGCGCCTCGCTCAGTTTCGGAAGCGTACCGGAAGGCGTACCGATATACCGGAAGCGGTTGATTTCACGCACAAACACGTTTACGATACCCTTCGATGCGAGTGCGGTCAGTATCGCAGGCGACAAGCCTGTTGCCTCAATCAGCGCCGTGCGTGTCACCTCATCCGCAATTCCTCCGCTGCGGTGCTTGTTGAGCATGTCGACAAGCGCCACGAGCATCTGTTCCTGTTTCGGAGCGTTTCTCACAGCGTCAAAGGCACGGTGCATCGCCTCGTTGTCGTCACGATTGATAGCGAGTCTCACACAGGGCTCCTTCTTCGAGCGGTAACGCTCCACAAGTTTTTCCGATATTATGATGACACCCTTCTCCACCATCTTCATTATGATGGTAGCCACACGCTGCAGTCCGGTCTTTTTCTCGATGTCGGCGGCTGTCATCCTGCCGTTGTGATCAAGTGACTGGGCTATTATCGCCTCACGCTCGTCAAGCCTGTCATCAGGCGACTCTTCGTAATCGGGGTTAAGCTCAACAAATGTCTCGCTCTCTATTTTCAGTCCGGCAGGGACGGCAGCCTTGTAGACATCGCCGACCGAACAAAGATAATACTCGGCAATCCACTCCCAAAACTTCATTTGCGGATAGCGCAACACCGGACAGTCGTCGGGTGCCGACACGATATCTTTAACCTCAAATCCCTTTGGAGCGATATTGCCCACAGCCACAACTATCGCCGTATAAAACTTCTTCTTGCCAAACGGCACTACAACCCGGCATCCCGGCGCAACCGTCCCGGAAAGCAAAGGCGGAATACGATACGTAAACGTACCGTAAAGGGGAAGAGGCAATATAACCTCGGCATAATGAACTGTTTCGGGGGGCATATTGTTGGTCAGATATAAACTTTAACAGAGTAAAGTTACTAATTTTTTGCTTAATATTCATCGCGATACCGCAAGCACTACAGAAAAAATGAATAAGATACACAATTTATCACAAGCCACAGGTGCGATTTTGCTGCTCACGGTAATTTTCGTGAGCGTGACTCAAAGTGTACTCTCATTGTTTGCGATAGAGTTTCAATGGATTCTGCCTGTTGCAGCGGGAGCGGCAGCCGTGCTTACATCAATATGGAGCGACTACTACCTTACCGCCTTGAAGGGTATAGCTATGTCATTGCTCATGCTTGCCGCAGCCGTGGCATGGAAATTTGCCATGCCGTCGCTCGACATGATGGGTGTGCTTCTCATGGAAGCGTCGGCATTTATCCTCTTTGACCTCATCGGGAAAATAGGACGACCGTCACCGGCAGGCAGCCGACGCGCCCTTGTCATGCTTTTCATCTGCAATCCTGCCGTGCTGTCGACTGTCTACCGCGAGGGAACCGACATGACATTCTATTATTGTATGCTTATCACTGTGGCACTCGTTTATCAGCTCTGGTATCACGGCAGATTGCGCGACTGGGTGCTTCTCACCGGCACAGTCATAGTGGCGTTCAGTAACGGCAAAGACATCATCGTACTTGAAGGATGCGTGTTGCTTTTGGCTATCCTCTGGTGTGCTGTCAACCGCAGAAAAGCGTTTGCATGGAAACTCCTGCTTGCCGGCACGCTCTCACTCATATTCGCCTTCTGCATCTATGGTTACAATCCCGCCGTAAGCGATTTTATAGCGCAGGGTTATGTGCTTCCAGGGCACGGCGAGCCTGTCTATCCCCGCGCCGAAGAGTCGGGCATATATCTTGAGTACAACCGTTTTACGACGCTGCTCATATCGCTTATCGACCTTGCCCATCCTTTCCGGGGAAGCTGGAGCCATGGCTTCGGTCCACTGATGCCTATTATCATAATCATAAGTGTTATCGCGCTCATAAAATATTGCAACATATTGCCATACGTCGTATGGGTGACAATTATCGCCGCGGTGGCAAGCTGCTTCATCTTCGAACAGTCATGGCAACCGCGTTACATCAGCCAGCTCTGGCTGCTTCCCTCGGTAACGGCACTTGCCATGAAGGAGTATCCCCATCTGCGTTGGGCTACCAGCACACGCGACGCCCTCGAATTCCTCGGCATCCTCGCCGCCGTCATTTCTCTAATAGTTGTAACCGTACGCCACTTCCCCCTCCCTTAAAACAGCAAAAATTTCAATAGTAAATTACACAAACTGTCATTTTCTATCAAAATTTTTACTATCTTACTGCATTCCTTATTTCCGCTTGTCACCTCCAATCTCCCCCGGAAAACCTCTTGCGTAATTTGTCATAATGTCATAACTTTGTGCATGAAACTCACGTGACTTATGCATCGTCTGTTATACATCTGGCTATTGTTCATTATCACTGCTTGCGGTTATTCGAGTTCGCAACCGAAAGCGCTCGATGAAGCCGAGAGCTTAATGCAAAGCGACCCGTCAGTTGCTCTGTCAAAGCTCAACAACGTCGATGTTTCGGAGTTTCAGGATTCCTCGACAATGGCACGATGGGCACTTCTATATAGCGAGGCGTTGGCAACCAACAGACTTTCCGCGCCAACCGACACGATTATAGACATCGCTATCGAGTATTACGGACGCCATAATTTTGCGAACGAGCTTAAGAAAGCCACCCATCTAAAAACGCAACTCCATTCTTTTAATGAAAATGACGCTCTCGCTACGGCCCTATACCTCCAAAAAGAAAAGGAATTTTTTCTTTATAAAGAACGCACCCAAAAAGAATTGTTTATCGCCATCGGTCTTGTTGTGTTTATTATTGCCGGCGGCATTATAGCATGGATGCACCAGCGAATGAAATTACAGCGGGCAAAAAATGACATTCTGATTGCAGAAGCATCAAATCTTAAATGCCTGATTGATGCAAGTCGCGGCGATGTGTGCCGACTGGAAACCAAGTTGCACGGGCTGCTTGAAAAGCGCTTTTCGCTAATAGATTCTTTATGTCAGACCTACTATGAATCACAAGGGACAAAGACCGAACGAAAAGCAATCATTGACAAAGTGAAACATGAAATTGAATCGGTGCAAACTGTCTCTTTTCCCGAAATGGAGCAAGCCGTCAATGATTGCCGCGATAACATTCTCGCTAAAATCAAGAAGAGCAATCCCGACATCAAGCCTGACGACTATAGGCTGTTGGTATATTTTGCAAGCGGTCTTTCATCGCGGACTATAAGCCTCCTTCTCGGAGAGTCGGTCGATGTGGTCTACAAACGTAAATCAAGACTAAAATCACGGCTCAGAGAGTCGGCAGGGACAATAAATCCCGATGTCATGGCTCTTTTCTAACCCATTTTTTCACGCTGTCAGATTTTCCCGAAAGTGCCCAATCTATTCTACTGGATATAACCATATTACAAATACTGTTGTCAGATTTTTATTTAGGGATTTCATAGTATCAGTGAGTAATTTTGCAACAAAAATTTCACTCACATGAATGCAAAAATACTAATGTCTATTTTGACTGCTCTTCTTATCATCGGGAAGGGCCATGCGCAGAATCAAGAAACGACTGACAGCCTTACCCGCGAGCTGCAAGAGATTGTCGTAACCGCGAAACAGCCCGCAACAAAATTAGTCGGGTCCACTCTTGTTTCAACTATACCAGGCACAAATCTTGCCAATCTCGGCACCGCTCTTGATGTACTCGCGCAGTTACCAATGATTAAGGTGGCTGATAATTCAGTCAGCATTATAGGCAAGAGCAATATCGAAATCTTCATCGACGGACGACCGATGCGCGACGACCGGGAACTGTCGCAACTGCTTTCCTCCAATCTGAGTAAAGTAGAATTGCTCATGGCACCGGGAGCCGCTTACGCAAGTACAACCGGCGCAGTGCTTAAAATCACGACACGACGGAATTTCGTGCAGGGATTGTCGTTCACTGACCGATTCCAGCTTCAACGACGTCGCAAATGGTCAGTTATGGATTATCTCAATCTTATCTATCGCATCGGCAATTGGGAATTATTTGTCGATGGCACCATAAACCATAATAATTCGCTCGTCAAAGGTGTAACTACCAATACTCTCGTTTATGACGGACGGGAGACAATCATAGGAAGCAGCCAACATAATTCATACCCTACGACTACCGGCGTAATCAAGGGTGGTTTTAATTATTCGCATGGCTCACAAGCTTTTGGCGCATACTATCGGTATAATCCTGAACGTGGTAGTTTTAACAATACAGGCTCTGAATGGATGGACGACCAAGCCCCGATTCTTCGCAATATTGACAAGCGAATCCGTGCACACAGCCATCTCGCATCTCTCTATTATGAAAACGTATTTGCCGAAAAGTATCTTCTTCACTTTGACGGCGACTTTCGCAGGTCAAACGAAAACAATTCAGTAGCTACCACATATCCTGAATCATCCAATCCGGCAGTGAACTCTAAAGATGAACGGACTTCAACCCTCCTGGCAGGAAAGCTCTGTCTGAATTTCCCTCTTTTGGCAGGAGATTTTACCGTCGGGACACAGGACAGTTATACCCATACTTCTCTCGATTACCGTATGCTGAACAGTTCCGTAAGCGAGTATATTCCATCATCGATGACAGATGCGCGGCAGACTTCCGCCGCCCTGTTCGCCTCATGGTCGCGTATGTTTGGCAAGTTCTCCCTTTCGGCGGGAGCAAGATATGAATATGTCGATTATGACTTCAAGGTCAATGGCATACACGATGAAGATGTCAGCCGCCGCGACCATCTGCTGACACCCGACCTGTCGCTCGGCTATTCGTTTAACGAGGAATCGCAGATAAGCCTCAGCTATAAGATGGCGACAGTCAAGCCCCCATACTCGCATCTGACAGGTTCACTCAGCTATACGGGATTACACGAAATCGAGGGTGGCAATCCGGGACTGCATGATGAAATGATGCACGACCTTCAGCTGTTCGGAATGTGGAAAGGCTTCATGCTTCAGGCTGATTACACGCGTTCGCTCGATACATACGCCTTTGTCAAGCAGATATATCCCACCGATAATCTCCAATTACTCATGCAGCCGGTCAATATCGATGTTTCGGCATTAAATCTTTATCTCGTTTGGAGTCAGCCTGTTCGCCGATGGACTCCAAATGTCACTTTTGGCGTGTACCGGCAGTGGCTGCAGCTTGACAATATCCGACATGATAAGCCGATATTCTCTTACTATTTTGACAATACTTTTTCCTTACCCCGTGGATGGCTGATCACCGCGAATATCAGCGGCAGTTCACAAGGCGACATGCACACTAACCGTTTCGGCGCTTCATGGTTTACGATGGATGCATCGGCGGGAAAGACATTCTTAGACAAATCACTCACCGCCAAACTGTCAGCCACCGACATATTCAACACAGCAAACAATGACTGGACGATGAATACCTGCGGCGTATTCGTCAATAAACGCCAAAGCTACGACCGACGGGGCATCACCCTCAATATCATCTACAATTTTCAGCCCCGCAAGAGCAAATACAAAGGCTCGTCGGCAGCCGAAGAAGAAATGAAACGACTTTGATAACAGCGTACATCATATAAAATTGTATCCAGCGCGCAAATAAATGTCAGCAAACTTCATCACAGTTACTTTCCGACTTAATCTGACATCAAACTATTGCATAATTTGTTATAATGTTATATTTTTGTGTACTAAAAGACAATCTGTTATGGCAATGACAATCAATTCATCACCGGTACTAACCGGTGAATCAGCAAAAGCTTTCGTCGAGGAAGCAGAGCGCAATGCCAAATTGCCGACTCCCTGTTTATCCCCTGAACGAGAAGCTCAGATAGCTGAATTTTTAAGAAAATCGCGCGAGTTCATATTTCCTCCCGAGAATAAGACGAAATGAAACCGAACGATTTCATACTTGAACGTGATGCTGTGATGCAATCTTATACTACCGATGTAGCAGCTTATTGCGAGCCTTTTTCATGCGATGACAGCGACCTCGACGAGTTCTTTTCCAAAGATGCCTTTCTATATGAGCTTGAATTGCTTGGAAAGACTTATGCCTGGATTAACACTGCTAATCCTTCGAAAATTTTAGGGCTTGTAACTTTGGTAAACGATAGTGTCAAAGCGCAATTTATTACCTGTTCAGCACGAAATCGCCTGCAACGGGGCATCACAAACGCAAAACGCGGCATGAATTATCCAGCTGTGCTTATCGGACGTTTAGGCGTGTCTTCCGAATTTAGAGGTAGAGGGATGAATATAGGAAGTCAGATTCTTGATTTCCTCAAAGGATGGTTTCGTTCATCTGACAATAAAACAGGATGCCGTTTTATTGTCGTAGATGCCTACAATAATGATAAGACATTACATTTCTACGAAAAGAACGGATTCAAGCCACTGTATAAAACTGAACAAGAAGAACGCACCTTTTTAGAATTAAGTCCGGAAGACGCGCTGGAAACCCGTTTTATGTTCTTCGACCTGAAGCTCAAGTGACTTGTATATTATCTGATGCCTACGACCAGGGGACTTTCAACTTCAATTAACAGTACAGTGACATCGATTCTTTTTTATCTATTATTTATCTATTAAATGTACGCCCGATAAAATACAGCTCCGCATATCCGGGAGGGGTTAAATAAATTTGGCATTACTCTCGACTTATTCGTATCTTTGTGTAATCATCAAAAATCAAGCCATGATACTGCAGAAAGAAATCAAACTTGCCCCGCGCCCCAAGGGATTCCATCTCATTACGGGTGAAATCGCAAGAATGCTCCCGGAGCTGCCAACCAAGGGCATCGTAAACTTGTTTTTGAAACATACGTCAGCGGCACTGACGCTTACAGAGAATGCCGACCCTGATGTGCGCCGCGATCTCGTCGAAGTGTTGGAGCGTGTAGCCCCGGAAGGAGCGCCTTACTATCTCCATACCGCAGAAGGCGATGATGACATGGCTGCACACGCAAAGACCGTGATGCTCGGCGCAACGCTTACCATACCCGTCACCAACGGCTATCTCAACATGGGCACATGGCAAGGGATATTTCTCTGTGAGTTTCGCGACCACGGTGGTCCGCGTGACTTGGTTATTACAGTAATAGGAGAATAATCCGCGATAATGAAAGGACTCGTAATAAAAAATACAGGAAGCTGGTATGTCGTCCACACCGAAGAGGGCGACATCAACTGCAAGGTTAAAGGCAACTTCAGAATCAAGGGAATACGCACCACCAACCCTGTGGCGGTGGGTGACCGCGTTGACATCACAGTCAACCCCGACGGCAACGCATTTATCACAGCCATTGAGCCTCGCGATAATTACATCATCAGAAAGGCTATCAACCTGTCAAAAGAGTCTCACATAATAGCGGCAAATATCGACCAGGCATTTCTTGTGGTCACTCTTGCCCACCCCGTCACCTCAACCACTTTTATCGACCGCTTCCTTGCCACCGCCGAGGCATACCGCGTCAAGACCATACTCCTCATCAACAAGACCGACCTCCTCACCGAAGAGGAAGACAAGGAATACCTCGAAGCGGTAACCTATCTATACCGGTTGATAGGCTACGAGGTGATGCATGTGTCAGGACTGACGGGCGAAGGCATCGACAAGCTGCGCGAGCGCATCAGCGACAAGATATCGCTGTTTTCGGGCAACTCCGGTGTCGGGAAATCCACCATAATCAACGACCTGCTGCCGGGACTCGGACTGCGCACAGCCGCCATATCCGACATCCACGACACGGGGATGCACACCACCACATTTTCCGGCATGTTTCCTGTGCCCGGCGGGGGATGGATTATCGACACTCCGGGCATAAAAGGCTTCGGCACGATTGACTTCGAGCGTGGAGAGATAGCCCACTTCTTCCCCGACATATTCGAGATTTCCCATGACTGCCGATACAACAACTGCACCCACACCCACGAGCCGGGATGCGCGGTGCTGAAAGCTCTCGACGAACACCGTATCGCACAGTCGCGCTACAATTCCTATCTGAGCATACTCGACGACCTGAATCCCGACAAATACCGCAAGCCTTATTGACCATGACCATACTACCAATGTATCCCACGAGCCTCAACGAGCGATATCTCGAACTTGCCGTCGACACACTGCGCTCCGGAGGCATCATCATCTATCCGACCGACACACTGTATGCACTCGGCTGCGATGCTCTCAACAACAACGCCATCGAGCGGATATGCCATATTAAAGGCATAAATCCGCAGAAAACGGAACTGTCAATAATCTGCCACGATATCTCAATGGCAGCCGAATATGCGCGCATCGACAACCGTGCCTTCAAGATACTTAAAGAATATCTGCCCGGATCGTTCACCTTCCTGCTCCCCTCATCCACGCGCCTACCCAAAGTGTTCAAAGGAAGAAAGACCGTAGGCATCCGCATCCCTGACAACACTATCCCCACGGCAATCGCCGAAATGCTCGGCAACCCCATACTGACGACCTCGGTCGAGGATGACGGCGAAGGCGGTCTCATCTACCCGCAGTCGCTCGCAATACAGTATGACGGCACCGCCGACCTTATCATCGACGGAGGCGAAGGCAGCGAAATCCCCTCCACCGTAGTTGACATCACCGACAGCTCCTCCCCCCAAATCATCCGCCCCGGCGCCGCCCCCTTCGACATCGGATGATTCAAGCCTGCGGCTTGAGGATTAAGAGGTTATAGGGTTAAAAGGTTATAGGGTGGATTCCCCGAAAGGATAATCTATTCAAGCCTGCGGCTTGAGGGTTATAGTGTGGACTCCCCGCGAGGGGATAAATGTTGTTAACGGCGGGTAGCCCTGAAAGGGCACCCGCTGCGCCGACTGCCTCTCCCCTCACCTCTACCCCGTAGCGGGTTGCATAATTTCGGATGAAGTGATTTTCCGCAGGGCAACAATTCCCGCGAGGGACAACCAAGATGCAAGGCAACGTGAGACAGTCGCTATTTTATAAAGAGAAAGTGATAAAAATAGCAGTTAAAATGGCGGGAAGGGTTGCACATTCGGGAATTTCTTATAATTTTGCATTCATTGAAACTTTTTAAAGAATTACTCCATGAATGTAGTTGACAGATTTTTACAATATGTGAAGTTTGACACTCAGAGTGACGAGCTTACAAATCTCTGGCCCTCTACACCGGGTCAGATGGAATTTGCGCAGCACCTCGAAAAGGAGCTGCAGGCGATGGGGCTTGAGGATATAACCCTCGACGACAACGGCTACCTGATGGCGACACTCCCCGCCAATATCGAGACTCCTGTGCCGACAGTAGGCTTCATAGCCCATCTCGACACATCGCCCGACATGTCGGGGCGGCATGTCACACCGCGTATCGTGAAGAATTATGAAGGGGGCGACATCACCCTCAACGCGGAGAAAGAAATCGTGCTTTCGCCGCGCGAATTTCCCGAGCTTGACTCCTACCGCGGACAAGACCTTATCGTGACCGACGGCAACACTCTTCTCGGTGCCGATGACAAGGCGGGCATCGCGGAGATTATCTCGGCAGTCGACTACCTGATGAAGCATCCCGAAATCAAGCACGGCAAGATACGCATAGCCTTCAATCCCGACGAAGAAATCGGACAGGGCGCGCATAAATTTGACGTAGAGGAGTTTGGCGCCGACTTCGCCTACACGATGGATGGCGGCGAGATAGGCGAGCTTGAATATGAGAATTTCAACGCCGCTGTGGCAAAAGTCACCTTCACCGGGCGCAACGTGCATCCCGGCTACGCCAAACATAAGATGATTAACTCCATCCGTATCGCCAACCAGTTTACCTCTATGCTCCCCCGCTGGGAGACCCCGGAACACACTGAAGGCTACGAAGGATTTTATCACCTCATCTCAATCGAGGGCAACGTCGAGAAAACCGTAGTCACCTATATCATCCGCGACCATGACCGCGACCGCTTCGAGCGCCGCAAGAAGGAACTGGAGCATCTTGTGAGGAAAATCAACAATGAGTTTCCCAACAGCACAGCCATCGAGATCAAGGACCAGTACTACAACATGCGCGAGAAAATCGAGCCGGTAATGTATATAATCGATATCGCGGAAGATGCCATGCGCATAGCCGGGGTAGAACCCCACGTTGTTCCTATCCGTGGCGGAACTGACGGCGCACAGCTGTCATTCAAGGGTCTGCCCTGCCCCAACATATTTGCAGGCGGACTAAATTTCCATGGCAGATATGAGTTCATACCCATTCCCTCGATGGAGAAGGCGACGCAGGTCATCGTGGAAATCGCGCGCATAGTGGCTGAGCGATAGAGGATGACAGCTGAAAACGAGAAACCTCTACTGGTCGTAATCACCGGACCGACAGCGTCCGGAAAGACCGGTCTGTCAATAAAGCTGGCGAGTCGGCTGGGATGTGACATCATCTCCGCCGACTCGCGGCAGCTTTTCCGCGACACACCCATAGGCACGGCGGCTCCGACACCTGAAGAGCTCGCCGCCGTAACCCATCATTTTGTAGGCACACTCAGCCTCGATGAATATTACAGCGCGGCGCGCTACGAGGAAGATGTCATGACGTTGCTTCCGCAACTATGGAAAAAATCGCCCTACGCGGTGATGTGCGGAGGCTCGATGATGTATGTCGACGCCGTGACCAGGGGCATCGACGACCTTCCTACGGTAAGCGACTGTGTGCGCCGTCATGTGATGGAACTTTACGAGCGGGAAGGAATCGAAGGCGTGAGGGCTACACTGCGCAATCTTGACCCGGAATACCTCGCCATCGCCGACCCGGCAAACCACCGCCGGCTCATCCACGCCATCGAGATAAGTCTTGAAGCAGGGCAGCCATACTCATCGCTGCGCACCGGCGCGGTCAAGGAGCGTCCGTTTCGTGTAGTGAAAATGATGATTGACTATCCCAGGGAAGAACTTTTTGACCGCATCAACCGCCGCGTCGATGCGATGATAGAGTCAGGCTTCATCGAGGAAGCGCGCAGAGTATATCCCCTCCGCCACCTCAACTCCCTTAACACGGTCGGATATAAGGAGATATTTGCCTATTTCGACGGCACAATGGATCTCGACACCGCCATCTCGCGAATGAAGAAAAACACACGCGTCTACGCCAAAAAACAGCTCACCTGGCTCAAACGCGACCCGGCAGTGATACGCCTCAACCCCTCCACCGCCCTCAACGACGCTCTCGCCGCTCTCGGCGACGAGCAGTAGAAATAGTGTCCGGACGGGCGATTTTACAGTCATTAAGTCGCTAAAGACATTAATGAAATTAACGCCACTCAGAAAACTAAAAAACTCTTTCCCCGACAGGGGAAAATCTTTCTGTGGCCGTAGTGTTGAGCGACGCGAAACCTACGGGGCCCAAGCATCGCCAATCAATCGTTTCCCGTTCAGGGAATCATCAATCGTGCTATAAGATGATTCCTATCGGAAACATCGGATTACATCCGCTTTCCGTCGGTATCGCTACGCTCAACCGACGGCTAAATATAGATGATGTCCTGCGGGCAACGCTGCCTAAAATGCGACTGCCTGACTGCTAAGCCTGACCATTAATGCCTATAAAATTTAGTTCGTTGCCTATGTCATTCTGTTCTTCTGTATCCCTGAAATCTTATTCGTTTTAGATACTTTCGCTCGGTAATGCTCAAATAAATTTGGCATTACTCTCGACTTATTCGTATCTTTGCAGTGATTTCAAAACCCCAATCATCACTCTATGCAAGAGAAAATCATAATCCTCGACTTCGGCTCGCAGACAACCCAGCTCATCGGGCGACGGGTGCGCGAACTGAACACGTATTGCGAGATTCTTCCCTACAACAAATTTCCTCACGATGACCCGTCGGTGATAGGAGTGATACTTTCGGGAAGTCCATTCTCGGTCTACGATGAAAAAGCGTTCAAGGTCGACCTCAGCAAAATCCGTGGGAAATATCCTATCCTCGGCATCTGCTACGGGGCGCAGTTCATCGCCTACTCCAACGGTGGCAAGGTAGAGCCTGCCGGGTCGCGCGAGTATGGCAGGGAGCATCTTGAAAAGTTTGACAATCAGAATCCCCTCTTGCACGGGCTTCCCGAGCGTTCGCAAGTGTGGATGAGCCACGGTGACACCATCACATCGCTTCCCGACAATTTCAAGATTATCGCTTCGACTGAAAAAGTAGCAAATGCGGCTTATCAGATTGAAGGCGAGAAGGTGTGGGGCGTGCAGTTCCATCCTGAAGTATATCACACCACCGACGGCACACAGCTTCTGAAAAACTTTGTAGTTGACATCTGCGGCAGCCGTCAGGACTGGAGCGCAGCATCGTTTATCGAGAGTACCGTAGCTGCCCTGAAAGAACAGCTCGGCGATGACAAGGTAGTGCTCGGACTAAGCGGAGGCGTCGATTCTTCGGTAGCGGCTGTGCTGCTCAACAAGGCGATAGGCAAAAATCTCACCTGTATATTCGTGGACCACGGCATGCTCCGCAAAAACGAGTTTAAAAACGTGCTTCACGACTACGAGTGCCTAGGTCTCAACGTAATCGGAGTGGATGCCTCTGAGAAATTTTTCAGCGAGCTCGCAGGCGTGACCGATCCCGAACGCAAGCGTAAGATTATCGGCAAAGGCTTCATCGACGTGTTTGACGAAGAAGCACATAAGATTAAAGATGTGAAGTGGCTGGCACAGGGCACCATCTACCCCGACTGCATCGAGTCGTTATCCATCACCGGTACCACCATCAAGAGTCACCACAATGTAGGCGGTCTGCCCGAGAAAATGAATCTGAAGTTGTGTGAACCGCTCCGCTTGCTCTTCAAGGATGAAGTGCGCGCGGTAGGTCGTGAACTCGGAATGCCAGAACATCTCATCAAGCGTCATCCCTTCCCGGGTCCCGGACTTGCAGTGCGCATACTCGGCGACATCACCCCGGAAAAAGTACGCATCCTTCAGGATGCCGACGACATCTTCATCCAAGGCCTACGTGACTGGGGACTATACGACCAGGTATGGCAGGCGGGAGTGATACTCCTCCCCGTGCAAAGCGTCGGCGTGATGGGCGATGAACGCACATACGAACGCGCCGTGGCACTGCGTGCCGTGACCTCTACCGACGCGATGACAGCCGACTGGGCACACCTCCCCTACGACTTCATGGCAAAGGTGAGCAACGACATTATCCGCAAGGTGCGCGGCGTAAACCGCGTATGCTACGACATCTCCTCCAAGCCGCCGGCAACAATCGAGTGGGAATAAGCGAGGGGATAAGAACTTTTGAAAAGCTTTCGGCATTATATATTTATATTGATGCTGAAAGCTTTTTTTATGACAACGGATAAAGTTTCAACTGTTTCGCAAGGGAAAATCGACATGGCAACCATGCCATTGCGGTGGGGACATATCAGAGTGCTTATTATCGCGTCGCTCGGTCAAGTGATAGGTCAAGGACTTGCCACGCTCGTAGGCGTGGTGATACCTATGGTACAGATAGTGATTCACCCCGAACTCTCAGCGGGAATGCAGGGCATACTCGGTTGCACGGCACTTATAGGGCGTACACTCGGCGCACTCGTGTTTGGAAAACTAAGTGACCGCTACGGCTATCTGATCTTTTTCCGGCTTTGCCCGATACTGATGATAGTATCATCGCTCACAGCCTATTTCTGGCATCCGATACCGGTATTGCTCGTGTGTCTTTTCCTGATGGGATTCAGTGTCGGCGGTGAATACAGCCTTGATCCCGACTATATCTCTGAAATCATGCCCGACCGCTGGAAGCTATTCATGGTAGGCGTGGCAAAGGCTTCGGCATCTGTAGGAAGTGTCATTGTCGCGGCCCTCTGCTTCTGGATGATAAGCACTTGGGACTCGGCAATACCGTGGCCCAAGCTGTTGTTTATCATGACCGGAATGGCAGGATTCATATTGCTGCTGCGACTGCGCTTCGCCGAAAGCCCCGGCTGGCTTATGGCACGTGGAGAGAGGGCAAAAGCCGAAAAAGCGGTGCAATACTTTCTTGGCAAGAATGTTGAGATGCCCGTACCGCCAACCGTGACTACACCGGCGGGAACAGACACCACCGCGAAAAAGCAATCAGGCGCGTTTTTCTCACGCAACCTGAAAAAAATCATTTTCAGCGGTGTGCCCTGGGCATGTGAAGGACTGGGAGTGTATGGCATCGGCATATTCCTTCCCATCCTCATCATGGCTCTCGGCATCGACTATCTGCCCGCCAACGCTCCCCGCATAGAGCATATCGTCAATTCAGTCGAAATCACCATCTGGCTCAGCATAATCATGCTTGTAGGCTTTGTTGTCGGATTGCTGCTGTTAAAAAAGCTCTACCACGTAAAAATGCAGGCATGGGGATTTTTCCTCTCCGCCGTCGGTCTTGTAATCCTGCTGCTTGCTTACAGACTGCACTGGGCAACATGGGTTGCGATAGCCGGATTCATGGTATTTGAGTTGTTCCTTAATGCCGGACCTCACCTCATCACCTTTATCCTTCCGACCCAAATCTATCCTGTCGCCGACCGAGGCACCGGTGTAGGAGTATCGGCGGCGATAGGCAAACTGGGGGCTGTCGCAGGCGCATTCTTCATCCCGGTACTGCTGAAATGGGGAGGCTCGACCCTGGTGCTTATCGTGACAATCGCCGTCATGGTCATCGGCGGCATAATCACGGCATGGCTCGGACGGCAGGTATTGCCACCGAAGCCTGTCAAAGCCGACCGCTGGAGACTATAATCCTCACTCGCGATAATATACACGCTTTACACGCGACGATACCGAGGTCAACACTTCGTAAGGAATCGTGCCGAGAGTGTCGGCGATCTCCATCACAGATATATTTCTGCCGAATATTTCCACCGTATCGCCTACCTCGCAGTCTACGTCAGTTACATCGATCATGCAGATATCCATGCAGATATTTCCTACTGTCGGGCAGCGGTGACCGTTGACAAGCACAGTCGAATGTCCGTTGCCGAGATGGCGGTTAAGTCCGTCGGCATAGCCTATAGGTATGGTCGCGATGCGCGACCGGCGGTGAAGCACACCGCGGCGGTTATAACCGATAGTCGTGCCCGCTTCCCACTCCTTGATGGCGATAATCACCGTGCTGAGCGAACTGACAGGCTGCAGGTCGCCCTGTGACCGGTCGGGAAGCGTCGGGATACCGTAAAGGCAGATGCCGAGACGCACCATGTCATACTGATATTCCGGGAAACGCGTTATACCTGTCGAGTTGAGTATGTGGCGCAATATGTGATGGCTGAATCCCGCCTGCAACACGTCGCAGCAACGGGCAAATATCGCAAACTGTTCACGCGAATAGTCATCCATCTCCGGAGCATCGGCAGCCGCAAGATGGCTGAATACCGAACGCGGCGATATCACATCCTGAGCCTGCAGCATCTCCACAAGCCTCGGCATATCTTTTTCCAGGAATCCGAGACGGTGCATACCGGTGTCAAGTTTTATATGGACCGGATAGTTTTTAACGCCATGCCGCACACCCTCCCTTATAATCTCTTCAAGAATATCAAACGAGTAGATTTCCGGCTCAAGATTGTGGGTGAACATAGTCGCATAGTTGACCACCTTGGGATTAAGCACCATGATAGGCATCGTGATACCCGCCTTGCGCAGGTCCATAGCCTCATCGGCAACAGCGACGGCAAGATAAGCGGCACCCTGCGACTGAAGTGTCTTCGCAAGCTCATATGACCCGGCGCCATAACCCGAAGCCTTGACCATCGCGACAATACCGGTCGTGGGCTTGATGCGTGACCGGAAATTATTGAAATTATGCACTACCGCATCGAGGTTGACCTCAAGCACAGTCTCATGTTGCCGTGCCTCAAGCAGGTCGTTCAGACGGTTGAACCCGAATTTTCCTGCTCCTTTTATCAATATCAGTTCGTTATGGAAATCATCGGGGGTAACATCAGAAAGAAATTCGTCAGTCGACTTGTAAAAACGTGCATCATCCCCGAATACACAGGCATGTGCCGAGATTTCCTCTCCTATTCCGATAAGACGGTTTATTCCATTGCAGCGTATAAGGTGAGCGATATTGGCGTATAGAGCATCGGGAGTCATGGTCTCGTGCATCACATCACTGAGAATCAGCGTGGATGTACGGTCAGCCGTAGCACGGCGCTGCATGAAGTCGAGAGCCGGGGCAAGCGAATGGTAATCACTTGTATAGGTGTCGAAAATCAGCATACAGTCGTTGACACCCTCAATCACGTTTAGACGCGTGTTGACCGGCGTGAGCGCAGCCATGCGCGAGGCTATTTCTGCGGCAGCCACATCAAGCAGCATCAACATGATTTGTGCCGCGATGGCATTTTCCACCGATGCCGCGTCAGTAAACGGTATCACAGACTCACTTACATCACCGTTGTAACGACACACGACGCGTGACGAGTCATCGCCTTTCTCCACCGAAACCTGTACAGGCGCATCGGCATCGTTAAGCGACCACCCGACAAGGCGCGCCTTCAATCCTGCACTTTCCAGCGCAGCATTGACATCAGTATCATCGGTACAATACACAAGTGTATCGCAGCCGGTAAACAGCCTGATTTTCTCATCACACTTTTCGCGGCGCGAACTAAAGCCGCCTGCATGTTCGGCACCGACATTGGTAAGAATGCCTATTGTGGGGTCGACAATCTCACGGAGCGCATCCATCTCCCCCGGCTGAGATATGCCCGCCTCAAATATGCCCAGCTCGCTGTCATCGTTGATTTCCCATACCGACAGCGGCACACCTATCTGACTGTTGTAACTGCGCGGACTCCTTACAATCCTCAGGTCGCGCTGCAACAGCTGATAGAGCCATTCCTTCAGAGTGGTCTTTCCCCGGCTGCCGGTGATGCCGATAACAGGGATATCGTAGCGATGACGGTGGTGACGCGCTATCGTGTGCAACGCCTCCTTCACATCGGGCACTACGAGGAAATTGACATCCTCTACCCCGGCGACATCGGCGGGAATTTCCTCCACCACGAAATTTTTCACCCCTTTCCCTACGAGCCCGGCTATATAGCGGTGTCCGTCATTGTTGGGAGTGCGAAGGGCAAAAAACAGCGACTCGCCGGGATAGGTAAGTGACCGGGAGTCGGTAAGCAATACTGATATGTCATGATTCGGGTAATCCGGCTCCCGCAGATTCAGGAGCCTCGCGATTCCGGAAATATTGTATTTCATATTAATCCTTGTTACGGGTGATGACACTGTCAATGTCGGCATATATACATGCTGTAGCACCCAGATTGTGTTTTACGTAGTCAGCGGCATTTTTACCAGCCACGGCAAGAAAAGCGCGGTCGGAAAGCATGCGGTCCATAATCGAGTCGAATTCTTCCTTACTGCGGTAGGTAAACGCACCTCCGGCAGCAATCATCTCTATCGCTTCCTTGAATTTCTTATAATTGGGGCCGAAAATCACCGGCATCCCGTAGACAGCCGCCTCGTTGATATTGTGTATGCCCACTCCGAAACCGCCTCCTATATATCCTATGTCGCCGTAAGTATAGATACTTGAGAGTTTTCCGTAGCAGTCGACAATCACGCAATCGGCATCGGCTGCCTGCTCCATCGTAAGAGTGGATAGACGATATACCTTGCGCGTCACGGCTGCCTCGATTGCAGCTATACGCTCAGGCTTCACCTCATGCGGGGCTATGATAAGCTTGAGTTCGGGATGGGCATTGAAATATGGCAGTAAATTCGCCTCGTCAGGCTCCCATGTGCTTCCGGCGACCATGAACACACCTCCGCGCTCCTTCATAGCCCTAATCTCCGGGATGTCCTTACATCCTCTCATGATGTCGGTCACGCGGTCAAAGCGCGTATCACCCGCCACGGTCACATTGTCAATACCGATACCTGCAAGGAGCGACTTTGAACGCTCATCCTGCACATATAGACGTGTGTAGCATTTCAATATGGAACGCATCATGCCACCCCACGGTCTAAAAAATATCTGCGTCGGGCGGAATATCGCCGATATGATGTATGTCGGTATGCCCCTGCGTTTAAGTTCCTGAAGATAGTTGCCCCAAAACTCATATTTTATAAATATGGCAATAGAGGGGTTGACCAGGTCCATAAACTGTTTTACCCGGCGAGGAGTATCAAGCGGCAGATAGCACACTGCATCGACAAGCGGGAAATTTTTCTTTGTCTCATAGCCCGACGGCGAGAAAAAAGTAAGCAATATGAGGCTGTCGGGATGATTGCGCTTTATCATTTCAATCATCGGACGCCCCTGCTCAAACTCGCCAGCCGAAGCGGCATGAAACCATATATATCGTTTACCCGGTTTCAGCGCGCCGCGTAGATAGTCAAGCGCGTCATGCTGTCCGTCACGGAGTTTCTTTACTTTTTCGTCGCGGGAAGCGGCAATTTTTATTCCTGTGCCAAATGCACGTATGGCAAAGTTATATAGCGGATTCATGCCGGGGTTATGTCGTGTCGGGAGATGTCAGGGTTATTGAAGCGTTATTGATTCCACACCTTTGTTGATGCGGTTTATCGTCTCATCCTTGCCCAGCAGCTCGGTGATGTCAAACATGTGGGGCCCCTTACACTCTCCTACGACTGTCAGGCGGAACGCATTCATCACATTTCCGAGATGATAGCCCTTCGAGGCAATCCAGTCGAGCACAACCGGCTCAGCCGCCTTGCTGCTGAAATCATCGATACCGCGGAGCACTTCGACAAGTTCGCCCATTATTCGGGGGGTATCCTCGTTCCAGCGCTTCTTGACATCCTTGGGATTATATGTTTCCGGAGCCTTGAAGAAGAATTTCGCCTGATCCCAGAGATCTTTTACAAAATAGATTCTGCCTTTCACCATGCCTACTGCGCGGGCGATGTAATCGTCAGAGAAATCATCGGGATTCACACCGTTTGCCGCCAAAACGGGCTTGAATAAGCCAGCAAGACGCTCATCAGGCAATTTCTGAAGATATTCGTGGTTAAACCAGCGACCCTTCTCGTAATCAAACTTGGCGCCCGACTTCGAGCAGTGACCGAAGTCAAACTTCTCAATCAGCTCATCCATCGACATAATCTCGCTGTCGTCACCCGGATTCCAGCCTAAGAGCGCGAGGAAATTCACCACTGCTTCGGGAAGATAACCCGACTCACGATAGCCCGATGACACTTCGCCGCCCTCGGGATGCCATTCAAGCGGGAACACGGGGAATCCGAGACGGTCGCCGTCGCGCTTGCTCAGCTTGCCTTTTCCGTCGGGCTTGAGAAGTAACGGCAGATGCACAAATGAAGGTGCGGTGTCGCTCCAGCCGAATGCCTCGTAAAGGAGCACATGGAGCGGAGCCGACGGAAGCCATTCCTCACCGCGTATCACATGGGATACCTCCATCAGGTGATCATCGACTATATTGGCAAGATGATAGGTGGGCAGGTCATCGGCACTCTTGTAGAGTACCTTGTCATCAAGCACGGAAGAGTTTATCTTTACCTCGCCGCGAAGTAGGTCATTGACCACAACGTCGATACCCGGCTCAATCTTGAAACGCACCACATACTGTGTACCCCCATCGATAAGGCGCTTTACCTCATCGGCAGGAAGCGAAAGCGAGTTGCGCATCGAGTCGCGGGTCGAGGCGTCATACTGGAAGTTGGGTACTTCCGCGCGTTTTGCCTCAAGCTCGGCAGGAGTATCGAAGGCTATATATGCCTTGCCGGCGTCAAGAAGCATCTTCACGTGTTCGCGATAAATGTCGCGACGTTCGCTCTGTTTGTAAGGTCCGTAAGCACCGCCTTCGCGCACACCCTCGTCGATACCGATTCCAAGCCATGCGAGAGCCTCATTGATATAATCCTCGGCTCCCGGCACAAAGCGGTGAGAGTCAGTATCCTCGATACGAAGTATCATGTCGCCGCCATGCTTGCGGGCAAAAAGGTAGTTATACAACGCTGTGCGTACACCTCCTATATGAAGCGGTCCCGTGGGCGACGGGGCAAACCTTACTCTTACTTTACGATCCATCTTAATGACTAATTGTTAAAAAGTGTCGCAAAGTTACTAATAAAATATGACATAACCGACTACATCCCCCACTTTACCGCCAAAAACTTTTTGGATACAGTGCCTTGCACGACTGCCCAATATGAATTTGGAGCATCCAAAACGCACTATTTTACACAAAACTGAGGCATCAAAACGCACTATTTTACATAAAATCGGGGTATCAAAACGCACTATTTTACACAAAACCGGGGTATCAGAACGCACTATTTTACATAAAACCGAGGTGTCAGAACGCACTATTTTACATAAAACCGAGGTGTCAGAACGCACTATTTTACAATTCCCGACACTCAACAATAAAACATTTCACAATTTCGGAACGTATTGCATTTCCAATCAAGAACTACAATTCCCTGCCACGAACTTATCCGATCATAACGATGCATCACCATGCGCACACGCACAAATCATATCAAAACAAAACAGGAAACGCCATTCTTGTGGATATATATCTATTTATTTTGCCGTCAAAAAATATAAATATTATATTTGCAAACACAGCATCTTTAATAAAACCATTCATTTATGATTACAAAGGTGGAAATTGTACTTTATAGAGGAATTGGGATTAAAAATCATCAAGGAGTAGAATTTAGAATTTTACATGAACAATAAGACCACAAAACAACATGAAAGCAAACACATTTATTTTGTCGGCAGCGATAGGAGTCTCCGCAATAGTATGTAGTGCAACGAATCCGGTTCATCAGATACTGGAAGATGGCAAGTCCTGGACATGGGAGATAATTGACCCGCATGACACAGGAGAAGACATGGCGGTTTATAATGTCACAGTGTGTGGCGACACGATTGTAGACAATATTGATTGCCACCGTCTCTGTAAATCATTCGTTAACCGTGATTATCGGGACACCTATATTGCGGCGTACGAGGAGGAAGGCAAACTATATATTTTTTCAGAAGGAGAGATGAATTTCATTGAGATACTTGATTTAAACCTGCACACAGGAGACCCGGTAATTGATTGGTCGGTAGTCCGGGAGGATGCTATAGATGTCGACGGTGTGACATGTCGGAGACTTTTCATTGGAGACACCGGTAATGAAATTGCAGTCTGGGTAGAAAGGGTTGGCTCAAACATAGATATGTGGATGTCCTTAGTGGACAAACCGATCGGAGTGTATATGCGAATGGTCGAATGTCAGCTAAATGGAAAGACTATTTTTACCCAAAATGATTTTCTTGGCACTACAACGGGGACAATACAAGTGACTAATGAAAACGTCACCGATAATTCTGTTATTTATGATCTATCCGGCAGACAGATTGAATCGCCAACTCCGGGCTCAATATATATATCCGGAGGAAAGCTGATTGTCAGATGACATTTTCTTGTAAAAGCCCGGTGATGATTGACGGCTAACTGTTATGCAAAAGAGTTGAACCAACAGCGGCGGAGAGTTGTTATTTACATTAAATTAACATTTACGACTATGTCAAAATCATCTACAGTTCTTTTGAGTGCGCTTGCCGCAGGAATGGCGGTAACAATGACTTATTGCAGCAAACAGGCAAAATTTATCGGTGCATGGACCGAGGTAAACCCGTCAAACATCACCGTGCAACTTCCCGGCGCATCGTCAGCAACTTCCCGCGTGACAATCGACTTCATCGACAATCTCCAGAAAACCGGTGGTGCGGTGTCATTACAAAGCGACATCAACGTGACACGCACGATTGAAGCCGACTCTCTTTCACAAGGTCAGCCCTATGAGGTCAAGATTGCGGCAAAAGCATCGGTTGACGGAACATGGAGCTACGATGTTGACGATGATGACGACCTGCTTCTTGCGCTCGACCTGTCAAAACTGAAGGTTGACATAGACCGCGACCGCATATCATTCACGCGCCCGGCAGCTACAGTAGTGCCACAAGCTCATCTTGACTCCCTCGCCCTGCAATATATCGACACGTGGAAGCGTGACCTGACCGGTGTCGTATCAGAGGATTTGGCACGCTACACCGTAATCGACGACATCGAGTTAAGCCGCGACGGCAATATGATGACATTTGAGGTACAGTCACCCGAGGCAAAGCTCCATTTCAAACGTGACGTTAAATAGCGCTACTGCAGCAACAGCACAAATCCGCCGCGTGGAAGAAGACTGATATTATCGGGTACGCTATCCGTCTTGACAATTTTCCAGCCATCGGCACCGTCGGCGATAAGCGTGGATTTAACTGATGGAATGCCGGGCATCCGTGAAAGGTCAAGCGTGATGTCACGCGCTGAGTCCGTACCGTTTATCCCTGCGATATACCACCGGTCACCTTTTCTGCGCGCCATCACCACATAGTCACCCGGATAGCCGTCAATCAACATCGTGTCATCCCATGCGGCAGGGAGTTCCGTAAGGAAATCCCTTATTTCCGCAGGCTGTGACAGGAAACTTTCGGGACGGTCGGCAAGATGCTGGATTCCCGACTCATACAACACCGTCAACGCAAGTTCGTGAGCATCGGTAGTGATATGAGGGTGTTGGGAATCGGTGAAAGCGCATGGAGTATAATCCATCGAGCCGATGACATTGCGCGTAAACGGAAGCGTGGCGTTATGAGCAGCCGCCTTGTCGGTGAATGTAGGCACATTATTGTACCACTCCGCGCCATATACCCCTTCAACACTCACAAGATTAGGATAGGTGCGCTGCAATCCGCGCGGTATGGTCGCGCCGTGGAAATTGACAAGCAGGTGATGGCGAGCCGCACACTCAAGCAACTCGACCATATACCGCAGATTACGGTTGGTGTCGCCGGAGAAAAAGTCAATCTTCACGCCCGCGATGCCATTTGCCTCGCACCATTCAAATTCCTTTTCACGATCGGCAGGGTCATTGAGGCGGAACTTCGGTCCCGGAGCACCGTCAATCCATCCTACGGAGGAATTATACCATATCAGCGGTTTAACGCCGCGTTCCCGGGCATAGGCGACAGCATCAAGCACCGTCTTCCCGCGTTTCATCTCATCCCATTCGGCGTCAATCAGCACGTAAGGCAATTTCATCTCATACGCCATGTCGACATAGCGGCAGATTATGTCATAGTCGTTTGACCCGTGATTATATGCCCAGTATATCCATGAAGCTACGCCCGGGCTGATCCACGACGTGTCGGAGATACGCGACGGACATGAATTGTCGTTGACAAGAGTCGAGCCGACCACATCGGCAAGCGACCCGATTATCGCCGTCTGCCATCCGGGCGACTCCGTGCCATCGGGACGTATATAAAATTCCCCCGGGACAGTTCCCGTATAAAGGCTTGACGCAGCCGACTCCCTGTCAATACCCGACTCGGAAAGAAGCATGAAAAGCGACCGGTCGCCATATTCAAAGAGCGATGGATAACCAATCCTGAATCCTTCAGCCAGGTCGTCACGGTCACGCAGGAAAAAGCCTTCGTAACTGTCGGTCCATTTCATCAGCCACGAGTGAGATGCGTCAGGCACATCAATACGGTAATCATGACAGCCCGACCATGCAACTCCGTCGTTATATACTCTCATCACAAGCGTATCGCCCGAAGCAAGCCGGTAGCTACAGCTACTATAACCGTTATGACAGACGAGTCGTTTACCTGTCATCATCGTGTAATCGACATCATGAGAGCCCTCATCGGTAACTCCTGTAATCTCATTGCAGTAAATCTTCATCACAGGAAGCCACCCTCCGGCTGACTCTCCGCTTACCACGAGCGACGTGTCACCCGACATTTCCACTTTCACCGTGCCTGCCGGTGATACCTGTGCCATTACCATGGAAGCCAACGGCAGCATAACGCAAGACAATATATTCCTTATCATCATATTAGATATTACCATCAAAGAATCAACCTTATTTAAAATAACCGTTACCGAAATAGCTGTAGTTACCATTGTCGACATTCACGACTATCTGTTCCACGACGATTTCCGGATCAACCATATATATTTTCAAGTTATGTTTCCCCGCAGTCGCCCGTACCGGAACCTCAAGCCAGCGCATATTGTCAAACACTTCATTCCTGCGAGGCTGCCGGCGACCCTCGACAAACCCTGACAAGGAGAGCGTGTTTTCTTTCGGCAAAGGACGAAGCACATTAGATCTCACAAGATTTTCGGCGGTGTATTCCTCAAATGTATCAAGCATTCCCTGACGCGCATCAATAATCACGACAGGATTGTCATCCAGCTGCACTCCTATACGCAGTCCGCGCTCCGGATAAACATCCTGTACAGGAAGTATCCCTATCGCAAGCATAGTACTGTCGCCACCTGAAGATAAATCAACGTCATATTCCATCCACGGGGCTTTATCCAACGTCACGTTCTCAGCCATTACATTATCTATGCCCATACATCCCGCTCCACGACCGAGGTCCGGTAAAAATATCCATTTTGCCGCCTCGGCATCTCTTTTTTTCGTGTACTCATAAGCCATCAATGTATATTCACGGCTTACCGAATCAGGAATCACGCTATATCCGGACTTAAGCCCGAGCGTCAAAGGATTTACATTTTTATCGGGGATAGACCATTTCTCATATCCGATATGATTGTCAAGCATCATGCCTCTCCATTTACCGCCGGCAAGTTCATTATTATAATAATCAGTAAGCTCCCTGTCATATTCCATAAGCCGCTCAATCCCGATAGAGTCCCCCAGCGTGGCACAATTATAGATTTTCGCCACTGTAGCGCTACCCATTACAGGATAATGTACAAGTTGGAAAAACGCATCTCTCGCCTCCTCCGGCATTATTTTCCCAAGCGAATCGGTCCGAGCCATTAACCTGTCCCACATCTCACCGGTCACTTTCATCTCTTCCGGATTGAATATACCGGGATATTGCACCTCCGGTTTTCTCCAAAGATTATATTTGCTGTATTTTGACATTATATCAGCAATTTCCACGGCATGCTCCTCCCTGAATATGCTACCGGCAAATTCTTCAAGACACCCCTGTTCATCACCGGGACCGATTTCCTCCGGATTCCACGCATAACGCATTATGAAATCAACCGGCGCCTCTTTTGGCTTTAAATCGCCGACATTTATTATCCATATCCGGTCAAGACCGCTACGATATGCAAGATTGAGCTGTTCCCTCAGTTTTGGATAGGTAGTCGTGTTAATCCAACGGTCATTCCACGGACCCCCATTCATGTCAATATGATAATACAGCCCCAAGCCCCCGCTACGGCTGCGCTCAAAGTCTCTCCCTTTACGTCTTATGTACCCCCAGTTGTTATCGCAAAAGAGTAAAGTCACGTCATCGGGTACCGTAAATCCGGCATCATAATAACGCTGCACCTCGGTAAAAATAGCCCAAAGCTGCGGCACTTCACTGCAAGGTTTCCTGTACACGTCGCCAATCAACCTCCGCTGCGCCTCTATAACTTTTCGGAGAGTGGCAATATTGGCAGAATCGTTGCCATCTCCCATGGCGACATCACCGTCACCACGCATTCCTATGGTGATGATATTTTCATAATTCTTATTGCGCTCAAGCCCGTCATGAAAAAAACGGTCAAGACGCTCCGCATTAACAGAATAATCCCAGGGTCCTACGCTGTCTTTCCTCACGACATACTCTTTATGTGCTCTCATCATGGGCTCATGATGAGATGTTCCCATCACAATCCCCATACGGTCGGCGAGTACGGGACTTTCCGGGTCATCCTCGTTAAAACGGCTCGCCCACATTGCCGGCCAGAAATAATTTGCCTTAAGGCGCAGGAGCAATTCAAAAATTTTTTCGTAAGCACGGGAATTTATACCTCCGAAGTGATTATTGCACCATGTACCGAATGACGGCCATTCATCATTTATAAATATACCGCGATATTTCACCGCCGGCTCCCCATCGGTATATTCACCCTTTTTCATATATAGGGACTCATGTCGTTGTATCGGCGCATCGGCAAACCAATACCACGGCGACACTCCGATCTGGCGTGACAGTTCGTAGATTCCGTAAATAGTACCGCGCTTGTCGGAGCCAAGTATAAGCACTACATCCCTGCCATCATATTGTGCCGTAGTAATGATATATTGTTCCCATTTTCCTTTAAGGCGCTCAGCAATACCGCCAAACCTTGCAGCTATACCGCTCACGCCTGCAGTGGCTACAACTATTGGTGCACATTCGCTTCCCGTAACTTCCTTAAGGTCATGACGCAGATTTTTCACCGCGATTTTAACTCCCTCATAATCTGAATCATCATATATGACAGTGTCACCCGAATGAGTAAGACAGAGTGCCGTATCAGCCTCCGGGGCAAAAGATATAAAGCGCGGAGCCCCGTTCATACGTCCCGCGATAAGCACACATATCGCCGACAAGACAATGTAAAGCATTGATTGATTTTTGATAGCCATAAATATATTCTTATAAGATTTCACCTCTGTTTTATCAATAAATTTTATAAACTTTTCTTACATTCTGTAACATCGCCTCCTGCCTCTTTTCATTCTTGCCCATTATAATCTTCATTGCGAAAGGGCGCGGGAGCACAAGGAAAGTTGCGCTGCCGACATCTTCCTCCTTACAAGGATGCGCCCTATAAACCGAGGTCATATTATAATTGTATGTTCCTTTCACCTTTTTCCCATCGTACTCCACTTGCATATAATTGGCATAACGACAGCTACTGAGATACGCGATACCCTCTTTCTGCCGATATTCCACCTCTATATCTATCCGCCAGTCCCTATACTTTTGACCGTACAAATTACCGAATACCGTACGCACAAAAGGATTCGTCCGGTTTTTCACGTTATATTCCAAGCCGGTAGAGCGCTTCGCCCGAAGTATGAGATTGCTTATTGTATCCATACATAGATAACCTGAGTCTTTCCATCCTTTTTTTGACTTGAACAAGATTCTGACCATATTGTCATCGGACATATCCGCCTCATCATCCACATAAAATACGTGCTGTTTCACAAATTTCTCATCCATATCGGAAACGAAATCATGATATAACGTATTTTTAAGATTGCTATAATCACATCCGGCTGTGCTGTCTTTAAATGTAATGATGCTCTCTTCAGGAGAAATAACAAAAAGGTCTTTCTTCTTCAGCAGCCCTTTGCTCTCAAACCGGTACAATACCGTATCGCCGACATTCTGTGTCAGATACTCGTAACACGACATCGCATCACCACGGTATCTCACCTCTTTCGTCCTTACAAAATCCATTAGCAGCGGTCTGATCCATTCCGGCTCGCCACCTGACACCGTTACCTCCGGCAGAATCCGGATGGTCTGCTCCATAAATACAGTGTCAGGGAATGACGCCATACATAGCCTCTGATAATTAATATGTGAGACAGTGATGCTATCAAATGCAAAATCTATGTCCACTCGCCCCTCCCGGTCGCTGAACACGTTTTTCACATTTCCGCCACAAGTAGTATAGACACTTGCCATGCTCACGGGGGTTGCATTTGCCTTATCCCATAATACAACAGACCTCTGTGCGCACAAACCGGTGGAAAAGAGCAGCAGACATGCCGTGAGAAAAAATAGTTTATTCATCTGAAAAATCCATTGCAATACTTCACATGTCGCGGTTAATCGGAACCGGGACGACCTGTATAGTAGGCACGCACCTTTCCGAGTGGGAGCTGTCCTTCAAGCTGCACCGGGATACGCGAGGCATCGGTGCTTATCCATGTCTCCATAGCGTCAGACGATACCTTCCCGTTCTGCGTGAAAGTAAAGCTCATGTGAAACGTGCGCCAGGTATATTTTCCAAGTTTGATATTCTCGATGCCGTCATAACGCACGGTAAGCTGCTCGACGCTTCTGCCTGAAAACACATTCATCTTGACAATCGAGCCGGGCGACATGGAGGCAAAGTCAAGTGTACGCAGATAATAAAACACCGAAAGCATGTCGACCGTGCGCCCGGTTGCATGGAGCACGGTGTCGGTTGTGGTCACCGGACCACCGTTTTTCGACTTCCACCGCTCGGCATAACCGGTCACCTGATTGCCATCGCGCTCATATCTCACGACATCACGTCCGTAACGCGAACCCTCATGAGATATCTTGGTGTAGACTTCCGGCAGACATCCCTGACGAAGCATCGTCGACTTGAGAGTGTCGCGCACCATGAAAATCTTATCGGTCCACGGCAATGTGCGAGCGGCAAGACTTGCATAATAATGGTCGCCGTCGCTACGGAGCGAAAGCACAGCGCTTGCCGCATCCTTGTTGACAAGTCCCCACTTATATAATATAATGTAGTTCAAGTCCTCGTCGGGAAGATCGATTGCCGCCACCCTTTCAGGAGCAGCAACGACACCGATGAGCATCATGACGGTCAATATACGGAACAAACAAAGTCTTATCATCTTCAATATAATTTAAGTAAATCATAATCATTTTCATCACCGGCTTTTCACCAGGTCGAGGAAGGGGAGCGCATCGCGCACCGACTGCTCTATGCGCTTGTTGCGCCAACATTTACGACACACGGCTATATAACGGTCGTCGCCACCTATCTCTACCTGTTTTCCATCGGTGACAAAGTCGCCGTTACTGTCGATACGGGCGTTGACGATGGTCTTCCTGCCGCAACTGCATGTGCTCTTTATTTCGTCAATCGTGTCAGCTATCTCAAAAAGCCGGCGTGACCCCTCGAAAAGATGAGTGCGAAAATCAGTCCGCAATCCGTAGCATATCACATTGCTGCCGTAGTCGTCGACCACGCGGGCAAGCTGGTCGACCTGGTCGGCTGACAGAAACTGCGCCTCATCGATAAGAAACCAGTCAATCACCGTCATCGTCTGCTCGAAAAGTTCCTGAGCGAGAAGGTAAAGGTCGGTGTCGGGATAAATCCAAAGACATTTCCGCTCGATGCCTATGCGCGAACGTATCACATTTTCTTTCTCACGCGTGTCCACGACAGGTTTCAGACACGCATAAGTCATCTTACGCTCTTCAAAGTTATAAGCGGTCGTAAGCAGCAGTGCGGTCTTAGCCGACCCCATTGTGCCGTAACGAAAATATAATTTCCCTTTCCGGTTCATATTTGTATATATTTATTAACGTAAAGTTATTCATAATAGTTGGAATAGTCATAATTTAATCATCACTTTTTACGAGCCGCAACCTACATGCAATTTTTCATCCGCAATCACGTTATACATTATATAATACCAAAACTCATGAAAAAATACCTCATACTTGCTGGCTGCATGTTTCTATTCCTTGCAGCCCTGCCGCTCACTGCATGCGGCGATGACAAAGACAATCCCGACCCCAATGATAAACCCGCCACTCCACCAGCAGAGGTAGTCCACGGCAAATTTGCCCGTGGAGCCGATGTTAGCTGGCTCACCCAACTTGAGGCAGAAGGCGAGAAGTTTTACTCACCCGACGGAAGGGAGAAAGAGTGCATGCAACTGCTCCGCGACGATTGCGGGATCAATGCCATACGTCTGCGCGTATGGGTTAATCCCAAAGACGGTTGGAACAATATCGACGACGTGATGGTGAAGGCGCGCCGCGCCGATGCGCTCGGTATGCGTCTGATGATTGATTTCCATTTCAGCGACACATGGGCGGACCCGGGACACCAGGAAATGCCGGAGGCATGGAAAGGGAAATCGCTCAATGAGGTGAAATCACTCATGACGGCACATATCCACGACATGCTCGGCGCTCTCAAGAAAGAGGGCATCACACCCGCCTGGGTGCAAATCGGCAACGAGACACGTACCGGCATGATGTATCCCCTCGGCAAACTTGACGCAGACTTCGCCGAGCTTGTCAACACCGGCTACGACGCGGTGAAGGCAGATTTTCCCGGCGCAATCGTGATAGTACACTGCGACGAGGGCGACAACGGATGGCATTACCGCGAACTGTTCGGCAAGCTGAAAGCCGCCGGCGCGAAATATGACATGATCGGCATGTCGCTTTACCCCGACGCCTCCAACTGGGAGAAACTTCTCTCCGACATGGTAAACAACATACGCAACGTCACCGCCACCTACGGAAAACCGGTGATGATATGCGAAATCGGCATGCCATACAATCAGGGAGAGGCATTTGACCGTATGATCTCCGCACTTATTGACGATTGCGCGTCGCTTGACGTGAAAGGCGTATTCTATTGGGAACCGGAAGCACCGTCGGGCTACAACGGCGGCTACGACAAGGGATGTTTCATCAACGGCACACCCACACAGGCACTCGACACATTCAAGAAAAACCTTCCGATATATGAATAACAACATAAAACATATAGCGGCGTTTCTCGCCGCATCGGTAGCATTGACCGCGACTGCAGGGCGCGAGTCAGTCACACTGAAAGAATGGGAATTTACCAAGGGCATCCCTGCCGCCGATACAAAGTGGCAGAAAGTCGCAGTACCCCACGACTGGGCGATATACGGTCCGTTTGATCGCGAAAACGACATACAGCGTGTTGCCGTGGAACAAAACGGAGAGAAAGAAGAGACCTGGAAGACCGGACGTACAGGCGGACTCCCATTTATAGGGAAAGGCGCGTATCGCACGACATTTAACGTGGCTGACACCACGTCGAGAGATTTTACCCTCCTTTTTGACGGTGCCATGAGCAATCCCGTAGTCTATGTCAACGGCAAGAAAGCGGGACTGTGGCGCTACGGCTACAACTCGTTTTATCTCAATATCGACTCTCTCGTGCGCCCCGGCTCCAACGACCTGCTTGTAGAGCTTGAAAACCACGAGCGCGCCTCACGGTGGTATCCGGGCGCGGGACTGTATCGCAATGTCCACCTAATCACCACCGATGACGTTCATGTACCTGTATGGGGAACCTACGTAACAACTCCCAATGTCGACAAGGACCGCGCATCGGTATGTCTGGAAATCGAGCTTGACGGATTGCAGAAAGGACAGAAAGGCGTGTCGATAATCACCGAGATTATCGACCCGGAAGGCAAGGTCGTTGCCGACAACAGTGCCCCGTATTATTACCACGGGCAGCCGATGGTGCAGAATTTCCTCGTCAACGCCCCGCAGCTCTGGTCGCCCAAACATCCGTATCTATACACGGCACGTACCAATGTATATGTCGATGGAAAACAGACTGACTCCTACAATACACGCTTCGGAATACGCCGCCTTGAGTTTATCCCCGAAAAAGGATTTTTCCTCAATGGAGAGCCTACCAAATTCAAAGGTGTATGTAACCACCATGACCTCGGGCCGCTCGGTGCGGCTGTAAACCGGTCGGCATTGCGCCATCAGCTCGAACTGCTTCAGGACATGGGTGTCAACGCCGTGCGCACCGCCCACAACATGCCTGCTCCGGAGCTTGTCCAGCTATGTGACGAGATGGGCATCATGCTCATGATAGAGCCGTTTGACGACTGGAGCTTCCGACCGAAATCACCCAACGGTTACGGGTCATATTTCACCGAGTGGGCCGACAAGGATATCACCAACATGGTGAAGCATTACCGCAACAATCCTTCAGTGGTGATGTGGTCGATAGGCAATGAGGTGCCGAGCCAATGGGGGCCCGGAGGAGTCGAGGAACTTGTTATGCTTCAGGACCTTGTACACTCCCTTGACCCTACACGCCCCGTTACCTGCGGCATGGACCAGATAGGCGCGGTGCTCGACAACGGGTTTGCCGCGTCGCTAGACATCCCCGGCTTTAACTACAAGCCGCAATATTACGAAAAGGCTTACGATATATTGCCGCAGAAACTCATATTAGGTTCCGAAACGGCATCGACAGTGTCATCGCGCGGTGTCTACCACTTCCCCGTTATATTCCGCGGGCAGGAGCAGGTCATGCACCCCGACCATCAGTCGTCGAGCTACGACAATGAGGCATGCAACTGGTCAAACACCCCCGACATTGACTTCGCCATGGATGATGACAAGGATTACGTGATGGGGCAATTCGTGTGGACCGGCTTCGACTATCTCGGAGAGCCTACACCCTACGATACCGATGCATGGCCAAACCATAGCTCCGTGTTCGGCATCATCGACCTTGCTTCCCTCCCCAAAGACCGCTACTATCTCTACCGCTCGAAGTGGAACGAGGAATCGCCCACCCTCCACGTGCTTCCTCACTGGAACTGGAAAGGGAGGGAAGGCAAAGTAACACCGGTATTTGTCTACACAAGCTATCCCAAAGCCGAACTGCTCATCAACGGCAAAAGTCAGGGTATGCGCGAGAAAAACGACTCCACCTATCAGAACCGTTACCGCCTCATGTGGAACGAGACCGTCTATGAGCCGGGCGAACTTAAAGTGATAGCCTATGACAATGACGGCAATCAAGTCGCCGAGAAGATCGTAAAGACCGCCGGGAAGCCTCATCATCTTGTAGTGACACCTAACCGTGACACTATCGCAGCTGACGGCGACGAGCTTGTCTACTTCACCGTACAGGTAGCTGACAAGGATGGAAATATCGTACCCGACGACAGCCGCATGGTCAGCTTCAAAGTTGACGGCGCAGGACAGTTTGAGGCGACAGCCAACGGCGACCCTACCTGCCTGCTTCCGTTCCAGAATCCGAAAATGAAGTTGTTCAGCGGAGCCGCCACCGCGATAGCCCGCAGTGCCACCACCCCAGGCACTCTCCGCTTCACGGCGACTGCTCCCGGTGTACGTCCCGCAACCGCCACCATTACCGTAAAATAATCACATTTTCACAAGAAATAAATATAACCGCCGGTATGACACGCTCATATCGGCGGTTAATCATATAATTAAGTGGCTGTTTCACAAAAAATCACTATCTTTGACCCTGTCTTTAAATCATGTATATATACCAATTAATAATCACATACCATTAAAAAACATCAATCATGAGACTAACCCTTGGATTATTTGGCGCCTTTGTCGCCATGACCACGGCTACCTCGACACTCTTCGCGGCAACTCAGGGAGAGCTTGACCCGCCGTCAGTGGTCGAGCAGTGGAGCGATGAGTCGAAAGCTACGAAAATCATCGACATCAATTTCAGTGACACCCGCTGGCCCTCGACATGGACAGCAGAGACAGGTCGCGACTGCCCTGATTTCTCTTCGGGCGGCTATGTGAATGCAGTGCTTGACGTGCCGGTGAACGGAACAGGTGACGTGACCTATCCGGTGTTGTTCCACAACTGCATGTTTGCCAACAAGACATCCTACGGCGGATATGCCGGAGCCACAGCCGCCTTCTCCCGCCAGTATTATCTCGGAGAGAAAGCCACTAATTTCAATGACTGGAAACAGGAGGGACACAAGACTTACCTTGAAGACAATATCCGCTACGATGCCACGACAGGAAAGCCTATATACGGCGAGGCGGGATTTGTGCAGATGTGCCGTGACGCGGCAATAGAAATCGACGGAACGCCGACATCACTCCACGGATGGATGGAGATAGACCATATCCCCTATGTCGAACGTGTTCAATGGTCATGGTCGTCGACCTCATGGGGCCGCGGCATAAAATGTGACATCAAAATAGGCGATGGCGAGTGGAAGCCGCTCGTATGGATGGGCTCCGAGCGTCAAAAGCAGGGCTGGACAGTGTTCAGCGACCAGGGATATTTCATGGAAAATGTAATCGATGCCTCCGATGTGTCGCTCCGCTGGCGCGTATGGGACGGTGAAGACATGGATAATCCCGTGCAGGGCGACGGCAACGGCGGCACTGCGTTTACACAGGCTATAGACCCTATGGCTATGCGACAGGCTCCGCGTGTACACAAAGTGCGGATTTTCGGCAACGAAGTCACTAAAGAGCAGTCCGACTTCGCACGTGAAAACCCTGTGGGCGATGTCGGCAAGCTCTCTGACCTAAGTAATTTTGAGACAGGGGGCAAGGATAACGCGCCCGATGCCGATGCACCGCTGATGCTTCTTAGAGTATCTCCCGATGGTGCAGCAGATTATACGTCAGTACAGGCGGCAATCGATGCCGTGCCCGATGGCTACCGAGGCATAATCTATATTGAGCCCGGTATATATGAGGAAAATATCTATGCGGGCACAAAGGATAATCACAATAAGTTTATCAGTCTTATCGGTTCCGACCCCGCGACCACGATACTTACTTCATCAGTGTCACGCGGTAACGCAAACCCCGGCAACACATTCAACGACTGCGCGGCACTCAACGTGTATGTACCGCGGTTCTATGCCGAAAATCTCACCATCCGCAACACCAGCGGAAATGTCGGTCAGGCAGAGGCACTTTACACCGCAGGCGATGCCCACATATTCAAGAATTGTGTGTTAAGCGGCTACCAAGACACGTATAAGGCAAATGTGGGTTCGCGAGGCTACTTCATCGACTGTCTTATCGAGGGTGCTGTCGACTTTATATACGACGGCGGACTTGAATGGTTTGAGAATTGCGAGATTCGCTGCGTGAAAGGCGGCGGTTATATCACGGCACCGTCTAAAAGCGGAATGCCGATGACACGCGTTCTGTTCCCTGAACTCAGTGCCGAAAGTTTCTATCCCGGACTCTTTTTCAACAACTGTAATGTGACTGCGGAAGACGGAGTAGCTGCCGGAAGCTATGCTCTCGGTCGTCCCTGGGATGAAAACTGCGGCAGCATGTATATCAACTGTACGCTTGGCAACCATATCTCCGCCGCCGGATGGAACGCATGGAACGGCAACGAGCGCACCGCATCATTCTATGAGTACAACAGCCTTGACACCGACGGCAAGCCTGTGGATATCTCCGCACGTGCCTCATTCTCCCGTCAGGCGACAGCCGCCGAGATAGAGGCTTACATGAACGCCGCATTTATGTTTGACCGTTTTTCCGATGTACCTTTTGACTTCAACCGCATCCTGAACAGCGCCACGGCACCCATGAACTTTACCGTCACTCGCAAGGGATTTACATGGGAAAGCGATGAGATGGCGGCAGGCTACATCGTGTATCGCGACGGCGAGCTTGTAGCAATCACCGATACACCCTCTTATACCGCAACCGATGACGCGACCTACACCGTAAGCACCATCTCGCGCTATGGCGTTACATCACGCGCGGTAGAGGCTCGCGAGGCATCACGTGTGCTTGCATTCCCGACAGCTGAAGGATTTGGAAAATATGCCACCGGCGGTCGTGGAGGAAAAGTGGTGAAAGTGACTTCATTGAGCGACGACGGCTCGGAAGGTACTCTCCGTTGGGCGTTTAACCAGCATAAGGGCGAACCCATTACCATAGTATTTGAAGTGAGCGGCGACATTGCACTGTCAAGCGAGTTGCGTGTCAACCGCGCCGACTGGACTCTCGCCGGACAGACCGCGCCGGGTGAAGGCATCGTAATCACCCGCAACAAGGTGAATTTCGGAGGGTCGCAGAACTTTATCGTGAGAAACGTGCGCTTCCGTATCGGACAGAAAAACATCGCCGGCGATATTCTTGCCGAAAATGCCTGCGGAGCTGAAAACTGCTCTAATTTCATCTTTGACCACTGTTCTTTCGGATGGTCGGTAGAAGAAAACATGAATACAGCCGACTGCCATTTCCTAACGGTGCAATACTGCATGGTACATGAAGGGCTTTACAATGCCGGACATTCCAAGGGAGTGAGAGGCTACGGATGCCAGTGGGGAGGCTCGCCCGCCACATACCATCACAACCTGCTTGCACATAATCAGTCGCGTTCATGCCGCTTCAACGGTGCTCGTGGCGAGGATTATGTGGTATTCATCGAGTATGCAAACAATGTCAACTACAATTATGGCAAGACCGGTAACTGCTACGGCGGCGAGAACACAGCCGACATATCATCATACAATGGCAAGAACTCGGCTCACGAGTGCAATTTCATGAACAACTACTACCGTCCGGGAGCCGCATCCAATCCGTCGCAGGTAGTGTTTGTCAACTCCAGCTACGCCCGCGACGGTGCAAAATCGTGGGGTCCCGCAAAATGGTATGTCAACGGCAATGTGGCTCATGGCATAGAATCGGCGACCACCGACAACTGGAGCGCCATGCAGGCTGAGGGCTACAAGAAGGATGACATCCGTGTCGACAGCCGCATCGTGCCGGAAAATCCCTATTACAAATATTCTGTGGCAGGAGCGGTAGGCAAATATGTTCCATCACAGTATATGCTTGAAAATATCCAGACAGCCGATGCCGCATACACCTCGGTTGTGGCAAAGGCTGGATGTATCAACCGCGACAAAGTAGAGAAGCGTGTGGCTGAAGACGCACGTCTCGGCACCATTACCTACGGAGGGAAAGCCATGGGCGTGACTTCCGGTATCATAGATACGGAGAATGACGCCGAAGGATTTTTCGCATACTCGACCGATTATACTGTGCCTGCCGATACTGATGGCGACGGAATGCCCGACGAATGGGAGAAAGCCAACGGATATAATCCTGACATTGCCGACAACAACGAGCTTACTGAAAAGGGCTATACCGCACTGGAGGTATATCTAGCCTCCCTTATGGGCGAGGATATCAACAAGACACCCGCAGGGATATGCCAAGTGATTACCTCAATAGGCGACATGAAGTATGACGCGGCATCATCAACCCTCACCGTCCCCGAAGAGGCTGTCGGTGCTACCGTGACTGTGTACTCCGCCGACGGAAGGATTGTACGCACTGTCACTGCCACTCAGACAGCGATATCGCTTGACGGCTGTCCCGCAGGTATTCTGCTCGTCAACCTCCACGGCGACTCAATTACCCCACGCGTACTGAAAATCATCCGCTAATCCCCTATTATTCAATCTATCATGATGGTGTATCAAAATTATGATACACCATCTTTTTATTGCTTACGGGGAGCGGGCGAGCTTCCACTCAATGTCACTAACTTTAGTGCCGGAGACATAAATCCCCGAAAGGGGGATTCATTCTGTTATCCGCGGGTAATGCCGGAGGCATACCCGTGGCGCAAGTGCATCTCCTGTTGACTCAACCCCGGAGAGCGGGTTGAATAGCCATCTGATTAGCATATGCTTATGCAACCCGTTTCAGGGTTGTGTTATTGTGGGGGCATCGCTATCCACGGGCGCACCTTAGGCGCTGCCCGCGGTTACCGCCATCTTGCCCTTTCAGGGCAAAATCCTTACCCGAATGCGGGCGAGCTTCCGCTCGCCCCTACAGCTACGCTGATTATCAAGTTAATACCAAGTTATAGATTAGAGATCGGGGAATCGCGCGTAGCTGTAGGGGCGGCTGGAAGGCCGCCTGTGTTACCTCCTCGATGCCGATTCGGTGCAAAATTTTTACAGGGCATGATAAAAACTAATGCGGAGATTTGTGTGTTTTCAGGGAAAAGTTGATGATGAAGGATGAGGTTTTCAGGTGGATAGGACTTGCGCTGATTGTGTTGCTTTATCTTTATCTTTTCACCGGGATTCTGCCTTGGTGGGTATTAGCGGCAGTAGACGGGGCTGCAATCGTGTTGGTCAGCACCATGCTTAGGCGCGCCGGCGCAACCGACGAAGCCAAGCGACAATTTCGCTCGGCTGTCAGACTGTTGATTCTTCTTACTATATTGATAACTATCCCGCTCTTTATCCCACCCGGGCACGGTAAATAAGATTAACTGCCGGAGGTGAGGAGGGAGATGGCGAAGTCGAGCACGGTGTCGACGCCATTGACGGCGGCATGGGGGTCGAAGCCGACGGCGCATCCGGGCGACGGGTCTATACCGGCTTCCGTGGGCAATCCTTTGGCGTCAAGCACGGGGCAAGCCGAAAAACGTACACCCCACCCGTTTGGCAACTCCGAGTTAAACGGCATTCCGCTGCCCCCGCCGGTGGTCGCACCAACGATATGACATTGCGGGATATACTGCATTATCGACACAAAATTATTAGCTGCGCTGAATGTGCCGCGTCCGGCAAGTACCACGACCGGTTTGCCCCACATTATGCGTCCTTTCTGCGCCGGGTCGTAATAATAGGCGCGCGGCTCGGAGAAATCATTGTGACCGGGACCGGTCTTGTGAGAGATATATCCCGCAAGTGTACGCTCCGTGATGAAACGGCACACAAGTTTCTCCACATTGGTCATGCTTCCGCCGCCGTTATTACGGATGTCAATCACGAGTCCGGTACAGGTGTTAAGATACATCAATATCTGGTCAAGGTTGCTCTCCCCTATCGGCGAACTGAATGAATCGTAACGTATATATCCTATATTCTGCGGCAATATGCCATAGTCGATTCCCCCGGTGGAAAGATAATTGAAATTCAGATAGTACTGCTCGACAAGGCGGCTGCTGTAATTGTCGGGATAGTCACTCCACCACGCACGGTAATAGGAGGTGTTGAACGATGACGAGAGGTTGGTGTGCCCGTCGCGCAGTACGTTGAGCATGTCGGCACACACGAAAAAAAGTTCCTTTGCCGTCATCTCATCGCTTATCTTCGCCGAGTAACGGTCGTGTACCTCGTTCCAGTCCACATCTTTCTCGGCAAAGAAGCAGTAGTGCTCATCCATGATAGTCCACAGCGCCTCGAAATTACCGCGCGGATTATCATCCCACTCCTCTATCTTGTGACATGCCGGCAGAAGCAGAGAAAGCAACAGCGGCAATATGACATACAGACGTTTCATGACATCAATACAGTGCTGAGATTATACGTGCCGTCGGGTCTATCCCCTTGCCGGGGCGCAAACTCAGCCACTCGCCCGCGATACCGATGACTGCGGAGGAGTTTATGACACGTGTGGTGATATTGTTGACCTTGGTAGAGATAACATTGCTACGGAAGCCTACACGGAGCGATGTTGCGCCGAAATGCAGGTCGGCGGTAACAAGATTCTCCATACGGAAATAGTTGCCCCACCACGCGGCATGGGCAAGCCCGTCATCGTCGCCGAGCGAAATCTCATAAAACAGTTCGCCATACTCAGGCGAGAAAAACACTCCCGCGACAGGCAACACCGGCTGATAGCGAAGCGTGACAGGAAGGCGACCGATACGGCAGTTCCACGCGGCATATCCGGTAAGATTCACGGTCCATGCCGCCTCGACCGCCACGGGATTGTTACCGTTGCGTGTGCTATAGAGGCATCCCAGGTCGAGACCAGTGCTACCCCCCGCAGCAAGAGTTATGCCGTAGGGAAGACGCCAGCGATGCATCATTCCCCACGAAAATTCACCGGTAAGACGCCACATCGTAGCATTACGTGCCGGATTCTGTGTGCGGTTAAGCGTCACTCCGGCGCGAAGCTGCATCACCCAACGGTCGGGGGAAAACTTCATCGCCTGCATACGCTCGTAGTTGAACGCCGTAGCCCAACCGGAGTATTTCAACGGGGTAAGATAGGTATTTACCAGACGTGCACCCCCGCCATCAATCATATACGCCGACAAGACCGGGCGCAGCGGTTTGACTTCGATAGAGTCGCCCGCGGCGGCAAGCAGCGGCAGCGACATGACTCCGAGAAGGAGTGACAGGCGAGACAAAAGTGACCTCATCAGAATATACGTTGTTGACCGTTAATCTCGTCGCGCACCTCATCATCGGAGCGTTCAGGCTCCACGGGCGTCTCATCCTGCGGTGTCTCAGGCTCGTCGTCGGTCTCATCCACCACATCGACCTCCTTTGGCTCTATCTCCTCTATGCGGTCGACCGTGTATGTGGTAAGACGCTTACCTTTTGCCTTGCAGCTCTTGACCGCGATAAACTCCGATGCATCCACCACAGCAGACCCACGGAAGGCATCGTCACCCCCATAGGTGACCTCTATGCGGCATCCCGGCTCGTCACTGAGTAATATAAGCTGCGACTTCTCATTCTCGCCGATAAAGCTTGTGCGCTTCGCCGTAGGCTCGAAAGTAAAGCGTTTGAGATAGGGGTAGCCCTGCTGGTCGGCATCATAAAGCACCGCGGTCCACACATGACCGGGACGATACTTCTCGATGCGCAATATATTGTCTTCATAGTGATTGCTCGCCGCAAAGCTCGACATATAATACTCGCCGCTTTTAAGTATGACAAGTATCTGGTCGTTGCCGAGGAACTCGCCAAGATATACGCCTCGCTTCTCATAATTAAGACGCAGGATGTCGGGATCAAACCACACTTCCCTGCCCCCGAGGGTCGACGCGCCTTTCTCCTTGAGTGAGAAGCGGTGCACCTCATTTTTCGTGACGATATTTCCCTGTGCGCCCTTTCCCTTGACACCAAGTTCTCCGAAATCCACGTCAAACTGAAGTGTCTTCAGGCGCAACTTAGGTTTAAGGGTGACTTTCACCACCTCAGCCTCGCCGTTGGGATTGGCGGTAAACCACATCACCTTCGAGCCCGGAAGTCCCTGGGTCAAGTCATATTCCTTGTCGCGTGTCACCCCGGTAACGGAGAAACGCTTCATATAATATATGCCGCCCTTGCCGTTCTGGTATATCACATTATATATAGTGCGCTCATCCTTATGCTTGAACACATTTACATAAAGCACATTCTTGCCCACAAACATCTTTTCCTGCACCTTCACCACCTTGTATTTGCCGTCCTTATAGAAGATGATGATGTCGTCGATGTCGGAGCAGTTACATATATATTCATCTTTTTTGAGCGATGTGCCGATAAAGCCCTCCTCACGGTTTATGTATAGCTTTTCATTTGCCTCGGCGACAGTAGCGGCGGCGATATTGTCGAAACTGCGTATCACGGTGCGCCGCTGGTAAGGTGCTCCATATTTCTCTTTAAGCCGTGCATACCACTCGATAGTAAACCTTACGATATGGGCAAGATTATCATCGATTGCCGCTATGCGCTCCTTATAATTGGCTATCTGACGGTCGGCATCCTCGCTGTTGAATTTCAGGATGCGCTTCATCCTTATCTCCATCAGCTTAAGAAGGTCGTCGCGTGTCACCTCACGCCAGAGCGACGGCTTGAACGGCTCAAGACGGCGGTCGATGTGGGCAAGCACATCGTCCATCGACTCACCCTGCTCAAACTCCTTATCCTTATAAATGCGCTCTTCGATGAAAATACGCTCCAACGACGCGAAATGAAGCGACTCCTGTATCTCGCCACGCTGTATCTCCAGTTCGCGGCGAAGCAAATCGCGCGTGGTATCGACGCTATGGCGCAATACATCGCTCACACCGAGGAAATGAGGCTTCTTTTCCGATATCACGCAACAGTTGGGTGACACGCTCAGCTCGCAGTCGGTGAAGGCATAGAGCGCATCGATAGCCTTGTCCGATGATGTTCCGGGCAGGAGATGCACCAGTATCAGCGCATTTTCCGAGGTCATATCCTCAACCTTACGCACCTTTATCTTGCCTTTCTCGGCAGCCTTCAATATCGAGTCGGAAAGCGAGCCGGTGGTCTTGCCAAACGGGATTTCTGTTATGGCGAGAGTCTTGTTGTCAATCTTCTCAATTTTCGCCCTTATCTTCACGGAGCCGCCACGCTCACCGTCGTTATACTTGGTGACATCGAGAAATCCGCCTGTCGGGAAATCGGGATAGAGCGTAAATTCCTCACCGTTCAGATAGGCTATTGCAGCATCGATTATCTCGTTAAAATTATGAGGCAGTATCTTTGACGACAATCCTACAGCAATACCCTCGACTCCCTGGACGAGCAGCAGCGGAAACTTCGCGGGAAGCGTGACAGGCTCCGGATTTCTGCCGTCGTATGACACGGTCCAGTCGGTCACCTTCGGACTGTAAAGCACCTCCAGGGCAAAATGTGACAGACGCGCCTCTATATATCGCCCTGCCGCCGCCGATGCACCGGTGAGGATGTTGCCCCAGTTTCCCTGCGTCTCCACAAGAAGTTCTTTCTGACCCAGCTGCACGAGCGCGTCTTTGATTGACGCGTCACCGTGGGGATGATACTTCATCGTGTCACCAACCACATTAGCCACCTTGTTAAAACGGCCGTCGTCAAGGGTACGCATAGAGTGGAGTATGCGCCGCTGCACGGGCTTAAGTCCGTCATCAATATGTGGTACAGCACGTTCAAGTATCACATACGAGGCGTAGTCGAGAAACCAGCTTTGGTACATGCCTCGCAACTGATGTCTCACCACGTCGTCGGTGGTGTCAAGCGTGACCCTGCCTCCTTTTTCCCCAGGGTCGCCGGGAAGAGAAGCCGCCTCCTCTTCTTCAGGTAATGTCATATCGTCTATATCGTCGCTCATTGCCGGGATAATGATTTCATGGAACAAGGCGCAAAATGCGCAATCTCTACAAAGTTAACAAAAATTTCCTCATCTCGCGCCATTTCCACCCAAATTGCGACTATTTAGAACCTAAAAAGCCACCGTTTTTAATCTAACGCTTAAGACTATAATTATATTTTTTTAACACCGACAACTACACTATGTAACTATTCAGCGACTCCAACAGCCTGATTATAATTAAATTGTAGGGATGCTCCGTGGAGCATCCACCGGTTTTATGGCTAATTAACCTCGTTTTCAGATGCACCATGGTGCATCCCTACCCGATAATGAAGATCTTATTTTGGTAATATTCGCTGAATAGTTACTACACTATCGGCTGTTCAGCATCCAAATCAACTGGCTATAAGCAAATTGCATGAAGCATCACAATCCATCAACCGATACAGAAGTTTCATTATCGACATTCTTCTTCGCGACACGTGGCAATAACCGCAAAAGCCCTATTCGGAATTTACTGCAAATTTGCAGTAAATTCCGAATAGAATAACAGACCATGTTATCGGAAGCGGATTATTCAGGCAATATCCTGACAGTCATATCCGTTTATTTATTGTATTTTTGCACTGAATACCATATAATAACACCTGACGTCAAACTAACTGTTATGAGACATATCGCAGCCATCACGGCAGTATTCACAGCGACAAGCGCGCTGTCTGCCGAAATCCCCGACGGGCAATTTTCCGCCGACAAGACCTTGTTGTACACCGCACCCGCCTCACAATGGGAGGAGACCCTGCCGCTCGGCAACGGACGCCTCGGCATGATGCCTTACGGCAATCCTTTCCATGAGAAAATAGTGCTAAACGAAATCAGCATGTGGAGCGGTTCGAAAGCATCCTACGACAATCCTGCCGCAGCCGAAAGCCTCCCGGAGATACAACGCCTTCTCATGGAGGGGAAAAATCTTGAGGCCCAGGAGCTCATGTATTCCACTTTCGTGCCTACCAAGACCACCGACCTCGGCACCTACGGCAGTTACCAGATGCTTGCCGACCTTGACATAAACCTTTCATATCCCGACACAGATGTGACCGGCTATCTCCGTTGGCTTGACCTGCAGGAAGCCGTCGCAACCACGAGCTACACCATAGGCGGGGTGAAGTACGTGGCAGAGTGCGTCGTGCCACGCGGTGAAAATGTCATGATTTACCATATCAAGGGGTCACTACCCGCCTCCGTCAGCTTCACCGCATCGCTTCACCGTAAAGAAAACGCCACCGCCGCTTCTGCGGGAGGTGGAATGATAATGCTCTCGGGTATGCTTGAAAGCGGGCAACCGGGTGTTGACGGCGTGAAGTATGCCGCCGTTGCCGGCGTCCGTGCTTTAGGGGATAATGCTCTCAGCTCCGCCACCGACAGCACCCTTTCGGTGACTGACGCCGACGAGGCTTACATAATTGTCGGCGCGGCAACATCCTACCTCAACGGGGCTATGTACATGACCGATGCCATCAACGATGTCAGCGCAGCACTCCGGATTGACGACATCGAGTCGCTCCACCGGCGCGGCACTGAGCGTCACCGCGCACTCTTCGACCGCGCCTCGGTCACGCTTCCGGAGGGTAAAATAGCGCATCTTCCCACCAACGAGCGCATCGAACTGTTTCAGACCGAAAGCGACCCTTCACTCGCCGCGCTGTACTACAATTACGGAAGGTACCTTCTCATATCAAGCACCCATCCGGGAAGCCTTCCCCCCAACCTGCAGGGACTGTGGGCGAATGACGTGGTGACACCGTGGAACGGCGACTATCACACCAACATAAATGTGCAGATGAACCATTGGGGAGCGGAACCGGGCAATCTCTCCGAACTGCACCTGCCGCTTGTCGACCTCGTGAAGCGCGCCGTGCCCAACGGACGCCACACGGCAAAAGTGTTCTACGGTCCTTCAGCTGAAGGCTGGGTGATGCACATGATGACAAATCCCTGGGAATACACCGACCCCGGCGAACACCCGTCGTGGGGTGCCACCAACACCGGCGGCGCATGGCTATGCGCCCATCTCTGGGAACACTACCTCTACACCGGCGACTCGCTGTATCTCGCCGAGATATACCCCATAATGAAAGGCGCGGCGGAGTTTTTCAAATCCACGATGATCAAGGAGCCAAGCCACGGCTGGCTCGTGACCGCGCCCAGCTCATCGCCTGAAAACACATTTTTCGCCGCTGACAGCGTGACTCCTATCAGCGTCGTTATGGGGCCGGCGATGGACACCCAGCTGATACGCGAGCTTTACACCAACACCATCGATGCCGCCACCCGGCTCGGCGTCGACAAGCAGTTTGCCGACTCGCTCGAAGCCGACCTCGCCCTTCTCCCGCCACACCTGACCGGCAGCGACGGCAGGCTCATGGAATGGCTTGAAGAATACAGGGAGACCGACCCGCATCACCGCCATGTGAGCCATCTGTACGCGCTGCATCCGGGCAACCAGATATCGGTGGTCAACACCCCGGAACTCGCCGATGCAGCCCGCAAGACACTTGACCGGCGCGGTGACGGCGGCACAGGCTGGAGCCGTGCCTGGAAAGTGAATTTCTGGGCGCGCCTCGGCGACGGCAACCGCGCCTACAGCCTTTTCAAGTCACTTCTTGTACCCGCTTACACCGCCGAAAAGCCTCACCACGACGCCGGCACATTCCCCAATCTGTTCTGCTCCCACCCGCCCTTCCAGATGGACGGCAACTGGGGCGGTGCGGCAGGTATAGGCGAGATGCTCCTGCAGAGCCAGGACGGGTTCATCAACCCGCTCCCGGCACTTCCCGACGAATGGCGGTCGGGGGCGATACACGGCTTCAAGGTCAGAGGAGGCGCGGAGGTCGACATGGACTGGACCGACGGGAAAGTGTCGCGCATCATCATCACCGGCGGCTTCTCACCCGAAACTAAGATAAAGATACCCGCCGGGACGCGGAAAATCACCGTCAACGGCTCGTCTTATCCGCTCGATGAATACCTTACCCTGCCGCTTAAAAAGGGAGAAAGAGCCGAAATTTTGCTTGATTAAGCATTTTTGCGTATCTTTGTGACTCTAAAATTATTAATCAGGAATTATGGCACAACAGGAAGACCAATTCAAGAAGATAGTATCTCATGCAAAGGAATATGGTTTCGTATTCCCTTCAAGCGAAATATATGACGGACTCTCAGCCGTTTATGACTACGGTCAGAACGGTGTCGAGATGAAAAACAACATAAAGCGTTACTGGTGGGACGCCATGACGCTTCTCCACGAGAATATCGTGGGTATCGACTCGGCGATTTTCATGCACCCTACCATCTGGAAGGCATCGGGTCATGTCGACGCGTTCAACGACCCCTTGATTGACAACAAGGACTCCAAGAAGCGTTATCGCGCCGATGTGCTCATCGAAGACGCAATCGCCAAGTTTGACGAGAAAATCGAGAAAGAGGTCGAGAAGGCGCGCAAGCGTTTCGGCGACTCTTTTGACGAGGCTCTTTTCCGCGAAACCAATCCGCGTATCCAGGAGCAAAAGGCAAAGCGCGACGCACTTCACGAGCGTTTCGCAAAGGCGATGAACGACAACAACCTTGACGAGCTTCGCCAGATTATCATTGACCAGGAGATTGTCGACCCGATTTCAGGCACTAAAAACTGGACCGAGGTGCGTCAGTTCAACCTCATGTTCCGTACCGAGATGGGGTCAACCGCCGACGGTGCCATGACCGTATATCTCCGTCCCGAGACCGCGCAGGGTATCTTCGTCAACTACCTCAACGTGCAGAAGACCGGACGTATGCGTATTCCTTTCGGTATCGCCCAGATCGGAAAAGCGTTCCGCAACGAGATTGTGGCTCGTCAGTTCATTTTCCGTATGCGTGAGTTCGAACAGATGGAGATGCAGTTCTTCGTGCGCCCCGGACAGGAACTTGAATGGTTCAAGAGCTGGAAGGAGACACGTCTCAAATGGCACAAGGCACTCGGTCTCGGCGACCACAAATACCGCTACCACGACCACGAGAAGCTTGCCCACTATGCCAACGCCGCTACCGACATCGAGTTTGAGATGCCGTTTGGTTTCAAGGAAGTCGAGGGCATTCACTCCCGCACCAATTTCGACCTGTCACAGCATGAGAAATTCTCCGGCAAGAAAATCCAGTATTTCGACCCCGAGCTTAACGAAAGCTACACCCCTTACGTCATCGAGACCTCTATCGGTGTCGACCGTATGTTCCTCTCAGTGCTTTGCTCAAGCTACGAGGAGCAGCCGCTTGAAGGCGGTGACACCCGTGTGGTACTCCACCTTCCGCCGGCACTCGCTCCGGTGAAGTGTGCGGTAATGCCGCTCGTGCGCAAGGACGGTCTGCCTGAAAAGGCTCGTAAGATTGTCAACGACCTCAAGTTTGACTTCCCCACTCACTACGAGGAAAAAGACTCCATCGGCAAGCGTTACCGCCGTCAGGATGCCATCGGTACTCCTTTCTGCGTCACTGTCGACCATCAGACCCTCGAAGACAACACCGTCACCTTGCGTGAACGCGACTCCATGGAGCAGAAGCGTGTCAACATAAGTGACCTTCACAAGCTTATCCACGACACCGTAAGCATCAACTCGCTTCTCCGCAAGCTCGGTTAATTTCACTCCATCTAAATTATTCAACCGATTATGAAACTCAATCGACTCTTCTCTTTGATGATAGGCATAGCCTGCATGGCAAGCCTCTCGTCATGTAATTATAACTCATTGGTAGATAAGCAGCAGACCGTCGACCAGAGCTGGGCTGAAGTTGAAAACCAGTATCAGCGCCGTGCCGACCTCATTCCTAACCTCGTCGCCACTGTGAAAGGGTATGCCGCCCATGAGGAAAACACCTTAACCGAGGTGACCGAGGCGCGCAGCAAGGCTACTTCAATCAACATATCCGCCGAGAATCTTAACGAGGAGACTCTTGCGCAGTTCCAGGAAGCACAAAATCAGCTTACCGGCGCGCTTAAGTCGCTTCTCGCTGTAAGCGAGGCTTATCCCGACCTGAAAGCCAACGAGAATTTCCGCGACCTCCAGGTGCAGCTTGAAGGCACTGAAAACCGTATCAGTGTGGCGCGCGGCCGTTACACCGAGGCGGTGAAAGATTACAATACCTCAATCAAGAAGTTCCCGACCACGATTTATGCCGGATGGTTCGGCTTCACCCCCAAGCCCCAGTTCAAGGCGGCGGCAGGTGCAGAGACCGCTCCCAAGGTCGAGTTCTAACCATCAATTTTAATTAATGAGAAAACTACCTTTAATCCTTATATTGGGAATCGTCATTGTTGCAGTCATCTCCGGCTGCAGCAAGGGCGACAACAACTGGGACGACTACGCCGAGTGGCGCAACGCCAACAACTCCTGGCTTGACGAAAAGAAGAAGCTGACTAACCCCGACGGCACTCCATATTACACTGAGCTGCGCCCCGGATATGACAAAGGTCAGTATGTGCTTGCCCATTGGTTTAACGACCGCAGTGCGACCGCAGGCAATCTTACCCCCTACTGGACCTCGACCGTGGATGTGAAATATATCGGACACTTCTACAACGACGTGCCTTTTGATTCAAGCTACCTCATGAAGGAATCCTACGGCGACTCGATCTTCCGCACCGGTCTGTCGGGCGTTATCAGCGGCTGGGGCATCGTGCTTCAGGAGATGCACGTAGGCGACTCGGTGGAGGTATTGATTCCTTACCAGTCAGGTTACGGCGCAACGGGCTACGGCAGTGTGCCCCCCTACAGTAACCTGCGGTTCAATATCAAATTGACAAACATCCCCTATTGGGAAACAAAACAATAATTAAACAACCCTTATCACCAATCTCTATGTGTGGAATAGTAGGATATATTGGAAACCAAGAGGCTTATCCGATTCTGATAAAGGGTCTTCACCGTCTGGAATATCGCGGATATGACAGTGCGGGCGTCGCCCTTATATCTGACGACAACAAGCTCAACATCTATAAGTCGCGCGGCAAGGTCAACGATCTTGAGGCTTTCTGCGAGTCCAAGGATGTGACAGGAAGGATAGGCATCGCACACACACGCTGGGCAACGCATGGTGAACCCAACGACGTCAACGCACATCCCCATTACAGCACCAACGGTAAAATCGCAATCGTACACAACGGCACGATTGAAAACTACAATGTGCTGAAAATGGCGCTTGAGAAACATGGGTGCACATTCCGTAGCGAGACCGACACCGAGGTCGTGGTCAAACTCATTGAATACATCCAGGAGAGCAACGGATGCTCACTGCTTGAGGCAATGCGCGAGGCTCTAAACCAGGTTGTAGGCGCATACGCCATCGCGGTAATCGATGTGGATGACCCCGACACTATCCTGGCGGCGCGCAAAAGTTCGCCCCTGGTTATCGGCATAGGCGACGACGAAACATTCATCGCCTCCGACGCTTCGCCCATTATCGAATACACCAATCAGGTGGTATATCTGCGTGACAACGAGATAGCTATCATCAAGCGCGGCGAGAAGCTGCGCGTCATCACCAACGACAACAAGAAATCGAAAATCGACGTGCAGACATTGAACATGTCAGTGTCACAGCTCGAAAAAGGCGGCTATGCCCACTTCATGCTGAAGGAGATTTTCGAGCAGCCCAACTCGATTCACGACTGTATCCGCGGCCGCATCGTCAACAACGGCACCGAGATCAAGCTTGCCGGAATCATTGACCACACCGACCGATTTGTCAACGCGTCACGCATAATCATCGTGGCTTGCGGCACATCGTGGCATGCAGGACTTATCGGCGCCCGTCTGTTCGAGTCGATAGCGCGCATCCCTACCCAGGTCGAGTATGCAAGCGAGTTCCGTTACAGCAATCCCGTCATCACCCCTCAGGATATAGTTATCGCCATATCCCAGTCGGGCGAGACCGCCGACACCCTTGCCGCCATCAAGCTCGCACGTGAGAAAGGCGCGTTTGTATATGGCGTATGCAATGCCGTCAGTTCCTCGATAGCACGTGAGACCGACACCGGCACCTATATCCACGTAGGCCCGGAAATCGGTGTCGCCTCGACTAAGGCGTTCACCGGACAGGTTACAGTGCTGACCATGCTTGCGCTCGCTATCGGACAGATACGCCGCACTATCTCGCAGAAAGAACTTACCGAGGTGGCTCACTCGCTCCAGCATCTCCCCGAGCTTATCAAGGAGACACTGAAGCTCAACGATGAGATAGAGCGTCTGTCGCGCATATTCACCTACGCCCACAACTTCCTCTATCTCGGTCGTGGCTATAACTACCCGTCGGCTCTTGAAGGCGCGCTGAAATTGAAAGAAATCAGCTACATCCACGCCGAGGGATACCCTGCTGCCGAGATGAAGCACGGGCCTATCGCGCTCATCGACCGCGAGATGCCTACAGTCGTGATTGCACCTACCGATGAACTGCATGAAAAAATCATCTCCAACATCCAGCAGGTCAAGGCGCGTGGAGGTTCCGTGATTGCAATCGTGACCCGTGGCGACACCACTATTCCGGAGATTGCCGACTTCACGCTTGAGATTCCTCCCGTGCCGGAGTGTCTCTCGCCGATTATCGTCTCAATTCCCCTCCAGCTGCTTGCTTATCACATCGCAGTAATGAAGGGGTGCAACGTCGACATGCCGCGTAACCTCGCCAAATCTGTCACCGTCGAATAATCAATCCCCCAAGATACGCAAGGAGGATGCAACCACCGGCTGCATCCTCCTTATGTTTTATGCATTTCAGTAAATCAGCACATGGCGAGTCCCCCGCTCCCGGAAGCTAATAAAGAGAGGTGCAAGCATTGACTGCTTCAATTCGATGCCGCACTATTTCTGTGGCGTGATGAAACCTACCGGTCGGCGTGGAATGCTTTTGGGCGATGCCTGCAATTCGGCAAGCGTCGTATTGATTGCATCAAGCTGTGCCCGCGTGTCCTCGTTGATGTCATTATAATCGGCAAAAACTTCCTCAAGCTCCCTTTTGAGTTCATTGAAATTCTTTTCAAGTGCAGCGAGGCGCATGAGTGGAGAATTATCCGCAATCATCTGTCGTACAGAAATAAATGCTCTCGTTACTGCAATGTTGACTTGGATTGCGGTCTCGCTACGTAGCACACTTGACAACATGACTACTCCATGCTCGGTAAATGCGTACGGCAATGCAGTCTTTGGTCTTTTAACCGGAGATGTTATCACAAATTGTGATGACATCAAAATCCATTCATTAGAAGTTAGTTGAAACATAAAGTCAGAGGGAAACCTGCTTACATTTCGCTTTACAGCCTGATTAAGCACCCTTGTCTCAACCCCGTACATTGCGGCGATGTCGAAATCAAGCATTACTTTCTGACCGCGTATCTCATAAATCTTGCTCTGGATAATCTGCAACTCATTCATGGTTTAGCGATTGATTGTATTTGTATAATTGCAAATATACGACAATAAGCCTGAATTGCAAACAATTATAGGCAGAGTTTAATGCTAATGTATGGCATAAGAACCATTCTTCGCGATTTTTATGTAGATTGGCGAATTATCATCGGCGCTATCTTCTTCAAGCCTTATAGTATAAAAGACATAACCGTCTATGCCATATTTTTCAAACCATTTACGCGGTTCGACACCCGATTCACGTAAACCGCAAAACCATGTGCCGCCGTCTACCGGAATACCTGTGGAATATGCAATGACAGGGACATCAGGGTCATTCCCACCGGCGAATGTCTCCAATAAAATTTTCATGTTGTCCATCGGAACAGTATCATTAAAAATAAGCCGGCTATTACCCGATGGATAGAAACAGGAAATACGCAGGCTGTCACTTCCATAAGGAACTGCCATGAAATCCAAAGTCTCTACGCTATCAACAAATATGAAATGAATATAGTCTTCAAGCAATTCTCGCTCTGTAAAAGCACCTTTGTCACAGACGATTTTCTTGATCTTCGCCCGTTTACCATTAAAGTCGCCTCTTACATTTACCCGTGAATGTTGTACCTTTTGCATTTTAAGGTATTGCAGCATCAGTTCGGGCAATGAATCCGTCATATCTTCATACTCGACCTTAATCGACTGTGATTGCGCCGGCAATACCATCGACATTACTAAAAGCGTTGAAACAATCGCTCTTCTCACAAAACTTTTCATATCATCCTCTGTTACGTCTGTACTTTGATGCAAAAGTAATAAATCCCGCTCTTAAAATCAAATAATATGTTCAGCTGCAGTTTACGCACCACGCCCGACAAGCCACGGGCTTTCAAGACACAAAACAGGGTGCATCAAAATTTTGATGCACCCTGTTTTGTGCGCACGAAGGGACTCGAACCCCCACGTCGTTAGACACTAGATCCTAAGTCTAGCGCGGCTACCAATTACGCCACGTGCGCAGGATTTGTGAGTGCAAAGGTAGCAACTTCAATCGAATTACACAACTTTTTCACTCACAAAGTGACATTTTGTTGCCGCGAAAGCGGCGGGGTGAGTGGAAGCTCCCCCGCCACTTCCTGATTATCAGATGGATTATATCTCGACGGTGATGCGTTTCAGGTCGGAGTCGGCACTCGACGACCCGACCATGATTTCGTAAACGCCCGGCACCACGCGCATTGTCTGTGTCGCTTCATCCCAGTTTTCAAAACGCTCGCGAGGCAAGTCGATTGTCACGCTACGCTTTTCACCGGGCTTAAGGGTCACTTTCTCATAGCCGCGCAGGCTCTTCAGCGGACCGTTGGTGTCAGCCACACGACGCATGTAGAGCTGTACGGTCTCCGCGCCTTCACGGTCGCCGGTGTTCTGCACGTCGACAGTCACCTTTCCGTCGGCATACACAGGGGTGCCGTAGCTGAAATCAGTGTAGCTGAGTCCGTAACCGAAGGGATAAAGCGGCTCGTTGAGAAGATAGCGGTAAGTGCGCCCCGTCATGCGGTACTCGTCAAACGGAGGCAGGTCGGCATCAGACGCATAGAAAGTCACAGGCAGTTTGCCCGAAGGATTGTAATCGCCAAACAGTATGTCGGCAATCGCATGACCACCCTGTTCGCCGGGATACCATGCCTCCACTATCGCGTCGCATATCACGCTCTCGGGAGCCATTGCCACGGCGCTTCCGCTGCAGTTGACAAACACGATTTTCTTCCCCGCCTTGTGAAGCGCGGCAAGGATGTCGCGCTGCACCTGCGGAAGCTCTATCGACGTACGGTCACCGTTGTCAAATCCCGGGTCGGTCACCTTCGCCTCCTCGCGCTCCAGCGCGGGCGATATACCGCCGAAATAAATCACTATGTCGCAGCCGTCGGCACTTCTGACAATCTCGTCAACCGAAACCTCACGGTTGCGCACTATGTCAAAGTTAAGCGTCGCGTCGTCGGCAAGCTGCATGTAGTTTACCTCGACCTCGTAGCGTTTGCCCTTTTCAACATTGAGCGCCATCTTGCGGAATCCGAGCGGATCGGTTTTCCAGCGGTTGTGGATGGTGTCGCCGTTGATGATTATGCGCATACCGTCATCATTGTTAAACACGATGTCGAGCGTCTCGTCGCGTTCGGCGGTAAACGCCCCCTTCATCCGTGTGGTGAAATCGGTGAGTTCCACTCCGGGGGCAAAGGCGGTGTTACCGCCATTGTCGAGCTGGATGCCGCTGGTATAATTCACGGTAGCGGCAGGCTCGCCGGTCATTGCCGTATTATTCCAGTAAAGCGCCTTCATACCCGGTTTTCCCTCAGCATCGGTAATGTTGCCGAATATGCTTTCGCGCTCGGTCATCGCGGTTATTGTCGAACCTTTGCGGTAAGGAAGATCGCCTGCCTTTGCGCGCAGACCTTCAAGCATGGTGACAGTATGTGCCGGCTGTCCGTAGTAGATGCCCCATTGCATCGTGGAGTCGGCGGCATTCGGACCCATCACCATAATGCGTGACACATCCTTCCGGTCAAGCGGCAGTATGCCGTTGTTTTTAAGCAACACTGTCTGCTCGCGAGCCATCTGCAGCGCGAGGTCACGGTGTGCCTTGCTCGACACCACCGACATAGGTATGGAGGTCCAGCTCACAAGCGAGTCGGCATCGAAGTCGCCAAGGTCAAAACGCTCTTTAAGCAGCCTGATCACGCTTCTGTCGATTTCCGCCTCGGAGATATCGCCGCGCTTCACGGCAGCGGGAAGTGTCTTATAGACCGCACCACACTCGACATCGGTGCCGCTCCTCACTCCCAGCGCCGAAGCGCTCTCGGCATCAGCCGACACCTCGTGGTGGCCCGGCATATAAAAATCGCGTATTGCGCCGCAGTCGCTCACAACTATACCGTCGTAACCCCAGTCATCGCGCAGTATCGACTGCAGCAACCGGTCGGAACCGCAACATGCCTGCCCCTCGAAACGCTGATAGGCACACATCACCTGACGCACGTCGCCTTCCTGCACGAGCACCTTGAACGCCGGCAGGTAAGTCTCCCACAGGTCGCGCGCCGGTAGATTCTCGATGTCGAAGCTGTGGCGCGTCTTCTCCGGTCCGCTATGCACGGCGAAATGCTTCGCACACGCTATCAGCTTGTGATATTTGGCGGCGCTGTCGCCCTGAAGAGCCTTTACCACGCGGAGCCCCATGCGCCCGTTCATGTACGGGTCCTCTCCATACGACTCCTGCCCGCGTCCCCAGCGCGGGTCACGGAATATGTTGACCGTCGGGGTCCAGAATGAAAGCCCCTTGTATTTTCCCTGTGCGCCGTTGCGCCGTGCCTCGGTGTTTTTGGCGCGCGCCTCGTCGCTCACCGCGGTGAACACGTCGCCGATAAGATCGTCGTTAAACGATGCCGCCATGCCGATACATGACGGGAACACGGTTGCAAGCCCGTTTCTGCCGACACCGTGAAGCGCCTCGCTCCACCAGTCAAACGCCGGTATGCCCAGACGGTCGATACTCTTCGACCCGTTCATCATTAGAGCCGCTTTCTCTTCAAGGGTAAGTCGCGAACACAAGTCGGCGGCGCGTTCCTCCGAGCTTAGTGCCGGATTTTGGTACGGCAAGTCCCTGGCGACACCACACAAAGGCAACAGCCCGAGCAGCATCGTCTTGATCAGTCGTTTTGCTTTCATGAATAAGTGATTTGTGATGATGGTGTTATTATTGGTATTATTAATTAATGTAGGATCAAAATTCTTGACTATGCAAAGGTAACCATCTTATCGCCACGGTGCAAATAATCAATCACATTTATAAACTTTCACCGTACTCACTCCCTATATCAAAACGTAGCTGACAACACTTTACCTACATTAAACCGGTATCACTCACCCGATGTCATCTCATACTTTATCTTCCATGTCGTCTTCTCCTCTATAAGCCGCTCTATCTTTTCATCTTTTTCCCTGAGATACTTTACAAGTTCCGCAACCGAATCGCCGCTACATCGTTCATTCCTGTCGGAGTCAAGCACCATTTCACCCTTGCCCGTGAGGACCCATACAGGGTTTAACCACTCAAATGTTTGAATAAGATTAGACAAAAATTCAAATCCCGGTTTATTGCGTTTTAGTACACAAACCGACCTAACAGTTTGGTCACCAACGCCGATTTTACGGGCAAATGATGCCACGGTCAATCCTTCTCGGTCAATTATTTGATTGATTCTTTCAGCAATATCCATAATTAATCGTAAAAAAATCATTCATATATTTGTTTTAATCAAAAATATGTATGATATTTGCAGTGAATTTATTTGTTTAACTACGATAAAAATACAAAAAATCACTCCACCTCCAAACAGGTGTTAACCTTTTTTTAAAAAAGCAGATTGTTCAAATTTTTTTATTCTTATTTTAAACCAATGTTATTATGAAGAAAAAGTTTCTCAAAGTAGCTTTATTTTCATTGATCATGGCGGCTCCGGCAACTTCCTTTGTAAGTTGTACGGATTATGATGATGACATCACCAACCTGACAACCAATGACGATAAGCTACAGGAAGAGTTCAACAACAAGCTCGAGCAGCAGGCAAAAGCTCTCGAAGCCAAGATTGCAGAACTCCAGACGGCACAGACTGCGCTTGAGACCCAGGCTAAGCAGGCAGGCGAGGCTGCCGACGCTGCCGCAAAGGCTGCTGCCGACGCTGCTAAAGCTGCAGAGGCTGCTCAGAAGACCGGCGACCAGGCTACTGCCGACGCTCAGGCTGCACAGGCTGAGGCGATGAAGGCTAATGCCGCTGCTGAAGCTGCCCTTAAGGCTGTAGACGAGGCAAAGGCTGCCGTGCTTGCTCAGACCATCGAGCAGATGGAGGCTCTTAAGAAGGATATCGAAGGTCAGATTGCCGCTCTTGAAGCAAAGTATGGCAAAGACTTCGATACTCTCACCGCTGCTATCGCCGAGTGCGCAAAGCAGGCTGATGTCGACAACCTCAAAGGTAGCATCGAGGGCCTTGAAGGCGAAATCGACAAACTGCAGGCTCAGATTGACGGCATCAAGACTCTCAGCCCCGATGAAGTGAATGCCCTTATCAAGGCTTATCTCACCAACATCGGCATCAACGAGACCACCATCAGCGCTATCAACGGTAATATCACCGCTCTTGACCTCCGCATCGACGGTGTCGAGACTGCTATCGAAGGTATCAAGACTGATGTTGCAGGCAACACTACCCTGATTGCCAACATCATGAATGAAATCATCCCCGGTCTTAAGGAAGAGCTTGAAGGCAAGATTTCAGCTCTTGACACCAAAGTGATTGAGCATATCTCTGCATTCAACGAATATAAGACCAAGATTGACGCTCAGCTGCTCGCCCTTGAAACATTCAAGAACACTTACGAGACATTGCTTAGTGGTCTTAGCCAGGAACTTACCGGTATTAAGGATGATTTGAGCGACCTTGATGACAAGATTGACGGTGTTAAGGGCGACCTTTCAACTCTTCAGAACCAAGTCAACGAATTGACCGGAGAGAATGGTCTTATCACCACTCTTAAAGGCACTGTTGAAGAGCAGGGAAGAACTCTCAGCACACTCCAATCTGATCTTGGCAAGCTCCAGACTCAGATCAACGGAATCGCAAGCAATCTTAACGTGCTTGCACAGAAGAGCTCAAAGCGACTCACAAGCATAACTCTTGTTCCGACTGCTTACCGCGACGGTATCCCCAATATCGACTTCTTCACCGCACAATTCCGCGCGCTGACGTATGATAAAGACACTAAACTTTATTCTCTTACCTCAAGCAGTGCTAATTTCCGTGTTAATAGCGACGAGGCAAAGGTGCTTTACCGTCTTAACCCTGCAGGCGTTACAGTAGATGACATTGATCATCCAACCTTCGTTCAGACTATCGCCACTTCACGTGCAGCCAACGAATCTGTGCTTGAAGTCGTAAAATACCAGAAGTCAACTGAAGATACAAGCATCCTTGAAGTGTATGCGAAAAAAACTTCAACTGCTTCTGTCGACAATGCAGGTTCTAACAATAATTTCTACACCGTAGCACTCAAAGTGCCCATCGCAAAAGAAAATCTCTACACGTGGACAGAAAAGAATGGTGAGGAGGAAGTTACAGTTACGGAACCGGCTGAAGACGCAGTGGTTTACTCTGAGTATGCACGCATCTCCGACACCAAGTTCGAGCCGGCTGTGACTGCAACACCGTCACTTGACAATAAGGTATGGAGTGAAAGCAATCTCAAAGACTTCGATGCCATAGAGAGTGCCCCGGTACTCACCGAAGTCAGCTATACCAATTCTACAGACCTTAAGCCGTATGTGACCGCTTGCATGAACTACGCCAGGGAAGGTCAGGCTAAACATTCAGTGATGACTCCCGAGGAAATGAATCTCTATGGTTTCTCTATCGAATGTAATCTTTGGAGCGAAGCATTTAATGTAGACAATGTGAACCAGCAGGCTTATGCCACTGTAGAAGACGGTGTACTCAAACCTGCTACTCCGAAAGATGGAAATATTCTCGATCGCCTCGGCAAGACTCCGGTTATTGAAGTGATAATGAAATACACTGACAAGGACGGTAAAGAATCTGTTATCGCTCAGAAGTTCTTCAAGGTTGAGCTGACAATGACTGATGCAACCACCAAGTTCAACATCGACTTCCCTCCATTTGAACTTACCTGCGAAGCTCAGACTGAAAATGTAAGCTGGAAGCAGTTCAATGATGAACTTATCAGCAAGCTCGGATTCGAAATGACCCAGGCTCAGTTCATCGCAGAATACACTGCATCAGCTCCTGCCGGAGTAACCGTTGACCTCAATGCCGCAGCTGACAAGCCCGTTATCACTTGGGCTATCGGTGTTGCCGACATGATACTTACCGGTAAGGACAAGGATCTCAGCAAGCCCATCACGTTCAACAGTAAGAGCGGTCTCTATCCGACACTCACGCTCACTTTGGGTACGAAAGTGACTTGGCCCGCCAAGCTCCCGGCTCTCGGCGAGACTGTACCCGCTCTCTGGAACAACAATGTACTCCGCGTACTTCCCGAGGCAATGCCTACCGATTATAATGGAGAGGAAGCCACTTACAACACCAATATCCTCCAGGGTCGCAAGGTTCCGTATATCACCAACCTTCTTTCTTGCTCTGTATGGGATCTCGTGTTCAAGACTGCTCCCGCAGGATATGAGGTTGACGAGAATGACGCTTACACGATTGTAATCCTCAATGAAGATAAGACCCAGGGCGATGAAGCCGCTTATCTCTGGTATGAATATAATGGTGGCACTGTAGCTGATCCGGAAGCAAAAAGAGCATACGACCAAACATCCGCTGACGCTAACGACGCAGACCTTGAAGCTAACTTCTTCATTGTAAATAATGCCGCAGGTATAGCAATGGTTGAGGGTGAGATGTCAGTAGGTCTCCAGTGGAATATCGAGCTGACCGGAGTTGGCAACAAAAATGCTGTGACACTCAACAACACCACTATCAAGATTGTCAAGCCTCTCCAGAGTGTGACAACCGCTAATATCCAGCCTATCACTCAGAACTCGGTAGCACAGACCCGTGATCTTGCCAAGGATCTGACTATCACCGACGCGTTCGGCAACAAGTTCAAGGAGGGTTCAGATTTCTGGAGCTACTACGTAATATCCAAAGTAGACTGGCAGTCAAAAGATATGACCGTGACCGATCAGGCAGGTGCAAATCTCACACTCAAGGATGTTAACCTCCAGTTCGTAATCTCTGATAAGGGTGTACTTACTTACACCGGATCAGGCGCAGAGCTCCAGCAGCCCGTCACACTCAATGTACCGGTAGAGATTACCCACAAGTGGGGTATTCTTAAGTCAACAGTACATGTGACAATCAATCCAGCCAAATAATTAATTGGATTCACGAGAAAGGTAAAGTAGCACTTTTACCGTATATGATAAGGGGAATGAGCTCGATGTGAATCGGGCTCATTCAATTTTGAGAGGATAGCAACCACCACTACTGCTATCCTCTCCTTTTTCATAAATCCCCTTTCGGGGATTCCTCCTGTTAACATTTACCTTTGCGGGGTAATTTATCGTTAACTCGCGGGCAGCGCCGAAGGTGCGCCCGTGGAAAGCGATGCACCACCACAACGCTACCTCGGGAGCGTGTTGCACCACCACCGCCAGTTACCGCGTAGCTGTAGGGGCTGCCGGAAGGCAGCCAGTCGGCACTAGCTCAAGTTTTCCAATAGGAAAAATCTCTATATTGCCGGGGCGTTGAGCGCAGCGAAACCCCCGGACAGCAGCCTCCACCATAAATCGTTTCCCGTAGGGAATCATCTCAAGGCAAATACTGATACTTTCTGTCGATTTTGTCACTCATCCACGCTTTTGCGCCGAAAGGGCAAATCCCTAAGTTAATAGCATTGAGGCACGTCCCTAAGCCATCCCTTGAAATCTCTCAAACCCTCGTGGCGAGGACAATGATAATCATAAGGATTTCGGCAATGCGGTTAATGCGGATGGCGACGGTCATGTCACGCGACGTAAGCTCCCGGGGATTCTCCCCGATAAATGGCTTGTAGACTGTCTCCCCGAAATAATCATGCGCTCCGCCGAAACGACATCCAAGAATACCGGCAAGAGCCGCCTCCGGATAACCGGAATTAGGACTTGCATGGCAACGCCCGTAACGGCGCACAAACGCGAGCAGCGAAAGCCGACCCGAAGCCACCACCATCAGAAAAGCCGTGATACGCGCCGGGAGGTAATTGGCAAAATCGTCGATGCGCGCCGCCCATCGCCCGAAATCGCGGAAACGCTCGTTACGGTAGCCGGTCATGGAGTCAAGCGTATTGACCATCTTGTAGGCGAGCATTCCGGGAACACCGAGAATCATATACCAGAAAAGCGGGGCGATTACCCCGTCGCTCAGATTTTCGGCGAGCGTTTCGAGCGCGGCAGTGCGTATCTCCTGCGCCGACAGGGATGCCGTGTCACGCCCAACGATGCGCCCAACCTGACGGCGACCCTCGTCGAGCGAACGGTCGACGGCACGGAATACCATCTTCACCTCCCGCACAAGCGTCGTGCCGGCGAGGCAGAAAAATATCAGTATAGCCTCTACGCCGCATTTAACCCATGGATAAGCCGTGAGCCAATCCATCAGCGCGAGAGCAAGCAGGTAGACCGTAATAATCAGTCCTACCGCCATAAACGCGCCTTTCGCCTCACGGTGAGTGCCGTGGTTCAACCTGTGTTCAAAGAAAGAAATAGCCTTGCCGAAACCCACGACAGGATGAGGCATCCATGCAGGATCGCCCGCGACAAGGTCGAGCGCCCATCCTGTAAGCAGAGGGGCGACAGCTAAGATGATATCCATTCTTTTATAGCGTTAATAAGTAAATCGTCGGCTTCGGGCGACTGCGCCGCCACGCGGAAATATCGCCCGTCAAGCCCGTGGAAATTGGAAGCGTCGCGTATAAGCAGCCCGTAGTTGTCCACAAGCCACTCTTTAAGCTGCGGTGCACTGCCTCGGGGAAGACGGCAGAGCATGAAGTTACATCCGGTGGCTGACACATCTATTCCTAAGTCACGCAACGCATCGCCGAGGCGCAATGCCTCCCGGTGAAGCGCACCGGCATCGACAACGGAAGGCACGTCGTCGAGAAGGAAATGCGCACCGGCTATCGCAAGCGCACTAACCGACCAGGGCATACGGCATGAGCGCACACGATCAAGCAACGCGGCATCGCCGATGGCATAGCCCACACGCAAACCGGGCACTGAGTAACGCTTCGTGAAAGAGCCTAACAATATTACATTGCCCCGCTCCACCGCCTCGCGCGCACTCATGACAGGCTCACATGTATAATCGGCATACGCCTGGTCAATCACGACAATACGGCTGGAATCAGCATCCACCGCGCGGCGTAATATGGGGAGCGGCGCTACCCTTCCGGTAGGATTATTCGGATTGCATATCCACATGATTCCGGCATCAGCGGCATCGCCATCAGGGGCATCCATATAGATTAACGCGTGACCGTACATGCGGCAGGCATCCTCATATTCGCTGAATGTAGGCGACACGATTGCCGACACCGCGCCTTTCCATGCATGTGCTATCAGGTATATCGCCTCCGTGGCACCGTTGGTGACCATTACATTTTCAGTCGCGACTCCCTCCTTACGGGCAATCGCGGCTTCAAGAGTGCCCGGAAACGGTTCCGGATATGCACCCAATAAAGATGGGTTACACGCCAGATGACGCATCACTCGCTCAAGATGCCCGGAAGGGAAGATATTGGAGCTGAAATTGTATTTCACCTTCCCTGCATAACGGTATATGTCGTCACCGTGTCCCTCAATCATCGCCGCGCATGATTTTGTAGATTGCCTCCATATCAAGATGCCGCCGCAGGGCTTCGGCAAGCGCGTCATACTGGCTGTCGCGCCACGCCGCGTAATCGGTCGCGGGAACATCGGTCAATGCCGCGCCGCACTGTGAGAGTATATGCCTTATCACGCAGTCATTATCGAGAATACCGTGGATGTAGCTGCCCATGCAACGGTCATCGGTCATGCAACCGTCGGGCTGTCCCGATGACATGAGATTGACCGGAGTGGCATCACCGGTGATTACAGTGTCACCCATATGAATCTCATACCCCTTGCAAAGTTCTGTCCCCCCAAGAAATGAAAATTCGACCTGACGGGTCACCTTTCCGGTAGTGAGCACGGTCTCGACAGGGAGCAGTCCAAGACCGGGAACTGTGCGCGGCTCACCCTCCACACCGTGCGGGTCACTTACCGACCGCCCCATAATCTGATAGCCGCCGCAGATGCCGAATACCATTTTCCCACGCTCACGCGCCTCCATGATTGCCTGTGCAAGTCCGGTTTCATGCAGATAAAGCAGGTCGTCGATAGTCGACTTTGTGCCGGGAATAATCACGACATCAGCCATGGCAAGTTCCGATGGTGAAGATGTGTAATAGAGGTTTACGCGGCTGTCACGTTCAAGACGGTTGAAATCGGTAAAATTGGAAATGTGACGCAACAATACCACCGCGATATTAATCCTGCCCTCGCATCCTCTCGATGCCTTTCCGGCAAGCGACACTGAATCCTCCTCGTCGATATGAATATCTTTCAGATAAGGAACCACGCCGAGAACAGGCACACCGCATATATCTTCCAGTATCTTTCTGCCATTGTCAAATAGCGACATGTCACCCCGGAACTTATTCACGATAATTCCTTTTATCAGCTTGCGGTCACTTTCATCCTGAAGCATCACCGACCCATAGGCACTCGCAAACACCCCACCGCGGTCAATATCGGCGACCAAGAGCACACGCGCCCCGGCATAACGTGCCATCGACATGTTAACAAGGTCGAGATCGCGCAAATTCAGTTCGGCAATGCTTCCTGCACCCTCCATGACAATGGGGTTATACCGTGACGACAGGCGGTCGTAGGCACGATGCACCTCCTCCACGAGCTGCTGCCTTCCTTCACGACGGAAATAATCGCGCGATGAATAGTTGCCTGCCGGCTTGCCGTTGAGCACCACCTGCGATGTGCAGTCGCCCGAGGGTTTAAGCAAAAGAGGATTCATGTCGGTGGAGCAAGGGATTCCCGCCGCCTCCGCCTGTACAGCCTGCGCCCTGCCGATTTCAAAACCGTCGGGTGTAGCATAGGAGTTCAAAGCCATATTCTGCGCCTTGAATGGTGCGGGATTGTAACCATCCTGCCTGAATATGCGGCAAAGACCTGTCGCGAGGATACTCTTTCCTACATCACTGCCTGTGCCAGCCAACATTATCGGTAACACGCTGTATTATGTTTTAAAGGTTAGACTTATATGTATATCTTGGTTCAGTATTAATCTCGCTTTGTGATGATTCCTGTGGAAACATCGATTCCCCTTCGGAAACACCGATTCCCCTTGGGGAATCATCCGCGTTTAGCCGTGGGTTGAGCGAAGCGATACCCACGGAACAGGTGCGCACCCGTAATTGTTTCCCGGAGGGAATCCTCCGCGTTTAGCCGTGGGTTGAGCGTAGCGATACCCACGGAACAGGCGCGCACCCGTAATTGTTTCCCGGAGGGAATCATC